>Ga0207933_1000968_pt1 | contig 24327 bp, 19 predicted proteins | sample NGESurdeep092012_4_FD_184488 | JGI IMG/M metagenome (GOLD analysis project Ga0207933, IMG submission 184488) | Arctic peat soil microbial communities from Barrow, Alaska - NGEE Surface sample F53-3 deep-092012 (SPAdes) | ecosystem: Environmental > Terrestrial > Soil > Wetlands > Peat ... | reverse complement strand
TCGAGTGACTTGGCGGTCGCCCGAACACCTACCAGCTGGCAGGCGTCAGGCGGGGGACCGCCACCTCAAATTCCACGACGAACGGGACAACCTCCGCAAGGCGGATCAGCCCATTTAGTTCGTCGACGCCTCCAGTTCTCGGTCGAGCGAGGTTCTCGGGCGTCGCGCGAACACGGCCATCTATTGCGACAGAGGTTGCTACGACTACGGCCAGTCGGCAGTCGGCGAGGGCATTCAGAAATCTTCACGATCGTGTCACCCGAATGAAAGATCGGCAGGACCGTACCACTCCTCTCTGGCCGCGTGCGGCTCTCCCGCGATGAGCGTCACGGGGCGTCAGTGTTCCGCGTGCCGAATTGCTCCGGGCTGCAGCGGTGTCCGCGGCGACATTTGATCGCCCACCACAAGCCGGGGCGCTCTGTGGCCATCCACCGCATCCCGCCGTGCGCGATTCGTGCGCGATCGGAGGCGAAATCAGAGTCACTGTTGGGCAGTGAGGGTCACTCACATACTCCCACTAGCTGATCTTTCCTTCGTCTAGCGACGTAGCGGGCGCTTCCCGTACCGCCCTTTCATGTCGGAAACAGGGTTCGAATCCCGATGGGGGTACTGACTGAACTGAACCCCGCTCAGTGGACCGCGCTCATCAAAACGTGGCCTGGGTTTTGCTCGCAAGTACCGCTTCGTATTCAACGTGCGCGCGAGATATCGAATGCCGCGACATCAATGCATCGCCGCCAGATTGGACGGCGCGGCGATCAGGATCTACGGACGACTGGGCGAAGCCCGTCAAGCACGACGGCGACCATTCGTTGACGACCGGCCTCGCTCAGCCCGGAGTCGCCCGCGGCATGGCACGTTCCGACAATAAGGCCGACTATCTCGTTCGCCAGCATGTCGCGGCGAATTGCGTCAACGGCCATTGCCCGCGCGAGCAACGTCTCCACGCTTTTCATTAGCTCCGCGAAGAGCTCAGCGCAGCGAGCCTTAAGGTCGATCCCCGCTGAGCCCAGCGCCTCGAAGAGGTCGCGCTTGGACGACGCCTGTTCGGCGAACTCGTAGAGGAACGAGAAAAGTGCCTCACCCGGCTCCTCCGCGACCTCGAAGTCCTTGGCCGTATCGAGAAGCCGCACGAGACGATCCATCACAATGGCTTCGAACAGCGCCTCCTTATTAGGAAAGTGCCGGTACAGCGTCCCAACACCGAGGCCCGCTCGCTCAGCGACGGCATCGATCGGGACTGCAACACCTTCGGTTGCGAAAATCTCTTCAGCCGCGTCCAGAATCCGCTGACGGTTCTTTACCGCATCGGTCCGCATCGTTCTCGGCTCTTCGCCCGCTCGGGCCAAGGAACGCACGCCGCCCGCATCGCCGACACCGCTACGAGCTGGCATCGGTCGCGGGATATTGCGTCATCGAAGTCTGCCCCCGGAGTCGCGTTGACAAACGGAACGATCGTTCCGTATAGTGTCAGTAAACGGAACCACCACTCCGATTATAGGCCCAAGTTCGAGCGCTCGCCACAGCGAGCTGGACGTGGGGCACTGCGGGAGCACCGCAAAGACCTCGCATCGATCAAGAACAAGGAGGAGGCACTGATGACAGACAGCAAATTCGATCCTAGGGACATCGCTGCGACCGAGGAGCCCGACCCACGGCGCTGGTGGTCGCTCGCCGTGATAGCGCTCTCGCAGCTGATGATCGTGCTGGATGCCTCGGTCGTGATCGTCGCGCTTCCATCCGCGCAGCACGCGCTCCACATCTCGACAGCCAACCGTCAATGGGTTCTCAGTGCGTACACGCTGGCATTCGGCAGCTTGTTGCTACTCGGAGGACGCATCGCTGACTACCTCGGGCGACGACGGATGTTCGTAATTGGACTACTCGGGTTTGGCGGTGCTTCCGCGCTCGGTGGTCTCGCGCAGAACTCCGCAATGCTCTTCTCCGCCCGGGCACTGCAAGGAGCATTCGCCGCGTTGATGGCGCCGGCGTCACTATCACTTCTTACCGTGACGTTCACTGAGGCACGCGAGCGGGCGAAGGCCTTCGGTGTCTACGGGGCAGTCGCAGGAAGCGGCGCGGCGATCGGGCTCGTGCTAGGCGGCACACTGACGCAACTTGCGTCGTGGCGCTGGACGCTGCTCATCAACACTCCAGTGGCGGTGGTCGCGGCCATCGGCGCTACCCGACTGATCCGTGAGAGTCGCGCTGAAACAAGAGCCGGATACGACATTCCCGGCGCGGCGACCGCAACCGGCGGGCTCTTTCTCCTGGTGTACGGATTCACGATGGCAGGCACCCATGGCTGGGGAGCGGAGATCACTATTGCCCTCCTGCTAGGTTCCGCGCTGCTGCTCGCGTCATTCGTGACGATCGAGCTGACCTCACGCCATCCCCTTCTCCCCCTTCGCGTGGTTCTCGACCAAAACCGAGGTGGCTCCTTTCTCGCGTCGCTCCTCGTTGGTTGTGCCCTGTTGGGGACGTTTCTCTTTCTCACGTATTTCTTCCAGGGGACGCTGCACTACTCGGCCCTTCGCACGGGATTCGCGTTCCTACCCTTTTCTGGCGGGATCATTCTCGGTGCAGGCCTCGCCAGCCGGTTCCTGCCACGAGTTGGACCGCGCGCACTGATGGTGACCGGCCTCATATTTGCCACCGCTGGGCTCGTGTGGTTCACCCGACTCGGTGTCGACAGCTCCTATGTCGGCCACGTGCTTGCTCCCGAGATCCTGGTCAGCTTCGGGATGGGTCTTACGTTCGTTCCGATGAGCAGCACGGCGCTCATCGGTGTGGATCCGGGGGATGCTGGGGTGGCCAGCGCCTTGTTGAATACGACCCAACAAGTGGGAGGCGCACTCGGCACTGCGTTTCTCAACACCGTGGCTGCCGCGGCTGCAACCACGTACCTCGCCACCCGCGCGAAAACTACGAGCGTCACGCGTGTCGCTGCCGTTCACGGCTACACCACGGCGTTCGAGGTCAGCGCCTTGCTCATCGCTCTCGCAGCATTAGTCACAGCTGCATTCATTCGGACCTCGCCGAAGGAGATCCGAGACGAGATGATCGAAGCCTCCGATCTCGATCAGATCTTCGCCGTCGAGTAGCTCCGCCTTCGAGATCTCTCGAACGAGCGCGGACTAGTCAACTCCTGCATCGCCGAAGTTGACGCGACCGCGACGGCACGTAGCGGCGCAGGTATGGCGCGACCGCACCTACGTAGCTTCTAAATTGCCGCAATGCCTCTCTCGAACGCCGCCGAGGTCCCTGGCGCTCGAGATGAGGTTGAAGCGGACTCAAATGCTATGCAGCCGCGAGGTCCGATTATGTCGGTGGCAACGAGCCGGACCCTTCGGGCGGGCCTGATCATTCTCGCCAGCGCGGCCGTGCTCGCACTGCTCACCTCGCTCTCGCAGCACGCGGTGCCAAACAACTCCGACTCATCGACCGTCGTGCTCGAGGGCTACGCGATGGTCCATGGCAACCCGCTGCTCCACAACTGGTCGCTCTCGCTCGATTCGTTCTGGACCGTCGATGCGCCGTTCTATGCCCTGGGGTATCTCCTTGTAGGCCTGCGCCCGATCCTGGTAAACCTCGTGCCGGCACTCCTCGGCCTTCTCGTCGTCGTCTCCGGCGCCTGCATCGCCCGGGACGGTGTTCGAGGGCGAGCAGCAGTCATAGCGGCTTCGGCGGTCGTCATCTTGTTGGTGCTGCCGAGTCACGCGCTCGCATTCTTCCTCCTGCAGGGGCCTTGGCACATCGGCACCGCCCTTTGGTGCCTGCTCGCGTTCTGGGCGCTACGTAGCGGCAGATTCGGCTGGGGCTGGGGAGCCGCTGTCGTTCTTCTCGCCGCAGGGCTCCTCGGCGATATTCAGGCGCTCGCGCTGGGCGTCCTGCCGATATTCGCGGCGGGTCTTGTCGCGATCGCGCGGACACGAACCTGGAGAAGCGGGCTCGCACCGATCTCCGCCGCGTTGGCCGGCATCGGCTTGGCCGAAGGCATTCGTGAGATCGCGCTTCGCATCGGAACGTTCACGTTCAACGAGTCGCACCACACCGCAAAAGCCGCGCAAGCGACCCGCAACCTCGGCCATCTCCTGCGGTGGGGCGAAGCGATGCTCGGTATCGACGAAGGGCCGTATGGCGGCGTTCACGTCCCACTGGTTCTCGAGCTCGCACATCTGCTGACAGCCCTCTGCATTCTCGTGTGCATCGTCGTGGCCGCTCTGCGGCTGCTCCGCGGAGCTGTTCTCGGCCAAAATCGGGGCGACGCCGGTGCTTTTGCCACATGGCGCCTAGATGACCTGCTCGTCTTCGGGATCCTCGGTGACGTCGTCGTCTTCGAGGTGCTTACGCTCAGCAACAACATCTTGTACGCCCGATATCTGACGGTTGGCGTGATCTTCTCGGTGATCCTTGCCGCACGGATCCTCGGACGAGCAAGCCCCGCGATTCATCCAGGGCGGGCCCTGCGAGTCGGAGCGGCGGCGGCGATCGTCCTTGTAGCCCTCCTTAGCGTCGAGGTCGCTATTGAGCTGCACGCACCCGTTCCGGACCAACCGGTGGTCGCGCTCGACAACTTCTTGATGGCGCACCACCTCCGTAGTGGCATCGGTGACTACTGGGCCGCCTCCGTCGTGTCGGTGCAGTCCGAGGGAGCGATCGAGATTCGCCCGGTCGTCGCGAATCTCCGAAAGATCCTCGAGCCCGATGGCCGTCAAGCAACCGCATCCTGGTACGCAGGCAAGCACTTCCAGTTCCTCGTCTACCAAGACGAGCCGTACGGTCGCGTGGATGCCGCTACCGTGACCGGGACGTTCGGGCCGCCGGAGACAACCTGGGTCGTCGGCACCTTCCACGTGGTCGTCTGGGCGCATCCAATCGCGCTCAGCGGGCCCGCCTTCCCCTAGCAGCGCCGCTGCCGCAAGTTCTGGGCGGAGTCGGGGGAGATCGGAGCCAGCCACCGCCACCGCAGAGCTCGGCAAGCTGCGAAGCGCTCGTGATCTTTGCCCTAGTATGCAGATCGCGTCGCGGCTGAAGAGTCGATGCGGCCACGGTGGTCCTTGTCGTGGTCGGTGAACGCTTAAGGACCTGTGGTGCAGCCTGGAGTGCACGCCGCCCTGTCAAGGCGGAGGTCGCGGGTTCAAATCCCGTCAGGTCCGCGTAGGAGTTCGTCCTCATGTTCCTCGGAGCGAGAAGACAGACACCTCGGTCGGGTAGCTCAGTTGGCAGAGCGCGCGCCTGAAAAGCGCGAGGTCACCGGATCGACGCCGGTCCCGACCACAACAAACCTTCAGGTGAGAGAATTGCCTCATCTCCCGGCCACTCACGCCACCAAGCCTCTGATTTGGCCCGTTGATAACGTGAATCCGACTGCGGCGGGAGGAAATCAGCCCGAATCAGGGGAGTCGCGATGACCGTTGAGCACGGAGGATTCGAGGACGAGAGTCGGACAGGCACTGCCGTCCGCCCCGCAACAGAAGGCGACCTCGACGCGATCGTGGCGATCTACAACGACGTGCTCGAGACAAGCTCCACGATCTGGAGCGAATCCCCAACGACGGTCGACGAACGCCGAGAGTGGCTAGCGGAGAAAAGGACCACCGACTACCCGATTCTCGTAGCCGAGCAGAACGAGGTTCTCGGATTCATCGCGGCCGGTCCGTTTCGACCGTGGCAGGGCTACGCCACGACGGTTGAGCACTCGATCCACGTCCATCGCGAGGCTCGCAACCGCGGAGTGGGCGGCTTGCTCCTTGGCGCAATGGAACAGGCACTGCGAAACCGCGGCACCCACGTCCTGATTGCTGGAATCGACGCAGCCAACGATGGCTCTATTCGATTTCACGTGCGAGCCGGGTTTGCCGAAGTTGCCCGAATGCCAGAGGTCGGGCGCCTCCGCGGGGAATGGCGCGACCTCGTGCTGGTTCAAAAGCAACTTGTGTGATCTGGGTGGTCCGCGTCGAAGTCGTCGTGTTTGACCTCGGAGGGGTCGTTTGTAATTTTGAGCCACGCGCTCGGCTCTCGGCTCTGGCCGAAGCGACCGGGCTCGACGAGGACCACGTCGAGGACGCGATCTGGACGTCAGGCCTCGATTCGGCGCTTGATCGAGGTGAGTTCGATCTTCAGCGCGCGCTCGCGACCGTGATTGACGCGCTCGAGCAGCGAGTCGACGAAGCAGCGCTCCTTAGCGCGTGGGCGAAAGCATTTGTCGCAGATCCCGCGGTCGCCGCACTCGCAGAAGGGCTAGATCGTCAATCGGCGATCTTTACCAACAACGGTCCGATGCTCGAGGAGTGCCTATGTCGCGGCCTCGTGCCCGTGAGCGACGTCTTCAACCCGATCCTTTTCGCCTGGCACCTAGGAGCACCAAAGCCGGAGTCGAGATCCTTCGCACAGGCCGCTGCCGCGCTCGGGCACGAGGCGGCGGAACTCATGTTGGTAGACGACGACGCTACGAATGTGGCCGGGGCGCGCCGATCGGGTTGGAGGGCGATTCACTTCGAAAGCACGGCTCAACTGACTAAGGAGCTTCTTGCCGCTGAAGTTTCCTCGTAGTCGGCCGAACGGCGAAAGTACCGTAGGCTGATGCGTCGCGTGCAAATGCCACCTCGGGCAGCGGGAGCGTGAGGTGACGACCGCTACTCCGGCGGTCCTTCAAAAGCCAGCAGAGAGTGCTCCGCGGTCGCTGCCACTTCGTGTCGCAGGCGGAGCGGGATTCGTCGGTTGCACGCTCGTTCTCCTTGGAGTGGCCACCAGAAGTTCGCCGTTCGCCCTGAAGTTGCCCGGAGCGTGGTTCTTCGGCGCGCCTTCGAACGATGGAGCTTCGGCGACGACGAGTAACGCCGCCTTCTTCGGCGTGATCCTCGTCTACCTCGGAACAGGAGTGATGCTCGCCTCGTGGTTCGAACTCCTTCGTACCCTCAAGCGGCACCCGGATATCCGCGTCAAACGTCTCGTGCCTATCTTCATCGGCTGGTGCGTGCCGGTGGTGCTCATGCCGCCGATATTCAGCCACGACGTCTACGTCTATGCCGCGCAAGGCCAAATGGTCGACAGCGGGATCAACCCCTATCTGCACGGACCCCAGTCGCTTGGCGGCGGAGCATTCCTGGCTCTCGTCGATCCGATCTGGAAGCGCTCGATCTCCTCGTACGGTCCGGTCTGGGAGCGTCTCTCGGGATGGGTCGTCGCAACGTCGCGCCACGACGTCTTGGCCTCGATCGTCGGATTCCGGCTGATCGCCCTACTCGGTGTGGTGATGATCGCCTGGGGAGTCGCTGAGCTCTCGCGCTCGTCGGGTCGAAGCGGAAGCGTCGCATTCGCGCTCGCGGCCTTGAACCCGCTGACACTCCTCATTCTCTTTGGCAGCTCACACAACGACGCCCTGATGGTCGGTCTTCTCATTCTCGGATGCGTGGCTACACGTCGCGACCATCCCTTCTTAGGGCTTGTGGTGTGCGCGATCGCTGCACAGATCAAGATCCCGGCGATTCTCGGAGACGTCTATATCGGCTGGTGGTGGAGCACCTCCGTACCTGAGTGGCGTCCGCGCATCGAACGAATCCTCGCGGCGGGCGCGATCTGCATCGTTTGGATTGTCGCGATCGGCGCCGGCGCCGAACTGGGCTGGCACTGGCTAAAAGGGCTCTCGAACCCGGGAGTAGTGGTCTCGTGGCTTGATCCCTCGACCGCGGTGGGGCTGCTCCTTGGTCACATCGCCGGCGCAGTGGGCTATGCGGGTCACAACGGAGGCTTCATCAGCGCGGCCCGGATAGCAGGGCTATGCGCTGCCGCCGTTATCTCGCTCGTCCTGCTGTTGCGGTCCGAGCGCTCGGATCCCTATTTCGCGCTCGGCTGGAGCCTGCTCGCGATCGCGCTGCTTGGCCCTGACATCTGGCCCTGGTACGAAACCTGGGGCATCGTCGTTCTCGCGGTGACGGCTGACCGATGGACGTTACGTATTGTGATCGCACTATCCGCCGAAGCGTGCTTCACCGACTTCCCTACCGGTGAGCTCCTCCGGGCACCCCATGAGCTCGTCACGATCGTCTGTTGGACGGCTCTGCTCGGCGCCGCGGTGCTCTACGGGAGCCTTCGCCTCCTGCCGAACCGTCGCAGACTCCCCACTCGATCGGGCTGAAGGGTCTTCGTCACCCAGTGGCACCGGGCGCCGCGGTAGCTGGCCGGTGCGAGGTGGTGCTCGTCCGTAACTCCGCAATCGTCCAGGCGACGAGGGCTACTGCGCCGCCGATCACGAGCGAGTTGCTCGCGAGATCCGCTAACGGCCCGTGCCCGATCCACCAGTAGGGCTCAGCAACTGCGAGCACTACGAGCGCGACAAGCACCCATGCGACGACCCGATGGCGGCTCCAAAGCGAGACCGCTGCGATCGGCGCGAGCACCAACCACGACCAGTGGTGCGTCCACGAGATCGGGCTGACCAGTAGCTCGACGAGTGCTAAGACCAGTATCGTCTCTGCCGGGTGCTCTTCGACGCTTCGTCGGCGAACGAGCACCACACCGCAGGCAAGCGTGGCGACGCAAAGCACTACCCAGAGCGCGGTCGCGAGCCCTCCGCCGTGGAACGGCGCTCGATTCAAGAGGCCCTGCCAAGACTGATTGCTCACCCCTCCTACATCTCCAGTCCGCTTCGCGTCCGCGACCTCGTGGAACCAAAAGAGCGCCGACTCAGACGGCAGCGCCAACCATGTCGCAACGGTAGCGATCACGAAAGTCACGATGCCTCGAAGGAGCGACGCGCGGTCGCGTCGAACCAAGAAGTACCCGAGGTAGACGAGCGGGGTGAGCTTGATCGCTGCCGCCACCCCCACCAACACGCCTCGCCATCTCGAATTCAGGCGCGTGAGGTCGACCACGACCAAGAGCATCACGATCAAATTGACCTGGCCGTAGTCCATGTTGCTCCGAACCGGTTCGAGCGCCAAGGTCGTTACGGCTCCAAGCGACGCAGCGAGGGCGAAAGAACGCTGCCGGAGTCGGCGTTCGTCGATCCGGCCGCCGACATCGGGAGCGCGGCCTCGTTCCGCCTCGAGCAGCAGGTACAGCACCATGACGAGAGCGAGTGAACTAAGCGACCACCACAACGCCTCGATCAGTCCCAATGGACCGAACGCCAGCGGGCTCAGCACTACCAGGGCGAACGGCGGGTAGGTGAACGGCAACCTGTTCGCGGTGAAGAGCCCCTCAAAAGGGTTGCCGCCTGCGAAGAGCTTGTGGTCCGCTGCTCGATACACGCGAAGATCGAGGTGCCACGTCGATCCGAAGTGCAACATGTAGAGCGCCGAGGCGGTCCACACCACGACGGCAGCGACTGCGATTGCACCGGTGGGGATCGCGCTCGTGCGTCGCAGCCTCGATGGCCAGATTCCGTTCTCGATCTCCATCTCGACCGAAGGCTACCGATGCCGAACCCCAAGTCGAGGACGCGATCAACAACGCTGCGACCAAGCCCGCATCCAAATGGACCCTCGCCGATATCGGTGCGGACTTCTCGCACCAACGGGTGAGCGACGAACGCTAATCCCGCCGCCGCGAGGCGAGCCGACAAGGTCCTCGAAGCTCGCGACCGGGCGAATCCGAACCCCGTGCAGTGAAACCACATCCGACGCGTTAGGCGATACTGGACAGATGCCCGACAACAATGTGCTCGGCGGAGCGCTCGAACCTTGCGGCACCGACCCGGTAACGGGCTTCTTCCGGGATGGCTGCTGCGCGACGTCGCCGGAAGATCTTGGCAGTCACACCATCTGCGCGGTTGTGACGCCGGAATTTCTCGAGCATCAGGCAGGGATCGGCAACGACTTGATTACGCCGATGCCCGAGTATCGGTTCCCCGGCCTCACCCCCGGCGATCGGTGGTGCGTCACCGCGCGGAACTGGCTCCGAGCGCACCTCGATGGCGCGGCGTCATTCGTGGTGCTGGCATCGACCAACGAGAAGGTCCTCGATCTCGTGCCGCTCGAGCTGCTCGAGCAACATGCTGTCGACATACCCCCAGCACTCGATGACCTGTAGCCACCTGCCCGGTAGCACGCCGTCAATAGCGCGACGCAGCTACCGACGGGCACCTTTCCGGCGAGCCACCTTGGCTCCGCGAGACTGCAACTGGTAGCGACGCCGGGCCTCCTCGCGGGCAAGCTGTGCAGCGAGGTACCTTCCACGAAGGAACGGCACCAGGAAGACAACCCCCGACAGGATCGCCACGCCGAGCAGGATCAGCAGCGTCGGCCCGAGCGGGTACTCGGTCGATGCCATGTTCTTCAACCCGACTACCCCGGACTTCATCACCGCCGCCTCGCGAGCAGCGATTCGAAACAAGCCGGAGCGCGTCGCCGCGGTGCCGGTGAAGTTGATGCGCGTCGCGACCCTCCCCACCTGGATCTCGGCCGTGTACCCGGGCTGAGAGGGCTGGGGAACCTCTGCGCCAGAGGCCGACTTCTTGGCAGGGACGGGGATTAGGTAGTACACAGCGGAGCTCCCCGCCAGCCCCGGGATCACGAACGTCGACTTCAACGTGTACTTCTGCGATGTCAGCACCGCCGGCGTCATGTTCGCGTTGACCTGCGACTGCGCAGCTGTGGTTGCGAGCGCCTTGGTCGGCAAGAGCTCCACGAAAAGTCCGACGTTTCCTCCGGCGCTGCCGAGGCCGAACCACTGCGCGGTGTAGGCGCCGGTCTCACCAGGCGAGCTCGAATACGCCTGCTCGAGAATCGCGAGTCCCGACGACTCCGCTGTGGTGGGAGCGCTGTAGGTCGCTGCCGCGGTGATGTGCGGGATCTCTGGATTGCTCAGTGCGAGTCGTGACATCGGTGCCAGATTGACCGTTGTCTTCGGCACCACGACCAAAAAGAGGACAACACCCGCGGCGACGCACACCATGACGAGGCCAAGCTCGATGAGCAACTTCTTTCGCATGAATGTGACCGCTCCTCCAGCAAGATCCGGGCCTTCTCGTCGAGCCCCGCAACTACGACGAGGCAGTTTGCCACATCGAGGCCAGCCGTCACTTAGCAGAATTGATCGAGCAGGGGGTCATCTGGCCGCGGCCTGCTTCGTTCGGACCACCCGGATAGGCTTTGTTTTGTTCCAACTTTCTCTCTTGCCTTCCGACTGAGGTCATCCAAATGCGTCGCCTAGCTACTCCATTCCTTATCGCGGCCCTCGTCCTGCTCGGAGGGACCGGTCTCATCACGACCACGGCGTCCGCTGCGAGTGCCGCCCTACCAAGCGTCACCGGCGGATTCAATCAAGTACCGAAGATCACGTTCCCAAAGAGCGCGCCCTCGAAAACACTTCAGGTCTCCTACCTGCATCGCGGGAGCGGGCCCAAAGTTGTCGCCGGTGAGCTCCTCGTCACGAATTATCTCGGTCAGATCTGGGGCGGAAAGGTCTTCGACAGCTCATACAGCCGGAAGCAGTTGAGCTCGTTCCCGATCGGCGTTGGGCAGGTCATACCTGGATGGGACAAGGGGCTCGTCGGCGTACCGATCGGCAGTCGCGTGGTTCTCGTCGTTCCGCCAGCTGAGGGATACGCCACAGCGGGTAACTCGAGTGCGGGAATCACCCCGACGGACACGCTCGTCTTCGTGATCGATGTCGTCGTCGCCTACGGCAAGACCGCGCTCGCCCAAAAGAACCCGGTCGTCTTGCACACCCACGAGGGCGGCGTGTCGGTGGTAGCTACCGGCAACAGTCAGCCGACGATCAAGATCGCGAAGAAAACCTCGACGCCGAAGACGGTTGGTTTCTATGAGCTTGCGGCAGGCACGGGCCCGAGAATCACCGCCGGGCTCGTGGTGCTGCAACTGGTCCAAGACAGCTGGGCTGGTAGCGTCGTCGCGTCGACGTGGACGATCGGCAGCCCGTTCGGCGCCAACGTCGGAATAACGGGAACACCAAGCATTTTCGACGGCCTCGTCGGCTTGAACATCGGCAGTCGCGTGCTGCTCGATCTGCCCGAGATCCCCGCGACGGCGACGGCCGCGGCGTCGGGTCCCTTCGCCGTCGTCGCTGAAGTCGTGCTCGAACCACACGACGGAGCCGTGTGAGCGAACAACCAGGTGCCGGCGTCGCCGACGCTGCTCCGAGTGCGGGTGGGCTCTTAGAGCTTGAAACCGGAAACATCGCAGCAGGTGGTGGTTGTGTTGCCAGGGCGCCCGACGGCCGAGTTGTGTTCGTGCGCCACGCGTTGCCAGGTGAACTCGTTCGTGCACTCGTCACCCAGGAGACGAAGTCCTTCCTCCGCGCCGATGCCATCGAGATCCTTCGCGCGGCGCCTGAACGCGTCGTCCCGCCGTGTGGCTACGCGGGGCCGGGCGGGTGCGGCGGGTGCGACTGGCAACACGTCTCGCTCCCCGAACAGCGGCGCCTTAAGGCCGCGCTCGTCACAGAACAACTACACCGTCTCGCTGGCCTCGACATGGAAGTCGAAGTGGAAGAGCTCCCCGGTGCACCAGACGGCCTCGGATGGCGAACGAGGGTACGTTTCGGCGTTTCCGACGCCGGCGTAGTTGGGCTCCGTCGCCACCGCAGCCACGAGATCGAGCCGATCGATCGTTGCCTGATCGCCGCCCCCGGCGTGGAGGCACTCGATGCAGAGGATCGGGATTGGCCAGGCGTCGCGGAGTTCGAAGTATTCACCTCGAGCGACACCGGTGAGACCCTCGTCGACGTCGTCTCGGCCAAGCGCAAGGTCGGCGAGGTCCCGAACCTCGACGCCGGCTTCGTCGTCGACCACAAGTCGGTACGTTCGCCGACAAAGGTGCACATCGGTGTGCTCGGTCGGATGTACCAGGTGAGCGCAGGGGTCTTCTGGCAGGTCCATCCCGCGGCCGCCGCGGTTTTGACCACTGCGGTGCTTGAAGGTCTCGACCCGAAGAAGGGCGAGACCGCGCTCGACCTCTACGCAGGCGCTGGGCTTTTCGCCGCCCAACTCGGGGTTGCCGTCGGCAAGACGGGTGCGGTCGTATCGATCGAGCGCGACGTGCACGCATGTGAAGACGCCCGAGCCAATACTGAGGATCTCCCCTGGGTTCAAGTCGACGTCGCGAGCATCACTTCACGGATGATTCGCGAACGGCTCGGCGCCCCAGACCTGCTGGTGGTGGACCCGGCGCGTGAAGGTGTTGGTATTGAGGCCATGGAGGCACTCCTCGAGCTTCGGCCCCGGCCGCGACGACTCGCTTACGTTGCCTGCGATCCTGCATCCTTCGCGCGTGACCTGCGCGTGGCGCTAGACGACGGCTGGACGATCTCATCGCTTCGCTGCTTCGACCTCTTCCCCATGACCGAGCACGTCGAGATCGTCGCAATCTTGTCGCACGCCGAATAACGCGAATAGCAGCGCCTTCGTCGCCAAAGGGGCGACCGGGTCCAGGGCTCAGGTCGGCGAACGCGAAAATCCCGGGCGTGCTCGTCGAGCGCGCCCGGGACATCGCTAGGACTTAGATCCCCATCGCCTCTTCGTAGGCCTTCTGGACATCTTCTGGCTGGCCCGCATAGAAGTTGAAGTAGTCGTTCTTCGCGCGAAGCGGACTGGCGAAGTTCTCCAGCTGCTTCAACAGGGCCTCTCTCGGCTTACCTGGCTCGAGCCTCTCGCGACGGTTGTCCGGCCAGCGCACAATCGTGTTCGCCTCCGGGTCACGGTAGACACCCGACGGATCCTCACCCCTGGCGACCTTCTCGAGGTCCTCGCGGAGGCGGTTGCGGTACTTGATGACACCGATATCACTTCGACCAAGGTGCTCGTGCTGGCGGTCAGAGAGCACGCCCTGGCCGATCCAGGCGATCGTGTCCTGGTTGATGACGTGGCTGGAGATCCAGCGTCCGGTCACCGGGTCGGTGATCTGGGCCTGCCAGTGCGGAATCCTGCTCTGCACGTAGGGCTGCTGCTCGAGCGGAACCGCTGCCCATGCCCATACGAGCGACAAGGTGTGGGTGTCATCGATCGGGACCCGGTACTCGAAGTGCGTTCCGCCGGGCATGAAGATGTTCGGCATCAGGTGCAGACGGGGCTGGGTCCAGACGCTGTCTTCCTTGGTGGTGTTCTCCAAGATGCGCTTGTACCCGAAGCCGAAGTCGTACTCCTCGATCTCGATCAGCACGTGCTTGGGGGCAGGCGGCGCGTCCGGGTCGACCTGCTTTCGCGACCAGTTGTTGTGCAGCCACTCGAAGTGCACCGGGTCGATGTCGTTCTCCGCCGCCTGCATCCAGTTGCAGTCAAGCGGCGCGAGGACGATCTGGGCGAAGCCGTTCTTGTAGTCAAAGAGCTCCCAACGGGGCAGCACCGGGGTCGGCTGCGGGCCAAGGTAGGCAAAGATCAGCCCCGCCATCTCTTGGACCGGGTAGGCAGGCTGCTTGATCTGGTCGCGAAAGCGCGTGCTGCCAGACGATGAGTCCTCAAAGGGCGCCGACACGCAGTTTCCAGCCTCGTCGTAAGCCCAACCGTGGTAACTGCAGCGAAGGCCGCACTCCTCGACGAAGCCGTAGGAGAGGTCCGCGCGACGGTGGGCGCAGTGCAGCGCTAACAGCCCGTAGGTTCCGGAACGGTCCTTGTAGAGGACGAGATCTTCGCTCAGCAGGCGCACCTGCTTCGTCGACTTGTCCTCGAACTCAGTTACTGCGGCGATCGGGTGCCAGTGCCGCCGGAGCAGCTCGCCCATCGGCGTGCCCTTGCCGGTCTGAGTGAGCAGGATGTTGTCTTCAACGCTGAGCATCGGATCCTCCCTACAACCGCAGTGCCGAGTTCTCTCGGCAGCCCCCTGGCTAGATTGGATCCAATCCTAGCCTGACCCCCATCCGACTACAACTCGCCACGAGCGGCGAGCTCCGCGCTCGCGCGGCCGCTACGGGGGCCAGCGACGTCGGTCCTACTCGTTCACGAACGGCGTCCTGGCCGAGGTCAATCAGCACCCGCGAGATGGCGGACGGCAAGCCGAGTGACATCGGAGAGGTCGCCTCCGTTGGTCTGTTCGTAGGCGATGATCTCCTCGCGCATCTGCGGCGTCCAGTAGGAACGAAGATGGCTGGCGACGTCGATGGCGGCGCGATCAGGAGACTCGTACACGAAGTTGTCGGAGATCTGATTCACCATCCGAACCAGGTCGGCAAGGGCCATCAGCGACTAGTGCTGCGCAACGAGTGCCGTGTCGTCAGCCGGCGCCACGTGCGTCGGCACCACCGAGCGCGCGGTGACCTCCACGGCGGTGACCTTGTACTCCGGGCAATTGGTTGCCCAGTCGGAGTATTCGGTGGTCACAACATTGGCACCTGACTCGGGGTAGTGGAACGTCGTATAGACGACGCCTTGAGGCATGCGGTCAGTGAGGTGGGCCCGAAGTGACGTGTCGCCGACTCGCGACGTGATCGTCACCCATGAGTCCTCGCTGATGCCGCGCTCTTCGGCATCATAGGGATGGATGTCGAGACGATCCTCTTCGTGCCAGATCACGTTGTCGGTGCGGCGGGTCTGTTGACCGACGTTGTACTGCGAAAGGATCCGCCCGGTCGTAAGTATCAACGGGAAGCGTCGATTCGCTCGCTCCTCGGTGGCGACGAACGGCGTGGGGACGAATCGGCCTTTTCCGCGGACGAACTGCCCGATGTGCATCACCGGCGTACCGAGCGGCGCCGCATCGTTACAGGGCCACTGCACGGAGCCCACCTCATCGAGCTTGGCGAATGACACACCAGAGAACGTCGGCGTCGTCGCTGCGATCTCGTCCATGATCTGGGATGCCTCGTCCCAGCCCATTGGGTAGCCGAGTGCCGTCGCAAGCTCGGCGACGACCTCCCACTCCTGCTTGCCGGTCTTCGACGCCATGACCGGTCGCACACGGTTGATGCGCCGCTCGGCGTTGGTGAAGGTGCCGTCCTTTTCGAGGAACGAGGTGCCAGGGAAGAAGACATGCGCGTACTTGGCGGTCTCGTTCAAGAAGAGATCCTGCACGATCACGAGCTCGAGCGCGGCGAGCGCTCGGCGGACGTGCTTGGTGTTCGGGTCAGACTGCGCGATGTCCTCACCCTGGACGAAGAGCGCCTTGAAGGTGCCCTCGACTGCGGCGTCGAACATGTTCGGGATCCGAAGCCCCGGTTCGGGGTCGAGGTGCGTCCCCCATACGGTGTCGAAGATCTCGCGCACCGTGTCGTCAGAGACGTGTCGGTAGCCGGGAAGCTCGTGCGGGAACGAGCCCATGTCACAGCTGCCCTGGACGTTGTTCTGGCCGCGGAGCGGGTTGACACCGACTCCCTCACGGCCGATATTCCCTGTCGCCATCGCCAGATTGGCCATCGCCATCACCATCGTCGAGCCCTGACTGTGCTCGGTCACACCGAGTCCGTAGTAGATCGCGCCATTCGGGGCGCTGGCGTAGCAACGAGCCGCCTCGCGAAGCGTGGCGGGAAGCACACCAGTCACGTCCTCGAGCGCCTCTGGGCTGTTCTCGGGACGAGAGATGAAGGCCTCCCAGGCTGCGAAGTCGTCGGTCTCACAACGAGCTGCGACGAAGTCGCGATCGACGAGGCCCTCTTCGATGATGACGTGCGCGATCGCATTCATCACCGCGACGTTCGTCCCCGGCTGAAGCGGCAGGTGGTAACTGGCACCGACGTGTGGGCTTCTCACGAGGTCGGTTCTCCTGGGGTCGACGACGATGAGCGTCGCACCCTCTCGAAGACGTCGCTTCATCCGGCTCGCGAACACCGGGTGGGCGTCGGTCGGGTTCGCCCCGATCACCATGATCACGTCGGACTCCATAACCGATTTGAAGTCCTGTGTCCCGGCCGAGGTGCCAAAGGTCTGCTTAAGCCCGTACCCGGTCGGCGAGTGGCACACGCGCGCGCACGTGTCGACGTTGTTGTTCATGAACGCGGCCCTGATCATCTTCTGGACCGCGTAGACCTCCTCGTTCGTGCACCTCGACGACGTGATCCCGCCGATCGAATTCCGCCCGTTCGCCGCCTGGATCTCGCGGAGCCGAGTTGCGGCAAAGGAGATCGCCTCCTCCCAGCTCGCCTCGCGCCACTCCTCGTCGATCGAGTCGCGAAGCAGCGGGGTGGTCACCCGGTCCTTGTGCGAGGCGTAGCCGAACGCGAAGCGTCCCTTCACACAACTGTGGCCCTCGTTCGCGCCGCCGTACTTGTACGGCACCATCCGAACGAGCTCATCACCGCGGAGCTCTGCCTTGAACACGCAGCCAACTCCGCAGTAGGCACAGGTGGTGAGCACCGTTCGGCTCGGCGTGCCAAGTTCGATGACCGACTTCTCCTCGAGCGTGGCGGTCGGGCACACCTGGATGCAGGCACCACACGAGACGCACTCAGAGGCAAGGAAGTTCGTCCCGCCAGGTGAGACCTTCGACGCGAATCCCCTGCCGTCGATGGTCAGCGCGAAGGTGCCCTGGACCTCCTCACAGGCGCGGACGCAGCGCGAGCAGACGATGCACTTGGACGCGTCGAAGGTGAAGTACGGATTCGACTCGTCCTTTGCTGCACCAAGGTGGTTCTCTCCGGCATATCCGTACCGGACGTCACGTAGGCCTACCGCCCCGGCCATGTCTTGAAGCTCGCAGTCCCCGTTCGCGGCACAGGTCAGGCAGTCGAGTGGATGATCGGAGATGTAGAGCTCCATCACTCCCCGGCGAAGGCGCTCGAGGCGAGCGGTCTGGGTTGAGACAACCATTCCGTCCGCGACAGGAGTCGTACACGAGGCGGGCGTGCCCCGCCGGCCCTCGATCTCGACGAGACAGAGCCGACACGATCCAAAAGATGCCAGCGAATCGGTCGCGCAGAGCTTGGGAACGTCAGTCCCGAGCATCGCCGCGGCGCGCATAACCGAGGTCCCGGCAGGAACCGTTACGCGTGCACCGTCAATCGTGACCTCGACGAGGTCCGTTGACGAAGACGCCGGGGTCCCGAAGTCGTGCTCCTTCAGCAAGGTCATCGAAGCGCTCCTAGTCGAAACGAGCCTATCCGCGATTTTCGAGAATTCAGGCGCCTGGTCATCGGTCGAAGTCCTCCGGGAAGTAAGAGAGCGCACTACGCACCGGCATCGGCGTCAATCCGCCCATCGCGCAAAGCGAACCATCGGTCATCAGCTCGCAGAGATCCTCGAGCAGTTCGAAGTTGGCTTCTCGTTCGACGCCGGCGATGATCTTGTCGATCACCTCGACGCCGCGGACCGACCCGACCCGGCACGGCGTGCATTTCCCACATGACTCCTCCGCGCAGAACTCCATCGCGAATCGAGCCTGGTGAGCCATGTCCACGCTGTCGTCAAAGACCACGATCCCTCCGTGACCTACCATCGCCCCGATCGCGGCGAATGCCTCGTAGTCCATCTCGACATCGAAGCGGCTAGCTGGAAGGTAGGCACCGAGCGGACCGCCCACTTGTACGGCGCGGACCGGCGCACCGCTGCGGGTCCCGCCGCCGAACTCCTCGACGAGTCGTCCGAGGGTGATGCCGAAGGCACACTCGACGACGCCGCCGCGAGCGATGTTCCCGCCGAGCTGGAAGACCTGCGTGCCACGGGAGTTGTTCACACCGAGCGCCGCATAGGCCGCGCCTCCCGCGGCGAGGATCCCTGGAATCGACGCGAACGTGAGCACGTTGTTGATCACCGTCGGCTTGCCGAAGAGCCCAGCGTGTGCCGGCAGCGGCGGCTTGGCCCGGACGATCCCGCGACGCCCCTCGAGGCTCTCGAGCATCGCCGTCTCTTCCCCGCAGATGTAGGCGCCGGCACCGACGCGAACGGCCAGGTCGAACCGCTTCCCGGATCCGAGGACGTTCTCGCCGACTAGGCCGTGCAGGTACGCCAGCTCAATCGCCGTGATCATCGTGGCGATGGCGTCGGGATACTCCGAGCGAATGTAGACAAAGCCCTCGGTTGCACCGAGCACGACGCCGGCGATCGTCATTCCCTCGATTAGGCAGAACGGATCACCCTCCATCAACATCCGATCGGCGAAGGTGCCTGAGTCGCCCTCATCGGCATTGGCACAGACGAACTTCTGATCGCTCGTCGCGTCGAGCACGGTCTTCCACTTGATGCCGGTCGGAAAGCCAGCCCCACCGCGGCCGCGAACCCCACTCGTCTGGATCTCCGCGACGACCGCCTCGCCGGGGAGTTCGAGCGCCCGGCGAAGCCCTACTAGGCCGCCTGCTGCCTGGTACTCCTCCAAGGAGACCGGATCGATGACACCGACTCTCGAGAAGGTACGCCGATCTTGACCTTTTAAGAACGGGATCTCCTCAGTCAGACCGAGCCCAAGGCGATGCCGACCGCCATCGATGAAGCCGGCATCGAAGAGACCCACTACGTCCGCGACCTGCACCGGACCGTAAGCGATGCGTCCCTCGTCGGTGACGATCTCGACGAGCGGTTCGAGAAAGCACATCCCCCTAGAGCCGTTCCTGACGAGTCGGAGCTCGATTCCGCGCCGCCCGGCCTCTTCCACAATGGCCTCGGCGACCTCGTCGGCTCCGACCGAACGCGCCGCGGCATCACGTGGGACGTAGCAGGTCACGCCACCTAGAGGACCGGTCATCGCGTGGCCCGAATGGATTCCACGATCGCGTCAAACCGCTCAGGTGTGACCCTGCCGACGAGTCGATCCTCGACCATCACCGCGGGTGAGAGCGCGCAGTTGCCGAGGCAGAAGACCTGCTCGAGGCGGACCGTGCCGTCACCGGTCTCCTCCCCGCACGCGATGCCGAGTGCCAACTCCGCGTGAGCGAGCAGTCCAACCCCCCCAACGGACTGGCAGGCCTCGGCGCGACAGATCCGAATCGTGGTGGCATTCGTCGCGCTCTGGCGGAAGTCTCCGTAAAAAGTGAGCACGCCATAGACCTCCGCGCGCGAGATGTTGAGTGCTTCGGCGATCGGACCAAGCGCACGTTCATCGATGTAGCCGAAATGCCCCTGTAGTCGATGGAAGATCGGTAGAAGTGGGCCTCGCTGCGATTTCTCCTCATCGATCAGGCGCGCCGCTTCGGCCTCGGAGTACGGCTCATAACGCCTCGCTTGACTGGCTTCCACCTGGGCCCTCTTCGAGTGTCATCAGGAGCAGAACCGCTCCATGGCAGGGCTTTAGCCTATAGGTACGCGGTCGAAGGTCCTCGAACGAGAGGGGCTCGTGCTACTCAGGTGATCCGGCGCCGACCGAGAGCATGATCGGCACCGACGTCGGATATTTACCTGTCAGGCAGGCGGTACAGAACCCAGGGTCACCGACGCCTATCGCCTCTTTTAGCCCCTCAAGACTGAGATAGGTGACCGAGTCGGCGTCAAGATGCGCAGCGATCTGCGACGGTTCGACCTGGGCCGCGAGCAGGCCGTCGCGTGTCGGCGTGTCGATGCCATAAAAGCAGGGCCACGCCCACGGTGGCGACGAGATCGCGAGGTGGACCTCGGTGGCACCTGCCTCCCGCAACATCTTGACGACCTGGCGGGTGGTGGTACCCCGCACGATCGAATCGTCGACAACAACGAGGCGGCGACCGTCGATGCTCTCGGGCAGCGGATTGAGCTTTCTCCGCACCGCCTCAACCCGGGCCTGCTGTGTGGGTGCGAGAAAGGTCCGACCGATGTAGCGGTTCTTCACGAGCGCCTGGCCAAAGGGGATGCCACTTCGCTCCGCGTACCCCTCGGCCGCTGGCACTCCAGAGTCGGGGACGCCGACGACGAGGTCTGCGTCGATTCCAGACTCCGCGGCGAGCCGCGCGCCCATCCGGCGCCGTGCCGCGTGGACTTCGCGGCCAAGGAGGCGGCTGTCTGGACGCGCAAAGTAGACGAACTCGAAGATGCAAAGCCGCGGGTCTATCCGCTCTGGTGGGAACGGGAAACTCGAATGCACGCCCTCGTCGTCAATAACGATCATCTCGCCGGGCTCGAGTTCGCGGACGAAGTGCGCGCCGACGATGTCAAGTGCCGGCGTCTCCGAGGCGATGACGTAGCCGATGCCGCTCGGCGTCACGAGTTCGCCAAGGCAAAGCGGCCGAAAGCCGTTGGGATCACGAATGCCAATGAGCCGCTTGGCGTCAATGACACCGAGCGAAAAGGCACCTTCGAGGCGGGGGAGCACCTCAGCCAAGGCTCGTTCCAGCTCATGGCCGTCCCCGAGACCAGCTAGGGCCTCCGCCGGGAAGGCATCGGCGATCAGCTCGGCGACCAGGTCGCTGTCTGAGCCAAGAACACCTGGCAGCATTCCCTGCGCCTGCTCCAAGGCGGCGACGTTAGTGAGGTTGCCGTTGTGGCCGAGCGCGAATCCCGACACCCCTACAGATCGAAACGCCGGCTGGGCGTTTTGCCACGTGGACTTTCCCGCGGTCGAGTAGCGCACGTGGCCAAGGCCGAGGCTGCCTTGCAGCGAGGAGAGCTTCCGCTCGTCGAAGACAGAGGTCACGAGACCCATGTCCTTCACGACCGTGAGCATCTCGCCGTCCGCTATCGCCATGCCAGCAGACTCTTGACCACGGTGTTGAAGGGCGAACAGCCCGTCGAAGACGAGCTCGGCAACTTGAACCCCTGGCGCGTAGACGCCGAAGACCCCACAGGCTTCTTTCACTTGATCCATTCTGCCACCTTGGCGCGACTTATCCGGCAACGCCGAAAGGCGCACTCGGTAGCCTTCTGCAGTCGGAGAGGAGCCAGTGGTGATCGATCTTCATACGCACTCGAGGTTCTCCGACGGCTCTGCAACGCCGACAGAGGTGATCGACCTCGCTGTCGAGGCGGGATGCACGGCGATCGCGCTCACTGACCACGACGGGCTGGCAGGTCTGACAGAGGCAGAGAACCGCGCCGCGGCCACCGGGATCGCATTCGTCCGGGGGTGCGAAGTCTCCGCGAGCTTCCAGCCGGGCTCGCTTCATTTGCTCTGCTACTTCGTGCCTGCCGAAGGGCCGCTCTCGAAAAAGCTGGCCGACCTCCGCGCGGATCGAGAGCGGCGAAATGAGCAGCTGCTGCAGCTCTTGAACGATCTCCGCATAGAGATCACCCGCGAGGAGGTAGAAGTCGAGGCAGGCAGCGACGTCATCGGCCGGCCGCATTTCGCGGCGGTGCTGATTCGTCACGGCGTGGTGGATTCGATCGAAGAGGCGTTCCAACGTTTTCTCGCCAAGGGGGCACCCGCGTACGTAGAGCGCGAGCACGTCGAGCCCGTTGAGATCCTCGAGCTCGCCGCCCGCTCCGGCGCGCTCACGTCGATCGCCCATCCGATGACCCTCGGGCTCGCTCCCGCCGAGCTCGACCGACTCCTTGATGACTATGCCGGCTCGGGCTTAACCGGGCTGGAGTCCTACTACTCGAGCTACGACGCCGACCTCCAAAAAGACCTCGTCGCGATCGCACGACACCACGATCTCGTGCCGACGGGCGGTTCGGACTTTCACGGCACATTCAAGCCGGGCCTTCAGATCGGGATCGGACGAGGCGAGCTCTGTGTTCCCGATGAGGTCCTCGACGAACTCCGATCTCGTCGCGCCTCCTAGGGCGGCGACCGTCTGAATCAAACCGCTCGGCGCGATCGTGACCGAGTACAACCTGGACAACTGATGTCGGCGATCGCCGACCGCGCCGGTCCGAGCAGCTCAATGATCAGCTAGCAGCTCCGCCTCGCTTAGCACTGCGGCGAGATCCCCGGAGTCGGAGAGGTGAAACGCCGCTTCATAGAGCGCGTCGGCATGCGCCGTCCCGTCATTTGGCGCAGCAAGCTCGGCCCGCCAGATGCGGCCAAGCTCACTTGCCAGCTTCGCCGCGTCGGCGCCCTCGGAGACCAGCGCCAAGAGCCCGCGTCGGCCTTCGAGTGGGAGCGGATCTCCGATCAGGCCGACGGCAGCCACCACCGCTGCCTCGACGCCATCATTGGCCGCACGTCCTGCTACGAGCGCAGGAACGCTGACACCGGAACCGATTGCGAAGCCTGCGGCCTGGGTGGCAGCGAACGCCATCGCGGCGAGATGGTTCTCACTACTTCTCCCAAGTGTGCGACAGGCCGCTACTGCCGCGCCCACTCGGCCGGCAGTGCCCGCGACTCGCCAACCGCGCTCGCTGTGCCGCTCACCGAGCGCATCGGCGATCCGTGCTGCGGCCTCGAGGCCGGCGACCACGCCGACGAGGAGATCAGCAGGCTCGACGTCCGCGGACTCTGCAACCGCGATGGCAGCCGCCGCGACGACGTCAGAGATCTGGCGCTCGACGCTTCTCGCGCCACCTGACAAGGTCACCTGGGCGGCGGCCGCGTTCAGCAACGCCCCGTATCCGGCGCCGAGTTGCACCCGCCGCCCCACAACGCTTGCTTCAGGGGTCGAGTTCAACGGCGATACAACCTCGAAGAGTTGGCCGAGTACCTCGTCGTCCCATCCGTCAGCGGCGCCTCGGAGCAGCTCGGCGATCGCCTCGACCGCCAACTCGACCAGGCCGCTCGAGAGCTCGCCGTAGGTCAAATTGGCGCTAAAGGTTGCAAGGAGGGAGCTCGGGCTCGGACCTTCCACCACGTCGCTCAAGCTCTCGCCCCCCTCGCGTCGCTAAGTGAGGCGGCGCCACCTCGGGAGGTGGCATCGCCGATCACCGCGCCGAGATCGGTCGGCCCGGTCGTTGCTCCGACCGCGAGCGCCGAAGCGGCCAGCGCCCCGCTCGCGCCGGGAAGCACCGGCTCGACGAGCGAGGTGAACTTCGAGAGCAACGCTTCGTCACTGAGCGGTCGCTCGAGGCTCCCGGCGGCCTGCAGAACCTCACTGACTTCAGAACGCCCGTCCATCCAAACGACGGTCACCGTTGCGGCATCGCGGGGACACGATGAATCGGGCATCAACTTCGTCTTCCCACGAAGCTTTACGACGCGGGCATCGACCGCTTTCTCGTCGGAGAACTCAGCGAGACCACCTCGTCCGTACAACAGGCCGACCGAGACACCGTGAATGGCACAAAATCTCGCTTCAAGTCCGGTTGTCGCCGTGGCGCGGCCCATCAACTCAGGAACGAGCGGATTGCAGGTGACAAGCACCTCGTCGATGGCATCGACATCGTCGCCAAATCGGCCGTGCAAGTTGACGGCCGCCTCGATAGCCGGATGCGCGACGATCCCGCAGGGGAACGGCTTGTAGGTGTTGTCGAGTAGTACGAGCCGACCGGCGATCGAGGGCGCACCAAGGATCGCAACGTCGTGGTCGTGCGCGAGCGCCGTGAAGTAGCTCGGCTCGCCTGCGAAGCAGTCGCCTCCGGTTCGCAGTCCTGCCCTGGCGAGCGCGGCCGCGAACAGCCCGTTCGACGCCGCTTTCCCGGCGTGAAACGGCTTGATCGGTGTGCCG
>Ga0207933_1000966_pt1 | contig 24353 bp, 29 predicted proteins | sample NGESurdeep092012_4_FD_184488 | JGI IMG/M metagenome (GOLD analysis project Ga0207933, IMG submission 184488) | Arctic peat soil microbial communities from Barrow, Alaska - NGEE Surface sample F53-3 deep-092012 (SPAdes) | ecosystem: Environmental > Terrestrial > Soil > Wetlands > Peat ... | reverse complement strand
AACGCAGTATTTCACGGCTTCAGGGCTCATGCCGTAGTGGCCGGCGAAGTAAGCGAAGGTGACCGCCGTGACCAGTTCAACGACCGAGTAGCGCCAGGAAATACCGGCTCCGCACTGACGGCACCGCGCCCGCAGGATGAGGTAACTCAGAACCGGAATATTGTCATACCACGCGATGGGTTTCCCGCACTCAGGACACGCCGAACGCGGACACACGACGGACCGGCCGCGCGGCCAGCGGTAAATACATACATTAAGAAAGCTGCCGATCAGCAGACCGAACAGACCGGCGAGCACCTGGAAGATCACCGGTTCAGCACCCGTTCGTAAGCGGAAATGCTCTCCCGCACCATGCGGGTTTCCGTGAACCGTTCGACTACTGCCGCGCGCGCCGCCTGCCCCAGCGCGGGATCGATGCGGTGGAACGCAGCGGCCACCGCGTCTGCCTGGTTCGGGACCAGGATTCCGTTCTCGCCATCCCGGATCAGTTCCGGAATGCCGCCCACGTTGCTCGCAATTACCGTCAAGCCGTGCGCCATCGCGAGCAGAATGCCCGAACCCAGACCTTCGGAGCGGGTGAGGTAGACGAGCGCACGGGCGCGCGGCAGATCGCGATCCAGATCCGCCGTGATCTCCACGGGCACGCCCGCAAGCGCCGCCGCTTCCTTCGCCAACGCCATGCCTTTCCCTGGATCGTTCGTGTAAGGGACCAGAACGGCATCCCCATGCGCTGCCGACGGCGGTACGGGCACGCCATCGTAAACTACGGCGATGCGGTGCTCTTCAACCCCGGCGCCTCGCAATTGCCCGGCAATATGACGCGAAACGGCCAGAAAAAGCCGGGCCCGCCCATACTTCCAGCGGGAGGCCGCCGAATCGCGCACGGGGAACGCCACCCTGCGCGATACAACGAATGCCACGCGTGCCAGAACCGCACAGAGCGTATGGCTGCGGGCGTCGTGTGCATGAACCAGATCGAAGCCGCGCGACAGCCGCGTGACGTGCAACGGGTTGAGCGGAGCGCAAGGCAAACCGGACGCCCTGGCCGCGTTGAAAAGCGGCGAATCCCGGCGGGCCAGCAGCAGCGATTCATGCCCCGCCGCCAACAGCCCGCGGTGCAACCGCAGCGCCTGCCACTGTCCGCCCCGCATCTCCCGGCCGCTATCGAGATGGAGGATTTTCATCACCGAAGCCCTCTCGCGCTTTGGCGTACTTCAAAAATGTATAGAGCGCCGCCATCCACGCGATCGCCAGACCTTGCGGCCCATCGAGAAAGCCACGCTGCACGACGCAGGTACGGAAAAACGTCCAGACGGGATCGAGCGTAAGGCGGCGCATGGAAACCGGCTTGCCACGCGCGATTACTTCACGCGCGGCGAGCGTGGTGTAGCGGTCGAGAGTCCGCAGATGCTCCGAGAGCGACCCGCAGGTGAAGTGCAGGAGATGGCCCTTCAGTTCTTCGACAGCCCCATTCAGCCGCACGCTTTCATGGACGTAATCGCCGACCCACTCAGCTTTCCGGCGGTCGTACAACCGGACTTTGCGGTCCGGATACCAGCCTCCATGCCGGATCCAGCGCCCGAGATATTGCGCCAGACGGGGAAACGAGTAGCCGGCGGCGTGCACTGCTTTAGTTTTCAGCGCCAGAATTTCGGTGGCGAGCTGTTCGGTGACGGATTCATCGGCATCGATCGAGAGAATCCAGTCATTCGCCGCGCAGGCGGCCGCGTAGTTCTTCTGGGCGCCGTAACCCCGCCAGGGCTCTTCGATGACGCGCGCGCCCAAACCCAGCGCGATCTCGATTGTCCTGTCCGTGGAACCGGAGTCAACCACCACCACTTCGTCGGCCCATTCCAGCGTTCCGAGCGCCCGCGCGATGTTGCGTTCTTCATTGAGCGTGACAATGGTTGCGGTGATCAGCATCAGTCGACAATCGGCGCGATGGAGAAGCAGAGCAGGAAGACCACCAGCGCCAGAATACCCAGCTTGATCCGCGCGCTCCCGATCTCCGACAGGTCGTAAACCGGCGGATGCCTGCGCGCCACAAAGAACAGGAGCACCGCCCAGAACCACCAGCCGCTCCAGAGTGCGCCCATCGGCAGCAGGGCCAGCAGAAACGTGTAAGTGATCCATTTGTGGTAACGGCCGAGCAGCGCATAGACAATGTGGCCGCCATCCAGTTGTCCTACGGGCAGCAAATTGAGCGCGGTCGCGAACATCCCTACCCAGGCGGCGCGCGCTACCGGATGCAGGTAGATGTCCGCTGCCGGCACCCCTGGAAATATGAGCCTCTGGAGCACCCATTGCAGGGCGGGCGTGCCCAGCTGGACCGTGCCCTGGTGGTTGATTCCGGGAATCACCTTCGAAAATGCGAGGCCGACTCCGAGCGCAGGGATCAGGAACACGAAACCCGCCAGAGGACCCGCCACCCCGATGTCGAACAGGACGCGCTTGCTGTAGATGGCCGAGCGGATGCGGATGAACGCGCCCAGGGTGCCGGTGAAAGGGGTAGGCGCCGGCAGAAAATAGGGCAGCGAAGCATCTACCCCGTAGTACACGCACGCGATATAGTGGCCCAGTTCGTGCGCCATCAGGATGGTGAGCAGCGTGAGTGAAAACGGGAGTCCCGAAAGGAAGAGTTGCGGGCTTTGCAAGCCCACGGTGAAGATATCGAGATCGCGCTCCACATCGAAAAACGGCAAGTTATGACTGAAGTTATACTGCATGTGCGCGCCCACGAGGGTGGTGGTGAACAGGGTCAGCGCAAGCAGCAGGAGATGCAGCCAGAGCCGGTTTTTCGGGCGCGCGGGCGCAGGCGAGTGCTGCGTTTCGAAACGCGGCGGCTCGAAACGCGGCGGTGCGACGGTGGCTACGCGGGTGGCGCTTTCGAAAAGATCTTCTGGAAACACGGAAATCCCCGGTTTCGGGGCGATGACTCTACTGTAGCGTCTGGAGTTCCTTGCCGGGCTTGAATCGCACCGCTTTTCCGGGTGGAATCGACACTTCGGCGCCGGTTCGGGGATTACGCCCGATTCCGGTCTTGCGCGGCTTAACGGTGAACACGCCAAAACCCCGCAACTCGATGCGGTCTCCCTGCTCCAGCGCGCGCTTCATTTTTTCGAACACGGTCTCGACCGCCATTTCGGCTTTGGTTTTGGTGATACCGGTCTTGTTCACGACTTCGTTGATGATGTCGAGCTTGATCAAACGGCCTCCGCGGGTGACAAACCGATGATAGAATTAGGGTTATCTCGATGTCAAGTAAGGTAGCCCAGGACCGGCTCCTCCCCGTCGACCCGTTGCTCTATCGACGCGCGTGCGCCCGGTTCACTACTGGAATCACCGTGGTAACGGTTCTCGATGAAAACGGACACCCGCATGGCATGACGGTGAACTCGTTCTCTTCCGTTTCACTGGAGCCGCCACTGGTGCTGGTGAGCATCGATCTGCGCAACGCGATACTGGGCCATTTCATCTCGAGCTCCTGGTTTGCCATCAATATTCTCGCCGAACATCAGGAACATATCTCGCGTTCTTTTTCGAGCGCCTCGGAGAAACGCTTTATCGGCGTGGACTGGCATCGGGGAACCTCCGGCACGCCGCTGCTCGATGGTGTTCTGGGGCACCTTGAGTGTTCGGTGCTGCAAACATTCGAGGCAGGCGACCACACGATTCTTATCGGCGAAGTGCGCCGTGCCGGGTATCGCGAAGGCAAGCCTCTGGTTTATTTCAACAGCGATTATCAGCGGCTGGCGGAGTGACCGCCGTTTCCGAATCGCGGTTTAGCTTACAATAAGGGTGGAGGTTCTCTCTTTACATGGGTCCGCTCGGTGGTGAGGAACTAGTCGCTATCTTTATCCTGGCGCTTTTGCTGTTTGGGCCGAAGGAATTGCCCAAACTCGGCAAAACGATCGGGAAGGCGATGACGGAGTTCCGTCGTGCGCAATCCGAACTGAAGTCCACGTTCGATCGCGAGATGAGAAACCTGGAACGGGAAACCGGAATTAACGAATTGGCGGCCACAACCTTCCAATCCGACAGCTACAATTACGACCATTCGTCTTACGATGCTTCGTATTACGACGGGTCACACGATTCCACCGTAACCACTACACAGACAAACGGCGCATCCGCAACTCAGGGCGCCGGGTCAACGGCAACATTGCAAATCGAAGCGGCGGCAGGCTCGATCGCGAGCGGCCATCTGGAAGCGGACCCCCTGGAGCATGCCTGGGATCCGTACGTTCCCGCGACACCCGCAACTGCCGAGCACGCGCCGCCACGCAGCGACCACCCGGCGGCGACCGTCCAGAATAACGGCTAACGGTTAAAGTCAACAATGGCATCTCCCGACGAACCGCGGGGAGCGGACGCTCCTCCCGGCGAAACTGTGACATTACCTTTTGCCGAAGAGAACCAGTCTTACAGCGATGCCTGGTCCACTTCGGCTTCCTCCTCAACCGGAGCGCTGGAACATGACGCTCCGGTCAGTCCTTCATTTGTAGAGTCCGCCGACACGAAACCCTCCGCGCAGGCCGCACGAGGCGGTGGAGGATCTCCACCGAAACCGCCCGACCCGCCCGACGAGGGTGAAGACGACGAGGGGATGGCGCGGATGAGTTTCCTCGAACATCTTGAGGAACTCCGCAAGCGTCTCCTGCTGGCGATCGGAGGGATCGGTGTCGCCTTTGTCCTGAGCCTGCTTTTCAGCGATCAGCTCTGGTATATCGTGAGGCAGCCGGCCGCAACCGCTCTTATTCACCTGGGCATCAATCCTCCGGTGCTGCATCAGCTTTCCCCGATGGACGTGTTCCAGATTATCTGGATGAAACTGCCCATTCTGGCCGCGGTGTTTCTTTCCTCCCCCTGGATTCTTTACCAGGTCTGGGCTTTTATCGCCCCGGGACTCTACAAAAGGGAGCGGCGATGGGCGGCTCCCTTCGTGATTTCGAGCGCCGGGCTGTTCCTTCTGGGCGGATGCTTCGCTTATTTCATCGCTTTCCGCTACGGCCTTGAATTCCTGCTGGGGCTCGGTATAACGCAGGGCATTACGCCAACCATCAGCGTCACCGAGTATTACGATCTGTTTGTCGACGTAATGCTGGGAGTCGGCATCATTTTCGAAATCCCGGTGCTGCTGTTCCTGCTGACACTGATCCATGTCGCCAGCCCTTCGTTTCTGATCCGGCATAGCCGGTACGCCATTCTGGTGATCGTATTTCTGGCCGCCGTCATTACCCCGACCGGCGACGTGTTCAATCTCGCATTGTTTGCGACCCCTATGATTATTTTGTTCTACATAGGGATCTTCGCCAGCTATATTCTGGTCCTGCACCGCGAGAAACGGCGCTTTCCGTGGAGAACATTCTTTAAATGGCTGGGGATCGCGCTGGTAGTACTAGGCCTGATCGCCTGGGCAACTGCCCGATATTACGGCTATCATGTGGTAGGCCACTGGCCTCTTTTCGTCCGATAATCCGCTGGATGGTGTGGCGGATTTGTTTGAATCCGCCACACGAAATGGAAATATGGACATCAACCGAATCATTCGCGAGTTAATGCAGGAGAGAGACCGGCTGCAGCGGATCATCAACTCTCTCGAAGACATTCAGCCTTCCGGCAAGCTCCAGATGAATGTTGCGCGTAAACGCCGGGGCCGTAAATCGATGGACCATGCGGCCCGCGAAGAGGTATCGGAGCGCATGAAGCGCTATTGGGCGCGACGCCGGGCCGAGAGGGAAGAGCAACCGCTGGACAGGAACCTGGCAGCCACGGGTTAGCGGGTGGATGCCGCTCGCGCGCGTCTGCTATATTGTAGATGTTCGTCCGAATCGTAAAGAGCCTGGCTCTATTGCGTGTTTGCCGATAGTGGGCGACTAGCTCAGTTGGGAGAGCACCGCGTTCGCAATGCGGGGGTCGTGGGTTCGAACCCCATGTCGTCCACCAAATTTCCCCTCCTTAAGTTCGGATTATATTTCCCGAAGAATCGTACGGGGAAGCACATCCGCTAATCCATAAAAATCCCGTTCTGGTACTACGAGACTGGTTTGCTCTCTGCGAATGTGTCCTAATTGTAAGTACATGGAGGCTTTGTAAAGCTTTCGTGAAGACTCGCAGCGCAACGGCGTGCAAAAATTAACCTCCCTTTTGTTGTTGACAACATGCTGCGTTCCGGCGTGGGGAGGAGGCACCTCGATCCAGGTGCAATCGAGCGCAGGGTGGACGTCTTCGATGTTTCCGTCCTGCAGCGACTCCGATAGCCAAACCGGCGCAACGTCCGCGAACACCCAGTCCGACTGCTCGCAGCCGGCGTTCGATGGGTTCGATGCGCAAGCCAGCGGCAGCGGCAGCGCGACCGTCGGCCTTCTGTCCGGGTTTTCCCTACAGGCGACGGGGACTTCCGGAATGGCCAATTCCTCTTTCGCAAATGCCGCCGCGATTGCGACGGATACGGAGAATCTGATCTTCTTCGGCGGGGGCGGCAGCGGTATGCTGGCTCTCAATTTCGGGTTATCCGGCGCCGGCTATGAAGGTTATACCTCCGGTACCGCGTCGATGGATTTCGCGGTCTCGGCCAACCAGTCGCAGTTGTTGAATACACAGTGCCCGTACGACGGCGGCGACTTCGCGGGCTATGAATGCCAGCAGCAAAATTCATATGCCGGGCCTCTGTATTTCACCGTGGACGTTCCATTCGTCTTCGGTCAGGCTCTCACCCTGACGGAACAGTTGACGGCGCAGGCGCAGACATACAGCGGTGGAGCAGCAAACGCTCTCCTGTCGTCCTGGCTGGCAAGTTACACAGTCGAGCAGAATGGCTCGCCGATGACTGACTTCACGGTGACCTCGCCCTTCCCGGCCCCGGAGCCTGCGTCGTTCGCGCTTGGGTGCCTGGCGCTTTTTCTGCTGGCATTCGGACGTGTGATACTGGCGGAGGGGTTAATCCGGGCCGCCTGCCGGGCCGCTATTGAAAAATCAAAATGAGCAGCGTTCCAAAGGTTGGCTTCGTCGGATTTGGCGAGGCGGGTTTCCACATTTCGAAAGGCTTGCGAGGGGCGGGCATCCATGACATCGCGGCCTACGATATCCATGCCTCGACGCCTGGCCTGGGCGAGAAAATCCACGATCGGATACGGGAAACGGGAGTACGCCTGGTCGATTCCAATAGTGAATTGACGAGTTGCAGCGATATTCTCTTCTCCACGGTGACGGCGAATCAGGCGCTGGCGGCGGCGCGGGAGACGGCTCCCGGCTTGACCTCCCGCCACATCTACGCCGATCTGAATTCGGTCTCCCCGGGGCTCAAACAGACGATTGACCAGGCGATCTCCGCCACTGGAGCGAAGTTTGCCGAAGTGGCCGTTATGGCTCCGGCGCCTCCTTACGGCCATCGCGTTCCCATGCTGGTGGGTGGAGCCGGCGGGGCGGAGTTCGTCGCGCGGATGACGCCGTTCGGGATGCAGATGGAATTCACGTCTTCGAAAGTTGGCGAGGCCGCCGCAACCAAGATGTGCCGGAGCGTCATCGTCAAAGGCATGGAGGCGCTGCTCACGGAGTGCGTGCTCGGGGCCAGCAGATATGGGGCGGAAGAGCGGGTGTTCCGGTCTCTGGCGGAAACGTTTCCCGGGCTGGACTGGGCTGGAATGGCGACCTATATGGTGGGACGGGTAGTTGTCCACGGCGAACGCCGCGCGCGTGAGATGGAAGAGGTGGCGGAGACGCTGCGTTCCATCGGCGTCGAACCGCTCATGGCGGAGGCCACCGTGCGCCGGATGGACTGGAGCGTGCATCTCGGCCTCAAGAAGTCGTTCGGCGGGGAAGCACCCGCAACCTATCGGGAATTTGCCGATGCCGTCCTCGAACTGGAAGGCGCCGTTTCCGAACCGGATTAAACACGCGGCCGGTGCTGTCGTCTTCTCCGCTCCGGTTCCCCGCACGCGATCTGGCGAGATAAACTATTCAAGAATTGCCTGAGAAATACCAACACTTCCGACACTCACTATTCATAATCGGGCGGAAGGTCTGCCCGGTTCCTCTCGCGGGCCCGTCATAGATACCGTGTCTTCTCAGTTCAATCGGACACACAGGAGATCCTGAAATTTGTTCAGCCGCCGGTTCTTCCAACTCGTTTTAGCTTGCCTCTCACTCTGTACGTGCCTTGTGGCAGCGCCACCGGCTCCCGGCGGCGAAAGCGCGACACCCAACGGGTCCGCCCTGATGCCGGGCCTTTCTCCACCTCCCGCGGCATGCGGCGTGACGCCCCTGCCGGCGATCACCGACGACGAGGCTCTGGCATTCGAGAAAGGCAACGCTCCCGACACCGAAGATCTGGCGCCCGCAATGGCATGGGCGCTTGCGAAGTTTCAGCGGCTGGTGAGTTCGGTGGGTGGCACGTTCGAACTGAAATCCGCTTACCGGCCGCAGTCGTACCAGATTCACCTGCAAGCGGTCTGGCTTAAGTGGATGCGGGAACTGCGCAACAATCGGGATAAGGGCTGCCAGGAGTTGCGCGCGGAGGTGGGTGAGGAGTTCGCAAGTCACCGTCTGCTCGAAAGGCAGATGCCCGTGACATCTTCGGAGCACATGCGCGGACTGGCCTTCGACGCGAGGGTGGTTATGCCTCGGGTGGCGCGGCTGAAGAAGCGCCGCGTCAGTCTGGACCGGGTGGCGCTACTGGCAGGCATTCACCGTCCGGACATTCGGCGGGACCCGGTGCACTTCGAGTTGGCGAGTGCCCGGACGACGCGTTCAGCGATCAACCGCTGAATAGCGGGGAGTTCCGACGGCCCGCGGCTAACTCGCGGTGCCGGGAGTATTCTGACTTCGCGATGCCTTCCGCTTCCTGAAGAGCCTGTAAGCGCCATATGCGAGAGCGGCACCCGCGGTGGCACCAGCACCGATAACGACGCCCGCCGAGAGCCCCGTAGCCACCCCTCTCGCGGCCAGTTCCAACACCCCGAGTGTGGCACCGCCGGTGCCGCCGACAGTCGCGCCGGCGCCAGTCGCGGCAGCCGCTGCCACCCTTTCTTTCATATCCGGCGAATCACTCATATTGCATTCCCGTGACCTCCCAACGGTCTCCGCACGAGGCGGAATCCCCTGGTACCAATAGACCACGCCCGGGGTTCGAACGTCTGCGCGATCGGGCGTGCAAATGGCAGTTAAAGAATCGGAAACCCCACGTAGTTTTCCGCGAGCGATGTCATGGCCGCCCGCGAACCGGTCAGATAATCGAGTTCCGCGAACTGGCGGCGGCGGTCGAATGCATTGTCGCCGCCGAACAGATGCAGCATCGATGTCATCCACCAGCTGAACCGTTGCGCGCGCCAGACGCGGCGCAGGCAGGTATCCGAGTACCCGTCGAGAAGGTCATGCCGGCCCGACCGGTAGAATGCCGCCAGCGCTTCGGAGAGAACGAATACGTCGGCCGCGGCGAGGTTGAGGCCTTTCGCGCCCGTGGGCGGAACGATATGGGCGGCGTCCCCCGCGAGAAAGAGCCGGCCATACCGCATGGGCTCCACCACGAAGCTCCGCATGCCGGTGACGCCTTTTTGCAGGATCGGACCAATGTTGGGCTTCCATCCGTCGCGCGTGGCGAGGCGAAGGTTCAGTTCGCTCCAGATTCGATCGTCGGACCACTCCGCAATGTCTTCGTCCGGCGCGCATTGCAGGTAAAGGCGCGTGATCGATGGCGAGCGCATGCTGAAAAGCGCGAACCCGCGCTCGGTCCAGGCATAAACCAGCTCTTCCGATGCGGGCGGCGCTTCCGCCAGAATGCCCAGCCACCCGAACGGGTAGAGGCGTTCGAAGGTGCTGAGCGAACCCTCGGGAATCGAAGGACGGCAGACGCCGTGGAAGCCATCGCATCCCGCGATGAAATCGCAGACCAGCTCGCGATCCTCACCCTGGTGCCGGTAGCGGATGCGCGGCGCGGACGAATCCAGATCGTGCAGCGTCAGGTGTTCGATTTCGTGGAATATGGGACGGCCGGTATCGCGGCGGGCCTTGTTCAGATCCTTCTGAACCTCGTTCTGACCGTAAACCGTAATCGCGCGGCCACCGGTGAGCGAATGCATGTCGATGCGATGGCGCGCGCCCGCGAAGCTGATGTTGATTCCGTGGTGGATCAGGCCCTCGCGCCGCAGCCGCTCGCCCAGGCCGATTTCGTCCATGAGATCGACCGTGCCCTGCTCCAGCACTCCCGCGCGCACGCGATCCACCACGTATTCCTCACTGCGGGACTCCAGCACCACGGAGTCGATTCCATGGAGATGCAGCAGATGGGCGAGAAGAAGTCCCGAGGGGCCGCCGCCGACGATGCCTGCCTGTGTGCGCACTCAGCTTCATTGAACATATCAAACGGGTCAGTTAATTTAGTTCTCGCCCGGTTTACTCGCGCTGTCAATCACCAGCACCTCGACAGGGTTCTTCCGCGATTGGAGTTGAAGTCCGGCTTGTTCTCGAAGGGCGTTTATAATCGAGTCGGCAAGCGGCTCGTCCGGGGTTGGCATAACCTCCAACTTCAGGTCATACCTGCCATTAAGCCCAGTCTCATCGACCACGGAACGGCCAACCATCCTCGTTAAAGCATTGGCGAGTATTCCAAACCGCGTGTACTCAACAGTGAGCCCGGCCGGACCGAACCGAAATCCCCCACATCCCGGTACCGGCGGCGCACCTTCCGAGCACGTGCGATTGTCAGCCTGAGCGAGATGCGGACCAAGCTTTAGACCGCTTCGCGCAACGACCAGGGCATAGAGGGAAGACTCCCTGGTCTCCGTGTGAACTCGCAACTGAAACCGATCCTCCAGCAGAGATTGAAACATGAGCGCGAAGCCGTGACGATCGGGCTGTCCCTCGACCTTGGCCTCAATATCGTATCTGTTTGAATCCATCCAGGCCGGTCCACCCGGAATCCGCGCCTCCGGGTAACCATAGGCGGCACTTATAAGATTCCTGAGGGTCGCATTCCTGGCCGTGTATCGCGGACCCTTGAACGGAGTTCCTTGCCAATATGTGTCTCCCGAGCGGTTCGGCTTGACGGTCGCGACCTCGAATGTGGGCTTGTGCGGGCTTACAATCTCCGCCTGAGCTCGGGCCGGAGGCGCGTTCAAAATGCCGATGACGACGGGACAGGCCACAAGTACCGTGCCTGCGGCGGCCAGGATGAGCTTTCTCCCCAAATCGAGGTCGTGCGCAATGCGCCGGCTGACAATCTCCTGAATTCGCCTTTTGAGATCGGAACCGGTAACTCCGGACATACCGAACGAAGGAGATTCGAGATAGAACCTGCAGACGTTCAGAATGCCCTCTGCGTATGCCTGCGGTTCGCCGCCTCCCCGGAGCACCTCTTCGTCACAGGCGCGTTCCCGTTCTTCAATCAACCGGCCCCGGATCCACCAGACAAGAGGATAGAACCAGAAGATCACCTCGACAATCATATGAAGTGCCGCGGTCAGATTGTCGCGGCGGCGGAAATGGCAGAGTTCGTGTGCGATGACTGCTTCAAACTGAGCCACCGTCAGGTGATCCGTGACGCCCTCCGGCAGCAACAGGATCGGCTTGCGGATGCCTGCTATACCGGGTTCCAGACGAACATTTGAGGACATTGCGGGAATCGGCAGGTTCAATGGCAGGGGTGTAGCAGAACACGCGGCACGGCGTATGCGCCGCCAGGATCGCAACCACAGGAGCACGCTGATCGCGAAGCCGCAGAACCACACCAGAAAAAGAAGGACCGGGGCGGAGCCGGACACCGGTAGCACGGCCGCTATCGGAAACTGTTGCGCCGGGATGCTGAAAGGCTGGCCGATCTGCTTCGCCACGAAGGAAAAAGCAGGGCGCGCAATCCCGGATGCCGTGGACCATGCCAACCGGGTCCCCAGGCTCATCAACAGCGAAAAAGGGACCAGGAACTTCAGCGAAGCTGCCAGCCAGATCCAATATCGCACCGCCGCTCGATTCTTCTTCAACTTAAATACCAACAACCACGCCACGGCGGCGCAGACCGTCGATTGCCAGAGGTGGTTCCCCAAAGGTGACAGACTTGCCGGGATCATTTCGGATCCTCCTTTCCCGACGCCTTTCGGAGAACCTTCTCCGCCTCCTTCACGTCGTCCAGGGTCAGTCCGCCGGACGCGGCCAAATGGGCCATGACGAGCTTCGCCCGGCCTTTTCCAAGTAATGCCAGCAGGTCGTCAATCAGTCTGTGTTGCGCATCCTTGCGAGATATCGCGGACTCAAAAATATTCGCGTTGCCGATGCGCTTGATGCACCTGAGTGCCTTTTTCTTTTCCAGCCGGTGGACGGTCGTCTGCACGGTTGTGTATGCGGGCCGGACGGACTCGGTAAACGTTTCCTGAATCTCACGAACGGAGCAAGCGCCGTTCTGCCAGAGCGCTTCCATTACTTTCAGTTCAAGTTTGGTTAGTTTTGGGGAAAGTATAACGCTGGAGAAGTTAATCCTACTACTGTGATAGTCCAGTTTGCAGGCGATATTTTCCGGACAGGCCCCTGTGAGTAAGGGCTACGATGGAAGGAGGGTAACAACATGGCAAATCTCGATTGGTCCCAATGTCCCGCCGTGGAGAGCATCCCCGGCAAGGTGAGCGGCGCATGGGTATTTAAGGATACCCGTATGCCGGTTTCGATTGTGTTTGAAAATCTCGAAGCAGGGGCCACCATTGACGAGATTATGGAGTGGTTCCACCTGAAGCGGGAACAGATTGTAACCGTTCTCGAATTTGCGGCGCGAAGCCTCGACCCATTCCCGCCGCCGCAGGCTGCGACCACATCGACGGTAAATGCTTATCCTGCTTGACCACAGTACGCCAGCGCCACCGCGATACGCTCTCAAAGGCCATGTGGTTGTTGAGGCGGTTGAACGCGGATGGGAGAGGCTTGTCAACGGAGTCTTGCTTGAAGCCGCCGAAACCGCAGGGTTCGAGGTGTTTGTCACGGCAGACAAGAATATCCGGTATCAGCAAAATTTAGCGGGCCGGAAAATCGCCATCGTTACGCTTGGGAACGCTCAATGGCCGGTGTTGCGCCGCTACGTTGAGAGGGTGCTTGCCGCCGTCGATGCTGCCGTTCCGGGCAGCTATGCAGAGGTGGAAATTCCGTTCCAGTAAAAAAGCCCCGGCAGACCCGCAAATCGTTCACTTCACCGGCGAATAACGACAGCGGCGATGTCATCGTTAGTTAAGTCATACGCCTGATTTTCAGGCCCGTACGCGAGCCTGAACGGGTCCATGCGGAGGAATAAATCGGCTCTTTTTTTTTCCGTCGCTGAACGTCAAGCTAAAGCAGCCGCTCCAGTTCGGATATCAGATAGTCCTCCGCCACGCGCCCGCTCCTATAGGTTCGCGGATCGAAGAAATACCAGACCGCGCCTGCGTCGCCGGGGCAATAAAAAATAAGCTGTTCGTCAAGGTTGTTGCGATCGAGCAGGGCCTGGTTGAATGAGCGGACGGTGCCCCGCAACACATAAGGCCAGCGGAAGTCGTCGCGTTCGTAAAGCTCGCCTGTCGCCGCGAATTCGATCTGGAGCAGCCGCCCCCGCAGGTTGATCTGGAGGAGATTTGCGCCTCCATCGTTGTAATTTCCTTCCACGAACGACGGCGGATTGAGCAGCACCCCCTCTTCGGATAGCCGGCCGTTCACTTTGTCCACGAAAGCACGGCAGATACCGTATAAATCCACAGCCCCGCGCGCGCGCAGCCGGTCCACGCGCGCGCTCTCATCGATTACCTTCCGGTCCCTTTCACCGATCGCTTCGATCGCCTTCGCAAGCCGGGTCAGACGGTCCGGCCGGCTCCGTTTCCATTTCGCGGCCAATCCAAACAATGCGCGCCCTCACTATATCCAGAATATTCCGCCCCTGGAGCGGGAGCGACTGCCATTTCCCGGGATCCTCCAGGGTTGTTTCATTGGCGACATAGAGCCGTGTCCCGCCCATCCGAAGGTACCTGACCCGCAACCCGGTGGCGTCCGCCACGATCCAGGCGCCGCCTCCTCCGGGCGCAATGCGGACCGCGGGATTCTGGTCGAGCAGTACAAGGTCGTTCGCCGCGAGCGCCCGCGGCATCACCAGGTCGGGCGCCAGCCGGGCGGCCACGGGATCCACGAGACCCTTCAGCAACCATTCGGGCATCGGCATATGGCCCCGGAAAACCGTAAAAACCGCGTCGGTACCAGGACCGATACGGTTGCGAACGATGGGAACGGCGCGAATATTTATATCTTCCGTACCCGGAGCCCGCCAGAGAAGATCCGGGACACCTATATCCAGAGCGCGCATCAGCCGGTCGGCCGATTCGTTCGAAAATGCGCGCACATGTTTGAGCACATTATGCATGTGGGGCTGCGATACCGAGCACATTTTCGCCAGTCCCCTTTCGGTGACCTCGCCGGCGCGGACCCGCTCCCGCGCGAGATCAATTAACTTCCTTTGCAATTCGTGGAAATACACCCTCCTCCCCTTCAGCCATATTTCTCCCAGAAATAGGTATGTGCGGTATGTCACATTTTAGCGCTTTACGGGATGGTTCTGTAAGTACTGGAACCTCTTTGAATGCCGCGACTTCGCCCGTTTCGTGCCCTTACACCCCGCCGATTTCTTATGGCTGCATAAATTATGTGAGAGAAACTCAGAGCAGGAAATATCTTGTGTCATTTCGCACACCTCGGGAGGTAATATTCGTGGATTTCGATTGGACTCGTTCGGAAACGATCGCATTAGCGAAAGAATCGTGCACGCAATGCCAGGGAATTGGATTGCGCAGCAGCAGACAAGGCGAGGATGCGCCCTGCAACTGTGTATTAAGAGCGATATTCCGGGTCTGCTATTCCAGATTCCGGCGCTGCGTGGAGCAGGAAAAGCACATAAGCCAGGCGCGCCTTGCGCTGGTCGGCGGGACGGAACGGAGGCAGGTCTGGGGAAGAAGAGATGAGGAATATATCGCCGATTTCTGTCTGGTAAGCAAACGATTTTTAAATGAATACGAATATAAACTCTTCCGATTTCATTTTCTTCTGGGGGCGGACTGGAAACTTTGCTGCCGCCAGCTGAAGATGGACCGCGGCAGTTTTTTTCACGAAGTCTACCGCATCCAGCAGAAACTGGGCCGCGCTTACAGGGAACTGGAGCCCTACGCCCTGTTTCCGCTCGACGAGTATTTCGGGGGTTCGGTCCGAAGCGAACTGCCCCGCGCTTCCCTCAAGGTGGTGACCATGCCCAGGGCCGGCTGCAGCCTCCGTCCGCCTCTCCGGAAAGTCGCTTAGCTGGAACCGCCTGCTGGAGAGGTCCCGAAAAAGGGTCTCTCCAGCTTTTTCCGCCGGCCTCAGACCTTCTTATAACGACCGGCAGGCGCATAACGGCCGACATGGGAATAAACTCAAACCAGTGGAGATTTCCCTTTTGTGAAAGTACTGGAACAGAAACACAAGCTCGCCACGCGCTGGCTCCACTGGATCAACTTTCCGATTCTCTGGGTGATGATATTCAGCGGACTCCTGATCTACTGGGCGTACGACCCCTATCGGATCGGTTTCGGCAGCGTCACCCTTTTCCATTTTTTCCCCAACTGGTTTTACGATTTGACCGGAGTGGCTCAGAATCTTGCTCTGGGCATGGCGCTGCACTTCGTGTTTGCCTGGATCTTCGCGATCAACGGCGTCGCTTACGTTATTTATACGCTGATTTCCGGCGAGTGGCGCGAACTGGCGCCGAACCGGCATTCCTTCCGCGAGGCTCTTCAGGTAGTCAGGCACGACATGGGATTTAAAGTACCGCTTCCGCCCCAGGGGCGATACAACGCGGCGCAGCGCATCACGTATTCAGCAATCGTGGTCATGGGCGGATTGAGTTTGTTGACCGGCCTCGCGATTTACAAACCGGCGCAACTGCACTGGCTCGCCGCGGCCCTTGGGGATTACAAGTGGGCGCGCTGGGAGCATTTCTGGTTAACCTGGGGGTATGTGGGCTTTTTCGCAATCCACGTCGCGCAGGTTACGCGTGCCGGCTGGGCAAATTTTCGGTCCATGGTGTGCGGCTACAACGTCAAAGAAGTGACAGATGGCGACTAAACAATCGAAACCTCCCCTGACACCTGAACAGGAGCTGAAGCGGCGCTCCCGACGATCCTTCGCCGCGCTTGGCGCCGGAGCGATCGGTGCGGTGGCGGCCTGGTACTGGCTCAACGCGCAACCGCTCAGCGATGAGATTCCCGGCCCTTTGCGCAGCGTGCTCGGATTTAACGAGCGCGTCGTCCGCAACGTTCTCTACAGCGATCGGCACCTGACCCATACGTATCCCGCTTCCGCCGTGGGAAAGCTGAAGGTCAACGGCGATATCGGGATGGAAAATCCGATCGATCAGCCCTCCTGGCAACTCGAAGTGGCGCCATTCGGCTGGGAGGGAAAGGCCCCCGCGAAAATACTCGGGATCGCCGATATCCGCTCCTTGCCCCGTTATGAAGAAATCATCGACTTCAAGTGCGTGGAAGGCTGGAGCACGGTGACTCAATTCGCGGGCGCGCGTGTTTCCGATTTCACCGCCAGGTTCGCTCCCGGTTCCGAGAAGGCGGCTTTTGTCGCCATGCAGACGCCGGGCAACGGCTACTACGTAGGCCTGGATATGCCGAGCGCTCTTCATCCCCAGTCTTTGCTGGCGTATGAAATGAACGGCAAACCGCTCGAAGACAAGCACGGGGCGCCTTTGCGGCTGGTGATGCCGGTGAAGTACGGGATCAAGAACATCAAGCGGATCGGCCGCATTGCGTACACAAACGAGCGCCCTGCGGATTATTGGGCGGAGCAGGGATACGACTACTATTCGGGATTATGAGCGCGGCCTGGGGACGTCTCCTACAATGGAGATATACCAACGAGGTGAAAATGAGTAAACCCTGGCCCGAAATGACTCCCGCGGAACGAATGGCCGACCGTATCGCAAAAAATCGTGAAATCGATCAACGGGTAAGTCACAAAGCGATTCCCGAAAAGAAAGCCTCCGCGGAGATTGCCACCCGGCAGAAGGCCGTCCGGAACGTGCTCGACAAATTTCAACAAATCAAAGCCACACAGGGGATGGACGCCGCCTCCGAGTTCGTACGCAACCGGAAAGGCTGAGCGGCGTTCTTCAAATTGCGCTTACCTGATGTCCCGGGCCCGGCTCGACATTCCGTCTTCCCAGTTGCTCCAGCCGGAATTCATCCCGTAAGGTGAGTGGTCCATGGTCGCCTCAATCCTGCGGATCCTGCTTTTTTCGATCTTGAACAGTTCCGCGAGTTCCCACGTCCACGGTTGATTGGGGCCGGCGGTCACCGTGCGGCCGTCCGGCGTCTGAAACGTGCGCGTGTTGCCTGCTTCGTGGTCGAAGAAGATAAAACTGAACACCACGCCCCGCTCCGGATCCACGGCAACGTAGCGGCGGTCCCGAATCCGGCTCACGAAATGGAGCAGACCGGATTCGAACTGCTCTTTACAGCTCCAGGCCGAGGAATAGCTGGATGCTGTTTTCGGATCCGGTGCCGGCTTGCCGTTCGCGGGACGCACATTGGTTGTGCGGGCCCCGTTTTCGACACGGTCGCAGTCGTCCGCGAAGGGATAGACACCTTTGCCGTCATTCTGCTGCATCCCGGTGAAGTACATGTTCGCGGTCTTGATCAGATCCGCCCGCGACATGCGTTGCGCCGCGGGAACGGCACCTTCAAAGAGAGGGTCCGGACTACCGATCTTTTCCCAACCCAGCGCCGCACGCTCGTTGCGCGAGATGAGCATCTCAACCTCCGGAATCTGCCGGTTCACCACTTTGAGACGCAGCGCTATCACTCCGGGAACCTGCTCGCCGGGTTTTCTGCCTTCCTCCCGCATGGTACCGAGAAACGTAACTTCTCCGGTCTGCGTGTCGGTGACGAAAAGCCGATAGCTGCCTTTGGCCACCATCGACCTCCAGATGCCGTCGCCCGGGTCGAGCCGCTGGCCGTTTTCGGTGTATTTCACGTTTTTGGTCAGCGGAACCAGTTTCGGGTCGTGCTTGACCACGGCGTCGAGGTACTGGTCGACGAAACCGTTGAGGCAGTCCCGGCCGCACGGCGCGCCCGGCTGGGCCGCCACCGTCCCGCCCGCCAGAATTCCGAGCGCAAGGATTGTCGCGAATCTCATTTCAGACGGATTCTATCAGAACGCGCGCCGCCGGGCGGCCAGCCTTGACACAGGTGGCTCCACGGAGATAAAACCAATTCAGAGAGGAAAAATACTGAAATGAGCAGGCTGCCGCAGTTACTACTCGTCGCAATCCTTCCCGTCAGTTTCCTGATGGCTGGCCAGACCGGGACCGCCAGGAGCGAGATCAAAGGAATACTGATGGATCGAATGTGCTCCGGAAAGGCGGATTTGCGCATCTCCGGCGCGAATGGCGCCCTGGTCGGAGGCCGGATCGTGGCGGAAGCCCACACGCGGGAGTGCGACCTCAAGCCCCAATGCGAGAAGAGCGGATATGGAGTCTATACCTCCGACAACAAGTTCCTGACATTCGACGAATCGGGCAATCGGAAGGCGATCGCGGCGCTCAAGGCTTCGACGAAACTCGATGACATTGAGGTGGACATCACCGGAGAAGTCAAAGACGACAGCATCAAGGTCGCAACATTGAAAATTCTTCCCTCGGAGGATTAGCAAAAGGCGGTATCCTGGTCGAAGGGAGATCCATCGATGTCTAAAGGCATGAACCAGAAGAAAGAAACGAAGAAGCCCAAGAAAGACAAGAAGTAGTCTGTCCTGAGCCGGCGCCGGGGCCATCCAGGGCCTCGGCTACTTCGCCGGCACGAATCTCACCGTACTTTTCGCTGCCACGCGATTGAACTGCATCGGGAAGCTTTTGCCGTTGTAGTAGGCGTCCCATTGATCCCTGTAATGCGATGACGCAATACGGCCGGATTCCCCCATCGGGATATTCAGAAGAGACGAGTCCCAATCCCCCGGCGAGGCGTCCATCCGTTCCGACGGTCCGAGTTTCCGCGTCGTCTGCTTGACGGTGGTCGAACCGCCGCTCATGGGCACGGGCCCGAGATTGAAATAGCTCCCCACGACAGGCACCCTGGTGACGACGGGGTTGTCTACCGTCAGAAACATGTAGCGGCCCCATTTCCAGCGCGAGGGATCTGTCCCCTGCATCCGCCGGCCCTCTTCCATCGCGTCCGCGAAGCATCGCAGCAACAACGCGTTGTAGTCCCCAAACCAGTCCGCGGGGCGCTCGCGCAGAATCCGTTCCACCACCGAGCTTGCCAGTTGCACATCGTAGATCCCGCCATTCCCCGGGGAAGCGCGTTCCGCGACGGCTCTCCTCAGGTACTGGTACGTCAAAACCGTGATCAGGGGCTCGGCCCGGTCCCGATCCATCTGTCCATCCCATCCGGCCAGCATCGCCATGGCGGTGTCGAACATCCTGCTCGTCCCCTTTCGATCCGCATAGGCCGCCGCCAGTTGACGTGCGAGAAATTTGTCGAACCCGCTGTAGACGTCTTTCTGAATGCGCAGATTGTCTTCCGGTTTCATCCGGTTGCCGCTCGCCCGCAGCATGTCGAGAACCTGGCGGGAACGGTATTGCGAGGCAAAGACGCCGGCGACGGGATACGGATAATCCGGCGGAAACGGATTCTGATTGGACGAGACCACGAACCCGTCCGGAGGGTTCCAGGCCTGGGGCAACCGGTCGAAGGGAATATAACCATCCCATTCGTGGGTTCCCGAAGTCCCATCCACGGGAACACTGCTGTCACCCTCGGGACGGATGGGCAGTTTGCCACTTGCATGATAGGCGATGTTGCCGTCCACATCGGCATAAACAAAATTCTGGCCGGGGCCCCCATAGCGCGAGATCGCACGTTTGAATTCGTCCCAGTTGCGCGCCCGGTCCACGTCGAGAAACACATCCTGCAACACCCCCGGGTCGGCGGCGGACCAATGCAGCGTCATCACCTGTCCGTTCGCGACCTGAAAGACCGGACCGTGCCGAGTTACCCAGACCAGCATTTCTTCCGGCGCGCGGCCCCTGATCGCAATCAACTCCCTTTCCGCGCGGGCCTGCTGGACCTTCCCCTGGAACAGGTACTGGCCGGTACGCAAGTCCATCTTCTCGATGTACAGCTCCTCCACGTCGAAGCCGAGGTTGGTCTCGCCCCATGCAATGCGGTCGTTGTGGCCGGAGATGATTCCGGGCATGCCGGGCAGCGCGACGCCCGCTACATTCAATCCGGGCGCCTCCAGATGATCCATGTGCCAGACGCCCGGAATCGCGAAATCGAGGTGCATATCGTTGGAAAGCAAGGGTTTTCCCGTAGCCGAGTGCGCACCCGAGACCGCCCATGCGTTCGATCCCGGGTGCGCATCGCCGCCAGGCGGGAACTCCAGACCGCTGCGCACGGGGAAGAGGTAATTCACTTTGTCCGGTTCGCCGCCGCGCAGCATTTGCTGTTTGATGAGTTTGGTCTTCCAGTTGTCCGTCAGGGTGCGGAACATCTGCAGGCCGCAAAGCAATGAATCCACCACGCTCCAGGGCCGCGGGTCGTAGCCGAGCAGAGTGAACTCCACGCCATAACGCCCGCGATGCGATTCGATATACGCATTTACGCCGCGCGCGTAGGCCTGCATGGCCGATTTGTCGGCCTCCGTCATCGTCGTGTAGACCTGCTCGGCAATGCGGCGTATGCGCATGCGGCGGGCTTCGCGATCCGATTCGAGTCCCGCGGTGCCCACGATTTCCGAGAGTTCTCCCGCAGCCAGCCGCCGCAGACCGTCCATCTGAAACATCCGGTCTTCGGCGGTAGTGTAACCCTGGACAAACCACGCATCGTCAATGGAGTTGGCTTTGATATGCGGAACGCCCAGGCTGTCGCGATCCACTTCAACCGGTTGGGCGACCGAGGTTTCGATCGTACCCGAGGTTTTCGGCAATGCCCGGTAAGGGACCCAATAGAAGACTGCTGCTGCCCCGGCCAGGGCAATCGCGATCAGCACATTCACCACGAACAGGATGCGGCGCACTGATGCGATTGTAGCTTTACGACACGATCCTCATTGCTATCAATCGAAATGCTGGCTAAACTGGTTCGAGCGCCGCAAGGCCTTAAGTGTTTCGATGCGGCGTCCGGTCCGTCAGTGCGGGTGGGTGCCGTTTAAATGAAAGTCCGCCTGGAAATCAAACACTTTGTGTTAGTTTTGTTTTTATTGCCGGGGAGTTCTTCCCCGGTGTTTTGTTATGAAGAGAAGGCGGTTTACCGATGCGCGTGGCTCCAATGACCAGCCGTTTCCTTGATGCCTGCCGGCGGCGTCCCACCGACGTCCGACCGGTCTGGTTCATGCGCCAGGCTGGCCGATACATGAAATCTTACCGCGATATTCGCGCGCGCCATACGTTGCTCGAAATCTGCAAACGTCCGGATCTCGCGGCGGCAGTGACTCTGCAGCCCGTGGAAGCACTCGACGTGGACGCCGCGATCATTTTCGCCGATCTCCTGCTGCCTGTCGAACCGATGGGGCTGAAACTCAGCTATCCGCTGAAGGAAGGCCCGGTAATCGGGAATCCCGTCATGTCCAGTGAAGACGTGGATGCGCTTTCCACGTCCAATACAGACGATCTCGGCTATGTTGGCGAAGCGATCCAGCATACCGTTCGCGCGCTCGCGGGCCGCGTTCCGGTCATCGGTTTCTGCGCCGCGCCGTTCACTCTGGCCAGTTACATGATCGAAGGCGGCGCGTCCCGCAACTTCATCCGCACCAAGCGCCTGATGTATACGGACGAGACACTGTGGCGCCGTCTGATGGGCAAGATTGTCGACGTTCTGGCGCCTTTTGCCATCATGCAGGTGGCATCCGGCGCACGCGCGATTCAGGTGTTCGACAGCTGGGTAGGGGCGCTGGCGGGCGACGATTACGTCCGTTTCGCCCAGCCCTATTCCCGCGCGCTGATCGAGCGCATCAAATCGAGCGGCGTGCCCGTGATCCACTTCGGCACGGGCGCTTCGGGCTACTTCCGCGAATTGCACGCAGCCGGGGGTGACGTAATGGGGTGCGACTGGCGAATCAATATCGACCAGGCGTGGATGGATATCTCCTACCGCTCCGCAATTCAGGGCAATCTCGATCCCGTGGCATTGTTCGCACCCATTCCGGAACTGCGGAACAAGGTGCACGATCTGCTGCGCCGCACGGGCACTCGCCCCGGTCATATCTTCAATCTGGGGCATGGGATTCTGCCGGAAACGCCGGTGGACCACGTGAAAGCCGTAGTGCAGATGGTGCGCGAGTTCCGTCCGTAACGTGAAAGCCGGAATCGCGGGCGGCGGAATTTCGGGCCTCGCGTGCGCTTACTACCTGCGGCAGGCGGGCGTGGAGGCAGTGGTCTTCGATCCGGCTCCAGGCGGTCTCATCGGCACGGTCAACGTGGAAGGCTGCCTCCTCGAAACCGGTCCGGAAAGCTGGCTCGGAACCAAGCCGTGGGCTGAACAACTCATCCGCGAACTGGGGATGGGGGATCAGATTACCGGCTCCAACGACGCGCGGCGACGCACTTACGTTCTCCGCGACGGACGTTTCGTCACCCTGCCCGAAGGCCTGCAGATGGTGGTTCCCACCCGGCTTTTTCCAGTGCTGGGCACCGAACTCTTCGGGTGGGGGACCAAATTCAGGATGGCGGCCGAGATCTTCCGCAACCCGAAAGCGTTGCCGGATCGCTCGGTTTCCGAGTTCGTGACCGATCATTTTGGCGCGGAAGCAGTGGATTATCTGGCCGAGCCGCTGCTCGCAGGTGTCTATGGCGGGTCGCCCGACGACCTGAGCGCGGTGAGCGTCCTGCCCAAATTCGTGGAATACGAGCAGCGCTTCGGGAGCGTCGTCGTGGGGGCACTGCGGGAAAAGCGCAGGCCCGAGGGGCAATCGGTGTTCAAATCCCTCCGCCGCGGCATGGGTTCGCTGACCGGGGCTCTGAGGGAACAGACGACAGTGGTTCCAGCGCGGGTCGAATCCATTCAGCCGGGTAGCGGTCAGCCGGGCAACAACTGGGGGGTGTTCGCGGGCGGAGAGTGGCATGCCGTCGATCAGGTCGTGCTGTGCTGCGGAGCCAATGGCGCGGCCCCATTGCTGGGTCCGCTCGACGGGCGGGCGGGCGAATTGCTGGCGTCCGTTCCTCACAGCGGCAGCGCGATCTGGACCTTCGTCTACCGGCGGGAAGATATCCGGCATCCACTCGATGCCTTCGGTTTTCTCGTCCCCAAAAGGGAGCGGGGCGCCGTCATGGCCTGCACCTGGATCGGGACGAAGTGGACCGGGCGCGTGCCGGAAGACAAAACGGCGCTGCGCTGCTTCTCGACGGACCCGAATGTATCGGAAGATGCCGTGCGCGCGGACCTCGGCCGGCTGATGGGCATTACCGCCGAACCCGTGTTCGCGCTCTGCCACCGCTGGCCCCGATCGATGCCGCAGTATACAGTGGGACACACCGTAAGGGTGGAAGAAATCGAAGCGCGGGTAGCGGCGATTCCTGGATTGCATCTCGCTGGCAACGCCTATCACGGGATCGGGATTCCGGATTGTGTCCGAAGCGCGAAACAAGCGGCGGAACGAATCCTGGCAAGCGCGTAGTTTTCCCGGTTCTCCTATACTGGAATCCGAACCCTATGGCTTTGACGGAGACGAGCAAAGGACGTGGCCTGACTCTGCCCCTGAGATGGCTGGCCTCGCTCGATGCGGTCCCGGCGCACGGTGCACTCGGCGATGCGTTCGGCGACAGCTTTTTGTGCAATCGCAATCCGGTTTTTGCAAAGATCCGCTGCTCGGCCCTTGAGTTCGGCTACCGCTTCTCTGCCGATGACACGCCGATGTGGAGGGATTATCAGACCTTTGGACTGGGCACCCTGCACCAGATCCTTACAAATGGAATTATCCCTTATCACGATACGGGAAATACCGTGAAACGGTTGCTCGCAAGCAACCCGAAAATCACTCTGTCGCCCGATGCCCTGCAGCGCAATTTCAAACGGAACCATGCATTTCACGAATCGGCGCACTGCGTGGCATCCTCGATTCTTCAGCGTCTTGAGCCGGATCTGCGCGCGATTGCGCCGGATGACCGGCAGCGGTTTGTGCTGGAGGCAATTTTCGCTGAATCGTTTGCCAATACCGTCGAAATGCTGGGAAGCGTGGTTCGGTCCGTGGTCCTGGCAGACTGGGTGTTCTATAGCCTTAACTCGTAACAGTTCAGGTGGTCGAAAAGGGCGATTGCAGAAACCTCGAAGAATCTTCACTTTAGACCTGGCGCTTTATTGAAAAACCTGGCAGTGTAGATGTTTGAGGGC
>Ga0207933_1000965_pt1 | contig 24357 bp, 35 predicted proteins | sample NGESurdeep092012_4_FD_184488 | JGI IMG/M metagenome (GOLD analysis project Ga0207933, IMG submission 184488) | Arctic peat soil microbial communities from Barrow, Alaska - NGEE Surface sample F53-3 deep-092012 (SPAdes) | ecosystem: Environmental > Terrestrial > Soil > Wetlands > Peat ... | reverse complement strand
AGGTGAATACAAAACTCGACGCGCTCGCGCGAGACACCAAGCGTAGTAAGTCCTACTTGGCAGGGGAGGCGATCGCCTCCTTTGTCGAGCGCAACGCGAGGCAAATCGAGGAAATCAAGGAAGGCTTGCGGGAGGCGCAGTCCGGCGCTCCTGGCGTTCCTCACGCCGAGGTCGAAAAGTGGGTTCGATCGTGGGGAGGCAAGAAGGAACTGACGCGCCCTAGCCCGAGAAAATCATAACGACCGCCGTATGGATATCGTCTGGCGCCAGGTAGCGCTCAATGGCCTGCAAAACGCCCACCGGTACATCGCTCAACACAATCCCGGCGCCACTAATCGAGTATTTGAAGGGTTTATCCCTGGTACTACGATGCCCCTAATATGAATTCCTGGCTATGTCGCGGGACGATCTGGCTCACGGCAGCAGGAGACTGTTTCCCAACGGATCGATTACCATGCTGAAGCTCTGCGCTGAGATTCTAAATGAGTTGTTTCGCGGCCAGGAATCGGCCGCCGCGCCTTTGTGAAAGGACCTGACGATGCCGATTGAGAAAAACGACCAAGCACATTGGTTCCGAGCGGAGGCAGAGATTAAGTCACGCCTCCTTAGAGACATCCGCGACGTAATGTTTATAGCCAATCGGGCGTTTGTGTTTCTTCAAAAAATTGAGTGGCAATTCATTGGAGATAAAGCCACGCACACCATCACGAAGTGGAAATTCGTTCCGATATGGCAAAACAATGGCAACACACCTACGAAGCATATGGCCAACCAAGTCAACTTTGCAGCATTTGAGAAGCCGATCGATCTAGGCTTCGATTTTCCGGAGCTTGAAAATCTACAAGTCGGCTACACCCTTATCGGGCCGGGCGCAGTCATGCACGCCGCCCATATCGATATATCCGCCGAGCTATTGGAAAAGGTAAAAAACGCAGAGGCACATGCGTATATTTGGGGATGGGCGGATTACAATGATGTCCTTCCAGGCACAAGCCGGCATCGGACCGAATTTTGCGTCGAGATCGTCGTTAATGGTGATCCTCGCGCCGAGAATTGCCAGTTTTTCTTTCGTCAACATCCGCAGCATAACGGCACCGACGATGAATGTTTTCGGAAGCCGCGACCAGGCGGTACAGTTGCGTACTATAAATTTCTGGATACTACCGACGTAGATAAAGTGTTGGTAAAGGGCACGCTTATTGTGAGTAGCTTTAAATATTTTCGTAAGCTCGAGGCAGATCAGTGGGGTGCCATAGCTGACCCTCTTGAGGCGGCGTCTGAACTGACGGCCATGGGGTCTCTTATTATTCGCGAAAATTCCCAGGAGTTGGAGATTGTAAATAAGGCAAATATAGGACTCGGGATGTTCAAAAGATTTGCGGAAGTATCTGGCGGTGGGACTATAGATATATCTGGGGCGCGATTTATCCATAGTGTGCCTAATTCGTTTTTTTTCTCTGCGTCTGTGGGGAATATAAGTGAGCTTGCGACAGAAATGTGTGTGAAAGCCAAAAGGCCGTATGACGCGTGCCTCAGGATTCTGGACATAGGGGTGCTGCGACAAAGAATATTCGACGCCGGTCGGATTCCGGAGTTGAATTGTAATGTAAGTGAAGTTTTCGAACCTGGTTTAATAGGGGCAGTCGAGTATGTGGTAAGACCACGAGACATAAGGGAAGGGGAGACGATCGAGCCATCGCCCTTTAAGAAGGATATAAAATTCAAACATCAATCAGAAATACGAATGCTGTTTGTGCCTAAAGAGCAGGCGAAGATGCCCAAGGAACGACTGATAATTGAGATTCCTGATCTTGCGTCAATGTTCGAGGAAGTATCTATAAAGTTATCTCTCTAACCGCCCTTATTCAGGACGAAGCCGGACCGCGAGTGAACTGCGACGCTGTCCTGATGAGCGCGTGAGCTTTCGCTGCGTCTGTTTCGCCGCTGATTGTTGGTCTCTGGGGTAGGCGCTGGAGATTTTCGAGACGGGTTATCGGGGGCGATGGCGGCCCCGTTGATTATGGCCCGGTGGGCATCAGCGCTGCCGCGACGTAGCGGATCAAAATAGCGTCCGGGCAGGCGGCGGCGAAGGCGAGGCGGACGCGCGAGGCCATCTCGATGACGCGGGCGCCGAGTTTCAAAATCCGCGGCCGGATGAAGGGCGAAAACCAGTTGCCCAAGGTCGTCCGAGGCGTCAAATTCCAAAACGGCGTTGAGGTCTTCGAAACGCCAGCTCACAACGCCGCCTAATCGACCGCGTCACCCAAAATCCTTCATAGCTCCCCTGCGGATCGCGGAAGCGCTCACGCTCGGAACGCCCCAACAGCAACGTTCGGTCCTGGAAGCCATTCGGGCAGGCGAAGAAGCCGGCCCCGAGGACATCCGGGCCATGTTGGTCGAGGAAAAGCCTTCCGTGGCGCTCGCGATCTTTCCGCGGGAGCAATATACTGGGACGATCACCGCGGATTTGTTCGCGGACGAGACGACCTCGTATTTCGACGATGTCGACCAATTCCTCGCCTTGCAACGTGCGGCGGTCGAGAAGCTGGCCGAGGAGCACCGCAAGAGTGCGTCCTCGGTCGAAATGTTCGAGCTCTACTCCATGCCGTGGTGGCAGTACCGGGAAGCAGCCGATGGCGAACCTTCGGGCACCGTCATCAATCTGCATCCCTCCGGGTCGGTCGAGGTCCGGACCGGATTGGTCCGGCACGAAGTCCGGCAGCAGGTAGGCGTGGAAACCCGCGAGACGCCGATCTCCTCCCGTGCCGAGCGGGCCCGGGCGGAGTTCAGCGTGCCGCTTTTGCAGTATGTCGCCCATCACAAGAGCGGCGCGGTGCAGGCGGCCTTGCTCCGCAATCCCCGCAAGGCCAAGGAAGTCGCCGTGCTCTTGCTGCTATCGCGGGGAAGCGGGGGAGTGGGGGTCACGCTGACCCCTCATCCGTCGCTTCAGGCCTTGGCCGAACGCCATGGCCCGTCTCGATCTTATCGGGAGATCGAAGCCGAAGCGGCGGCACTGGCCGATCGGCTTGGCCTGCCGAACGGAAGTAATGGTTCCAAGGGGGGAGACGGGATCAACCGGCTCCTGACCAGCGGAGGTTCCGAGGACCTCATCGAGGCGGTCCGTAAACTCTCGGACGGGGACCTCGACCGGCTCCTCGTCTTGATGCCCCTCCTGTGTCTGGGGCAGCAGGGCGACAGACTCGATGCCGGCCAAAGCCTGTTCAACCTGATCGCCGCCGATCTCGATATTCATATTCGGGATTGGTGGACACCTGATCTAACGTTCCTCAATTCGCTGCGGCGGGAACAGTTGATTGCCGTGGCGGAGGATAGTGGCGCGTCGCTTCGCTTCGCCGGGTTCAAGAATTGGTCGAAGACCGAGTTGGTGCAAGCGCTCGCTCGTTTCTTTTCGTCGGCGTCGGCTCCGGACGCGGCCGAAGACGAGGCAACCAGGCAAGCGCGAACCTGGCAGCCGGGTATATTCGGGTTCCCGGCGTCGGAAGACCTTCGTTCAACCGCGCAAAAGCCATAAGCACTTAGCCGTCCCTTCCCGGGACGGTTTTTTATTTTTACGCGCTCGGGCGCTTCAAAAAAACAGCCCAGCTGCCGGGATTTACATTCAATTCACGTCGCGCGCCGATCGGAGTGGGAAGGAAAGAGAACTATCGATAGGCCTCGTCTCGTCGCTTGCTCGCGATGACCCAGATCGTGTCGTGGAGCACCTCGAAAATGATGCGGTGGTCGCCGATGCGGAAACGGTACTCGCTTGACCCGGTGAGCGGCTCGGCAAATTTGAGCGGGTCCTGTTGAGCGGCGTAGAAACGCATCTTGGTCGCGATGCGCTTGCGGGTTTGTCGGGTGAGTCTGTCGAAATGGTCTTCCGCCGTCGGCGTGAAGGCGAACTTCATATGCTAGAGGTCGTAGCGGCTAAAAAGCTCCTCCATGCCGATGCCTTCGCCGCGCGACGCCTCTTCATGCGAGCGCTGAAGTTCTTGGCCGGTTTCCGAACCAAGAAAATCCTCTTCGATTTCTCGAAGCGCTTTGATAGCCTCTTCTTGGGCACCACTCGGCCACGTCTTGACACGCGCCAAGAGTGACTTCAGGACTACAGTATTCATGTTCCGCAGTATATCAAAACGCAAGATTTCGACACGAATTTGCCAATTGTAATCTGAAGTGCATAACCACGGCCAGGATCGAATAGTCGCAAAACAGATATTGCACTAAACCGCTTCGCGGTAGTTGCGGCACACTGGGATAGTTGGGGCAGGGGATACGAGAATACGGCTCAACAGAGCCATCGTAAATACGTCGCACAAGATAACCTCTGCGACGTTAACCTAATGCGAGCCGGGGCGTTGATCGGCATGTTGACACAGCCGGTCGTAGATTTCCAGTCGGAGCCGCACTATTACTTGCCGCGCCTGGTGATGTTCGGCCTGATCATCGTCGCCGTGATGCGGAAGAACCGGTCTTGATCGTTGCGATGACGAAGGCCGCCTTAAGTTGAGGTGGGTTGCCACAATGCCGAGCGCCGTTACAATTACGGCGCGATAATCCGTCGAACATCAAAAGGAGAGAAGCCTATGCGCTATCTGATTTCGATGACTGCCGCCGGCGTCATGTTGTCGCTGGCCAGCGTCCCGTCCTTCGCGGATCGCGCGTCGGCGGATGCCTGCGCCACCAAACTGCCCGCCAACGCGCAGATGGTCTACGCGGCGACGATCGGCTCGGTGACGCCGACTGCGGATCTCAAGTCCATCGTCCGCTCCAAGACGCGGTCCCTGGTGATGGACGGCAAGCTTAAACGGGCCGAGGCCAAGGACGCGGCAACGGCGGCGGGCGACTGCCTGAAGGAAGCGAAATAGCGGTTGCGCGAGCGGCGGACCTTTTCGATTATCGTCAGGATCGCACGGCAAATCTCCGATTTTCATGACACGCGATTCGCCCCGGGGGCCTCGCTCGACAAGTTCCGGCGCTGGCGCGGGGCGACGCGTGCCTGTTCTTCGGCCACGATCCTGAGTTCTGGAAAACGGTACCGCAGGCGCCGGCGTTCGTTACCTGAATTTCCGTTTCCCATCGATCAGAGCGGAGGAGGTATAATCATGCGCCCGGAACGTGGGGTGAACTTGGCAAAGGGCGCGACATGGCGGGGCTGAAAGAGCGGGCGGCTCACGAGATCAGGATCTTCGTAGCCATTTTCGCTTATACCTATGTGGTGCTGGCGCTGTTCAATCTGCACGAATACATCGTGCTGCGAGAGCACCACATCGAATTCACGCGCTATGGCTTCGCGCTGTTCAACGCCTTCGTCCTCGCGAAGATCGTGCTGATCGCTGAGAACCGGCGCCTGGGCGCCGGGCTCGAGCGCCACCCACTGGTCTATCACGTGCTGGGCAAGTCCGTCCTGTTCGCGGCCGTGCTCATCGGGTTCCATGTCGTCGAGCGCGTCATCGGCGGCATGATCCACGGACATTCCGTAGCGGACAGCGTGCCCAGCATCGGCGGCGGCGGCGTCGCGGGCATCGTTGCTGCCGGCATCATCGTTTCCGTGACGATGATCCCGTTCTTCGCGGCCCGGGCGATTATGGAAATGCTGGGCAGTCCCTCGCTTTATTCCCTGCTGTTCTCGCGCCGGGCCGACGGCGCGGCGCGCTTCGGGAAGACCGCAAGATCGACCAATATCGATTGAAATCCGGTGGTGGATAAGGACAATCAAACTCCACGCGTTCACCCGGCGGCTCGACGGCAGCGAAGTCGTGCTGACGGTCGACGCCGGCCATTTCTGCTGCCATACCCAGCGCGAGCGGCGCTTGCCCGCCCTGATGCATGACCGCGAGCAGATGCTGGCCCTCGCTCGACAAGCTCGCGTCGCTAGAGCGCGGTGGCGCGCGCCCGTTCTTCAGCCACGATCCCGAATTATGGATAACGGTGCAGCGGGCGCCTTCGCTCGTCACCTAAGTCGGTCATGGGAAACCGGCGCCGATGTGTGATTATTCCGCCGCCCGCGCGATAGTCGGGGTGGATCCGGTCGAACAGCATCAGTTGCCGCTCGACGACAAAGTCGGGCACGCCCGCCATCGCGGCGGGGATGTCGACGAAGAGGCGCTGCTTCTGGCCTGCGTCGAACAGGTTGAACAGCGCGCCCGGCTGGCCGAAATCGTCCTTGCGGGCACGGTGGTCATAGCGCGCGGCGTCGCCTGAAAGCTTCAAGGGCGCACCCACACATCCGGCCGCTCGACCGGCCCGTTGAACGAGTTCCGCCAGCCGCGCACCAATATGCGCTCGCCGACAGCGATGTGGGATTTCTGTTCGCTGTCCCCGGAATCGCTGCATCAGGCGACGATTCTGATGTCGGATCGCGGCGTGCCGACCGATGTGCGCCACATTAACGGGCAGCCACACCTACAGCTTCATCGACGCCGCGAACGCGCGGTATGGACGCGCACGATCTGCAAGCCCGCGATATGCCGCCGAGATGGTTGATGGTAATGGCGGGCGCGATCTCGTCCTCGCCATTGTAGAATTCGATCCGGCCCTGAAAATTAAGCCGCACCAGCCCGACCACCTCGTCCGGCTCGGAGGAACGGCCGAAGATCGGATAGTGCATGTGACGGCCGGTGACGAACCGCATCTCCTTTTCCTGGAGATGGAAGCGCGCCTTGGGATAGGAGGCCCAGCCGCCGACATGGTCGTAATGCATATGGGTCAGGATCACGTCGATCAGTTCGCGGTGATCGACGTCGAGTTGCGCCATGGACCGCAGTGCGTCACGGATCGCAGCCGATGAAATGCTCGGAGCCGGCGCGGCCGGCGTCTCGAAAGCGGCACAATCGAACACCGATCCACCCTCGTCAACCCATGGCGAGGCCGCCCTAACCGGGCTATGGTCGCGCCCGAAAGAGAGGATTGAATGAGAGGGTTTGCCATGGCATTGGCAATATTTGGCATCTTGGCAGCGGGCACCGCGCGTGCCGAAGACATGCCTGGCGTCACCGCGACCGAGATCAAGCTGGGCCAGACCATGACCTATAACGGCATCCCGGCCGCCGCGGCGGTCGCCACCCCGATCGGTCAAGCGGAGCAAGCCTATTTCCGCATGATCAACGAGCACGGCGGCGTCAATGGCCGCAAGATCGTTCTGGAAAGTCTCGATGACGGATTCGATCCGAAGAAAGCACTCGTGCTGACCAAGAAACTGGTCGAGCAGGATCATGTTGCGGCGATTTTCAGCCCATTCGCAACGCCGCAGAATCTGGCGATCGAGCCCTATCTCAACGCCCACGGCATCCCCGACCTATTCATCACCACCGGCGACGATTGGGTGATCGACCGCAAGAAATATCCTTGGACGGTCGGCGGCGTACCGGTATTCCGCATCGAGGCGCAGATTTTCGGCCGCTACATCCTGGTCAACATGCCGAACGCCAAGGTGGGCCTGCTGCGTAGCCTCGACCGGATGGGCGATTCCTACCGCACCGGTCTGGGACAGGGGCTGGGCGATCAATTCTTCCGCAGAGTCGTCAAGGAAGTGTCAATCGCGACCGGCGCGACCCACATCGACGCGGAATGGAAGTCGCTCCACGATGCCGGCGCCGATCTAGTCATCGTCGCGGCGCCGCCGACCATTGTGGCGCGCGCCATCGTCAAGGCGCATGATGGCGATTGGCACCCGCGGCTCTTCATCAATTTCGCCGCGACGGCGTCGGCGCCGGCAATGGCCGGCTTCGACAAGGCGAAGGGCATCGTCTCAGCCAATTCCTATCTCGACCCGGGCGATCCGCGTTGGGCCAAAAGCGCCGCCAAGCCGTTCGATGATTTCGTTGCCAAATATCTGCCAGGTAGGACGCCCAATGTCGGTTATTTTCTCGCCGGCTATGTCAGCGCGCAAGCGATGGTCCAGGTGCTGAAGCAATGCGGCGACGATCTGTCGCGCCGGAACATCATGCTGCAAGCGCTAAATTTAAGAGACTTCCATCCGGGCGGCTTGATTCCGGGCATCACGTTCTTCACCAGCCGCACCAAATATTTGCCGATCGTCGAGGCGGCGCTGACCCGGTTCGACGGCGCACACTGGGTGCAGTTCGGCGAGGTAATGGCCGGCTTCTAGAGTCTGGTTCGTCTGGAATGAATGGAGTAAGGGAAGCGGCCGGGGGAAACCGGAAAGCCTCTGCCGACATCGTACCGCCGCAATCGTGACGAACCGAGATTTTCGTGGTCGCAAAACAGATATTGTGCGACGCTCATAAAATGGCTCTGTTAAGCCTTTCCCTACGAGCAGGAGTGTGTCACTTCCCCCAGTTGAACTGGCTGCTGACCTCCCGTCCTTTTCAAATTTCAAGATTTTGGCGACGCAACGATTCGCGGAATGGGCCTTGATCCTTCGATTTTTCTCGAAATATCGTTGACATCGCCGCGTCCTCTCCTATATTTTGATTTTACTCGAAATATGGGAAGGTTTCGGCATGAAGACCCCGCAAGCAATCGCCGCCCTCGGTGCGCTCGCCCATGATACGCGCCTCGCGCTCTACCGGCTGTTGGTGGAGCGCGGCCCCGATGGCTTATCGGCCGGTGTCATCGCCGAGCGGCTTCACCTGCCACCGTCATCGCTAACCTTCCATTTGCAGCACCTTCACCGCGCCGGCCTCGTCACGCAGCGCCGCTTGAGCCGGCAACTTTTCTACGCGGCCGATTTCGGCGCGATGAACGATCTCGTTGCCTACCTCACCAAAAACTGCTGCGGCGGCGGCGCCTGCGGCCCGGTTTGCCTGCCGGCCGCCGCTCCATCCCAACCGAAAAGAAAATCAGCATGAAACGCTTTCATGTGCATGTCGGCGTGGACGATCTCGCCGCCTCGATCCGGTTTTACTCGACGCTGTTCGCGGCCGCGCCGGCTGTCACCAAGCCCGACTACGCCAAATGGATGCTCGACAACCCGCGCGTCAATTTTGCCATCTCGCCGGGGCGCGGCGACGCCGGCATCCACCATCTCGGCATTCAGGCCGAGAACGAGGACGAGTTGACGGAAATCTACGGGCGCCTCGCCTCCGCCGATGCGCCGGTGCTTGAGGAAGGCGCTACCGTCTGCTGTTACGCCAAATCGACAAAGAGCTGGATCAGCGACCCCCAGGGGGTCGCGTGGGAAACTTTTTTCACCCACGGCGATAGCACCGTTTACGGCGGCAACGGCCCGGCGATCGGCAGCAATCCGGGCGACGCATCACCTGCGCCGGCCCGCAACACATCATGCGGCTGCGGCCCCGCGATAGCGGCGGAGTAATCGGTGATGACCGAGCGTCCCTATAACGTCCTGTTTCTCTGCACCGGCAACTCGGCCCGCTCGATCATGGCCGAGGCGATCCTGAATCGCGCCGGTGCCGGGAAGTTCATGGCGTACTCCGCCGGCAGCCATCCCAAAGGCGAAGTCCACCCGCGCACGCTTCAATTGCTCAAGCGGCTCAACTACGCGACCGCCGATTTTCGGTCGAAGCCGTGGGACGAGTTCGCGGTGCCCGATGCACCGCACCTCGATTTTGTGTTCACGGTTTGCGACAATGCCGCGAACGAAGCTTGTCCGGTCTGGCCCGGCCAGCCCATGACCGCGCATTGGGGCGTGCCCGATCCCGCTGCGGCAACCGGCACCGAGGCGGAGATCGGCCTCGCCTTTTCCGAAGCCTATCGGCAGCTCAACAACAGGATTTCGATTTTCATCAGTCTGTCGCTCGCCCGGCTCGATAAACTTTCGCTCAAAAAGCGGCTCGACGAGATCGGCAAGGCCGGTCCCGCGCCGGCATGATTCCGGCAAGTCTCGCGCGCCGCGTCATTGCGGAAGGGATCGGCACGGCCATGCTGCTCGCGGCCGTGGTCGGCTCCGGCATCATGGCCGAACGCCTCGCCGGCGGAAACACCGCGCTCGCGCTTTTGGCCAACGCGATCGCCACGGGCGGCGCGCTCGTCGCCTTGATTCTGACCTACGGCCCGATTTCCGGCGCGCATTTCAATCCGATCGTCACGCTGGCGCTCGCGAGCCGCGGCGAATTGCGCGCGGCGGCCGCCCTCGGGTACATCGTGGCGCAGGTCGCCGGCGCCATCGCCGGCGTATGGGTCGCGCACCTGATGTTCGGCCTGCCGATCTTGCAGGCATCGACCCATGCGCGAGCGACTTTCGGCGAATGGGTCGGCGAGTTCATCGCAACCTTCGGCCTGCTCGCCCTCATCCTGAGTACGAGCAAGCACACGCCGGCCGCCATTCCCTATGCCGTCGCTGCGTACATTGTCGGCGCGTACTGGTTCACGTCGTCAACCTCGTTCGCGAATCCGGCCGTCACCTTGGCCCGATCGCTCACCAACACCTTTGCCGGCATCGAGCCGAGCCATGTTCCCGGCTTCATTCTCGCCGAGATTGCCGGCGGGGCGACGGTCACGCTGTTGTTTGGGTGGTTGCAGCGAGAGGAGTTCGGCCGCAACCGTCGCTGAACTAGTCTAGTTGCTTGCAAGGCCTCTCCGCCCAATCCCCTACTCCCTCGAAACCCGCCTTTATCCGCAAACCACGACGATAGTGTTGCCAGCTGCTACATGGGATAAAATGCGTTTGATGGATAGATATCCCCTCTCGGTCGGTTTGAGCCAATACCGAGCCAAATATCTGAACGCACATTCTAAGTCCTTGATGTCCCCGTAGCTCAGGTGGATAGAGCAACAGTTTCCTAATCGAACAAAAAGATTCGGCCGCCTCAAATGTCCGCAAGTCCCCTTTACCCTAGGCCGTGAACGCAAAAATTGGAGCGTGGACTTCTGCCTTCGGGTGGTAAGCGGCCCTCACACGTAGCCAGCACCACGGCCGAAAAGTGCCAATTTCAGAAGTGAGCCATCGCTAAGACCTACCAGCGACCGCTGGTGCGGTGCTACACTTGTTCCCCCGCGTGGCATCGCTCTCTGGAACGGTGAAAAGGGTGATTCTAGTGGATCAGGTCCTCGACCATGCTCGCGTTCTTCCACCATAAGAGCGACAGGACCACGTCTCCAGCCTGCACCGAATGCTCCTGGATGGTGTAGCGTACCGCTGCCGGATGATTGATCCAATCGTCGGCGTCGACGATTTGCGACCGGCCGCTGCCGGCGCGCCCGTGCGAGATGTCGTACGCGTCGGTTTCAGGGGATAACTGATCAAACGGCCAGAGGTGCCCTTCGACGCGACGACTGGCGGCGAACCATTTTCGACCTTCTTTGCCGTGGCAGACGAGCATCGAGTCCGACGATCCGAGCTGCACGAGGCGGATTGCTGCCGCGGTCCGGCTGACCTGGAAGCTGTTCATCACCGCGTCGACCGTCTTGAACGTAATGGGCTGCCCATCGACCATCGGTCGCATCAGAAATTCGGGCATGATCAGCTCGGCAGCGAACGCATTGGCGCGGGTTTCGGGATTCAATACGGTCGACCACGGCCGCCTCAGGTCGCTCTTTTGGCACTCGAACGAAGCCTGCCCATGGTCGAGCAGCCAGTGCCCCAATTCATGCCCGACCGAAAACCTCCGGCGGCCGACCGGAGAGTCCTCGTCGACGGAGATGATCGCCCGGTCGCCTGCGCCGACGATCCGAGCGGCGCACCCATCCAAATGACGGTATCGCACGGTGCAGCCGATATGTTCGGCGATGGCTTCGACGTCGATGTCAGCGGGCTCGGTGACGCCGAGGCTTCTCAGCAGAACCGCCGCAGATCGCGGTCGCATCACGCGCCAGATTCCTCTTCGGTGATGCCCAGCTCGGCCAAATCCGCGATCAGGCTCTCGACATCGGCGTCGGACATGCCTGTCGCATCGCGCGCTGCCAGCATCGTCGGGACGTCCGGCCGCCTGAGCAGGCGCGCCAGCTTGGCACGCGCCACGGCGGGATCAGTTGAAGAAGCGAGCAGACGTACCGTGGGCGCGGCGGCGGCCTGCGCCCGCTCCTTGGCGATCTGCATGGCCTTCTTGCCCTGCGCCCTGATCGCCGCCGCGATTTTCGCCCTGGCGCGGGCTGCGGCGGCGGCCGGGTCTTTGCCCGCCTCTCGATAATCCGCCTCAAGCTCCTTGTGCGAGGCGGCGAAGATCGCGTCGTCGACAGCTGCGACGATGCGCTCGAACTTGTCCTTGCCGGATCGGTTGGTCATGTCAGGTCGTCCAGCTGGCCAGCCAGAACCGCGCGGCGCAGCTTCTTCTGGGCGGCGGCATATTGGTCTGGCGTGAGGTCGAAGGTCTTCTGGGTTTCGGCCGGCGACATGCCCTCGACCCGGCCGATGAGGATGGCGGTGATTGCATCGTCGTCGCCGAAGACGGCCTCGATGCGCTTGGCGATCTCCCCGAGCTTGGTCGGCGCGTCTGCGCCCGGACCCGGCGCGGGTTGGCGATCGATATAGCTCTCCTCGTCCTCTGCGTCATCGCCCTCATGCGCTGCGAGCCGGCTTTCCGGGATCGCCCGCCGGCGGCTCTTGCCAAGCCATTCCCAGGCGACGCTCCGCATGACCTCGGCCAGGAACGGACCGAGCTCCACCCCGCGCGGCCATTTTCGCCGGCCGTCGAGGAGTCGCTGAACCGCCTCGCCCAGGAGCTCGTCGGCGTCCTCGGCCAGCCACTGCCGATACTTGTGCGATGCGGTCTCAAGGGCGAGGAAATCCTTGTCGGTGAGTCCATCGAGGCGGGCGAGCGCCTCGTCCGGCGGGACGTGGCCATCGGCGCCAGCCTCCCTGACGAGTATTGGCGCAGTCCGGGTCGGGTCCCGGACAGCGTCCGAAGATTTTTTTTCGCGCATGTCCGCAAGCGTCCTCGAACCCCGCAAAACTCTCCAAGCGCCATTTGGGGGCGTGGAGGCGAACCAGAAGTTCAGCTTACCACGGCCTCGCTTCCCTCAAAATGGCGCCGACGGGCGCCACCATGGAGTCCGCGACGCCACCAGCGCCGAGTGGAAGCTCGGTAAGGAGTAATGACCGATGTCACAGACTGTAGATTTCCTCCTCGCCCAGATCGTCGCGAAGATCCAACTCACCCCCACCAAGTGGGAGACCGCAAGCCAGCGCTACGAGACCATCGCCGAATACCTGGAATCCGAGGGCAGCCTCCTCTCGGGTCTCATTCAGGACAACTATCCCCAGGGGTCGGTGCGCATCCAGTCGGCAACGTCCTCCCGTGGCAAGGACGACCAGCACGACATCGATTTCATCACCGAGCTCAAGCGCTTCCCCGGCGATCCCGCCGCCACCATCGACCTGCTGTTCCGCAGCCTCGACCGGGGGCCTGGAAGCCGATACCACCGTATGTGCGAGCGGCGCAACCGCTGCGTCACCGTCAATTACGCCGACATGCATCTCGACGTCACGCCGGCGGTCCTGGTGCCGGGCGGGCAATACCGCACCTCCCGAATCCCGGACGCACGACTGATGCGGGAGATCATCGCCAACCCCGAAGGCTTTGCCTGCTGGGTCGAGGATCAGCTGAAGCGCATGCCCACGCCGATGATGGAGATGGCCAAGGCGGCGGAGCCGGTAGACGACCAGCAGCCGGTCGAGCAGAAGGCCATCCCGCTGCTCGGCCTCCAACTCAACAAGCGTTGGAGGTCCATCAACTACGAGGGTCGCCCCGGCCGCAGGCCGCCGTCGGTCGTGTTGACGAAGCTCACCATCGACACCGCAGCCAAGCTGCCGCGCCAGCGCGGCATCCTGGACGAGTTGACGCTGCAGTGCGCGGGCATGATCGACATCTTCACGAAGCTCGAGCGCGCCGGGCAACTCCTCCACGTCGTTAACCCCGCCTGTGCCGAGGATGTCCTGACTGACCGCTGGCCAAGCAACCAGGCGGCTCAGTTGCTCTTCCTCAACGATCTGCTGGCCTATGCCCGCGACCTCGCCGAACTGCGCGCGGACGGGCCCATCGACCGCAAGAAGAAGATCCTCGAGCGGCTGTTCGGCGAAACCGCCACCGAACGCGCTTTCGAGGAGATGGCAAAACGCGCCCGTGGCGACAGCGCCGCCGGACGGTTTCGCCATGGCGTCGGCAACGCCGCCGTCATCGCCCCGTCCATCGTCACCGGCGCGCCGGTCAGCTCCGTGGCGACGCCGAGGCATGGCTTCTATGGCGGCAGGAAACGCCCCATTCGATGAGAGGGTTGACGACCAATCAGCAAGATGCGGCGCTTCGCAGGAAATACAGCAGGGTCGACACCATTCTGCTGGCGGCCTGGGGAGCAGCGTGGGGCGTTGTCGTCACCCCGGCCGACCAGAGCTATCGCATCTCGATCGAGTATATGCGGGGCGGGATGATCGGAGACTGCCGTCTCATCCCTTCGCTGGCCGTCAGGGTCTTGTCGCCGGCGCTCGCGCGCCGTGCAGCAGCGGCTGATGAATGCATTCCTCATCTCTACCGCGAGGGAGAATTGTGCCTGTATGACCCCGGCATCGAGACCGAGGAGGGCGATTGGAACAGAACCATGCTCATCGCCGACACCATCGTGCCGTGGACGTCGGAATGGCTGTTTTTTTACGAGCTGTGGCACGCGACCGGTGTATGGCATGGACGAGAGGTGAAACACCGATGATGGACCGCATCGATCTCTCCCGCGGCGCCGGCATCCTGCAGTGTCAGCGCACGCAGAACCCTTGGCCGCGCGACCGGGATTTCCGCATCTTGTCGATCGACGGCGGCGGCATCAAAGGCCTGCTGCCGATCTCTCTCCTCGCTCTCCTCGAAGAGCGCTATGCCGCCGACGGCATAGGCCGGTATTTCGACCTGATCGCCGGTACCTCGACCGGAGGGATCATCGCGCTAGGCTTCGGCAAGGGGATGACGGCTCGGGATATCCGGACGCTCTACGCCGAGCATGGCGGCGAGGTCTTCCCGCCGCTGACCCTGGGTCGAAAGCTGGCGTCTGCCCTCTTGACGAGGCGCGACCCGGCGGCCCTCCGCAGCATGGTGGACGCGACGTTCCAGGATGTCACGATGGGTATGTCGCTCTGCCGGCTCTGCATCCCGTCGCTCGATGCAGAATTCGGGGGCGAGATCTTTGTCTTCAAGACGCCGCACCACACCGATTACCGGCAGGATTGGAAAAGGCGTATGTCGACGGTCGCGCTGGCGACGTCGGCGGCACCCTATTACCTCAGGCCCCATCGGGACGGCTGGAACGAATTTCTCGACGGCGGAGTCTGGGCAAACAATCCCACCCGGATCGCGGTCATCGAGGCGTTGACCGCCTTTGACGTGCCGCGAGACCGCATCAAGGTGCTCAGCCTGGGGTGTGTTGAAAGCCGCTACAGCATCGGCTGGCTGCAGCGCGCGCTCGGCGGCATAGTCTTCTGGGCTGGCAACATGATCGACGCCGCCGCCCACACGCAGTCGCATAACGCGCTAGGCGAGGCAGGCCTGCTGATCGGCCGCCACAACATCCTTCGCTTGGCCGGTCCACACATGGCGGATCCCATTCAGTTAGACGATTGGAGGAAGGCGATGCGGGTGCTGCCGTCGATCGCCCAGCGCTTGTTCGACGAGTTCGGCGACCAGGTGGCGACCATGTTCCTGGGCGCTCCTGCAGCGCAATACGTTCCGATCTATCCCTCGGCTCGGCTATGAATGTCCGGAATGGGGTCAATCTCGTCGATGTGGCGATGTCCGAAGCATGTCCAGTTAGGGGGTAATTCCGGAAATGCGGATTCCCTGCTTGTCGCCGGCAATTCGTAATGCGTGGGCACGGCATGGGAGCCTATAGTGAGCCTAATCAACCGTTTTATTCAACTAAGTATCTGAATCTATTGGCGTCCCCGGGGTGACTCGAACACCCGACCCACAGTTTAGGAAACTGTTGCTCTATCCACCTGAGCTACGGGGACCACGTTGTAAATCAATAAGTTAGACTACTTCATCGATTAGCTCTCAATCTTTTGTCTCGGTATTGTCTCACCCGGGAGGCTATCGAACCACATGGCACTTTTCCGGGCCATCTCAACCAGAGTCAGCACTTGCTTCGCGCGATACAGCGCGCAACCGCGTTCATAGCGTACTTCGACCAGCCCTTCATTCTCAAGTTCGCGCGACCGCGTGAGGGGGCTAGACGGAATTCGCCATTCGTATCCCGCGCCTTTCGCTCGGCTTTGACGGCACTGTGAGTAATCCGGTTTCGTCAGTGACACCGAAAATATTAAAATTGCTCGGGCCACTCCCGCGCCCCGTGCTGCACGGCAATGATGTTGACCCGGTTATCGACCACCGCGTACGCGACGACATAGGGTGTGCCGACGACAACCAGTTCGCGGGTTCCGTCAACGCGTCCCGGGCGGCCGATGTTCGGGGTGTCCGCGAGGTGCCGGACCGAGGTTAGGATCGCTTCAAATACTCGCTCGGCGGCGCCGGGATTGTGCCGCGCGATGTACTGGTGGGCGTTTTGCAGGCCATTGAGCGCAACCTGGCGCCAGACGATATCCATACGACGTTATGATTTTCTCGGCCTCGGGCGCGTCAGCTCCTTCTTGCCTCCCCAGGATCGAACCCACTTTTCGACCTCAGCGTGAGGAACGCCGGGGGCGCCGGACTTCGCCTCGCGCAGGCCTTCCTTGATTTCCTCGATTTGCCACGCGTTGCGTTCAACAAACGAGGCGATTGCTTCCCCCGCCAAGTAGGACTTGCTCCGCTTGGTGTCTCGCGCGAGCGCGTCGAGTTTCGTATTCACCTCCGGCGGTATCCGGACGGTCATCGTGGTGCTTTTTGCCATGTCCATGTCTTCCGAATTCATATGGACACAGTATAGCACAGCCGCACACAAGCACCTCGGGCGGATATCCCGTATCTGCGGCCGGCAAAATTTTAGAGTTCTATTACCTCGTCTCCGCCGAAGTGGGCGGCGGCTTCGAGGACGGCTTTAAAAGTGGCCGCTGCTTGCTTGATTTGCTCCTCGACCCCGAGCATCTCCATGATGTCCTTGCACTCGACCCGTTTGCCGTTGGCGAGATCGTTCACTGACACCGCGATATTCGTCATTTTGAAGGCTACCTTGGACGCGAGGCCGATCAAGCCGCTTCCACTGCCTTCAACCAATTCGCCGCGTGTGTAGAGGATTGTATCGCCGAGTTTGTATCTTTGGATGTTGCTGACTTCATCCGGGCTCAAATCGGCACGAACGGTAAGCGAAAAGGTTATCTTGCTACGAACGATCCCACTGGATTGCTGATCGCGCCGAAGGTGCAACTTCATGACATTTCCCCGAAATGTACCCCACGGTATCAAATTGTTTGTAAAAGTTGAAGGATGACATCGCATATAACGCTCAAAATTGCGCTATACGAGACGAAGCCCTTCCCTATGAGAAAATGGCCGGGTCGATGTGTTCCGCTTCGCCACGGGACGTATACGGCGTTAGGCGGGGGTGTGAGAGGGGCTGCCAAGCTCAAAGCAAGGCTATCAGCTCATCAACCGTCATGCCGGCCTGCTTGAGGATCGACCGAAGCGTGGCGCGCTTCAGGTCTCCGGGATGATACGAAACAGTCACGCGCGCCGTCGGGATATTCGGATGCTTGAGGTAGTGGTGACCGCCCTTGATGTGGTGCAGATAAAACCCGGCTTGTTCCAGCGCGCGGATAAGCTTGCGGGGCGTTACGACAGGTAGGTCCGCCATACCGCTTAAACGGCGACGGCGACGGTCTCCTTGATGATCTCGGTGTGCGGCTGCGGGTCTTCCGGCGGAAACGGCAAACCGTCTTTGGCGAGGCTCTCCAAATATCCCTGAATTGCCTCGACGGCCATCGCGCGGGCCTGTTCAAGCGTATCGCCCTCGGTAACCAAGCCGGGCAAAGCCGGACACGTGACGGTATATCCCCCCTCCTCGGCCGGCTCGAATAGCACGGTATAGCGATACTCGTGCACGCTCATTGTTTCCTTTCTCGCGGTCATATCTCGGATTGTAGCATACCGACGAATCCTTCCTCGTATCGGCGCTCGCACTCCGATACCAGCGCCTCGATTTCCTGGCGCAGGGCAATCCTCACGCTGGGCAGGTCCGGGCCATAGACAAAGACGGATGGCAGCGCCGGACAGGTGGCGTGATACGCGGCGCGAGCATCTTGCCGAAAGCGGCACGCGTAAATCTTGGCGCCGATCGCAAACGTTTCGTCGTGTTCCCCCTTCTTGGCTGTCTTGGGTTTCATTTTTGAAGGCTTTTTAAAGCCGAGCGAAACACTGAGTATTTTTAATCCTGAGTGTTATTGAACTGGGTCTTATTAGTAGGAAAATATTTCCGCTCTGGAAGTGCCGTTATCTTCCGCTCCTGACCGGAAATTTTTTCCGGTCACCGCCGGAAGCGGCAAGGTTGAGCTCGTAGAGATTTGGCTTGCCGAGGCCGCGCTGCTTGATGGTGACGAAGCTCTCTTTCTCAAGCTCCTGCAAGTAGGTGCGGACGCTCCGATCCGTCACGCCCATATCCCTCGCCAATCGTTCCTGGCCAGGAAAGCAGAAGTCGTCTTGCCAGGCGTACTTCAGCAGCATGGCGTAGGTAAGCTTCGCACCCGGCGAAAGCTTGCTGCTGACAAGGACGTGGTTCGGAACCTGCGTGAATCCCTTGGCCGACAAGATGTCGGCGCCCTTGAGGATGATGTTGCGATCGAGAATTTCTCCGATCGAACTAAGTTTTCCATCGCGCCGTTCCACCAACCCATTGTACCCCCCACTCAACCGTTGGCGTGGTGGTGTGGGGATAAGCGACCGGCCTAGGACCGCAGATCGTCGCCGGCCGGGGGCGGTCCTGGGGTACCGCCCTCTCGCTTGTGTTCGGGTGCGGAAAGTAATGGCGCGAGCAATCGTTGTAATCCGTTGATCAGAGAGTTGGTCTCATGCGCCCGCTCTTGAAGTGCCGAGATTTGCACATCTTTCACCGTGACCTGGGTGCGCAGGAATTCGTTCTCGCGTTCCAGAGCTCCGACATACCGATCCTCTGGCGGAGCTTGTCGCGACTGGTCGCTGGTCGTCGAGGGTTCTTCTCGCTGTTCACCCTCCCTATTTTCTCCGGCGACATCGGTCGCGGCATGCCGCGACTTGCCGCGACCAGTCGCGACTGGTCGCACCTCTTCGATGTATGCGATGTGATTCATTACCGATTCCGGCGTGATGAGAAATTTTTCGCCGAACGGCGTTTCCATTCGGCGGTACTCAAGGTGTCCCTTTGCACAGTAGCGTTGGATGCTGCGCGGTGTGCGGGGATGCCCCGCATTTTCGTACAGCGTGGCGGCTTCGTCGATGGAGAGGGTAAACTCGCTGTCGAGGGTTGTCGCGGCAAGTCGCGGCGTGTCGTCACTCATAGACACAGGGTAGCATGCTAAAAGTTCGGCGATGAAAGGCTGTCAACAGATCGGCGCGCTTGTAGGTGAATATGTCCTTTATCGTAATAAATAAGACTCGGATGCGCGCGCGCGACGGGGGAGGGAACTTGGACGATTGGATTAAAGAGGAGAGTTCTCACTTTATCCACTCGACACTGCGCGAGCGGATCGCCGAGCATGTGTTCGTCGGTGAGGCTCTGCGGCGGCTGTGGCAACTCGGCGTGACGGATGTGGAAGTGCTGCGCTCCGAGTTCGATGCTGGCGGCTACGATCTTGTGATGAGCTACCGCAAGGTGGTTCGTCACATTCAGCTCAAGACGGTCATGGTGGGTGGCAAGGCCGCCAACACGACGGTCGCCATGAAACTGATGGAGAAGCCGAGCGGGTGCGTCATCTGGATCATCCTCACATCGGAACTACATCTTGAATCCTACCTTTGGTTTGGCGGACTTCCAGGCGAGCTGTTGCCGGACATTCGCGCTATGAAAGTAGCGAAGCACACCAAGGGGGATGCCAGCGGCAAGAAGATCGAGCGACCAAATCACCGAGTGGTGCAACGCAGTCGGTTTGAAAAACTCAAAACGCTCGATGAAGTGCTGATGAAGCTTTTCGGTGTGCTGCCCGATAAGAAGCAACTTACATGAACGACCTTGTTCCCATTGCACACCCAACAGTACTCCCAGCTGTCGTCACCGCGCGGCCGGCGAACGCGCCGGCACGCGCTTCCTCGGATTTCTCGCGGCCAACCTCCGAAACCCGCATACGCGGCGGGCCTACAGCCGCGCGGTGAGCGATTTTCTGGCTTGGTGTGCGGGCGCTGGCGTGTCGTCGATCGCGGCCATCTCGCCCCTCCACGTCGCCACCTGGATCGAGCTGCAAGGGCGCGAACTGGCAGGCTCCCACGGTGAAGCAGCGCCTCGCGGCGCTGCGCCATCTATTCGACTGGCTGGTAACCGGCCAGACGGTGCTCGGCGAATCCCGCCGCCTCGGTGCGCGGTCCCTCGCATATTGTGAAATCCGGCAAGACGCCGGTGCTCGATCCCGCCGAAGCGCGCGGGCTGCTCGATAGCATCGATGTGAGAACGCCGGCCGGCCTGCGCGATCGGGCATTGATCGCGCTCATGGTCTATTCCTTCGCGCGGATCGGCGCGGCCCTCGGCATGAAGGTTGAGGATGTGTACACGCAGAACCGCCGCCTGTGGGTGCGGCTGCGCGAGAAGGGCGGCAAGCGCCACGCCATGCCGTGCCATCACAATCTTGATGAGTACCTGACCGCCTATCTCGACGGCGCGGACCTGCGCGACGATCCCAAGGGGCCGCTGTTCCGCACGATCGGACGCGGCAGCGGCCGGCTCACGCGGACGCCGCTACCGCAGGCAAACGCCTATGCGATGATCCGCCGGCGCGCCACGTCGGCCGGCATCGCAACCAAGATCGGCAATCACACCTTCCGGGCAACGGGCATCACCGCCTATCTCAAGAACGGCGGCACGCTCGAAAAGGCCGCCGCGATGGCGAACCACGCCAGTACGCGCACGACGCAGCTCTACGACCGCCGGCACGACGAAATGAGCCTCGACGAGGTCGAGCGGATCGGGATTTAGGAATTCGGCAGAGGGAGATGTATGTGGCACGGCAGACGAACATCGATAACACGCAATGGGAGAATTTCGACACAGCGCTGAAGTTGTGCGGTCGTTCGCGAAATGAGTTTGACGTGTCGGAATACGTTTCTCCTGGTCCGTGGTGGGAAGCGTTACGATCCGCGATGTCTCTACCGGAGTGGAGCGAGTCTACACCACGGGATTTGGCAGTACATGGGTTGCGGATTTCCAGAGCGACATGGTGCGCGGAGTGTTGTAGCGCGATGAACCGGATTATCATGTAGAGAAAGCCTTCCGCCCAGTCAGAGCCAAGGGTATAGGATTTAGGTCATGACACCCCGGAGAATCGTGGACGCCTACATTCGGGATTACCGCCTCGGTGCGCGGAGGCAGCTCCGTTTCTACAGAAATCAGCGCAATCTTTCTGACGCGATTCAGGTCGCCGGGCTTTGCCAGCTACCGGGTGGACAACGGCACCCCCACCAGCGGCGGCTGCCTGGGGCCACGCTCAGAGAGGTCGTTGAACGCTTGCAACGCGTATCGAATAATCTTGCACAGGCACAGAATTTCACAGAACTTCACCGCCTTGTCGAACGAGAAATTGGTCACATCCGCTTTGTGGGGCCTCTCACCGTTTATGATGTCGCTCATCGGATTGGCGCGTTTCTTAGAATCGCGCCAATCTTGGTCTATCTCCACCGTGGGACAAAAGAAGGTGCCCACGCCCTCGGACGGGGAGGCGACACGGTTCGCCCTGACGAGTTACCGATCGCATTTCGCGACCTGCGGCCGGCTGAGATCGAAGATTGCCTATGTATCTACAAACGAGAGCTACGTGCCAGAGTAAGACCGGTCCGGATTAGGCCGAGACGGCCCCCGCCCTGCTAGCCGTGGATAGCCGTAAATCGTCCGATTCTTCTGCACCTGACCTACGCACCAAAAAAGCCCGGCGATTTCAGGGGCCGAGGATTGGTGCGAAATTCTTGACATTCGTAACAGGGCCGCAATGTCGGCTATCTGCGGAAATGCGGGCAAGTCTGTTGACATGGGCTGTCGTCCGCCCGTGAGTCAAATTCATGCCGACCAATACGCGGCGGGATCAACGACCTGATATTCGGCACCGGGATGTTTGGCATTTCGCTGGGCGTATGCACGGATGCTCTGAAGTAGGACGGGCCGAAATCCTTTCGGAGACAACGGCCAAGGCCAAACTTGCTCAGGTCGTATTGATACCGCTCCGTAGCCGTGACACGCTGTACGTAATGAACGTGGTTTTGGGAAGGGGGTTTTATGGGCGTGCCTTGGGGGATGCTGGCCCCGCTCATTGCGATCGTCGTAACGTTTGTCGCTATGCAGGCTGCGGTAGTTCTGGCCGACGGGATTCGGAATCACGACTATCGCCGATTCGAGGACCAGAGTAGGGAAAGGCTCGCCCGACGATTTCCGCTTCCCATTGTCGATTCATCGCCCGCCGAAGAGCGCCGCAAATCCCTCTCGCCATTCCTACTAGAAACGCTGTGCGCTTGCCGCGTTCATTGACCGTGTGATCGCCGTCAGGAATGTCTGCACGATGTTCGCTGTCTCAGGCCGCCCCTTGCTGACATAAATTCCGGATAGGTCGGGCAATTTGAACTAACTGGAGAGCTTGAACGAGGGCTGGAAGACGTTCACGAACAAGCGTGCCGCCGCGTACAAATCGGCCAGTGCGGCGGTGGCCTCCAGCCCCTCGAAGCGGCGATAGCCGACCAGGCGGCGCACCATCGATCCGTTTTTCTGCTCCACCCAAGCCTGATAGTTTTTGCGGTAGGGGCGGAAACGCTGGTGGAGAAGGCCCCGACGCCTATATTCTGCGCCAGATGATCGGCCTTGCCGCCAAGCTTCACCACGCCTCGGGAAGCGATCCCAGGCGAAGCCGCAGTCAATCAGGGTTTATCGGTGCCGCGTCAAGATACAACTCGGCAAGCCGTCCAACTGAATGTGATTATCGTCAAGCAAGTTGAAGATAAGGGGGTACCCCGTATTGCCATTGACGCCAATTCGTTGGCCACCACCATCGACATAGCTCACCGGCAACGGGGCGCCGTACGGCCCGCTGCTACCCAGCCGGATGGACTGAGTGGTGGGTGTAAAAACGTAAGACAGCCCGGTGCAAGCGGCCGCGTCTGGCTCTCCGGTGGCGAACCAAGTGCCGAAGAGCCTCGTGAAATCGGCAGCCTGAACGACTGATGATCCAGCGATAAAGCTGACTACGATGGCAACAATCGCGAAACGCAATTTCATCGAGAGTTCCCTTTATCTAATTGCCCGTTATCCTCAGTGCGAGGAGGCGTGGCAATTTTGTTAGACCTGTCTTGAGACTTTATCCAGCGATTTGAGATTATCGGATCATGCAGCGAGGTCAATGACGTGGTCCTCGGACCGTCATCACACCGTTTCCGCACGAATACAGCACCGTTTGCGGATCGGTGATCTTCAGGTCGTTGCGGGCAAAACCTGCCCAGAATTGCGAAAACTGTTGCGATATCGCCTCGGTGTCGCCGGTCTTGTCCTCGACCGGCTGCCAGAGCGTCTTCCAGCCGTTTGACTTGGCCTGTTCGACAAGCTCGCTGAGACCCATCGCCAGCAGTTCCTTGCGGATCGGCATCCATCGGCGTTCTTCGCTTCGTCATGTACGGCCTTAAGTACAGCCGCACCAGCCGGAGGTTTTAGATTCTGATGTGCTGTAATTCGCGTTTTGGCCGCTGTCGTCCATTCAAGAAGGTCTTTACGGATCGTCGTGTAAGTGGCTTCTTGCTCAGGAACGGGGGCTGCAAGACGCATCGCCGCGTCGAGATCACCTAAGCACCTTTCGCATATTTCACGACGACGCCTCGCGATACTCGGAGTTCGTGTTGGATCAGCGACACAGATTTTCCTGCTCGCTTGAGGGCGACAATCTGAGCAACAATTTCATCGTTCAGTGCCGCACGGCCAATGTGCTTACCATCGGCTCGCGCTCGGGCCATGCCGGCGCGCACGCGATCTCCGATGAGCGAACTTTCAAATTCGGCAAGACCGGCCATGATCGTGAAGACGAGTTTGCCTTGCGGCGTTGTGGTGTCGATGCCTTCTTGCAGGCTAATAAAGTCAACGCCAAGCGAGCTGAATTCAGAAAGCGCATTGATGAGGGCATGAGTTGAGCGTGCAAATCGATCGTATCGCCAAACCAGAACTACGTCGGTGGCGCGGCGGCGTACCGCATCGCGAAGCGCTTGGTAGTGCTGGCGATCGTCGGCTTTGCCCGAGGCGTGGTCCACGAATTCGGCTACGACTGTGAAGCCGCGACGTGCGGCATATTCTCGAAGTGGCTTGAGTTGCGTCTTGGGGTCCTGCGATTTATCGACCGTCGATACGCGCGCGTAGATCGCAACGCGGGTTATTGGTTTT
>Ga0207933_1000964_pt1 | contig 24426 bp, 22 predicted proteins | sample NGESurdeep092012_4_FD_184488 | JGI IMG/M metagenome (GOLD analysis project Ga0207933, IMG submission 184488) | Arctic peat soil microbial communities from Barrow, Alaska - NGEE Surface sample F53-3 deep-092012 (SPAdes) | ecosystem: Environmental > Terrestrial > Soil > Wetlands > Peat ... | reverse complement strand
TGTAAGCTCCCCCAAAAATAGTACGTTTTAAAAGTAGACAAAATATTTAACTTTAAAAACGTAATACAATGAAAAAAAGTCAATTTAGTCCGAATCAAATTGCCAGCATTCTCAAGGAGTTTGACAATGGCAAAACAGCAGAAGAAATCACCCGTGATCATGGTGTGAGCAAAGCATCGTTATATAAATGGCGGCAGCGATACGGAGGCATGGAAGCCTCAGAGCTGAAGCGCATTAAAGAGTTGGAAGAAGAAAATAGCCGGCTCAAACGCATGTATGCTAACCTGGCGATGGAGCTTGATACCGCAAAATACATCATTGAAAAAAAGCTTTAAAGCCTTGCGAGAAGCGAAGAATCATAGAAGAATTTCGTACAGACCGGCCCAAAGGCATCAGCAAGGCGTGTCGTATTTTAAGAGTAAGCAGAAGCAGTTTGTTTTATAAATCTGTAAAGGATGACCATACACTTATAGCACTTCTGGAGGATCTGGCTTATAAAAATCCAAGGGAAGGTTTTTGGAAATGTTATGGCAGGATTAGAAACGAAGGCACTATTGTAAATCATAAAAGACTTCACCGTATATATAAAAAAATGGAATTACCGCTGAGGCGCAAAGTAAAAAAGCGCCTGCCGTCAAGAGTTAAGGAACCATTGGTTGTTCCTAATCAGTTTACGCAAACCTGGAGTATGGATTTTATGAGTGATGCTTTGAGTAACAGCACAAAATTTCGTTCATTCAATATTATTGATGACTACAACCGGGAAGTACTATTTATAGAAACAGATTACTCTCTAAAAAGCAGCCGGGTAATATGGGTACTGAGGCATTTAATAAACAGGTATGGGAAACCACAAAAAATAAGAATGGATAACGGGCCGGAGTTCGTAGCAAAAATAGCCAAAGCCTGGAGCGAGGCAAATGGAGTCGAATTTAAATACATTGAACCGGGCAAGCCAATGCAAAATGCATATATTGAAAGATTTAATAAAAGTTACAGGGAAGGGGTATTAGATGCATATTTGTTTGACAGTATAGATGAAGTAAGAGAGGTGAGCCAGGCTTGGGTTGATGATTATAATAACTGTAGGCCACATGATGGGTGTAGAGGGCTGCCGCCAAAAAAATATAGAATAGAACAACAAAAAACCATACAGGCTGGTGGACTACATTACGCTTCGGCTACGCCTCCGCTTCATTCCGTCCACCAGCCTGTATCCAAAAATCAATTAAAAAGTCTACTTTAGATATGTACTAAAAAGGGGAAGCCTACAGTTCCGCATAAGTAGAATCCTGGGCTTTAGAAGAAAAACAAGCGCTAATCAAGAATAATAAGAAGAAAAGATTTTTCATAAAACAATTTTTTTGAAAATTAATAAATCTCCATCAAAAAAATTTAAAAGATTTTTTTCATTCACTAAAATCAAGAATCTCTAAATAATAAGGTACAGATGACTGTTATGTATGAGAAAAGAAAAATAAGAATCTTCGTTATTTGTCTGTTTACTGTATATAAAAAATATTTCTTTAATTGATTCCAGTTATTATAGTAGCATAAAAAACCCCGCATTTTGCGGGGTTGGGAAAATTCATAGGGTATAGCTTTTCTTAATTAATCTTAATAATCACGACCATGGCTATATGCATAGCCGTTAAATTCCTTTTTTAATTGCCAAATTTGGTGGTCCCTTTGTTTTTCAGCATCACGAAAAGCCAGCCTTTTTTGACGGTGGCTCATGTAACGGTTATTTTGAATGGACATTACCATCATGCTGTAATCACGGTTTATTCTTTCCATTTTAATTTTTTTCTGATTTTCATATTGGAAATTTGGGTTGCCGTGGCCATAATTATCATTATTCATATTACCAGATTGCCTGGAATTATTGTAATTATCTTTACCGCCATAATAGCCTTGTGCATTAGTAGCACTTAAAAATCCGGTTGAAAGCAGAAGTATAAAAATCTTTTTCATAATAATTGTTTTTAAATGTTTTCAAATAAATTCCGATTATAGGATTAAAATTTATTCGCACGGTTTAACTATGAAATGTTAATAGATTTCAGAAAAGAAAAGCCTTATTTTATTCTGTATATTTTGGCAAAATATTTTTTTTATTTTTTTTATTTACACCAAAAAAATTGAATTTAATATATTGTAATTTTGCAGAAGATTAATTATGAACACAACGTCACCTTTTACAGTTGAATCAGAAGAAACAGGCACCATAGTGGCAGATGGAAACAATTGCCAACTGGTAGTTTGGAATGACGAAGTAAATACTTTTCAGTGGGTGATTGAAACATTAATCCAAGTGTGCAAGCATACAACTGAGCAAGCTGAACAATCTGCAATGATTATCCATACAAAAGGAAAATACGCGGTGAAAGAAGGTTCTTATAATACTTTAAAACCCATGCGCGATTCTATCACTGAGCGGGGAATCGGCGCAACTGTTGAAGAACTTTCTGAAAGATAAATTTCTTCCTTTTTTTTACATTTAATTTTCCTGGTTTGAGCAACGATTCAATTTATGATTTTCCAGATGTTGATTCTGCTGATGAAAATGGCGTGGTAGCTATTGGAGGAAACCTTTCAACAGGCACTTTATTAAATGCATATTCAAAAGGAATATTTCCCTGGTTTAACCAAGGTGAAATTATCCAATGGTACTCCCCAGACCCGCGCTTCGTTCTCTTTCCCGAAAAAATACAAATAAGCCACAGCATGAGAAATGTTTTAAATAAACATTTGTTCAAATTCACTATTGATAAGGCTTTTACGCAGGTAATACATAATTGCAGGATCTCAAAAAGAACAGGCGAACCTGGAACCTGGATTAGCGATGATATTGAAAATGCCTACACAGAATTGTTTAAAAAAGGATTAGCACACAGCGCAGAAGCGTGGCAAAATAATGAACTTGTTGGCGGCCTTTACGGCATTATGTTAGGTAAAGTTTTTTTTGGAGAAAGTATGTTTGCCAATAAAAGTAATGCAAGCAAATTTGCATTTATCAATTGGGTAAAAGTTTTACAAAGAAATGGAATAGAATTAATAGATTGCCAGGTTTATACCAATCATCTTAAAAGCCTTGGGGCAGAGTTTATTCCTCGACAGGAATTTAATAATTTGCTTAAGAAACTGATTTCCCCGACAGTTAATTAACTAAGAAATTATAGTAAAACCCGCCTGGCCAAGCCAATTCTGTCGGGAATAATAACCCTGATTTCAATTTCAAAAAAACACAAAAAATTATCAAAGCTTAGCACATAAAAGAGCGCCTTTAAAAATAATTACCGTTACATTGAATGTTTTTGCAATTTGAAGATGTATATTTGATTAGGAGGTTTTTTAGCAATGCAAAAAATCCTGGCAATACTCATCCTTTTAGTTGCCCCTTTTCAAAAGGAATGTTTTTCCCAATTCAAAAAGCAACTTGATAGTCTCTGCGTAATGTGCGACAGAAGCACCAACGATTCTCAAAAAGTGGTGTCGCTTGGCAAAATTGCAGATTACTTTTACGTTTACAAATTAGATTCAGAGGGCGATAGTGTTCTCCATCAGCAATTATTAATTGCCGAACTTTCTAATGACAGCAATCTTATCCTACAAGCTCTATTTGGCGACGCGATTCTGAATATCGGAGCATCGGCCACCTCTGAGAATTTTAATAAAACCATCCAGTTTGTACAAAAAGGAATAGACTACGCGAAAACGAATAACAAATACAATTATCTAGCCCTGGGATATATCCGTATGTCTGAAATTCTAAGAAAAAGAGGGGAATATGATAAAGCATTGTATAATTCAGTTTTGGCGCTTTCCTCGCTTCAGAATGTTACTTCAGATTCTATAAAATCAGTTACCTACATAGAATTAGGAGATACTTATCTTGATAAAGGAGAAGCAGTTTCTGCTTGCACAAATTATAATAATGCCTTCGATATTGCAGTTAAAATAAAGTCTGTTCCGTTACAATCCAAAATTCATCATTGCCTTTCTGAAATGTATAAACGCCTTAATGATTCAGATCATGCAAAGGACGAATTAAACCAAAGCCTCAATCTGAATAAAAAATTTGATAATAAAGAAGGGATTCTGATGGATTATTATGACCTGGCACGCCTTACCAATGAAAAATTTTTTATTCTACAAACAATTAGATTAGCAGATTCGCTTCATAATTATAAAGCTCTTTTAAGTGCCAAAAGATTAATGTTGGTTTATTATTATGTGGAAGAAAAAAATGCTGAGCTGGCTTTGAATTACCTGGAATCTGAACAAGATATTAAACAAAGTTATTTAAACAATGGGATTGGAAATTATTTTACAACAATAGGGCATATTTATTTCTATTCAGGGCATATTGATTCGGCTTTACATTATTATAAAATTGCCGAACCTGAACTTGCCAAAAATTTTGACCATAATTTATCAAGGATGAACTTAGAACAGATAGGGGCATGTTATAGTTTAAAAAATGATTTTACCGACGCTACTTCTTATTATCTAAGGGCTTTGGATATAAGTTTGGAAATGAAAGATGCTAACACAATTGCTATTTATTCAGATAAACTTAGTGATTTATATGAAAAGCAAAATGATTTTAAAAAAGCATTTATATATTCAAAAGAATCTATTGTTTATAAAGACAGCTTAAGAGATTTATCAAAGGAAAATGATATTGCATTATTGGGTGTCGAAAGAGAAAACAAAAAGCATCAGCAGGAATTACTTCAAGAACAGCAACATGATTTCAACAGCCGGAATATTCAATATATGGGCATAACCATTGCAATAGTAATTATCTTTTTTATCATGCTTTTTGTAGGATCCTTTCCTGTATCGCGGCTTACGGTAAAATTGATGGGTTATTTCTTCTTTATTTCTCTTTTTGAATTTATTGTATTGCTGATTGATAATTTATTACTGACACATGCGATTCATAACCAACCTTTAAAATTATGGATCATAAAAATTGGTGTAATTGCCCTGTTAGTTCCCTTTCAACATTTCCTCGAGCATCATGTTATCAGTTTGCTTGCTTCAAAAAAATTGATTGAAGCGAGGACAAAATTTTCCTTTAAAAAATGGTGGCGTGCTATTAATAAACCTACTTCTTCCGGCGATGAAAGCCTCGAAGAAGATACTGCAGTCTTATAAATACTTAACTTCTCGGAACTAAGCAACCGGTATTGGGCGGAGGGCATATCTTTATCGGAGTAAAATATAAAGGTTTTGATATAGTTGCCTCAGTTGTAGCACTTCCTTTTCCGTTCCCTTCTAATGTAGGTTTTGGTATAGCTTGTAAAATAACAAATGGATGCTTCCTCAACGAATCCGGAGCGTTTTTTAGATACGCAGCCAAAAAGAAAAATATGGAATCTATATTTGGATCACTAACTATTTGATTTAAGATAGTTGGGTCAAATCTGGACCAGGGATTTAGTAATTTTTTTTTCCTCCAACCTTTATAGGTGTGTTTTCTAAACTCATGTATATAAGCTAAAGCTAATTCACCGCTAATCAGATGCGGATCGTTTAAATATGGTTGCGCGTAAGAGTTATTTTTATAATAATCCTGTGTGGAAGTTGTCTTTATATTTTCTTTGCTACTCGTACATGCAACAAAATAAAATGCAGTAACTCCCATTAAAAAGATAGCTTTTTTCATGATTGAAAATTTTTATAATAAAAATGAAAGAATTTAGTAATCCGCAGGATACTTTTTTTCTAATGGAAATAGAGGGGGTATAATATCAATTCTACAAAGGTAATTATTTATAATAATTACTAATAATATAAAATTAGATTAAATAAATAACATGTACATTTTTTTTTAAATTTTTTTTATGAAAAATACGGATAATATAAAGCTTGTAATTTTGAAAAGGCGATTTCGGGAGGATCCTGAAATCCAAATAAAAAACTCAGGCTATGCCAATAAGTTTTGCCACGTATTGAAACTGTTGAAGTATTTTGTTGAATGTTTGCTTGACTTTTAATTATTAATATTGCCCCGGTTGGAAATTCCTATAAATATATCTTCACGGCCTCCAACAGTAAACAAGGAAATAGCGAAGATTTTCATTTTGCTTTATGAACTAACAGATGAAAATAAGATCTTTTTATAAGGAAACCTTTCTGCATATTGAAAAATAATTCCGCGGATGTAATCATTTTCCGTATATGGAACCAGGTAATTTTTCAATTCATCAACATGATGAATGTTTATATCCGCTGGCAAATATCCCATTCCATAAAATTTTCCTTTTTCTATAAGAATACAACTTTGTGCATGTTCTTCTAAACCTTCATCCACTAAAGCAAAAGAAGGTAAATTTTTTTGAAGGTAATTAATACAATCCTCCACTCTCGCATTGTACATTTCAGCAGCCTCTTTTTGTTCACAAGCGCCTTTGCATTTATTTTCCACGTACGATTGGCATTCAATATTTGCGGATTGCAGAAAACATAGTTTAGGGCAAAGATCAAATTCCGAAACTAATTTGCGAAGCAAAGTATAACCTTCAGTAAGAAGATTAAAAGTGTATAATGCTTTTAAATTTTTCTTTTTCTTTTCGATACATAACCGTGAATAACCTTTACTGTCTTCAAATGAATACAATCCATAAACATGCTGAAACCTTTTCTGGCTGCGGTTTTGCTCAGGCCATAATTTCTTTATTTCAATACTTTCCAAAATAAAAGCCATTAGTTCCGTTGCTGTTTCCTTGTATGTAATGTGATATACCTTCTTTAAAAATTCCTGCTTTTGCTTATTGGGTTTATTATTTGAAAAATGGCTGTTCACCCTTTTATTTAAATTTTTTGCTTTGCCTACATAAATAACTTTCCCTTTTTTGTCATGGAAATAATAAACTCCGGGATGATGAGGCAATCTTTTTATTTCCTGTGAAGGAATATTCGGAGGTAGAAACTGCTCTTTGCTGTTAGATTTCAACATCGTTTGTATATCGCCGTTAGTATCACTCTTTAATAAGTGATGAAACAATTTCACGGTTGCTGCAGCATCGCCCGTTGCCCTGTGCCTGCCTTCAATTTCAATTCCAAGTTGTTTGGTTATTTTCCCAAGCCCATAACCATTTAGCCCGGGAAGTATTTTTCGGCTCAATCTAACCGTACAAAGTTTTTTACAATTCAATTCATACCCGGCCTGCAGCAAATGGTGTTTCAAAAAGGAATAATCAAAATTGACATTGTGGGCCACAAAAACTTTATCACATAATAATTCATAAAGTTCGTCAGCAATACTTTTAAAATCCCTTTCAAATTCAACCATTTCGTTCGTAATTCCGGTTAAATATTCTACATATCTTGGAATCGTATAATGAGGATTAAGCAATGTATGAAACTCCTTACTTACGTGTAGCCCATCTGTTATAAATACAGCGATTTCTGTAATTCCATTTCCAGCCGCGTATCCGCCGGTTGTTTCAATATCAACTATTGCGTATAACAAAGGGTTTAAATTAGATTTACTAATGTAGTTAGCAAGATACTAAACCATGTTTGTATTACATTTGCTGGCTATAAATTTTTTTTTAAGAATATGGAAATAAGTAAAAATTATATTCCCGGACACGTAGAGGAAAAGTGGTATCAACACTGGAAAGATAAAAAGTATTTTAAAAGCCTGCCTACGGGAGAGTCAGGTGAGCCAGATTCAAGGCCGTCTTTTACTGTGGTGATTCCACCGCCAAACGTAACAGGCGTTTTACACATGGGCCACACGCTTAATGAAACCGTACAGGATATTTTAGTAAGAAAAGCCAGAATGAGTGGTTTTAATGCATGCTGGGTTCCGGGCAGCGACCATGCTTCTATCGCCACTGAAGCAAAAGTGGTTGACATGTTGAAAAGAGAAAAAGGAATTGATAAAAACGATTTATCAAGAGAAGAATTTTTAAAATATGCTTTTGAATGGAAAGAAAAATATGGAAATATAATTTATAGCCAAATAGAAAAATTGGGCTGTAGTGTTGATTGGGATAGGGTTTCATTTACCATGGACGATCATTATTATAAAGCAGTAATTAAGGTTTTTGTTGATCTTTATAAAAAGGGATTGATCTATCGTGGGGCCAGGATGATAAACTGGGACCCGGCCGCAAAAACTGCTTTGAGTGATGAAGAAGTGGAATATAAAGACGTAACCGGAAAATTGTATTATATAAAGTATGAAATAGCAGACGACTGGCAACCGGCAACCGGCAACCGGCAATTTATCGTGATTGCAACACAAAGGCCTGAAACCATTATGGGAGATGTTGCAGTTTGTGCCAATCCAAATGATGAACGTTATACTTCTCTGAAAGGGAAAAAAGTGATTGTTCCACTGATCAATAAAGAAGTGCCTGTAATTTTTGATGATTATGTAGATAAAGATTTCGGCACCGGGATTTTAAAAATCACGCCTGCTCACGATATTAATGATTTTAATATCGGTTTGAAATTTAATCTTCCTGTAGTTGATACATTAAATGAAGACGGAACTTTAAGTGAAGCCGCACAAATTTTTATTGGCGAAGACCGGTTTGTTGCCAGAAAAAAAATCGTAGAAGAATTAAGAGAAAAAGGGTTGTTGGTAAAAGAAGAAGAATATCAAACCAGGTTAGGTTACAGCCAGCGCTCCGGCGCTGTTGTAGAGCCAAAAATATCTACCCAATGGTTTGTAAAGATGAAAGAACTTGCCCATCCTGCATTAGAAGCAGTAACCAGCGGGAAAATAACTATTCATCCTGGAGAAAAATTTAATGCAACATATAAATATTGGTTGGAAAATGTGAAAGATTGGTGTATCAGCAGGCAGCTTTGGTGGGGGCAACAAATTCCCGCCTGGTTTGATGAAGAAGGAAGGTTTGTAGTTGCTGAAAATGAAGAAAAGGCAAAAGAAATATTCAATGATCAATATTCAATAATCAATGCTCAACTAAAGCAGGATGAAGATGTTCTTGATACCTGGTTTTCATCCTGGCTTTGGCCGATTGAAGTTTTTAAAGGAATTACAGAACCTAATAATAAGGACATCAATTATTATTATCCAACTGCGGTTTTGGTGACCGGCCAGGATATTATTTTCTTTTGGGTGGCACGCATGATAATGTCAGGCATGGAATATATGCATGAAAAACCCTTTAGTGATGTTTATTTTACAGGAATGGTACGCGATAAAATGGGAAGAAAAATGAGTAAGAGTTTGGGAAACAGCCCCGACCTTTTAACACTAATTCATGAATATGGAGCGGATGCAGTTCGGTTTGGAATAATGATTTCTTCGCCTGCCGGCAATGATCTATTGTTTGATGAAAGCAGCCTTGAACAAGGAAAACATTTTAATAATAAATTGTGGAACGCAATGAAATTGTTGAAAATGTGGGAGGAAGGCGGAAAGCCGAACGCAGAAAGCAATAAGCAAAAGGCAGAAGGCAATGAGCAGTTTGCAATTGAATGGTTTGAAAACCGTTTACATGAAGTTCGTAATCAGGTGGAAACTTTAATGAAACAATTCCGGCTGAGCGAGGCATTGAAAACAATTTATTCTCTTATCTGGGATGATTACTGTAGCTGGTTTTTAGAATGGATAAAGCCTGAGTATGGAAAATCAATTGATCAAAATATTTATGAAAAAGCCGTTTCATTTTTTGATGATTTGTTACAAATACTTCACCCGTTCATGCCATTTATTACCGAAGAAATTTATCATCTATTAAAGGAAAGAAAAATTGATTTGATGATAAAACAATTTGCTCCAATCAATGAAACTGATGAAGAAATATTGGCTTTTGGCGATAAACTTAAAAATACAATCAGCGCCATCCGCGACGCAAAAAATAAAAATAATTTAAAACCAAAGGAACCCGTATCATTATACATTGAAACCAAAGAAGAATCTTCTTTTCAAAAGATAAAAGAAATATTGGCAAAGCAAACCAATGCTGATCATATTTTATTTAACGAAACACCTGAATCTTCAGCAATAATGACGGTTGCAGGAAATGATAAAATCTATATAAAATCAGGCGCAACAATAGATACCTCCGTTCAAAAAGAAAAATTGACGAAAGATTTAGAATATCTTAAAGGTTTCCTAATTGCAGTTGAAAAGAAATTAAGTAACGATAAATTTGTACAAAATGCAAAACCAGAAGTGATAGAACTGGAAAGAAAAAAGAAAGCAGATGCTGAATCTAAAATTAAAGTGATCGAACAAACCATTGCGCCGCTTTAATTTTTTAAAATCCTTACAATGATGAAATTAATTTTAAAATCTTTTCTTTGTTTCTTATTCTTTTCTTCATTGAACCAAACTGCCTTTTCTCAGGACAAAACCATAGTAACCAAGGAGCCCAAATTTAAACCACCGGTTGTAAAAACATCCTTAGGAGTAAATCAGAACGGCGCAAAGGTTACTTCCGATGAAGGCAGCCAACTTGTTGGTTTGCCTTTGAAAGTCGTTGACACAAAAAATAACCAGTACACGGTTGGTTCATACCAGTTTCTTTATAAAGAAAAGTCCTACATCGTGGATGACGAAACCGGGAAAAAAGAAACTGTTTTTACTATCGCTTCTGACAGGTTTACCACTACTCCACTTCCCCAGGTTTGGATAAATAATATTAAAAACAAACTACAGTCTGATGAAGAGCTTTATTTTTTTGATATTGTTGTGAAAGATAAAGAAGGCCGGTTATTTTTTGCTCCTGAATTAAAAATAACCATTAAATAAATGATAGAAATTAAGCCTGCACAAATTGGCGATCTTGAAACTATCCACAACCTGGCTAATGAAATCTGGCCGACGGCATATTTGAAAATCCTTGGTCAGCAACAGTTGGATTATATGCTTGAAAAAATATATTCCCTGGCCTCACTCCAAAATCAGTTTTTAGTTTTAAAACACAATTTTATCATATTGATAGAAGATGAAATTCCAATCGGTTTTGCTTCTTACTCGCCACACGATGATGGTACGATTTATCATTTAAATAAAATTTATGTTCTGCCGGGGCAACAAGGAAAAAATCTCGGGAAACAATTGCTTATTTATATCATTTCTCAAATAGAAAAATCAGGTGCAACTTCCCTTCATCTAAATGTAAACCGCAATAATAAAGCAATTCATTTTTATGAAAAACAGGGATTTAAAATTATCAGAATAGAAGATAATGACATCGGCTCCGGATATTTTATGAAAGATTATGTAATGGAGTTAAAAATCTGAGCAATTGACCTTTTTTTTCGATAACTTTTACCAAAATAAGAATCTTTGTTTTTTGTTTGTTTACTGTTATCTTTTACAAATTAACAACCTGCACTGCCGTGCCATAGCATAAGACTTCAGTCACGCCATTCATTACTTCATTGGCATCGTAGCGAATATTAATGATCGCATTTGCCCCTCTTTCATTTGCATGCCGAATCATATGCTGATAGGCTTCTTCACGAGTTTTTTCACACAAATCAACATAAACAGAAATAGTCCCTCCCAATAGTGTTTGCAAGCCGCCGGCAATGTTGCCGAAAAGGCTTCTTGACCTTACCGTAATACCACGTACAATTCCAAGATGCTTTGTAATTCTGTATCCTTCCAGCTGGTTGCTGGCTGTAATTAATTGTTCATCTACCATAATTAAAATTTTAATTTTTATAAAATTAAGAAGAGAAATTTTTATAAAATATTCACTTCCCGTTCCAATACAATATTAAATTTTTCCTTTACCGAAATCTTTATTTCTTCGCTTAAGTTATAAATTTCTTCTCCACCTGCATTTCCATAATTTACCAAAACCAAAGCCTGCTTATTATAACATCCCGCATCCCCTTTTCTATAACCTTTCCAGCCACATTGCTCTATGAGCCAGCCGGCAGGGATTTTATAATTTTCTTCATCGGTTTTATAAAAAGGAATTTCTATTCCATTCGATTCAAGTTTTAAAAACTCATGTTTTTTTATGACAGGGTTTTTAAAAAAACTTCCTGCATTTCCTATCAAAGCAGGATCTGGCAATTTAGATGTACGAATGTTGATCACTGCTTCTGATATAGCTTTGATGCTCAATTTTTCAACTTTCATTTTTGTCAATTCTTTTTCAATTGCTCCATAAGAAATATTAAAAACAGGATTTTTGTTAAGCCTGTAAGTAACATTTAAAATAGCAAACTGGCCTTTGTAATTCTTTTTAAACACACTTTCCCGATAGCCAAATTCGCAATCCCGGGCGGAAAAAATCTTTAGCTTTTTTTCCTTCAAGTGAAAAGCTTCCAATGCGTAAAAAACATCTTGAATTTCTACTCCATAAGCTCCGATATTTTGCATCGGCGAAGCGCCCACATTTCCCGGAATTAAAGATAAGTTTTCAACTCCTCCATAATTATTTTGGACACAATACATAACAAAAGAATGCCACGAAATGCCGGCGCCTGCTTTTATAAATACATGATCTTCTTCTTCTTTAATAATTTCTATTCCGGGGATTTCATTTTTTAAAATAAAGCCGTCATAGTTTTTGGTAAACAAAATATTGCTTCCGCCTCCGAGAATCATTTTTTGTTCATTATTATTAATTTCGATAAGATGGTTTAAATCCTTATCGGACGAAAAAGAGGCAAAGTATTTTGCAATCGCACCTATGCCAAATGTGTTGTATTTTTTGAGTGGAAAATTTTGTTGAACTTGCATAAAAAATAAAATTACCACCAAAATACCAAAATATGAATGAACTTACTGCAGTTGTTATTGGAGCTTCAGGATTAACGGGCAACCTGGTGGTGGAAGAATTAATAAAAGATACCCGTTTCAAAACAATCCGATTATTAGTTAGGGCTCCGGTTGCTAAAATCCATCCAAAAATACAACAACAAATAGTTGATTTTAATGACTTAGGGGATTACCAAAATAAATTTGGCGGCGGCGATGTGATATTTTGCTGTATCGGAACCACACAAAAAAAAGTGAAAGGCGATAAAGTTGAATACGAAAAGATTGATCACGGAATTCCTGTAAATGCCGCTAAGATTGGCATTGCACATCATTTTAAAAAATTCCTTATCGTATCCGCAGTTGGAGCTAACGAAAATTCTTCTAATTTTTATTTAAACCTAAAGGGGAAAACTGAAAATTCCCTGAAAAAATTTCCTTTTGAAAGCCTGAGTATTTTTCAACCTTCATTGCTGAACGGGAACAGGAAAGAAAGCCGAATGGGTGAAACAATGGCACAAACCTTTATGGATATACTTTCATTCTTACTTCTTGGGCCTTTACAAAAATACAAAGCGATAGGCGCCAATAATGTTGCAAAAGCCATGGTTTATGAAAGTAAGAATCAAAAAAAGGGCATTCATTATTTTCAATATCCCGAGATGATGGACATGGCGAGGGAATTGATCAACGAGCGGGAAATTGAGCAACGCATGATGAAGAAAAATCAATACAGTAAATAAACATTTAGCACTGATTCTTATTTTACAAAAGAATTATAAAGGGTCAATATCTGCAATTACTACAACGCTTCTAAATCTTTTTTCTGCTTTTAAAAGGTCAATACAATTCCGTACTACTTTCTTTTGAGATTGCAATTGAACGGCATCTTTTGGAAGCTTAATTAGTATCTCCATCAAATACATATTTCGAATGCGATTGATCACTGGCGCAGCTGGGCCTACCAGGTTTTCAAAATCTTTTCCAAGGCTTTTGGCTAAAACTTCTGCAGCTTCAAAAGCAGTTTCTTTTAAACGGTGCTTTAATATAATCCTGAGTAAGCGGCTATAAGGCGGATAAAAAAATTGCTTGCGCATTCCTAACTCAAACTCATAAAATTTTTCATAAGCATGTTGCTGCACAAATAGTAAAACAGGATGGTCAAGCTTTGATGCCTGTATTAAAACCAAGCCTCTTTCCAATTTTCTACCTGCTCTGCCACTTACCTGTTCCATCAGTTGAAAGCCTCTTTCATTTACCCTAAAATCCGCAAAAGATAATAATCCGTCAGCATCAAGGATACCCACCAAACTCACCTTTTCAAAATCCAGGCCTTTTACAACCATTTGCGTTCCTGCCAAAATATCAAACCGGTGTTGCTCAAATAATTTTATTAAAGTATCGTGTGCATTTTTCCCTTTTACAGCATCCACATCCATCCGCGCAATCCGATTATTTGGGAAGCTCTCTATTAACTCTTCTTCTACTTTTTCTGTTCCAAAATTTTTCTCTCTCCAATTTACGCTTCCGCAGGCGGGGCATGAAACCGGCTTGGGATAAGTGTTTCCACAATAATGGCAATGAAGTTTATTTGAATATTTGTGAAGCGTTAATGTGACAGAACAATTTTCGCAGTGAGGAATAAATCCACAAGTTCCACAAAGTAATAAAGGTGCATACCCACGCCGGTTTTGAAAAAGGATTACCTGTTTTTCATTTTGCAAAGCCGTTTCAATTGCCGCTTTTAATTGCGGGGAAATCATCACTTTTCCCTTTTTAGAAGCAGCCACCGTCTTAGTGTCAATTATTTTTATTTCCGGTAATTGAGTTCCGCCAAATCTTTCAGAAAGATTTACCAGGCCATATTTATTTTTTTTGGCGTTGTAATAACTTTCCAACGACGGAGTAGCGCTTCCCATCAAAACTTTTGCATTAAAAAGCGAAGCATAATAAACGGCCGTATCGCGTGCATTATAGCGTGGCGCCGGGTCTTGTTGCTTAAATGATGGATCATGTTCTTCGTCAATTACAATCAATCCAAGATTTTTAAAAGGAAGAAATAGTGCACTTCTCGCACCAAGAATAATTTTTAATTCCCCCGTTTTTATTTTATTCCAGATTTCGATGCGCTCATTATTATTAAATTTAGAATGGTAGATAGCAATGTTTCCACCAAAATAAAATTGCAGCCGCCGGATAATTTGCGCAGTTAAAGTAATCTCTGGCAAAAGATATAAAACCTGCTTGCCTTCAGCCACTGCTTTTTCTATTTGCTTAATATATAACAGCGTTTTGCCACTGCTGGTAACTCCGTGAAGGAGGCAAACTTCTTTCTTTTGGAATGCAGTTTCGATTTCCTGAAGAGCCTTTGTTTGGGAATCGTTTAGCTCAAAATGAATATCCATTTTTTTGGGTAAAGAGGGAAGGCGATCCGAATTTCTTTTTTCAACAAAAAGAATATTTTTATCCAGTAAACCTTTCAATTGCGAAACACTTGCACAGGATTTTTTTAAAAGTTGAGTTTGCGAAACTTCTCCTTCTGTTTTTGAAAAATGAAGAAAAGACAAAAGCAATTCCAATTGCTTCGGTGCTCTTCCCATTTCATCCATTATTTTATTTAATTGTTCATCTGTCGAAAATTCAGGATTCATCAAAATGAAATTCTCTTTTTTCTCCTTAAATTTATCGGAGAGGGATTCCCAAACAAAACAAACTTTCTTTTCAATCAGCCGTTTGATTAATGGATACACATGAACCACACCGGATATCTGCTGGACCTCCGATATTTTCAATTCCTTTTTAATCAGTAACCCTTCAGCAACTAAATATTCTTCATCGCCGAGCGCAGGAAAATCATCTCCATATTCGTCATTATAAATCAGAATCGTTTCGCTGCTTAATTTTAAATGCGTGGGCAAAGCGGCCGCCATTACTTCGCCTTCTGTACACATATAATATTCGCTTATCCAGTACCAAAGCTTTAGTTGCTGTGGATAAATCACAGGCTCATCGTCGATGACATTTAAAATATCTTTGGTAATAAAGCCAGGTTTCTGCAGGCTTTTTGATTTTATGATGCCTGAATATTTTTTATTTTTTCCAAAAACTACTTCTGCACGGCAACCAATTTTTATTTTGCTTTTTAAATTTTCCGGTACTGAATAGGTATATGTTTTAGGAATTGCCAATGGCAAAATTACTTCCACCCAGAGGTTGGCAACTTCTGCATTTTCACTAAATAAATTTTGTTCTTTCCGATTTTGATTAATCATTCCTGCAAATATATTGAGAGTGGACGGTAAAGGAATTTACCTTTTATCATAGTAAACGAACAAATAATTGAATTCACCGTTTTCTAAAAATATTAAAGCAAGTAAAGTTCTATTCCTCTTTGTTTATCCATGACGCATCATATCTTATTAAAGCATCCGACATTTGATTGTAAATTTTTTCTTTTAATTTATGCACATCCTTTAACCTCAATCCTTCTGTAGGAGTTTGTGAAAGATAAACGCCACGGCACTTCCCAGGATTCAAAGAAAAGATACTTTTATAATTCAGGCGGTCATATGTATCCAAAAATAATATTGGAATAATAGGTTTTTGAGTTTCAATAGCAATGAGAAAAGCACCATCGTAAAATTTTTTCAATGGTTTATGTGTAGTATTAAAAGTTCCTTCTGGACAAATAAAAACCGAAATCCTTTGATGAATAAAACCAATAAGGTTTTTTATACTTTTTGAACGGGCCTCAATACTTTCCCGATCTACAGTTACGGCACCTCTTTTATAAATAGAACCAAAAATCGGAATTTTATTCATCTCTGCTTTCCCCAAAACACGAAGGTTCTGCCCCGTGATTACTTTCATCATCATCGGAATGTCAAGGTAGGAAATGTGATTGCTGATAAAAATATATTCAGCGTTTTTATCAAAAGGCTCTTCGTAAATATTCCAATGTTTTATTGCGAGCATAAAAAAAAGGGCATCAGCCCAAAAACGAGAGATTTTATAAATCAGATTCCCCCCTTTAACAGGCTTTTCGAAAAATGCCCAGAAAAAAGCCGGAAGTAAAAGGAACATCCATAGTAAAAAAACGAAGAACCCGTATATTGAAAAACAAAATCTTAAGCTTATTTTTAGAAAGTTCATTATATGATTTTATGCCATTAAGTCAAGAAAACTATCAAACTTATTACCTTTTTAAGCTTGTATAACAATAATTTATACAAAAACATCAAAAAGGGCTTTAAAAACTGGATTAAGAATACTAAAATAATTGAATTTACCTTACATTTGCACTCCAAAAAATTGGAAAAATATGTTTGCAATTGTAAAAATCGCCGGCCAGCAGTTTAAAGTTACGCCAGGCCAAAGTTTATATGTACCTCATCTTGCAGGAAAACAAGGTGATGAATTAGAATTTTCTGAAGTTCTTTTACATGATACTGACGGAAAAGTTTCAGTTGGCTCTGATGCGAGTGTAAAAGTAAAAGCCGAAATTTTGAATGAATTGGTGAAAGGCGAAAAGGTAATTGCCTTTAAAATGAAAAGAAGAAAAGGCTTTAGAAAGAAACATGGCCACCGTACCCAATATACTCATATAAAAGTAACAGGAATTGCGTAAGCAATTTTATAAATTGGAATGAAGAAATAATTTTCATTTCAAAAATTATCATTTTTTAATTTAATAATCATGGCACATAAAAAAGGTGAAGGTTCGGTAAAAAACGGACGCGATTCACAAAGCAAAAGATTGGGTGTAAAAATATTTGGTGGCCAAGCAGCTACTTCTGGAAATATAATTCTACGCCAGCGCGGAACAGTTTATCATCCTGGTAAAAATGTAGGCCTTGGAAAAGACTTTACCATCTTCGCAACCTCTGATGGAGTTGTTGAATTCAGAAAGGCAAAAGGAGACAAAACAATCGTTTCCGTAAACTCGGTGGAAGCTACCGCATAAAAAAAGATTCAAATAAGTTTTGGCAGTTGACAAATTGTTTTTATTTTTATTTTTTATTTACTAACAATTAAATTCTAAAAACATGGCCACTGCAAAAAAAGCCGCTCCTAAAAAAGCCGCTGCAAAAAAAGCCGCTCCTAAAAAAGCCGCTCCTAAAAAAGCCGCTCCTAAAAAAGCTGCTGCAAAAAAAGCCGCTCCTAAAAAAGCCGCTCCTAAAAAAGCCGCTCCTAAAAAGAAGAGCGCTGCTAAGAAAGCTGCTCCTAAAAAAGCCGCTGCAAAAAAAGCCGCTCCTAAAAAAGCTGCTCCTAAGAAAAAATAGTTTTATTTTTCTTACAGATAATTTGAGTCCTGGAAATTCCGGGACTTTTTTTTGCCCTCTATAATACAGTATGGTAAAAGGTTGTAGAGTTTATAATTAAAATTGCTTGAAGATTTTCCATAGGCGGCTTTCTTTAAAAAACATTTTTATTTAATCAAATTATTGAACACAAATGTTGCATTAAGAAGCCGCAAAAGTTTCAGTAAAATTGAGATTAATTTAGAAACAAACTGAGAAAGAAAAAACTCATTTATGAAATTAAATTAAGTAAACTAACGGTATCCAATACATGTTTTTAAAAAGATAATCTCCGGAAAAAACCAGTGTGAAAAAAATAAATTAATAAAAGATTCACGACACAAAAAAGAGGAGTTAAAATATCAATTTTTTCAAAATTTTATTTTAAAAAATCATCTTTATTTTATTTCAAAAAATAAAAAAGTAAAAAATATTATCAAAGAAAAAGCACTTTTCAACCAAAATTGAAAAAGAAATAGCCTTGCTATTTGTTAATTTTTTAAAAAAATATTTAGTGAATTAAAACATTATGCCATCTTTTAAAAAAAGAAAAATAAAAATCAAGGTTATTTATTGGTTTACTACTGTAAGAATATTTGCGTTTAACTATACCTGTTATGTTTGTATATTGGTATCTCAGATTTCTTCAGCCGGCCTTTCGGAATAAACCGGAAGCTCCACAAAAAAACAGGTCCATTCCCCTTCCTGGGTTTCAAACCAAATTCTTCCATTAAAAGTTTCTACAATTCCCTTGCACATCGCAAGGCCCAGCCCGGTGCCCGAGGTTTTAGTAGTAAAATTGGGTGTAAAAATTTTATTAACCATTTCCTGTTTAATACCATTGCCATTGTCCTTAATAGAAATTATTACCTTACCATCTTCCAATTCACTTTTAATCTCCAGAACCACTTTCCTGTAATCAGGAACTGATTGTACAGCATTTTGAAGAAGGTTAGTAAACAACCTGTTGACTTGGGTTTTATCCGCTTCTATCATTATCGGTTGGGGGTCCAATTTAGAATTAACCTCCACTTCATCATTTGTAGAATAAAGAGTAATAGAATTTTCGAGCATTAGGTTAACATCGAAAACTTGTTTTTTTGTGTTTCCTATTTTTGCAAATTGGGCAAAGTCGCTTGCAATTTTCGAAAGGTGTTCAATTTGTTCCAATAAAATTTGTGCTACATACAAAGAGATATTTTTTACATCTGGCGAATTTTTTTCAATTGCCATTTGTAAATATTGCAGGTTCAATTTCATGGGCGTTAACGGATTCTTTATTTCATGTGCCACCTGCCTTGCCATTTCACGCCATGCTCCTTCCCTTTCGCTTCGCGCAAGCAGTTTCGCACTGACATCCAATTTTCTGACCATTTTATTGTACTCATCTACCAGTTCGCCAATTTCATCTTTTCTGTTCCAAACAATTTCTTCATTCCCCGTCTGAAGATTAATTTTCTTCATTTTATCACTCATCAGGGAAAAGGAATGGGTAATTCGGTTAGTGATAAAAAGTGCAATTACTCCGGCGACAAGAAAAATAAAAACATTCAGATTAAGGATGGTTACCAGGAAATTAGAAATTTCATCCTGCAATTTCGTTTGTGATTCAAAATAAGGAATATTCAGGTAAGCGTATTCTTTTCCGGCTTCATTTCTTACAGGCACATAGTTGTTTAAATATTGAAGCGTACCTATATTTTGTTCCTGGAAAAACTGAACATCTTTCATTTTATTCAAATGATAAAAAGCTACCGGGTCCATCTTTTCGCTGACAATTCCTTTATCGTAGGGCAATGGAAAAGATGATACCTTAAGATTTCCATTAAGGTCATAAACGTTTAAATCAGTAGCATGAATATTGGAGATATTATTAATTGTCTCTGCCAATTTATTATGAGAAAGGCTATCAAAATTTAATAGCTGGTAATTATTTAATGGCATGGTATCAATTGAATTCCTTAATTCATTTTCCATGACGTGAATGGTGCGGCTCAGTTTTTCCCGGTTATTGCTATGATAACGCCCTACAAAAAACAAGATAGTAGTAACACCAATTACAATAAAAGAAAAAACACTTACAAGAATAATTGTACCATGAACCTGGTTACGGATACTCAATTGAAATAAGGATTTGAAATTTGAATTTGTTTTCTTCTCTTTAAGAAAGTGCTCAATAAGGTTAAAGAAGATAGCAATCAATAAAAAAGAACAAAAAAGATATGCAAATAAAGTTACCGATTCAACAAAAAACCTGTCCTGCCGTGCTATTACAATTACCTTATCCGCATTTGCCTTATACCATAATTCTTCATAACCATTCTTTTTTACAATCCTGAATTCGTTATAAGTAAAATCATTATTATCAATATCTGTCCTAAACGGATAATCGTTGTAACTGCTGCTTAGTTTGTTGTTATTATAAATAGCAAACGCATATACCGGAGAACTCTCAATAGAATTATTGTTTCCTTTTGAAAAAAGCTCAGGGTATAAAGCATCGCCTTTATATCTTTTAGGTTTTGAAATAATAAAAACATATCCAAGTTTTAATCCATTAGAATCTGTAATTTCTTTTTTACTTATATAATTAAACCTATCATAAGAAATATCGTAATAAAAAAGATCAGGAATTTCTGTAGGCTGGCCCTGTGTTTGAATAATAGCGTTTAATGAATTAAAGGTTGTAGAGTCTTCGTTGTACAATGGCATTTCAGCCTCATTAAATGTATAAATCCTTGTATCATATTTATCAAGGTAACCAGAAAAATTTTCATTAATTAAACTATCCTTCAGGTATTTATTTTCAAATGGGTCCTTAAATCTTTCAAAAACATTAGAAAGATAATCATTGGTAAAATCTTTAAGAATTATACTAACAATAACCGGGCCTGAAGGATCCGCTTTATTGGCAAGGTTTTCAGCAAAATGCTTCCTGTCATCCAGCTCTTTTGCCTTGTTTTGCAAAACAATTATTGCAGTAATTGAAACAGAAAAAAAGAATACCCAAAAAATAAACCTTGACGAAACCAGGTTATACACATGAAGCAACAGAGTCCTGAAATTTAGAAGAAAAATAAAAATTAATAACCATAGAAGAGAAGCAAGATTGAGGCTTAAATGTTTAGATTGAAGGGTGAACGTTAATATAAAAAGGCCAACAATTGTAAGGATAAGGTATAGTTGGTACCTTTTGTTACCTATAAAAATATTTAATGGCTGAAGTAAAATCGTAACGAGGAAAAAATACCCAGTTGCCACACAGCTTAATACAATAAAACCAATAACACTGTATATGTCTAAAGTAAAAAAATTAATTACATCAAAAGAAATCTGTGAGTCTGATACAAGGCTTTGAATGGTAAATGTGCCAAGCAAAGTAAAGGCTATCATAACAGCGCAAATAAAAATTATAGTTATGTACCGGATTAAGTCTGATTTGAATTTAACTTTTTTAAAATCAAATTTAAAATGATACCTGATAAATAAAACAACCCAGATAAACAGGATTGAATTTATAAGAAGGTCACCGAGTGACCTTAAAATTAAATTGGCACCTGAAATTGAGGGATTAAATAACTCTAAACTTTTTAAATCAATTGGGAATGGGAAAGCATAGCTTAATGCCCTCAAAATAAAAACTGGTATGATCAAAACAGCAAGCCCAAAGAAGAACCCTTTTTTTTGAGCATAATAATTAGCTAACCGGTGAATAAAAAATAAAATAAATATCGAAGCCAATACTTTCAATATTATAGCCAATAAATTATTATGTTCTTTGGGATTGTTTAACTGCCGCAAATAAAATAATGAATTATCCTGTAACCCCTTAATTACGTACCGTGTAGGAGTAAGGCTTACTTCATAAGCTTTATCAATATTATTTTCAGCAACAAAAGAATTCTGCAAATATTGGTTCTGAATATAATAATTCCATTTAACAGGAATCAAAAAAAACATTTTATAAAATGCATTTGAAGAACTTTGGAAGGTTTTTGTATTAACAACATACCATCCATTTATTAATTTTTGGAAACTGGTTCCGTTTTCAGATTTGAGTAGCCTAGGGCCAGGAGTAATTACCTGCGTATTCCAAAAAACAGGGATTAAATTATTTTGTGAAGAAATTTTATAAATGAAAATAAAATAGTTCTTGCCTACTTCTTTTTCAAGTTCTTTTTCATCATATTTATTGTTGATAATATTATTAATCAATACCGTATCATGATAAAAAGAATTGATTTTTACCAGGTTACTGCCAATGTTCTTTTGAATGGCTTTTTGTGCGGCATTGGAAGGAGAATTTCCGCTCCAGTAATTATCTACTATAAAAGCAAAAGTGAATAACCATGCAGCTGTTATCAGTAAAAAAGAATTTCTTTTAAAAAAACTATCGTTCTTTATTAAATTCAAATTTGAATATTTTGCTTTTTAATTTCATTCCAAACCGCATCCATTTGTGCCAACGTCATTTCACTTAATTTCAATCCTTGTTTTTGGGCAGATTCTTCCATGAGGGTAAATCTTCTTATAAATTTTTTGTTCGTTAACTCCAACGCATTTTCGGCGTCCACTTTTAAAAACCTTACATAATTAATAACTGAAAAGAAAAGGTCACCTGCTTCCTCTTCGATATGCACCTCATTGCCGGATTGTACAGCTTCTAACAATTCCGCTTTTTCTTCTTCAACTTTTTCCCACACTTCCTCTTTTGTAGCCCATTCAAAACCAACTTGTTTGGCTTTTTCCTGGATGCGCATAGCTTTTACCATAGCGGGCAACGATTTAGGTACGCCGCTCAATACCGATTTCTTCCCTTCAGACAATTTTATCTGTTCCCAGTTTTTCTTTACTTCTTCTTCGTCTTTAACTTTTACATTGCCATAAATATGCGGGTGCCTTTTTATCAATTTATCACAAATCCCATCTATTACTTCCTGTAAAGTAAACTTATTTTCTTCTGCACCTATCTTTGAATAAAAAATTATATGCAGTAATAAATCTCCCAGTTCTTCCTTAATCCCCTCCCAGTCTTTATCGGTAATAGCATCTGCAAGTTCGTAGGTTTCCTCAATAGTTTGTTGCCTTAAGGTATGAATGTCTTGTTTTCTATCCCAGGGGCATTTTTCACGGAGTTCATCCATAATCTTAACGAGGCGATTGATAGCTATATTTTGATTCATCCTTAGAAAATTAAATTTGGAAAACAGAAATAAACGAAAAAATTAGAAACAGAAGCACATTCAAAAATAAAAAGGAAAACAGTAATAAAATATATTTTACAATTGTCTTAAATCTTCGTTGTTCATAAAAATTACGCATGGCTTTATAGAGGTAAAATAAAATTAATAACCCCAGTAAATTAATAACCACATCTATCCCCCGCCAGGCAATTATATGATTTAACTGATCCAGTCCAATTTCAATTAGGAATACAATAAATACAAAAATGTAAAGATGAATAGTGAAAATTGCATGGCTTACATAATAAAATTTTTTGCGCCTGTTGTAAAGTAATTTCAAAATGAGCGCTACAAATGGTAAAGAAACAAATAGCATTTGTGGAAAATGATGCATAAGGCTGGTAACCAATTCACTTAAAAATGCACCTTCCTTATTCCTGTATTTATTATTTATTTCAATTTCTTTATAAGTTAACCTGCGGCGTAACCATCCATCTTTCACTTTTCCGGTTGCTATAACTGAATCATATTCTTCCCTGCTTTTATAATTTTTAATACTTTTCCCCGAATAAAAAAAATGTAGGCCGCCGCTATTTCTTATGCTATCAGCATAATGAGAAAATTGTTGCCTCCTCATGGATTCTCCATTGTTAAGGAGTTTTGTAAAATTCTGAAAATCAGCATCTGGCAAGGAATCTATCTGAGCAATGGTTTTTCCTTTTAAAGTTATTACAGTGTTTTTAAACACATTTTGAGGAAGATGATAAGCTGAAAAAAATACCAGGAAAAATATGAATGAAGTAAAAATGTACATTCTCACCGGGTTAAGGTAAGTTGCACGCTTTCCCTTCATATATTCTTTTGAAAGAAAACCGGGCCTGAAAATTATATCCTTAAGGGTTGAAAAAAACTTTCCATCAAAATGAGTAAAATCATTAAAAAAATGCGAAACCAAATGCCAAAATGATTCCTCGGGTTCTGTGTTTTCCTGGCCACAATTATGGCAATATTTTCCTATTACTTCGGTTCCGCAATTAAGGCAATTGGTTTCTTTCCTTTGAGAAAGATGAGACATAAAAGCTATTTAATTTATAGAATAATTAATTTACGCCGCATAGGCAATGAGTTCTTTGAATGTATCTGTTTTCCTTTTAGCTGCTCTTAGCATTATAGCTTTAAAAATTCCTTGCTCTGTATTTCTTCGGTTCGTCCTAAAGCA
>Ga0207933_1000963_pt1 | contig 24427 bp, 23 predicted proteins | sample NGESurdeep092012_4_FD_184488 | JGI IMG/M metagenome (GOLD analysis project Ga0207933, IMG submission 184488) | Arctic peat soil microbial communities from Barrow, Alaska - NGEE Surface sample F53-3 deep-092012 (SPAdes) | ecosystem: Environmental > Terrestrial > Soil > Wetlands > Peat ... | reverse complement strand
ACTGGAGCTTCGAAAAGTAAAAAGCATCCGAACTTTAAGTTTCATCCAGGGAACGATGGTTAATTTTTTGCAACAGCTAATAACCTTTACTTTACTATGGCTGATATTCAAAAATTCTATTACTCCCGGCCAATATCTTTCATTAACCTTTTATGGATTTTTTCTTTTTGGCCCAATGCAGGAAATCGGAAATATCATTATTTCATACCGGGAAGCCGAAGCTTCCTTGGGTAATTTTGATGTCTTGATGTCCAAACAACCGGAAATAAAGCCTGCAAAACCGGTAACAATTGAACAGATCGTATCACTTGAATTCATCAAAGTTTCATTTAAACATCAATCTGCCCAGCAACCTGCCTTAATGGATATAAATTTTAAAGTAAAAAAAGGAGAAACCATTGCGTTCGTTGGCCCGTCAGGTTCCGGCAAAACAACATTGGTAAAGCTTTTGGTTGGTTTGTACATCCCCAGAAACGGAGAAATTTTATATAATAAAATAAACAGGGAATTAATAGATTTTGATGAATTAAGGAAACAGATTGGATTTGTAACCCAGGATACACAATTGTTTGCCGGAACCATAAGAGAAAATTTACGTTTTGTAAATCCAACAGCTACAGACGAGGAAATATTAGATGTGCTTAAAAAAGCTTCCTGCAATACTTTGTTAGCGCGCGCTGATAAAGGACTTGATACTTTAATTGGAGAAGGAGGCGTAAAAGTTTCGGGGGGTGAAAAACAAAGACTATCAATTGCAAGAGCTTTGCTGCGGAATCCATATCTATTGATTTTTGATGAAGCTACTTCGTCACTTGATTCATTAACGGAAGAAGAAATTACCAACACGATTAAATACGTTTCTTCTCAAAAAGAACAAATCACTATTTTAATTGCTCACCGCCTAAGCACCATTATGCATGCGGATAGAATTTATGTTTTGGAAAAAGGTGAAATTATTGAAACAGGTAGTCACCAGGAATTGCTTTCTAAAAATGGATTGTACTATGCTATGTGGCGCCAACAAATTGGCGAAAGAAAAAGGCCTGGCTTGCTGGCAGAACTGGCTAATTAATGATACCGAAAGTGATCTGAAGGATCATCGGCAACATGGCTTAAAATTTTTTCTATAAATTATAATTGTCGCCAAATAAAAATCCTCAATAAAAGTTTGTTTACTGCTTTTAAGAAAGCTGTCTTTTTGGATTTTATTCCACTTATATCTCCTGGTTTTAAGGGCCATGCTGCACAGTACTGTTTTAATCTAAAAAAGACAGGTACATTATAGAATCGGTGCCGGTAACGATTCGCGTAAGCAAAAAAACAAATAAAACGAAATTATTTTTTTGAAAAAAATTATTAAACATTTGTTTAGTTTTAAACAAGTGTTTAACTTTGCGCCCTCAAATTATAAATGACAAAGAAGGAAATTATAATAGAATCGGCTATAAAACTCTTTAGTACCAAGGGTTTTGAGGGTACGTCAGTAAGGGAGATTGCCACGGATGCAGAGGTGAATGTGGCCATGATTAATTATTATTTCGGTTCTAAAGAAAAATTATTCGAGAATGTCGTTGAGTACCGGACTTCATTTTTAAGGGGTGTTTTTTCCGAATTGGTTAATAATAAGACGCTAAGCCAAATAGAGAAAGTAGATTTTATGATCGAGCAATTGATCGAAAGGAAATTTTCAGACGCAAAATTTTCCCGCCTGCTGCATAGGGAAATGTCTCTCGAGCTACGGCCTCAAATGAGAAATGCCATTAGCAATATTCTTTTAAGAAATATAGATTCTGTAAAAACAATTATCAGGAATGGCATAAAATGTGGTGAGTTTCAATCAGTAGATATTGAATTGACCGTCACTACTGTGGTGGGCACCATCCATTATTTGCTTACGTCTGATACAATGTGTCAAAAAATATTGGGCAAAAAAGAGGGGTTCAGTCCTTTTAAAAGCAAACAATTAAAAAAGAGATTGAGTGATCACACAAAACAATTAATGAGATCGCATTTACTTAAAAAATAAAAATTTAAGATGAACAGAAGTTTAATAAATATGGTTACAAAAAGATATTCGGTTTTATTCTTTGGCGTTCTATTTATCTTCCTGAACTTATTTTCGCCGTTAGTGAAAGGGCAGGAAGTTAAAGAACTTTCGCTACAGGAAACGATTAATCTGAGTTTAAAAAACAGTCATATTCTGCAGGCATCTTCAGCCAAAATTGAGCAGGCACAGGCACAAGTAAAGCAAGCTCAAAACAATCGCCTTCCTAATGCAAGCGTCTCTGGTTCGTATTTGTACCTGGCAAATCCAAGTTACTCTCTAAAAACAAAAAGTGGAGGAAGTGATACTTCAGGAAATAGAGGTGGACTTCCAAAAATAAACCAGGCTATGTATGGCATTTTTAGTGTTTCGCTTCCAATATTTACCGGGGGAAAAATAAAATACGTGATAGAGTCCGCCAAATACCTTGAACAGGCCATGACTCTTGATGCGGATCAGGATAAAGAAGCCGTGATTCTTAATTCAGTGAATGCTTATATTAATCTATATAAAGCTAGTGTAACCTTGAACGTGGTAAAAGAAAATTTGGCGCAGTCCAGGAAAACGGATTCAGTATTATCAAGGCTTGAAGAAAATGGATTACTGGCAAGAAATGACCTATTAAAATCTGAATTGCAAACCTCAAATATTGAATTATCACTTTTAGATGCAGAAAGCAATTTAAAAATGGCGAATGTGAGTATGGACCTTATGATTGGGTATCCTGAGACTACGATCTTAAAGCCTGATACTACTAATATTGATAAAGCGATTACAATAAAGACTTTAGACGAATACGAACAGATGGCACTTCAAAACAGGAAAGACATGCAGGCGCTTAATTTCAGAAAGCAATCAGCAGTTGCAGGTATTTCTATGGCCAAGTCCGATCTCTACCCATCAATTGCTTTATCAGGGGGCGATGTAGCGGCCAATATTCCTGGCTTGGTTTCTATTTCATTGGCGACCAATATAGGAGTAGGGGTGAAATATGATCTTTCATCTCTTTGGAAATCAAAAGCAAACATAGCAGCAGCTAAATCGCGCGTAACGGAGATAAGCGCAAACCAGGCCCAATTAAGCGATGACGTAAGGCTACAAGTGAACCAGTCTTATGAAGACTATTTATTAAGCCAAAAGAAAACAGAGGTATATAATGTAGCCGTAGTGCAGGCAGAAGAGAATTACAGGATCACGAAAAATAAATTTGACAACTCATTGGTTACTACCACTGATTTGTTAGATGCGAATGTAGCCTTACTCACGGCACAAATCAGACTGGCAGTTGCAAGAGCAGATGTCTTGTTAGCCTATAGCAAACTGTTAGAAACGAGTGGAATTTTGTCAAACACAATCAATCAATAAATTAACGGCCTTAAATACAATTTTATGGAACAAGGAAAAGAAGAAATACCAACAAAAAGCGAAATGAACAACGATAAAGAACCAAAACAAGAGCCGAAAAAAAGAAGTAAAGTATTTTTAATAATACTGATACTTATGATAATAGCAGGTGCATGGTTTGGCATTTCCAAATACACGTATGCCAAACATCACGAAGACACAGACGATGCACAGATCGAAGCTGACATCATTCCGATTATCCCGAGAGTTTCCGGATATGTGAAAGAGATCAGAGTGAAAGATAACCAGCAGGTGCACAAAGGCGACACCTTAATTATCATTGATGACCGGGATCTGAGAATTAACGTGATGCAGGCTGAAGCAGCCCTGGCAACAGCTCAGAGTAATGTAAGCGCAAGTCGTGCTAATACCAATGCAGCCCGCTCCGGAATAAATACATCAAAAGAAGGCGTACTTACAGTTGACGCGCAAATAGCAGCCGCACAGGTAACACTTACAAGGGCTACGCAGGATTATAATCGCTACGCAAATCTTATAAAAGATCATTCTATCACTGAGCAACAATTTGAGCAAGCGCAGGCTTCAAAAGACCTTGCTGAAAAGCAATTATTAATTCTTCAGCAACAAAAGAAACAGGCGAGCTCGCAGACAGGAGTTGTTTCTTCACAATCAAATGCTACTGCACAAACGATATCTGTAGCAGAGTCTATGGTAAAACAAAAAGAAGTAGAAGTAGAGGATGCAAAATTGAAACTTTCTTATACTGTTATTACAGCGCCCGAAAACGGAAGGGCATCAAGGGTAAACGTACAAGAAGGACAATTACTGCAACAAGGCCAATCAACCTTTGATATTGTTCGCAGTACACAAATATGGGTCGTTGCTAATTTTAAAGAAACCCAGATACGCAAAATGGCGATAGGGCAGAAGGTAGTGGTAACTGCGGATGCTTTTCCCAAGCATGAATTTGAAGCTGAACTTGCTTCTTTTTCGCCGGCAACCGGAGCAAAATTTTCTTTATTGCCTCCGGACAATGCGAGTGGCAACTTCGTGAAAGTAGTGCAACGCCTTCCGGTGAAAATTACATTTACGAACCCCTCAGACTCGTTAATGAGCAGGCTAATGCCAGGAATGAATGTAGATGTGGATGTACATCTTAATTAAATGTTTTTAAATACTCAGATAGAAAAAAGATGCAACAGCAAAATCTTTTAGTGGAATATGGGTTCCGACGGGTGATTATAACTATAACTGCCGTTATTGCCGCATTATTGGAAATAGTGGATACTACCATTGTAAACGTGGCGCTTAATGACATGAAAGGCAACATGGGGGCTACGCTTACAGAAATAGGGTGGGTGGTTACTGCTTATGCTGTTGGTAATGTAATTGTGGTTCCGATGACAAGCTGGCTTTCGCAGCAATTTGGCCGCCGCAATTATTTTGCTGCGTCAATCATGATATTTACTTTCTTCTCATTTTGCTGTGGCAATGCTACCGGTATCTGGGAATTGGTCGCATTTCGTTTTTGCCAGGGTCTGGGCGGCGGAGCGTTGTTGGTGACGTCACAAACTATCATTACAGAAAGTTACCCGATAGAAAAACGTGGGATGGCCCAGGCGATATACGGATTGGGCGTAATTATTGGCCCAACTCTGGGGCCACCATTAGGAGGATTTATTGTTGATCATTACAGTTGGCCTTATATTTTTTATATTAATATACCTATTGGTGTCATAGCTACTTTATTAACCCTGCAATTTGTAAAAAGTCCAAAGTTCCAGGAAAAAACTTCAGCTAGAAATATTGATGTGTTAGGAATTCTGTTGCTTGCAATAGCGGTGGGCTCGCTGCAATATGTATTGGAAAAAGGTCAGGATGATGATTGGTTCAATGATAATCTGATTATTTTATTATCCGTGACCGCTGTTTTAGGAATTTTCTTTTTTATCTGGCGCGAACTTACATACAAAAATCCCATTGTAGAACTACGTGTGCTCAAAAATGGAAATCTTCGTATTGGTACCATTTTGACTTTTATCCTCGGATTTGGGTTATATGGTTCCACTTTTATTATTCCTTTGTACACGCAATCTATACTGGGCTGGACTGCCGAAGACGCCGGGCTTTTATTTATTCCCTCGGGAATAGTCACCGCTTTTATGATGCCCATAATAGGCAAACTTCTGGAACGAGGGGTCAAACAACAATACCTTGTGGCTGGAGGGCTTGTCGTATTTTTTCTCTACAGCTTATGGGGCTATAATATTCTAACTCCAGATACATCGTCTGATGACTTTTGGTGGCTTCTTATGTTTAGAGGATTTGGGCTTAGTATGCTGTTTATTCCGATCACTACATTAGCGCTTTCTTCGCTGCATGGAAAGGAAATTGGCCAGGGTGCGGCGTTCACAGGAATGATGCGTCAACTCGGAGGTTCGTTTGGTGTGGCTATAATTACCACGTACCTCGCCAATAAGAATATGACTCATCGGGTAAATCTCATCAGCCACTTAAATGCAAGCGATCCTGCGGTGCAAAACCGGGTATCTATGATGCAGCATGGTTTTATGGCCAAAGGAATGACTCCGGATTTGGCTTTGCAAAGCGCGTATAAGGCACTTGATTTTTCTGTAATGAAACAAGCCGCAGTATTGTCTTATATGGACGTGTTTCTTTTACTCGGGACCATCTTTTTAATCTGTGTGCCCTTTGTTTTAATGATCAAAGGCAGTAAAGAAAAAAAAGTAGATATGTCAGCGGCGATGCACTAAGAGGCGCGGGATTCCACAAAAGGCTGCCGTTATAAAGATGCATTCTGTCTGACTTTTTTAAACTTATTAAAAAAGTAGATGGAGAGTACTGCAAATAATATCACAGAAGTTATCCCTCCAATAAATCGCCAGTTGCATAAGTCGCAGATTGACTTTTATAAAGCCTTGAAATATATTCCCTACATGAAATCCCAAAAGATTGGTAAGTGAAGAAATTGCTTTAATCATCAATAAAATTACAATGGTTAAAAAAAGATATGGATGATTGATTTTTTTTAAGAATGGGATCTTTGTATAATCTCATTTTAAAGTTAGAAAGAATTGAAATTCTTTAAATCCTTTTTCTGAAATCACTGAAGGTGGGATTCGTAGAGTAGAAATTTACTCTTATTGTTCGTTTACTATAAAAAGCCCGGAATTTATCTAAATTTGATTGTTTCCCTGCGTCATCTAACTTATAATCAATAGTGTTTTTGGCACTCAGCTCATATTTTACCGATAAAGAATTGGTAATAAATAATGAACGTTCTCTTTTTCAAGAGATTATTTTAAAATTAAAACAATCCGGCGATGCTATAACTTCGTATTATTATATTTGCGCACTATAAATTGAAATCCCACAATTGAGTAACAATTCAACTTCAGAAAGAAAAGCGTTTTTCAAGCGATTACGTGGCAAAGAGACAGACGGCGCAGAGATGAGTTTTATAGATCACCTGGAAGTTTTAAGGTGGCATATTTTTCGTGCGGCAATTGTGCTTATCGTGATAGCTTTTGTGGCATTTTTTTATGTTGACTGGATTTTCGATAACATTATACTTGCTCCCTCGCAGAATGGTTTTATATCTAACCGCGTACTTTGCAGCCTTGGCCATAAATTGCATCTCGGAGATTCGCTATGTATGCCTGCTGTCAGTTTCCAACTTTTAGGATCTACAGTTAGTGGTCCATTTATGTCGGCTATCAACATTTCTTTTATGTCTGCTATCATTGTTGCCTTTCCATATTTAATGTGGGAATTATGGCGGTTTGTGAAGCCTGCTTTATCTGCAAAAGAAGTGAGTTACGCAAAAGGAAGTATCGGCTGGGTTTCATTATGTTTTTTTACAGGGGCTGCTTTTGGTTATTATTTATTGGCACCCTTTACTTTTAATTTCCTGGCCAATTTCCAATTAGGTCATTTGGGAGTATATAAATATATGCCTACCTTGGATGACTATATAGATACACTCACCTCTCTTATACTTGGATGCGGTATGGCGTTTGAACTTCCCGTGGTTGCTTTTGTTCTTTCAAAGCTTGGGTTGATCACTCCTAAATTCCTCAAGAATTATAGAAAATACGCTTATGTAATTATACTTTTCATTGCAGCAATAATTACCCCCTCACCCGACTGGACCAGCCAAACAATTGTTGCGGTACCACTGATCCTTTTGTACGAAATAAGTATTTTTATCAGCAAACGGGTATATAAAGAAAAAGAAAGAGCTGAAGCTCAATGGGATTAATACTGTTTGGTCTGGGTTAATTACGTTATGACGTTTCCGTATAAAAAAACTCAGGTAAAATAAACGTTAAATCATTTTTTGTGTTGTGAAATAATTTTGATGAACAGAGCGTTTTTTATAGCTTGCAACAACCTCTATAATATGAAAACGCGAAACACTTACTTATTCGTCTTATCTGTCTTTTCCTTTTTTATCCTATCATTTACTCATAGAACTTTTAAGGAAGATTCCCATTTAACCAAGCGAATAAACAAATCGTTATCAACAGATAACCCCTATTATATTATTATTTCTAAGAAAACTTATGAGCTAAAAGTGTATGATGACCAGGGCTGGTATGCCACTTATCCATGCGTGTTCGGCAGCAACGATTTGCGTGATAAATTTGTGGAAGGCGATAAAAGAACCCCCGAAGGGCAATTTAAAATCATTCTCAAAAAAAATGATTCTAAGTGGAAATATGAAATGTTATTAGATTACCCGGATCAGGAAAGCTATAAAAGGTTTAATGAGCGAAAAGAGGAAGGATTAATACCAAAAAAAGCAAAAATAGGCAGCGGAATTGCCATTCACGCTACACGCCCCCAGGAAGAGTGGACCGTGGATTATTATCAGAACTGGACTGATGGCTGTATTTCTCTTAAGTACACTGAAGCTGCTGATCTTTACAGTTATATTCCTGTGGGTACTCCGGTAACTATTGAGAAATAGATTTTTTACTCTTCCGCAAAAAAAATGTGGTATGAGGTGTTTTAAATATTCATTTTTTTTTGAGAGTATAAAGGCGTTACAACACCACATTCTGCACCAATCCACTCTTCCCCGGATAGTCTGTATTAAAATGTAATCCCCTGCTCTCTTCTCTGAATTGCGCGCGCTTTACAATTAAATAGCCAACGGTAATCAGATTCCTTAATTCACAAAGTTGGGGAGAGACTGACGCAGTTTTATAAAATTCTTCTGTTTCCAAATGGAGTAAATCCAATCTTTTCATAGCCCTTTCAAGGCGAACATTGGTTCTAACAATACCAACATAATCCGTCATCAACAATTGCAATTCTTTCAGGCTTTGTGTAATCAGGATCATTTCTTTTGGCGCGTTAGTTCCTTTCGCATTCCAGTCAGGTATGGATTCATTAAATTCAATTGAATTTATTTTTTTTACAGCATCCAGGTAACATCGATGAGCAAAAACCATTGCTTCCAAAAGTGAATTACTGGCAAGCCTGTTTGCGCCGTGCAATCCTGTGCTGGCGCATTCGCCACAAGCGTATAAATTTTTAATGGAGCTTCTTCCCCATTCGTCTGCTTTTATTCCACCACAACTATAATGTGCGGCAGGCGCAACAGGTATATATTGTTGGGTTACATCAATTCCTATGGATTTACATTTCTCATAAATATTTGGAAAATGATGCAGGAATTTTTCGTGGTCCATTTTTGTACAATCAAGATAAACATGCTCCGTACCATTAATTTTCATTTCGCTGTCTATAGCTCGGGCTACAATATCACGCGGCGCCAAATCTTTTCTTTCATCATATTTTTCCATGAAAGCTTCCCCTTTTGCATTTCGTAAAATACCGCCATCACCGCGCACCGCTTCGGTAATTAAAAATGCCTGACCGCTTTTGCCTGCTTCGTACAACGCAGTGGGGTGAAATTGTATAAACTCCATATTTTCAATCCTTCCTTTTGCCCTGTAAGTCATGGCTACGCCGTCTCCTGTTGCGATGGAAGGATTGGTAGTAGTGCGGTATGCCTGCCCGTTTCCGCCGGTAGCAAGCAAGGTAATTTTTGAAATAATTTTTTCAATTTTATTTTTTTGGAGATTGAGAACATACACGCCGAAACATTCAATATCAGGTGTAGATTTCGTAACCAAATAACCCAAATGATGTTGTGTAATTATATCGACTACAAAGCAATGGCTTATTAAATGTATGTTTGGCTTTTTTGCAATCGCAGCCAATAGAGTGTCTTCAATTTCTTTTCCTGTTACATCTTTATGATGGAGGATACGAAATTCACTGTGGCCGCCTTCTTTGCCTAATGCATATTCACCGGAATGTTCTTTATCAAAATGAGCGCCCCAACTGATGATTTCTTTTATTCGTTCCACGCCTTCTTTCACTACTATTTCTACTACTTCCGGATTGCATAATCCATCTCCGGCTATCAAAGTATCTTCAATATGTTTTTCAAAACTGTCTTTATCAAAATCAGTGACGCCCGCTACGCCGCCCTGGGCATACTTTGTGTTGGTTTCTTCGCTTACCGTTTTAGTAAGAACTGTTATGGTTTTATCCGGGCAATCCTGTGCTACTTTGAGCGCATAAGTTAAGCCGGCGATGCCGCTGCCGATTACGAGAAAATCTGTTTTCAAAATATAGATTGTTTATCTGAGGTTGCAAATTACTTTGACTTTATAAATAAAAATCAAAATCTCCTAATTTTTGAAATATTAGGAGATATTAGGAGTCGGTTTAATCGATTGATAAAACAAGGATCTTGTTTATTTGTTTGTTTACTGCGCGCCGCTAAAAAGAGGGTGCTAATTCCGGTTCTACCCACGCATTATTTTCTTTCAACAAATTAACCAGCTCTTCCACCGCAATTTCTTCAGGAACATTTCTTTTTATTACTTCTTTTCCTTTGTATAAAGTAATTTTACCGGGGCCACTACCTACATAACCAAAATCAGCATCTGCCATTTCGCCAGGTCCGTTTACAATGCATCCCATGATTGCGATCTTTAAACCTTTTAGATGATGAGTAACGGCTCTTACTTTTGCTGTAGTTTCCTGTAGGTCAAATAAAGTTCTGCCGCAGGATGGGCAACTAATAAATTCAGTTTTTGAAATTCTCGTACGCGAGGCCTGTAAAATTCCAAAGGCAATTGAGTTCATTAATTTATAATCGCAAACTTTATTTTTATCAGAATAATGATCAGTAATACCAATGCCGTTTCCAAAGCCATCAATAAATAACGAGCCTGTTTCAATTGCATAATGGATCAGGCTTTCATCTATTGTCTCTTTGTTGCTGTCGCAAAGTATTATAGCCGGATTTTTGATTTCTCTTTCATTTAGTTCAAGAAACATTCTACGGATACTCTGTACCGAATTTTTATTTTCACTGCTTAAACACACAACTGCTGTGTGATTATTTTTAATTTTTTCTAGTAACTTTTCTTTATCAAATTCCGGATAATTTTTTGAATAGCAATCAAGCATTACGAAATGCAGAGAAGAAGATTTTTCGATGGTTTCATCAAGGTATTGGGCTTCATTCATTATTGGAAAACATTTGGGATTATCTGAAATATTTTTCCATGTATCATACTTATAAATAAGCTTTAATGTTCCGGGCAATGCAAAATCAATTTTATTTTCTCCACAAAAAATGTAGTCCGCAGCCATGTCACTGATATGCCATTTATCGTTTATGGTATTGTATCTGTAGCCAATACTTTTTACATCTTCACGGCTAATAGTTTTCTTTTTATCAAAATCCGCAATTACAACCGGAACATTTTTATCGCCAATATTATCAACGGAAAAAGTGCTTCTGACAGTCCTGGTTGTTATTCCGGGGATTAATTTATTAATATTTTTTATTGTGGGAACAGCACTCTCCTTCGATTCATTTTCTAAAGATTCATATCTTTTTAAAATGTTCTTGCAGACTGGTAATTCAAATTCAGAATCTTCTGTCAGTGAAACACGTATGGTATCTCCGATTCCGTCTTCTAATAAAGTACCGATTCCGATGGCGGATTTTATTCTTCCGTCTTCTCCATCACCAGCTTCTGTAACGCCGAGATGCAAGGGATAACAGTGCCCTAATTCATTCTCCATATTTTCTATTAGAAGCCGGTAAGCCTGCACCATCACTTGCGGATTGCTGCTTTTCATGCTGAGAACGATATTGTAATAATTTTCACTTTCTGCAATTCTTAAAAATTCCATGGCGCTTTCTACCATTCCGATTGGGGTATCACCATAGCGACTCATGATTCTATCGCTTAATGAACCGTGATTAGTTCCGATACGCATGGCGGTACCATACTCTTTACAAATTTTTATCAAAGGTGTAAAACGATTGCTGATTCTTTCAATTTCTTCCACATAATCAGCGTCAGAATATTCTATCAATTCAAATTTCTTCTTATCTACATAGTTTCCCGGATTTACTCTTACTTTTTCAACAATTCTAGCAGCGATCTCAGCGGCATTTGGCGTAAAGTGAATATCAGCTACCAAAGGTGTATGATATCCGCGTTTACGTAATTCATTTTTTATATTCAATAGATTTTCTGCTTCTTTTTTCGAGGGTGCTGTGATGCGCACCAATTCTGCGCCCGCTTCTATACAACGAATACTTTGCTCCACAGTTCCGATTGTATCCATGGTATCTGTCGTGGTCATTGTTTGTATCCGGATAGGATGAAAATTCCCAATTAACAGATCGCCTACTTTTACTTCCAGCGTTTTGAGCCTTTTATATTCTGTTAATGATTCAGCGTATAGTTCCATTTTTCTATTGTAATTATTAGTATGCAAAAATACAACTTCGTAATTTGCATATTGATTGCAAAAAGGCTAATTCATTAGAAAATGCCGTATTTTTTTACTAAAAATTAGTTGCAAGGTCGAAAATAGAACTGGTTTTGGCACTCTTGATTTAGGATATATTGTAAAAAGTAACAGTCTGGAATTACATGGTTAAATAAATTTTGACACAGGGATTATTTTCTGCTAAATATCATTATCTTTGCAGCCCAAAAAATTTATTTAATGGCAAACCATTCAGCAACGAAGAAAAGTGTACGTAAATCAACAGCCCGCAATGAGCGTAACCGTTACCAGGGGAAAACTACCCGTAATGCTATTCGCGACTTTAAAGTGTTAGATACGAAAGCAGCAGCTTTGGAAAGTTTACCTAAGCTTTCTTCAAAAATTGATAAATTGGCTAAAAGAGGGATTATACATAAGAATAAGGCCGCTCATTTAAAAAGCCAACTTACAAGATCAACTCAGTCTCTGGCAAAATAATAAATAATTATATTTTTAGTAATTATAACCCGTCATCTTTGTACTGACGGGTCTTTTATTTATTAGATGGGTTTTTGTTATTTAGTGGGCGTAAATAAATAAAGTTATGTGCACACGCTTTCTGCAGGTCATTTCTTTAATGAAATGAAAACTCTCAATATTTGTTTGTTTACTATTGATACTATTGTTTTTTCTTGTCGAAAAATCCTCGTCAAGAAATTGCTTTTAATCTGGATTGGACCTTCTGCCTTGGGGGCGGCAACATACTTTAAGTGAGTTAGAAATCAATATTTGTTTATTTACTATCAATTTAAATTCATTTCTAAACATATTGATTGGAGGTTCTTTTGACAGACCTTATGTTGTATTTTCTTTTCTGAAAAAGATAAAATACCTTACCTTTGCCGCCCAAATTAAAATTTTTATTCACCCGTTGTTGAAAAACAGCTAAAAAACACGATTAATGCCCAATTACGAATTGATGGTGATTTTTACCCCTGTACTTTCTGAAGAGGAATATAAAGCCGCTCAGAAAAAATTTGCCACGTTACTTACTGATAACGGCGGAGCAATAGTACACGAAAATGCCTGGGGACTAAAATCACTGGCGTATCCAATCCAGAAAAAAACTACCGGTTTATACTGGGTTCTGGAATATACAGCGCCATCCGACTTCAATGAGAAGCTAAAAACACAGCTTCTGCGCGATGAATCAGTACTTCGCCACATGTTTACAGTGCTCGATAAATACGCCGTTGAGTACAATTCGAAAAGAAAAAGAGGCGTAACATCAGGAACCGAAAAAGCGGAGGTAACCAATGCCTAAACCAAACGAAATAAAATATCTCACAGCAATAAAAGCTGAAAAGAGACCAAAGAAATATTGCCGTTTCAAAAAGATGGGCATCAAATATATTGATTATAAAGATGGCGACTTTTTGAAAAAATTTCTTAACGAGCAAGGAAAGTTACTTCCCCGTCGCATTACAGGTAATTCTTTGAAATACCAACGTAAAGTGAGTGAAGCAGTAAAGAAGGCACGCCAAATGGCCATTCTTCCTTACGTTACAGATTTGATGAAATAATTTTTTAACCACCCTAATCCTACAAAGGAGGAGAAAGTCCCGGTAGTTATCAGGATTGGGTAAAAATGCAAATAAAATGCAGGTAATATTAATACAGGATGTAAACAATTTAGGCGGTGCCCACGAATTGGTAACTGTAAAAGATGGTTATGGACGTAACTATTTGATTCCTAAAAAATTAGCAGTAGAAGCGAGTTCCTCTAATCTAAAACAATTAGAAGAGCGTAAGAAACAATTGGCAAAGAAAGAAGAAAAACTTCTTGCAGAAATCAATAGTGTAATCTCGGTTCTACAAGCTTCTCCGTTGAAAATCGGTGCCAAAACAGGTACAAGTGGAAAAATATTTGGTAGTGTTACATCAGTTCAGATAGCAAGGGCAATCCGCGAACAAAGAGGCTATGAAATTGACCGCCGTAAAATAACTATTTTAGATGAAGTGAAAGAATTGGGAAGTTATAAAGCTAAGATTGATTTTGGTAAGGGCCACGAAACAGAGGTGGACTTTGATGTGGTAGCTGAATAATTTTGCCTTAAAATGTATTTTTAGGACCCGCTTTTTAAGCGGGTTTTTTCGTTTTGGAAAAGTTCAGATAAGAATAGGAATTGCGCCTTTTTCTTGGTTTACTATAAGATTATTTTTGATTAGTTTAAATGGGAAACTTCAAAACTGAAGGATGCTTTGATCGGAGCAAATGATTATGAAATCAGCCGATTTCTTTGTTTACTGAAAATGATTAATTTTTTTGATCCGGGTAAATTATGGTTTCTGAAACGGGGAATACGATTTCTTCTTCATTGGAAATATCTTCGTCTATTCTTTCTTTATTGTATTCAAGGATAAAATTGTTAGTTCCGTTGCCCGTAATAATTGTCATATAACTTAGCTGGGTTAGTTCCAGAATGTTTAAAAACAGGAAGATAGCGTGGATTCTGTCTTCACAGGTATCGAAGATTTTTTCAAACGATACGGATTGCTCTGCTTTTATCAAATCAATCATGTATTTCCGGGTGCCTTCCATAGTGTAATTATAACTAATTACTGTGTGGACAGGACGGCTCCTCTTGTCGACCAGGCGCTGAGCCACTTTTTCAAAAGCCTTCATCAGTTTAAATAAAGTTACAGCCTGAATCTCCGTTCCTTCACCTGCTTCTTCGCCGATCATTGCAAGTTCTTCCTGGATGTTTCCCCGTTTTACCATCAGCATTCTCAGCGCTTCCATTTCGCTCATTTTTTGAGATGCCTCTTTAAATCTTTTATACTCCAATATTTTATCAACCAGTTCCTGCCTTGGATCTATTTCATTTCCTTCAGAATCTATTTCTTTACGTGGCAAAAGCAATTTTGCTTTTATACGCATGAGCGTACTTATAAATAAAATAAATTCACTGCTTAGTTCGATATTCAAAGATTCACTTTTATGGATATAATTAAGAAAATCGTTGGTAATTTTTGTTATTGGTATATTGTAAATATCCAGTTCGTCCCTCTCTATAAAGAACAAAAGCAAATCGAAAGGACCTTCAAACTGGGGTAATTTTATTTGATAAATTTCTGATGTCATTTTGCAAGTATTAGACCAGTTTTTCAAAAAGTTCAAGGTAAAAAAAATCACGGTGAAAAAATCAACGGGATAGTAAATTTATTTAATTAAATTATTTCTTCCTAAGCTCGTCTCTTATCTCTGCTAGTAATTGATCGGTAGATGAAGGGGCTGCAGGTGCGGCTTCTTCCTGCTTTTTTTGCATTTTGGCTATAGCCTTTACCATTAAAAATATAACTAATGCAATTACAAGGAAATTAATAACTGCCGCTAAAAATTTTCCATAAGTTACCGCTCCCCACTTCAGTTCTGCAATGTCTTTTAGCCCTAATTTATCGAGCACTGGTGCTAAGATAAGGGGAGTAATTATATCGGTCACCAACGAAGATACTATTGCAGTAAATGCTGCACCGATAATAACTGCGACAGCGAGATCCACAACATTGCCTTTCATGGCAAACGCTTTGAAATCTTTAATAAAACTCATGTGTTTGTGTTTTTAATTGTGATAAAAAAAGTTTGTTGACACAAATATGTGTATTTTAATTTGAGTTATGAGGATATTTTTGAAATGCTTGTATGAAAATCAAGTGATGCTATGCCTCTTATTTACTCCCGTCTTCTGAATTTATTATTTTCTGTTTCAAGCAATTCCTTTCTTAGTTCTTTAGCAGTTTTGGAACTGCCATCATGGCTCCAACCCGGCGGCATAATTAAATATTTGATCTTTAAAGATAAAGGGATTTTTTTACTTACGTCGTGAAGAATATTTTTCCATTCATGAAAAATAATATTACCGAGGTGATAAGGATGATCTAATTTTTTTGTAAGTCCATATTTTACGGGGTCATTTTTAAGTTCTCTTTGAAAGGTCCCGAAAAATCGATCCCATATAATTAACACCATACCCATATTTTTGTCTAAATATCGGATGTTACTGGCGTGATGAACCCTGTGAAATCCCGGTGTCACAAAAATCGCTTCAATCCATGCAGGCATATGATTAATATATTTTGTATGCACCAATATCCCATAAATCTGGGTAAGTGAGAATATAAATACAATATCCAAAGGGTTAAAGCCTATTATAACGAGGGGAACAAAGTAGATGAATCGGTACAAAGGCTGTAGTGCCGAGGACCGGAAACCGGTGGTTAGATTAAATTCTTCTGATGAGTGATGCGTGACATGAATCGCCCAGAAAAACCGGCAATAATGATCCACTCTGTGTTCAAAATAAAAAGCAAAATCCTCCAAAATAAAAAGTAAAATCCAGTATAAAAAGGGGTTAAACGAAAAACTAATAAAACGATATTGATAGAAGAATAGAAGTACAAGGACATAAACTGTTCTAAACAGCAGATCGATTCCTCCATTTATCAAGCATAGATAAACGTTTATTAAAGTATCTTTTAGAGTATAATATTTTTTTAAATTTAGATTGCTTAAAATAATCTCAAGCCCAATTATTATAAGGTATACTGGAGTTGTGATTAATATCAATAACTGTTCTTTCATCATTTCGAAAGAATTCTTTTATACCGACATAATTTCTTTTTCTTTTGCCGCGAGGTGTTTTTCTATCAAGTCAATATATTCATTTGTTACCTCCTGGATGCCAGCTTCGCCATCCTTTGCAGCATCTTCGCTCAGGCCTTCTTTCTCTGCCTTTTTTATTTGCTCGATGGCATCTCTGCGAATATTACGAACGGCTATTTTCGCATGCTCGCCTTCTCCGTTACTTCTTTTTACTAAATCTTTTCTTCTTTCTTCTGTGAGAGGGGGTAAAAAAAGACGAATAATATTTCCGTCGTTCTGGGGATTTACGCCAATATTGGAAGCTATGATAGCTCGTTCAATGGGTTGAAGCATATTTTTTTCCCATGGCTGAATCGTTAAAGTCCGCGCATCCATAACGCTTAAATTGCCTACCTGATTGATAGGAGTAGGATTGCCGTAATAGTCAACTGTGATTCCGTCCAACATGGAAGGATTGGCTTTCCCAGCCCGTATTTTTATCAATTCTGTTTCAAAATAATCCATTGCCCTTTTCATGGAAACAGTCGTGTCTTCTATAATCGGATTGATTTCTTCATTCATTTTCTAAAAAATTTAAATTACTTTCTTTGATCCTTTGGCGATGAGTTAAAAGTTTACAAATTTAAGAAAACCAACTGATTAAAAAGTTAAAAGAGATAAGAAACTAATCCTGATCAAGCGGTTCGCTGGCCAACGTAAAAATTTTCCTGGCGCGGATGATCGGCTTTTCGTTAAGTTGTCCCTTTGTAGCAAATACGGTTGGCTCAGGCCTGTTGTAATAAACAAGACTAACAATGAAAGTGGAAACTGCCGTAAGAACAAGCATTACAACAGTAGTGCCCGAAAATCTTAATAGGTATGCTAAAGCAACAAAAAATATATTGGCTCCTACACATATAAATACTATCTTTTTATGGCTTAATCCAAGATCAAGTAAAAAATGATGTATATGATTTCTATCGGGGCAAAACGGAGAGCGTCGTGTTAATATCCTGTGACTTACTACTCTTAACGTATCGAAAAGAGGCACAATCAAGATTGAAAATCCTAATGCAGGTGCAGATGATAAGGGTAATAGGGAAGAGGGATCAGATGCGACAGAAATGAATTTGATGACAAATATGGAATTTATTAGTCCAATCAGCAAAGAACCGGTATCTCCCATAAATATTTTAGCCGGATTGAAATTGTATATTAAAAACGCGATCAAACTTCCTCCCAGAGATACAGCCATTATCGTATATAGAACGTCCCCTGTCGCATAAAAATATATTCCGAAAATAGTTGAAGTGAGTATCCCAAGACTTCCTGCCAGTCCATCCACACCATCAATAAGATTAAAGGAGTTAGTAATAACCACTATCGTAAATAAAGAAAGAAAAAAACTTGCCATAGGGGAAATAGCATGCACTCCCAAAAATCCGTACATATTTGTAATTTCTATTCCTCCAAATTTTATAAGAATGCAGGCCGCAAGCAATTGGCCTATAAATTTTTTAGAAGCAGTCAAAATTAATATATCATCTTTTATTCCCATGAAAAAAATAATCATTATGGCAGCCATAAAATATTGTAGTACGGAGACGCCAGACGGAGGGACCCCCAATAGAGTGGCAATTATAAATCCGGCAAATATTCCGAGCCCCCCAAGCGTTGGAATTCCCGCTTTATGTACCTTTCGTTCGCCCGGTTCATCGAACAATTTTTTATCCTTGGCTACCTCGATTATAACCGGAATTGAAAAGAAAGTAATCATGAAAGCCAATCCGCCACTTAAAAAGATGTTATTCATGAATTTGTGTTAAAAATAAAAACTTTTACAAAAATATAATTTAGTTCAATCTTAAAATCAAAAACTTATACTTAATAACGTCAAATAGTAAAGACTTATTTTACTGTGTATTTATTCGATAATTTTTTCATCTATACTTCCCGTAGCAACTGTGGTACCAAGTTTTTTCATCGGATTCTCCCTGTTTTCCTCATAAAAAGCTTGATTTTTTAAGATATCCAAAGCTCCAAAAATCGCAGATAGAAACGAAGACGGGTCTGCTTTATTTTTCCCGGCTATATCAAATGCGGTTCCATGATCAGGGCTGGTTCTAATGAAAGGTAAGCCTGCGGTAAAATTAATGCCTTCGCCAGACGCCAGTGATTTCAACGGGATTAAGCCTTGGTCATGATACATAGCCAATACGGCATCAAATTTATTTTGATATCCCCGCGCAAAAAAAGCGTCTGCACTGTAAGGACCTACGACAATCATGTTATGGTGCTTGGCTTCTTTAATTGCAGGGCCTATTATTTCTTGTTCTTCCAAACCAATTAATCCTTCATCGCCAGCATGAGGGTTTAATGCCAGTACAGCGATTTTTGGTTTGTCAATATTAAAATCTTTTTTAAGCGATGAATTCAAAATATGTAATTTGCTTAGAATGGTTTCCCTTGAAATATTTTTTGAAATGTCCTTTACCGCTAAATGTTCTGTCACCAGGCCGACCCTGAAGTTTCCTGCTGTAAGTAACATCAATACATCTTTTAGCTTGAAAAAGTCCTTAAAAAAAGGCGTGTGACCTGTGTAAGGAAACTCGGCGTTGTGAACATTCTTCTTATGTATAGGTGCTGTTACTAAAGCATTGATCTTTCCTTCTTTTAACGCTTGGGTGGCAGCCATAAGGCTTTTTATCGCGTAGGCACCCCCTGTTTCATTCAGTTCTCCCGGATTGATTACTATATCTTCCTCCCAGCAATTAAAAATGTTTACTTGTTTGGGATTTATTTTAGTGAAATCCTTTAAACTGGTAAATGTAAAATTAATTTCGGGGAGATTTTTTCTATAGAAATTAATCACTTTGTTACTCGAAAAAATGATTGGTGTGCAAAAGTCGAGGAGTCGGTTATCAGCAAGGGATTTTATAATTATTTCCGTTCCGATACCATTAATATCACCTGATGAAAATCCGATTATCGGCTTATTACTTATAGAATTTTGGTTGCTCAATTTGAATCAATTAACGTATAATCGCAAGATAATAAATTATGGATTGGTTACAATAATTTAAATATGAATACACTTTGTAATTATGTCAAATACCTTAATCTATGTCTCAATGTTTTTTATTGACGATGCAAAAAAAAGGAATGAAGACAAATTTTGAATATAAGTTTATTTACTGCCTGGAAGATGTCTAAATCATTAAATAACCTTTATTTAATTTTGTTAGCGGGATTCTTTGCCCTATTGTTATCATTAAAATTTGTTCGCACGCCTTTTAAAAGCTGTTCTACACTTTCATTTAGAATTTGATACTTTTTATCTTTGAATTCTTTCATCTTTTCACTGGGTAAGAGCAAATTATAGCTAGATCCGGTTGCAAGCACGTTATCAAATCCAGGATTATAGTGGCTAAAATCATTCATATCCATGGATACATTTTTTGAAATTACTTCTGCGTTATATCTCCCCGAAACCTCTATAGAATCTACGTTTCCCTTTTCAGAAGCAGTAAGTTGACGCACTTTGGAACTATCTTTATCGTTTGATAAGTTGGAATAATTAAATTGTGCATTTGGCAAATTATCTTTGCTGTTGCCTGCCTCCATAATATAGTGGGTGGCTATAAATTTCTTTACGTGATTGCGGGATTCTTCAGGAAGATCATATTGTAGACTCCAAAAATTGCGGCTTCCGCTCTTTTGAATTGCACTATAAACTTTACCGGGACCACCGTTATACGCAGCAATTACCAGAAGCCAGTCTTTTAAATTTTTATATAGATATAACAAATATTTTGCAGCAGCATTAGTGCTCTTATAATAGTCAGTTCTGTCATCTTGTTGATCATTTACTATTAACCCATAATCTTTTGCGGTATAGGTCATAAACTGCCATGGACCGCGGGCACCCGCAGTTGATAAAGCATTTGTTTTTAAATCACTTTCTATAACCGCAAGATATTTTAATTCTTTGGGTAGTCCGTATTTTGTAAGGATACCATCAATTAAATTGAAGTAAGGAACAGCTGTTTTTTTCAAATTAAGCAAATAAGCTTGGTGAGAATTTAAGTAGTCCTGCATATATTTTTCCGCATGAGGGTCTACCTGTGCGGAGTATGGAATTGCACTATTGTATGAGTAATTTTTAAACAAGTCTTTAAAACCATATTGGGTTACCTGCGTCAGGTAGTTTACTTTTTCTTTTTTTATGGGCTTTTTTGATTCTATTACTTCATCGATTATTTTGTCTTCTACTTTACTGGTTGTATCTATTTTTTGATGAAGCGTATCAATGACATTAGCAGGTGCCTGGCATTTGCCAATCTCGCTAAAACTCATCTCAAACGCTATAAAAGTTATTAAAAAAAAATACTTTCTCATTATACTAATAGCGTTTATATTTCTTCAAAACCATATTTGAAAGTTCAAATAGCGTTTGCTCGTTGTATTTGTCGGTAAGTATTTGAGCGCCAAATGGCATGCTATCGGAATGCTTAAAAAGAGGCAACGAAATACCCGGAATACCGGTAAGATTGGCGTAAACAGTGTAAATATCGGCCAGATAAATTGCTATAGGATCCTTTTCCATAATGCCCGCATCAAACGCGGTAGATGGGGCGGTTGGTAAAAGGATAGCATCAAATCGTTGAAAGATATCTTTTGTAAGCAAAACTAATAGATTTCTTACCTGCTGGGCTTTTGTGAAATAAGCATCATAATATCCTTCGCTCAAAACGAATGTGCCCAACATAATTCTTTTCTTTACTTCTTTACCAAATCCATTCCCTCTGTTTTTCTTATAGAATGTAACAAGATCAGTTTCATTTTCCGAATCGCGATATCCGTATCTTACACCGTCATAACGGGAAAGGTTAGACGATGCTTCAGCCGTAGTTAAAATGTAATAGGCCGGAACGATAAAATCTATCAGGTTAAAATTTATTTCTTCAACAGTATGCCCATCATTTTTTAAATCCTCCGCTAATTTATAGATACTATTTTTTATTTCAGAATCAAGACTTTCGTGGTTCATTGCGTTTTTAAATAACGCGATTTTATATACAGAAGATTTAGTGCTTTCTCCGTGACGATTGAAAATAATATTTGGTGCTTTTGGTTGCTTTACTGTACTGTCAAATTCATCCGGCCCACTGATAGTTTCCAAAACTTTTGCAACGTCTTCGATGTTATTTGCAAAAATTCCGATTTGGTCGAAAGACGATGCGTAAGCGATCAATCCATGCCTCGAAATAGTGCCATAGGAAGGTTTCATGCCGACAATTCCACAAAAATCTGCGGGCTGCCTTACCGAACCTCCAGTGTCACTGCCTAAACTGGCCATACACAGACCTGCCTGAACGGCAACAGCAGAACCTCCGGAAGAACCTCCTGAAACTTTAGTTTGATCCAGTGCATTTTTTACGCGACCATATATTGTATTTTCATTCGTGCTTCCCATGGCAAACTCATCGCAATTGCAATTGCCAATAATAATAGCGTCTTCGTTCAATAATTTTTCAACTGCTGTCGAATTATAAATAGAAGTAAATCCTTTGAGTATTTTCGAAGCGGCGCTTACGTTATGGTTTTTGAAGCAAATAACGTCTTTTAATGCTATTATGACACCATGTAATTTTCCGGTTACTATTCCCGAACTTCTTTTTTCGTCTAAAAGTTTAGCCCGTTTCCTACTTTCATCTTCATAGACTTCAACAAACGCATTAAGATTCTTGTTTTCTTTTATCTTTTGTAAATAATCATTCACTACCTCTAAACAAGATATTTTGTCTTCAGCTAAATGCAGATGGTAGTCGGAAATATTAGTGTAGTGATACAACGAATTTTAATTTAATAAAAAAGGTTCAAACGCCCACCTAATTGCAGATGCACATCTCAACCTATTGCGATAGAATTTATTTATTATTTGCTTGTTTCACTTTTTTCTGGCGGGGACGTAGTATTTTTATCTTTCGTACCGGCGTTAATTTCGCCTTTCATACCTTCTTTGGCATCATTAAATTCTTTAACGCCTTTGCCAATTCCTCTCATTAAGTCAGGAATTTTTTTACCTCCAAAAAATAGAAGTACAACGATGAGAATTAAAAGCCATTCACTACCGCCTGGCATTTCCAATAAAAGTTGTGGATTGGTTAATGAAAAAGTCATTTAAATTAATATTAGATTGCAAAGATAGGTCATAAATATTACCCGACTTATGAGCCTTACCATTTTTGTGAAACCATCAGGCCTTTAAGTTAATTTAGGTAACGTCCGCATTTTGCCTTGCCATGGGCAGCTTGGTAGGGGGTAATACCCCTTGTGCAGGAAATCATTAAAACAGAAATCAGGAATGCTATCAAGTATTTGGTTTTCATTACCGGAAAAATGGTGAAGTAGCTTTATTCTATAGGCGCGTTTATATGCCTACAAAATATACAAAAAAACCGGAAATCAAAAGTTTCCGGTTTAAAAAATATTTGCCAGTCTCTACTTAATTCTTTTTTCCTTAATCCTCGCGCTCTTTCCACTTCTCTCGCGGAGGAAATATAATTTAGCCCGGCGCACCTTACCCACTTTGTGAAGCTTGATGCTTTCGATGTTTGGCGAAAAGAAAGGGAATAATCTTTCTACACCAACACCGTCGCTAATTTTACGTACAGTAAAAGTTGCAGTGCCACCCTCGCCCTGTCGCTTTACCACATCGCCCTTAAAGCTTTGTATTCTTTCCTTATTACCTTCCTGTATTTTATAGTTTACAGTAATATTATCACCCGCTTTAAAATTGGGGTATTCTTTTTTTGATGTCAACTGATCGTGAACAAATGCAACAGCATTCATGGCTTTTAATTTTAGGAGTGCAAATGTAAGGTAATTTTGATAAAATATACATTACAGCAGTGTTTTATTATAATTTTTAGAGGAACCCAGATATTAATCTGGTAGTTTCTATCTCGCCACATTTACGGCTCTTTTTTCTCTTATCACGGTAACTTTGATTTGTCCCGGGTATATCATTTCTGTTTGTATTTTTTGTGCAATTTCAAAACTTAATTTGTCACTTTCACCATCACTTACTTTTTCTGATTCCACAATGACTCTTAATTCCCTTCCCGCTTGTATGGCATACGCTTTTTCTACTCCGGGATATGCTAACGCCAGGTTTTCAAGATCTTTGATTCGTTGAAGGTATTGCTGCATGATTTCCCTACGCGCACCCGGTCTTGCACCGCTCATTGAATCACATGCCTGCACAACAGGAGAGATCACATATTGCATTTCAACTTCGTCATGATGTGCTCCTATCGCATTGCATACAGCCGGATTTTCTCCATATTTCTCCGCCAGTTTCATGCCAAGTAGTGCGTGACTAAGCTCAGTCTCTTCGTCAGGAACTTTTCCAATATCATGAAGCAAGCCAGCTCGTTTTGCTAATTTTGCATTCATTCCCAATTCCGCCGCCATGATTCCGCAAAGATTGGCTACTTCACGGCTATGCATAAGAAGGTTTTGTCCATAAG
>Ga0207933_1000962_pt1 | contig 24434 bp, 15 predicted proteins | sample NGESurdeep092012_4_FD_184488 | JGI IMG/M metagenome (GOLD analysis project Ga0207933, IMG submission 184488) | Arctic peat soil microbial communities from Barrow, Alaska - NGEE Surface sample F53-3 deep-092012 (SPAdes) | ecosystem: Environmental > Terrestrial > Soil > Wetlands > Peat ... | reverse complement strand
CTGACGCGGCATTCAGGTTACTCATGGATTCCAACGAAACATTCGAGTCTTACTTGAGCATGATCGACAGAGTCGGTGCGATGTCGCCCGACCAACGTGCGGCATTGGCGTCGCGAATCGAGGACCTTTGTTCAGGACTTGACGATGACGAGCAACGCCGACATATTTTCGAAAAACTTCGCGACTTAATCGCGCGGCACCGCGAATACTCGAACGCGCAGTGGGCTTTGCCAGAGCGGGAACTTATCGACCTCGAAAGAGCCTGCAATGCCGCTCAACCGAGAGACCCAATTCGACGACTCGTGTGGCTTTTCACATCAAGCCTGGTATGCCTCGGAGATGTCCCTAAACGCGATAATTTCGCCGCATACGAAGCCGAACTTGAATCTCGGCGAGCTGACGCGATTCGTGAGATCCTCACGAGTGGGGGTTTAGACGAAATCGACTCTCTCGCTTCTCTAACCTCGGAGCCATATTTGGTCGGAATCGCCTTGGCCGACGCGTCCACGACTTTCGATACAGAACTTCTGGAGTGGCTTGAGTCCGACGACGCGATCCGTCGAGGAACCGCATCGGGTTATGCAAGAAAGCGAATCCAAATCGGAGGAACAGACACTCTTACTGAGCTCCTGGCAGTAACGCCAAGCCCTCTCGCTCAAGCTCGGCTTCTATGCAACACTCCTGACATCGAGATTGCCTGGTCGAGATTGTCCACGCTTAACGAAAATGTCGCCGAGAACTATTGGCGTGAATTCGTCCCATTCGGACTCGGCCCAGGCTTTCCTTTCGCGGTCGAAACGGCGTGGAAATTAATGGACGCTGGGCGACCAGGTGCCGCCCTTCAACTGATTCTCCAGTACGGGCTCAAACAGGACACTATCGAGGTCGCTGAGGTCACCACGTCCGGACTTGAACTTCTACTTCAGATGGGTGAACAAAATGAACTGCGATCACTTGACTCTTACTCGCTCGAATCTCTATTTGAGCTAATTGCAAAACGACGCGAGCAACTCGGTCGTCAACGAGTCGTCAATCTTGAATGGCAGTACTTTCCGATGCTCGGAGCGTTTTCTGACGCGCCGACGCTCCACGATGCGCTCGTCGAAGATCCGGCGTTTTTTGTGGAAGTCACTTGCCTCCTCTATAAGCCAGCTTCCGCTGAAGGCACCGATGAAGATGCCGACGATTCAGCTGTTGAACAGCGTCGAATCATGGCGACGCGCGCTTTCGAAGTTCTGCATTCGTTCCACCGTTGTCCAGGAGTCGGCGTCGATGGCATTCTCGAACTTGAGGAGCTTCGAACTTGGGTCACGATCGCTCGGCATGGCTTCGCTGAGGCCGACCGAGCGGATATCGGTGACCTAAGCATTGGGGAACTTCTCGCCTACGCGCCGGACGATGGAGGCGGTATTGCAATACCGAGGGCGATACGAGAAATCCTCGAGGAACTCCGGAGCCGTCGAATAGAAGAAGGGCTGCAAATCGCGATTCGTAATAGACGAGGGATGACCAGTCGCAACCCACTCGACGGAGGCCGGCAGGAGTGGAGTCTTGCTCAACAGTTTCGACTTCAAACTGAGTTGGTTGACGAGTGGCCTCGCACTAGAAAAGTACTTATTGAGCTCGCAGAGGCATACGAAATCGAAGCGCGACGAAATGACGAGTCCGCAGAGCGTCGACATCGCGGCCTCGGATGGTGAACACGTTAACCGTGACGTCGAAAAAGAGGGATCTCGACGAACGTCAGTAGACGATCGTCCGACTAGACGAAACTTACCAATGGGTCATCCATCCGTAGCCGAGAGATGGTTGATCTTCGAGTGTGAGGAGCTGTTCAAGATCCTCCATTAGGCAAAACGTCATGGGGACGTTGGGAATGAATGCTGCTGGCTCAACCTCGCGGGTGATAATCATCGGTACAACATTCCACCCGCTGTCAACATCAAAAGACACTCCCAACAATTCCAGTGCGCCGCCAATGTTCGCGCTAATCGCTCGAATTCGAGCGTCCAATTTGTCAAAAAACCCATGTTTTGCCAACGTAAATTTCTCCAATCGTCGTAGCATCCGACTCGCAGAGAAACTCGTATGCACATCCTTCACCTCACATACCCATATGCGAGATCGATCTAAATCGGCAACAATGAGATCAATCTCTCCGGGAATCACCAATCCGAACTTCGAGGAGTCGTGGGGGAAGACCCTCATCGCGTTTGGCATGCCTAGGGCGTTCGCCTTCGACGCCGCCTCCTTCTCGAGAAGTCGGTTCTGGATAGTTCGATACTTGTTGAACGCCTGACTCACCCGATCGGGTGTGTCATCCGCGTGCCAGGGAAGTCGACCGTCAAGAATGTATGTCGTATACACGCGCTTGGTCGCGTCGATGAGCCACGGAATGAGAACGACATCGCTGCCTATCTGGACAAGAGGGCGAGTCGAAAGTCGCATCCGGCGATTCTCAATTTCCCAGTATCGAACTCCTTCTTGCAAGAGGTCAGAGTGACCCAACATCAATCGGTCCAGGGCCGAATCAATCTCACCCAAAGGGATCGAAGCCCACGACGAGGCCTCCTGCCGCAACGATGAAAGTGGCACGACTTCGACGCGATCCTCGGCACTTGTCCAGGAGCCGGCAGTACTCAAGACTGCAAAGATCCCATTGAACCCAGTGCCACACGTCTCAAGCATCGCCTTATCAGCCTTCGCGAGCGAAGCTGGTACTTCCAACGAATCAAAAGCAGCAAATGGACTCGTGGTCACGAGGGGATTTTGGCCAAGGCGTAATTTGAGCACTTCCGGATCGCTCGGAGTTGATCGAAGACGAAGTTGGTTCAGCCGCCTCACCCTCATGAAGGCTTCTACATCGATCTCATTCGATGGTTGCGAATCCTCCCTTGATTCCTGATTTCGACCAACAGGCAGAGGAATCCCTGTCACTCCGCACACCCCTCCTGCGCGCACGGCGACTGACAAATCGTGAAGTCCCTTAGTAGCCCCCGAAAGTGCGGCGCCGGTATTGAGGCCTATTAGTGCGAGATCAGTGGCTTCCGCAATAGCAAATCGATCGGGAGTGACCGTGCCGAACATACCCCTGGCCATCGACAGTTCAAGAAGTAACTCGAGGGGCCGAGTCATTTCGGAAGGGTCAGGAGAATTCATTGCGTCATCACGCCAATTTTTCTCCCAGGGCGTGGACAGTGCTGTGGTCAGCGAAGCGTCGGATCGAGCCCGCTCCGCGTGCGCGTCATTCAAATGTGTCGCTATCTCAATTATCGACTCCGCCGACCAAGGAGCCATGAAGTTGTTAAGACCTCTTTCCCACGCAGGAGCGATGACTTCCTTGCAGATGTCAATGGCAGTCCTCCCGGAATACGAGCCGATCGGCGCACCGCTTTCGACCACTGCGACGGCAAACGCCCGTCTAGCGCGTCCCAGTGAACCGACCGTTCTCGGAAGCGAATCCTGACCCATGTTTCTCGCCCTAAGAGGTGTCTGTTGAAAGCGGAGCATCGCAACGGGCGGAGCGGCTTGCCACTCGATCAAGAAGCCCGAGTTTTCGTTGGCCCATCCCTCGGAGCCTTCGCTCTCGTGAATCTCCGTGAGGCAATGAAAAAGGGTCTGACCCAGACCAAGGTGCGCGTCTTCGGGACTGTCATTCAGGGACTCGAACCAGTCTGGTCCGAGTTGAATACTCACCAGTGGACAAGAGTCGTTCGAAGTGAAAGCACCAAAGACAATTACGTCGTCAGAAGCGTCCGCGTGCCTCTCCCCAACAAAGTTCAGATCAATTCGAAGAGGTCGTTGGGATATCACCCTCGTCGCTCTAGAAATCCCCGGAAAGTTCTTCACCGTCAATACGAGCCCGTCGACGATTCCAGTGATGAATGCGGGATCAATTCCCATATCGACGAGATCACTTTGAATCTCGTGTCTAATGACAATGGGAGGATCAACCAGTATCGAATATTGGGACGTATTTGGTGCGACCAGCAAAGCTTGATTCTCGTCCTTGAGGTATACATTCGACCACGACCACACTGAAGGATGTCCGGAGTCTGCGAGAACAACTTCTATCGGCTCCCAAGCGGCCGCAGTCGCCCAGCAGTCCTCATTTTGCCTAATATCGGCCATGAAATCGATGTCCGTCATTCCGGTGAAATTGAGCGAACCGTGAAGCTTCCAGTGCCGCCAGATGTCGCTGAACTCAACGAAATGAAATTCGTGCAAGCCGGGCATCGTCGTCAATTCATCGAGAAATTGAAATAAAAGATCATGGCCATGAACCATTTGTTGCGATTCAAACTTGATCATCGCCAAATCCTCGACGTGAATCTGTGTCGGCCCGGGTTTACTCGCGGGCTTTAGATATATTGGGCCGCCATAAACGACAATGCGGTGACGATATTCGTCGCTTCCCGGAATGGTAGGGCTCACAGTCGAACCCTCGACCGCAACTCTCTCCGCCACCCGATGAGCAATATCAACCGATTCACATAATTGGGTCTCCGATAACCCGCTTGCGATGCCAATGTCAAAAGAATGAAGTCCGCCGGGACGTACGACTACTCCAAATTCAAGTTCACCTTGTCCATCATTCGAGCGAGACTCAGATTCGCTCTGAGACGTTTCATGGGATGGAAGTTCAATACCCAGGATTTCAAGCGTTCGTCCAACCGTATGGAGGCTCATCAATCGTCTCGAATGTTCATCTCCCGCCGCCTCGTGCGCGAGCACTGAGTGGGCGGACATCAATCCGTCCAGAACTAACGCTGCTGGAACAGAATGGACACGACCGCCCCTCGTGAAAGCGACGCTGGGGCCAATATGAGGAGTGCCGGGCGTAAATGTCAGGCGCGTGGATCGCGAGTCGGATGTGGCCCACTTCCATGCCTTGGTAGCCCTATCTAAATTTGAACACTTTGATAACCAGTTCATGGGCTCAGTCGAAATGGTTCTTCGAATCTCAAGTTCACTTTGTTGAAGTACTGCTGGTGACGCAGCGATTCGGCGAGCCCGCGCTTCTAAGCCTTCATCGATAAGTTCAAGGCGGTCTCGCTCCAGCGGACCCGTTGGCCAAGAGTCCGCCACCTGCGCAAGAATCCAATCTGAGTATCTGAGTGCGGATTCAAGCAGGTCAGAAAAAGTGAACTCATGCTGATCTAGAACAAAATCATCAATGGCCAACGCCGTTGCGCCCATCGTCCGCAAAAGTTGTGCCGGATCCGACACCGCTCCCGGGTGAATGCGCAACCGTTCACTTCCTATCCGATGACGAACGGTAAGGCGAGGGTCGGCGGTCCAAGTATCTTCGAGCCGCATGATCCTTGGTTGCGTCTTGTGAACCAATTCGAGCAGTTGATCGAGGTGCGACGCTTCGGCGACGATGTTTCCATCCTTCTCTTGTGCCAGCGCTCGCGACCAAAGCAAGGTGAGCGACGGAAGTCGATGAGCGCACGAGGGCGAATCGGCCGCGCTAGCGAATAGTGAAAGCACAGACTGAGTCTCAAATTTTTCTACTGCCCGGTCAATTCGACGCCAGTCCATCATGTTGGACCTCTGGGGCAATTTTCTCCTCGCGCGATGTCGTCGAGTCATGAGCTCTCGGCTCCATTCGAATTACAGAGGCTCCAACAAGTCATAAGTGCATGCTCTCATCAGCGTGATACATACACACGACAGAACAATTCATTCACCAATCGTGATCAGCACCCCCGTGGTCGCCTTAGCTTCTACCAAATGTGCTCCGCGGTCCACATTCGACCTGAGCTGCTGTTACCACGGGCCACCGATGACTTTTGATGACCCAGGCTAGGTGTCGAGCATGTCCCACTCGTCCCCGAGGACCCACCTGAGTGCCGAGAGCTTCCCGTTTATCATGCCCCACTCAAACGCGTCGTATGGCCCGAGCCCTTCAGGTCCGTAGTTCTTGAACATCGTTTCCATTTCGCGCCGCATCTCGATGAGTAGCTCCTCTGAAACATCTCCACCGCCGTCATTCAATCTGCCTATATGTGACAGCTTCCGGTCATACCAAACTCGATCAAAAAATTCTTGCTCTGCGTCCATAATTTCTTCCTGGGATCTCGGAATGTTGAATAAATGTGAGCGCAAGAATCCATCACGACCTTCAGTCAATCGCTCGAGTGTCGGACGCTCCCAGTACTTGACTCTGAAGGGAGGGCGATTGTTTTCCTCATATGCCTTCAAATAATCTTTGCAGGGATTAGATAGAAAATTAGAGACAATAGCGAGTGCGGTGTGGGGTCTCTCGGCATTCGCCCAGGACAAAAGGCTTTGGAGCTTCTCCGGTGGAACTCCTCGTTTCATATGCTTGCACTCGATAAACCAGGTCTCTAAATGCTTTACATCGTCGACATCAGTCCGCTCAAGATACGCGACAATGTCGCGACCGCGATCGGAAGGACTCGAATGGAGTCCGGTCCCCTTACGCCAGTCGACATTGACAAAACCGAGCTCCGTTACCAGCGAGAGGCAAAACTCCTCAAACTCCGTCTCATCAATGTCATCAAATGAAAGCTTGTTCACGTGGGCACCGCATTCGCCCGGGATGCAGTGAAGGTGAAGTCATTAGCTTCGTCGCAAAGGAGATTCTCGTCGCTTCTTTTAGGACTCAACCGAGACCTCCAATTTTCCACTACGACGTTTGAAGGCGGTACTTCCTCCTTCGAGGTGATGGAGTGAAAGTTTGTTGAGATCGTGACGTTCAAGGGATCCAGTTGCTTCGACCTCGCCACGTCCGGAAGTAGCTCTCATAGTGATGATCTGCTCGGCGTCCCCTCCAACCACAATTCCTGGACTGCGAGTGGCGAAGATGTACTGGCGCTCCCCGCGAAGTGTCCGCAGTCTGTCAACAAGGTAGGTTTCAATCCACGGGGCGTGCAGCGCATCCTCTGGCTGGTCCACGACAACCGGGTCGACACCGTCAGCCAACAGCACGACAAGGATCGCCGTACATCGCTGGCCGTGAGCCAACTTCTCAATTGGCGTATACGTCCCATCATCGGGCTTTCGAAATTTGATGTCGAGCCGATCTGGCATGTCGCAGATTTGCGCCTCGAGAAGGTCAGTCCAAGCGTCGTGGTCCTCGATGTTCGCGAGAATTCGCGCGAGGCTACCTAGGTCTATTCCGTTCTTCTCATCAACTAGCGATTGAATATCGCTTGCTAAAAGCGCCCTCACGAATCGGAACGGATGGATTCGATTTGCTATAGCGTCCAGCACTGGCTCTTTGACGCGTGAACCTCGTTTCACATCTTCAAGTGCCTCGCGGAACTGAGTCGAATCTGGGTGATTGGAGACATCAAGCTTAACGATCCCGGCCATCTTTGAGTTGAGTGCAACCGCTCTTGCCCTCCGAAGTCGGCGTTTCTCATCCCTCAGTTTCATTAGCCGATCGAGCATTTCGTCTCTCACCCGATGAAGTTCGCTGAGCGCTGGCGCCTCCGTGTCCTCCAGGTCACTTTTTTTAGCAAGGATTTCGTCAAGTTGCAGCTGCATCGCCTCAAGCTGCGAGCGAAGCGCCCTGAGCGAGGATCCATCTTTTACAGACTCGAGCTCTTCATCAAGCAGATCCTTAAACGCGGACTGCCGCGCATCCCATTCGGACTTAACTAAATTAATTCTCGCCGTTGCAGAACGCGTGGCATCAGCTATTGAGTTCAGCGCGTTTGAAATCAGCTCTTCCAGCTCGCTTCTCTCCGTCTCAATTCTGTCAAATAAATCCTGGTTCGCCTCAACTTCCGCCGCGACCATTGCCTTCGGCATCTTGAGCTCAACTCCCTCAGCGTCGGGAAGCGAACGAATTAGGCGCGTAATTTTTGTGGAGTCCTTCGTCCAGCCCTCTTGTTGTTTGACCACATCGGAGTCGAAAAGTGTCGAAAGTTCATCGACTCGTTCTTTCGTTGACTCTTCCTTCGTAACTGAGCTTTTGAGTTCCTCGACAAGTTCTCGTTGTTCAAGTAGCCGCTCAGAGTTTTCGCGGAGCTCGCGAAGCACGTCGTCCTCTTGCGAGTTCAACTCGTCAAAGTCAATATCAGAATCCAGGAGACTCATTCTTCCCACTGGTTGTCGAGAGAACTCCAAAACCTCACCTTGAGAAAACGCGGCGAGCTTAATTATTTCAGAGGGAACGACGTCAATTTCCGTCCAACTATCACCAGTCACCTGTCTCACTACGGGCGGAGTTGGCGATTCACTGGCAAATGTTCGCTCGATCATGAAGCTCTCGCCTCCGGAAGACAACGACAACCGCACAACTCCCTTGGCGCCCAGTCCATATTCGAGTCTCGCGAGAACTTCCTCTGAGATTGCGGGAAAGTCGCCGGCATCTACTTGTTGATCACAAACAAATCGGAGCGCCTCCAGAATCAAAGACTTCCCTGCTCCCGTGCCGCCTAAGAAGCAGTTCATATCTTGCGAAAGAAATATCTCCTCGTTTAAGAACGACCCCTTAACCGAAATTGATGTGATTACTGGGTGCGGGCTAATGGTCTGAGATTCGTCGAGTCGGACCCGAAGATCAGGATCTTTTAGTGCATGCCTTATTCCGATTAGATCAGGCTTTGAGGCCTTGATCCACGTCCGGCGCGAACCTATACCAGAAAGTAGGTGATAGCTCTTTCCCGGCATCGTGCAGTCTGACCCGCGAACACAAGCGAGGTTTCTCTCTTTACCGGTCTTCCCATTTACGACCGATTGCGTCGACAGGTCAACTATCTCAACCGCAGACAATTCATGACATAAGAGTGTCTTTTTGACGTGAGCGGCAACTTCTAAACCAAGCAATCCCTTATCTCGATCGACATGTGCCGCGATCGCGAGACCTCCGCTATCTGCAACCTCCTTCGCCGCATGGGCAAAGCCCACTTCAGCGGAGATGTCGAGCTTTCCTTGATCAACTCCCTTAATGCCAAGGCGAACAAGCAGTTCACTTACAACGGAACCCGGCGTTCCCTGCTCCCAGACTGCAAGTAGATGTCCCTCCGTTGTGCTGATTTCGACTCCAGGCAATACGACTAGCTCAGTACCCTCCGCCGCCTGCGAGACGTCGTCACACCAGAGAGACGTATTGTGATCGGTCACCGCAATTGCATTGAGGCCCGCGTCGATAGCGGCATTCACAAATTCAGTCGCCGATGTTGCCCCGTAAGTCGCCGACTTGACGTCCTGCGAGGCCGGTGTGTGTGTATGTAGATCGACCGCCCAAAACGTTGCGCCAGTTGACTTTGTCATCTAAACGTTCCCCTCGACAAACGTCCATCGCAATGCCGAGCAGTTCCCTGGCTCTCTTAAAGGCGGCTCCGCTTCATTGAGGCTTTGCGCACGAGGTTTCACACTCCCATTGTCTCACAACACCCGGTTTTCACATTCAAATCGGAGGCAATCTTGGACTTACAGAAGCCAATCTTTAGTACCGACCTCCAAACAGACTCACTCTTGATCCACCCCCACCATTCACTCCCGACAATTATTATGATCGACCGACCTGCACTGTCCCTCTCGTCTCCGCCCTCGCACGTCCTGTTTCCCTGTTTCGCATGCATCTCCCAGCCCCTCCGCTTGCTTCTGATAGTTGTCTCACACGTCTGGCACTCTAGGAAAAAGGGTGTCCTTTGTTGCATCTGATGCGACAGTTGCGTCGCATGCAGGTGCCTCCGACATGATGACGATTCGACGCCTCAGCATCGGAGCGGGCTACAAGTACCTGCTCAAGTCCATCGCCGTGGGCGACGGTCCCGAAGGCACCGACAAGTCGGACCTGGTTCGTTACTACAGCGAAAGTGGCACACCACCCGGAGTCTTTCTCGGCGCCGGACTCGTCGGTCTCAACAACGGTCTAGGTGTTACCGTCGGCCAGTCGGTGACGGCGGAAAACCTCCAGCGGATGCTCCAAGACTGCGCCGACCCGATCACCGGCGAGGTGCTCGGAAGGGTTCCGAGCACGAAGGCCGTGGGTGGTTTCGACTTGACGTTCAGCCCCACCAAGAGTGTCTCTACCGCTTGGGCTCTGGCCGACAAAGACACCCGCGAAGTGATCTACCGGTGCCACCAGTTAGCGATCGCGGAAGTTCTCACCTACGCCGAGCGCGAGGTCTTCCACACACGAACGGGCAGCCAAGGCTGCGTCGAAGAGGACATTGTTGGCGTCATAGCGGCGAGCTTCACCCACTTCGATTCCAGGGACGGCGATCCCCAACTGCACGACCACGTGGTTGTGCTCAACCGCGCCCAGGCCAAGAGTGACGGCGTGTGGCGCACCCTCGATAGTCGAGGACTCTTCGCGTCAACGGTGATGCTCTCCGAGATGCACCAGGGCGTACTTTCGGACCTCCTGACCTCAGAACTCGGCTGGGACTGGGCGGCCCACACCCGCCGCTCCAGCACCGCCCCGAAGTGGGAAGTGGCCGGCGTGTCGACGCGTCTTATGGACGAGTTCTCTCAGCGCACGACCGCCATCGTCGGCGCGAAGGATCGCCTCATCAACCAGTTCGAAATGGATCACCACCGCGCTCCGACCGACGTGGAAGTTCTCAAACTCCGCCAAACGGCCACCCTCTCTACCCGACGGACCAAGCAGGGCCTGGGCCTCGGAGACCTCACCAAAGAGTGGACCGCTCGGGCCACGCCCTACCTCGATGATGAACCCATGGCGTGGGTGCACGAGTTGGGTGGCCGAGACGTGCGCGCTTTCGCCAGCGAAGATTTCGAGGACGCGGTCTTGCTCGACGTTGCGAACGCGGCCCTCGATGTAGTGAGCGCCAAGCGCCCGACGTTTTCTCGAGCCAACGTCCAAGCGGAGGTCTTTCGCCAGATGCAGGGTGTTCGTTTCACCGAGCCCGCGCAGCGGATTCTCAGCGCCACTCGAACGACCGACCTGGCCGTTAGCCAGGCGCTTCTCATCACGACGCCCAACCTGCACCACACGCCGCGCTTCCTGCTTCGCAGCAATGGCACCTCTAAGTTCCAGGGAGCCGGTCACTGGCTCTACACCTCGACGACGCTGCTCGCCGCCGAAGCACGTCTGCTCGACGCGGGCCAGCGCCTCGACGCGGCGGTAGTAAGGCGCGCCACGGTGGCGAGCCTTACCGCGCAACGACTGCCCGGCAGAACCTTCAAGCTCTCAAGCGACCAGGCCCGCTGCGTCGAGCAGATCACGACCTCGGGCCGGGTTCTGGACGTGTTGGTGGGGCCCGCGGGCACAGGTAAGTCCACGGCCATGGCGGGGCTGCGCGCCGCCTGGGAAGTTGAGCACGGTGCCGGTTCGGTCATCGGCCTCGCGCCCTCGGCGGCGGCCGCCGAAGTCCTGGGCGACGACATGGGCATCGACACCGACAATCTCGCCAAGTGGCTCTACGAACACCGCCAGCACGGCCAACGAGCTCGCGAACTCGAGCAGTTGCGCGAGAAGGTCCGCCTGGTCGGACTCACCGGGCGAGCACCGAGCCGCGCGCTCGCCACGAGCATTCGCCAACGCGAGGAAACACTTACTCGCTGGAGTCTTCGTACGGGACAACTGGTTGTCGTCGACGAGGCGAGTTTGGCTGCCACGTTCGCGCTCGATGAACTGATGTCGGCCGCTCTCGACGCACGGGCCAAAGTCGTCCTCGTCGGTGATTGGGCACAACTCTCCAGTGTGGACGCTGGGGGAATGTTTCGCACTCTCGTGCGGGACCGGGGTGACGGTGCCGCAACCCTCGCGGACGTTCGCCGCTTCAAGGCGGCGTGGGAGAAGCAAGCCAGCCTCGGGGTCCGCAACGGCACGAGTTCGGCGCTTGGCACGTACGCGACGCACGGGCGGATCGCGGGCGGAACTCGTGACGACATGCTCGACGCGCTCTACGCAGCATGGAAGGCCGACAGCGACCTCGGCCTGCACTCGTTGATGCTGGCCAGCGACACCGCGACCGTCAACGAACTCAATGCTCGCGCCCGCGCGCAGCGTGTCGCCAGTGGCGACGTCATCGAGGAAGGGGTCAACGTCGCTGGGGCCATGGCGGCTGGCGTCAATGACCTCGTGGTGACGCGTGAGAACAATCGACGTCTTTCAACGGACACGAGTTGGGTCAAGAACGGCGACGTGTGGACCGTTTCGGCGACGCACGCCGATGGTTCGATAACCGTCACTCGAGTGAGTGGACACGGCACGGTTCTTTTGCCGGCCAGTTACGTCGCCGAGAACGTCGAACTGGCCTACGCCTCGACGGCGCACCGCGCCCAGGGGCGCACCGTGGATACGGCGCACGCGTTCACGAGTCCCACCACCACTCGTGAAGTGTTGTACGTGGCCCTTACCAGAGGCTCGGAGTCCAACCATCTCTACGTGGACACGCATTACGATCCTGATCCCGATACCGGCCACGACGGGCTAAACCCGATTCCGAGCGCTCTGGAAGTCCTCGCCGGCGTGCTGCGCCACGAGGGGGCCGATGTGTCGGCTACCGACATGATCCGTCGGTCCCAGACCCGGTCCATCGCCGCACTCGTCGCCGAGTACGACACCATCGTCACCATGGCCGATGGTGGGCGCTGGGATGAAGTTCTTGGCCGCTCGGGACTCAGTGACACCGAACTCCTCCAAATCAAGTCCTCCCCCGCGTACGCCGCGCTGCTCGCGCAGCTACGAGACGCGGAAAGTCGCGGATTCGACGTTGACACCGAACTGCCGATGCTGGTCACGGGTCGCTCGTTCGACGACGCCGATGACGTCGCTAGCGTCTTGCACCACCGCATCGATCGCTACCTCACCGGTGTGGGCTACCCCAGCCCACCGACGAGTGAACTCGTCGGTGGCATTTTTCCCCGGCCGAGCGGGATCACTGACCCCGACATCGTGCTCGCACTAAACGATCGCGCCGACGCCATCGAGCAGCGTGCACGCGAACTTGCCACCATTGCGATTGAACGCGGTGAAACATGGGTGTTGGATTTCGGCGATGCTCCCCCGACTGGTGAACTCTACGAGCAGTGGGTACTGGAAGTTGCCACCGGCGCGGCTTACGTTGATCGATGGGGTATTAACAACCCTGACACCATCATCGACGATGCAACCGTTAACCACGAACAAGAGGCTCAGCGAAGTCGTGTCCTGGGTGCCGCCCAGAGGGCCAACATGCTCGCAGTGGTTGAGACTCCACCGGCGAACACAGCATACGTATTTACCGGCGACGACCTCCTGGAGCCGCCCAACCAAGATTTTGGACTTCACCTGTAGCCCGAGCGCGTTGGCGATATTGACCACTGTGCAAGTCTGAGGGAAGCCTTAAGCCATATTGCATGGCCACAATACAAACTGGCCCTTCCAGGGCAGATTCAGGAACTCGGATCGTGAGAATTAATGATCACTCAGTCAGTCCGCACGGACGGCTTGGCGCTTCGCGCACGCCGTCCTCGGGCTGGAGGACTTGGAGAAGTCAGTGACTCAAATAGCAGTGCGTGATGAACTCGCATATACGTCAAACAAGCGGTGCATCGATGAAGCTCCCGTAGCCCTCGGGAATGGCTAACTCAACTTCGATTCAAGATGGCATCGGATGCTCACAGCTTCTCGCCTCCTCCGCTCAGCGCGAAGAACCTTTCGAAGAATTCGGAAAGGCGAGTCAGGACGCGCTGCTTCTGCTCGCCATGGCCGCCCGCGCCTGAGAAGCGTGAGATTGGCGGCAGAACCTTGGTAATAGCTATGCCGCTCGTTTGGATAGAGCCATCGCGAAAAGCGGCGTCGATGAACGCCCTTGCCTCGTCAGGCTTGAGCCCTTCGGATTCGACGATCTCGTCGAGCTCTGCTGCACGACGACGGGCGACGTGGGCGCTCCATTCCTCGTCGATGTCGCCACTAGCAGAGATTGAGTCAACGAAGGCTTCGATGAGGTCCTTCTTGTTGCGCAACGACGGCGAAGCATCAACGGCGCGAGTGATGTTGGCGCGGAGCTCGACGTCGTCTCCGTCGCCACGCTCGTCGCGGTACTTTACGACGAGCATAAGGATGTAGTCGACGTTAATTTCGACTTGCTTGATCAGTTCGATCTCAAAGACGATGTCGTCGTTGATCGATTCTTTCTCGGCGTCCTTGCCCCTTCGAAACTCGGCGTAGATGTCGAGATAGACGCTGCGATAGTCCTGCGCCTGTCGTGCAGTAAGGATTTCGTTCTCAGCGAACTCGTCGAACGAGGTGAGGATATTCTCCAGTCGCAGGATCACACCGAACAACGCGATGAAAGCCTTTTGGGCGCTCTCGCCAATGATAGGTAGGCCGAGCGGGTAGGTTTCCAACAGTGCTGAGACCTTCTCGGCATACTCGCCGTAGTACTCGCCGTAAGGCTTTAGGAGGACGATGCCAGAAGCGTTCTTGTTGCCGAACAGTGCGATGGCTTCATTGGTCTCTTCTTCAAGGTCGCGGAAGGTGACGATGTTGCCGTAGGTCTTGACCGAGTTGAGGATGCGATTCGTTCGCGAGTACGCCTGGATAAGGCCATGCGAACGCAAATTTTTGTCCACCCAGAGAGTGTTGAGAGTGGTGGCGTCAAAACCGGTCAGGAACATGTTCACGACGATCACCATGTCTAGTTCGCGGTTCTTCAGGCGCAGCGAGACGTCCTTGTAGTAGTTCTGGAACTTGTCGGCCGAGGTGTCGTAACTGGTACCGAACATCTGGTTGTAGTCATCGATTGCAGCGTCAAGAAAATCCCGCGAGGACTGATCAAGCGCGTCGGTCTCGAACTCCTCATCGTTGAGTGCACCGTCTTCGACAGGTTCATTCGTTGCGTAGCTGTAGATGAGCGCGATCTTCAGCCGAAGATCAGATGGCAGCTTCTCCTGAGCGAGCTGAAGGCCGAAGTAGTAGCCCTTCGAGGCCGTGATCGACGACGTCGCAAAGATCGAGTTGAAACCGTTTACCCGATTGCTGACTTTCACCTCATCGACCTGGTTTCGCCCGGTCGCGACATCGCCGACGTTCTTGATGACCGAGTGGACAAATCGACTTGACCGCTTCGTCTTCTGGTCAAAATGCTCCAAGATGTAGCCGATGACCTGCGTCATGCGCTCGGGAGCGAGCAGCGCCTTGTCGCGGTCAATCGTTGTGACCTGTTTGTCGTCGATGCCGACGGGAAGTTTGATTGTGTTCACATAGTCAATGCGGAAAGGAAGGACGTTCTTATCACTGATTGCATCCACGATTGTGTACGTGTGCGCCGCAGTCGAATGTGTTTCCGACGGGCAGTTACGCGGGTCGCCGTGCCAGTAACAGCCGAACGCCTGAACGGTTGTGCGGATCTGAGAGTTGCCGCCCGTGCCCGCGTTTGCAGCAAAAATCGGCGTTCCAGTGAACCCGAACATGTGATAACGCTTGAATGCCTTAGTAATCGCGGTGTGCATGTCGCCGAACTGTGAGCGGTGACATTCGTCAAAAATGATCACGAGATGCCCGTCGTAGATCTCGTGGCCTTTGTTGACATTGATGAAGTTCGATAGTTTCTGGATTGTCGTGATGATGATCCGTGATGCCGGGTCTTCGAGCTGCCTCTTCAATACCGAGGTTGACGTGTTCGAATTCGCCGCGCCTTTCTCAAATCGGTCATACTCGCGCATGGTCTGGTAGTCCAGGTCTTTGCGATCGACTACGAAGAGCACCTTGGAAACGTCAGGCAGCTTCGTGGCGAGTTGTGCCGTCTTGAAAGAGGTCAACGTCTTGCCCGAGCCAGTTGTGTGCCACACGTAACCACCGGCCGCCAATGTGCCGAGTTGCTTGTAGTTCGTCGAGATCTCGATCTTCTTCAGAATCCGCTCGGTCGCCACAATCTGATAGGGACGCATCACGAGCAGCATCTGATCAGCTGTTAGCACGCAGTACTTGGTGAGCACGTTGAGGATCGTGTGCTTGGCGAAGAATGTCTTGCCGACATCCATCAGATCCTGGATCGGCTTGTTAGTCGCATCCGCCCACCACGAAGTGAATTCGAACGAGTTTGACGTCTTCTTGGCCCTCTTTGAGCCAGCAACTTCGTCAAGATGCTGGCGACGTGTTGTGTTTGAGTAGTACTTCGTCAGTGTCCCGTTGGAAATAACGAAAATCTGCACGTAATCGAATAGTCCCGAACCTGCCCAAAAAGAATCCCGCACGTAGCGATCGATCTGATTAAAACCCTCACGGATGTCCACGCCGCGGCGCTTCAGTTCAATATGCACAATTGGCAATCCATTGACCAGCACCGTTACGTCGTACCGATTTGACCGTGCCGCACCACCCTCACTTTGGGCGATCTCGTACTGATTGATCACCTGTAGGCGATTGTTGTGAACATTCTTCTTGTCAATCAGCGAGACATTCTTCGTTGAACCGTCGTCGCGTTTCAGCAATTGAATGTGATCCTCTTGTATGCGCACGGTCTTTTCGCCAGGACCGTCATTCGCTGCAGCTATCTTCTCGTGGAAGAACCGCTCCCATTCCTCCTCCGAAAACGTGATGCCGTTCAGCGCCTGAAGCTGGATGCGCAAGTTTGCGACTAGCTGCTGCTCAGTGGTGATGGGCAAGTACTCGTAGGCTTGCGACTCCAGAAGCTTGATGAACTCCCTTTCCAAATCAGCCTCAGACTGATACGCGCTAGCCGACTTCGTCTCAGCAATGAACTCCGCGACGACCGTGCTCTCGGCACTGACCGCGATCGGCTCATATCGCTTCACCTCGCTCAAGTCTCCGCCACCTTAAAAGTCGGCAACCCGCTGTGGTAATGCTCAAACTGCTGACGCCTCGCATTCAACTCAGCCGGCATTCCGACCAAGCGATCGTTCAAAAGCGCGTCGAATATGTTCAGGTCGGTGACAATTCGGCTCTTCTCGGCGAGTGACGGATCAAAGACCATGATTGCAAGCTCACTCATCGGAAATCACTGGATCCCATTTCAGGGAAGGACAATAGTTGGTCACGGTAATGGGCATACTGAACCTGGCGGGCTTCCAACTCCGCTTCTAACTCCGCTGTTAGCGACGTGAACGAGTCCAAAACGCGCACGATCTCCAGCTGTACTTCGACAGGCGGAATCGGAAACTTGAACTTCTTGAATCCGGCCATGTCCACCGAAGCAAAACTCGATACGGAGGTGTTGTTGCGGCACCACTCGTCGAGGACAAAGCAGTAGTAGAACACGAATTTCATATCGAACCGATCGGCGTACTCCGGTTTCAGAGTGAGCGACGTGAACCTCTGGTTGGACAGATGTGGCACTGTAACCAGAGCGTGCTCACCGATCGTCGCCGACGTCGCGATCAAGATCGAGTTCGCGGGAAACAGGCGTCCTCCCTTTACGGCCGCTTCATTAATGTGTTGAAGCGAGTCATTCAGCACGCGGCCATTTTCGCGGATATCCTCCATGCGAAACCAAGGAATCGTGCCGTTCGACCACGCAACTGCGTCAGTCTTGGAAGGTGTGTAGCCTCCCTTCGTCGTAAAGAGCTCCTGGAGTTCCTTGAAGTCGATCCCGTTCGGGCAAAGCTTGAGAATGAGATCGTCGATGTGGCTCATGCCACGACTCCCATCTCTGCGATCTCGTCGACATTGCCGATGCCCCACCCGAGGTCATCAATCGCTTTGGCGAATATGTTGTCCCTGATGACCTCCTCGACAACGCCGACGACAAGTTGAAGACAAGGCTTGAATTTCTTAAGCGCTTCGTCTTCGCTCGAGTCTCCGTGTATGACTTCGCTGAGCGCGCTGAACAGTTGGTAGCCATCGCTTGAGTAGCGTTGAGGCATGATGTTCCGTTGCTGGTTCACTTCCTGAAGTACCTCCTTAAACGGTCGGCGTTTCCCGCTTGGCTTCTCTGTTGCAATTCCCGCGATTCCAGCGACTTGGAATGTGATCGACTCGAGAATCTTGCGCAGGTAAATCATCGATCCGGCACCGAGTTGTGCTTCAAATGCAAGCTGCGCACGCTTCACCAAGTCGGCAAACTGGCCGCCGGTTGCATCCACTCGATCAGCACGATCACGCAGGTTTTCGGTGTACCGTTCTAGTCGTACTTCTGGCGCGATCCCGTGAATCTCGTTTTCGCATGCCAGCAGGAACCAGACCTCAACTGAGCCTCCGCACGCCGTGCACTTCAGAGTGGCGTCGACACTAACGGTGTGATCACCGAGCCCAAGGCAACAGAGTTCGTCCGCAGATTGAAATGTGCGCTGATCGGCACACTGGAGGCAGAGATAATTGAGGAAGACCTTGCCGACCTTGACCTTCCTGTGCTTGCCCCACTCAAGCGGGCGACCATCAAGAAATCCCTCGATCTGTGCCGGGGTCGCATCGGGTGCTTTTGAAAGCACATCAGACAATCGCATTTCTCCCCGCTTCCATTTCCGCGACGATCGCATCAATGGCGGTACGAAGCTCGGACTGTCGCGCGACGATTCCCGCGATTCTGCCGTTCAGTAGAGCTATATCGACCGACTCACGAGTGTCCTCGGCCTCCACGTATGGCGACACAGAGATGTTGTAGTCGTTAGCCGCCAGGTCTGAGTTCGCTACCAGCTTCGTGAAGTACTCCGAGTCCTCGCGCTTGGTGAAGGCGTCGAGAATCTTCTGTTGATGACCTTCGGTTAGCTTGTTCTTGTTGCCTGTGCGGGTGAACTCGGCCGATGCATCGACAAAAAGCACGGCGTTGTCGCTTTTGGACTTCTTAAGCACGACGATGCACGTCGCAATGCTGGTACCGAAGAAAAGGTCCTGCGGAAGCTGGATGACAGTGTCGACGTAGTTGTTGTCGATGAGGTACTTACGGATCTTGGCTTCCGCTCCTCCGCGATAGAGCACGCCGGGGAACTCGACAATCGCCGCGGTCCCGTTCACTGCGAGCCAACTCAAGATGTGCATCGTGAACGCGAGGTCGGCTTTCGACTTGGGTGCGAGGACGCCGGCGGGCGAGTAACGGGGGTCGTTGATCAGCAGTGGGTTGGCATCGCCCTCCCAGTTGATCGAGTAGGGCGGGTTGGAGACAATCGCCTCGAACGGCTCGTCGTCCCAGTGCTTCGGATCGACCAGAGTGTCGCCGTGCGCGATGTCGAACTTCTCATAGTTCACGTCGTGCAAGAACATATTTATCCGCGCGAGGTTATAGGTAGTCAGGTTTATCTCCTGGCCAAAAAAACCGATTCGAACATTGTCCTTGCCAAGCACCTTGGCAAACTTGAGCAGAAGCGAGCCGGAACCACAGGCCGGGTCGTAAACCTTATTGACGGTCTCCTTGCCAACGACCGTGATACGCGCCAGAAGTTCGGAGATCTCCTGCGGCGTGTAGTACTCGCCTCCTGACTTTCCAGCGGCGGAAGCGTACATCTGCATCAGGTACTCATACGCGTCTCCGAACAGGTCAATGGTGTTGTCCTCGAAATTATCCAGCGGAAGGTCGCCGATGGTGTCAAGCAACTTGACGAGCTTGTCGTTGCGCTGCGCCACCGTGTTGCCAAGTTTCGGGCTGTTGACGTCGAGGTCGGCGAACAGGCCCTTGATGTCGTCTTCAGAACTAGCGCCATTGGCGGATCCCTCGATATTCGTAAAGACACGCTCGAGTGTTTCATTCAAATTGACATCACCGGCTGCGCGCTCGCGGACGTTTGTGAATAGCTCGGACGGCAGGATGTAAAAGCCTTTCTCCTCCACCGTGACCTTCCGGCCGAACTCAGCATTCTTGTCTGCCAGCTTGGCGTAGTCAAAGTTGATGTCACCCGCCGCGTTTTCCAATTCATTGAGGTAGGCAGTGAGGTTCGCAGAGATGAAGCGATAGAAGAGCATGCCTAACACGTAGGACTTGAAGTCCCAACCATCGACGCTGCCGCGCAGGTCATTCGCGATACGCCAGATGGTCCTGTGCAGTTCGGCGCGTTGGGCTTCTTTCGTTGCTGGCGGCACTACCTTCTCCTCATATCATTGAGACCTGTTCCGTGCCAGTTGCTGGCCAAACACCAGAATCGTGAAGCAATGAACTTGAATCGTACGTCATTGTTCCAATGGCGCCCGGCTAGCGCCCAAACTTGAGGTCTCGGAGCCAATCCTTACAGGATGAGAGTCCTAATCAGGAACGATGACGGAATGAGCTCTCTTGCACTATTTCCTTCCCAAGCTGAGAACGCGAGTCCGATTCTCGTCGCCCAAATCGTGAGGAAGTTCACCGTGTTGTTCACAGCCGAGCGAGCCGCCTGCTGACGCGTTACAGCTCCATGGAATAATCGACACGACTAGCAAGTGAGCTCAAGATGGCCCTGACGGATCCACCCGATTCAACTCAGCAGCACCTCATCGATGTGGTCGGACGCGGCTTCCGCGAAGCCGGAGATCAGTGGCCAATCTTCCAATACGTTGAGGCCCAGTTGGATGCGTGGTTCTCCGTCGAGGCTACCGACGTTCTGCGCACTTGTCCCCGACTTACCTTTGGGACAACCGTCGGCTCATACGGTTGGATTCGAGTGACGGGCCAGCACCCTTACGAACCTGCTCCCGAGGACCAGGTCACTCTCAGCCTGGCCGGGATGGCGCGCTCCACCGAGCTGAGCGCAAAGGCCGACCAGTTCATACAACTTGTTAACTACCTCGCGGGTCGTCTTCGCGCCTTCACTCCGGATCCCGTCACCGTCGTTCCACTCGTCGTCACCTCAGAGGAGATCCTTGAACACTTCGACTCCCTAACGTATCCCCGAAAGAGCACCACTCTGGCGGACGCCTCCTTCCTCGCCGAGGTCCTAGCGCACGAACCATCGGTGTGGCGCTGCCCGGTTGCGAGATCGGGAGACGAGTTCACGATCACGCTGATTCCGACCATCCGTCGCTACGCGAACCTGCGCGACGTCGACGACTACCTCGAGCGCTTCGAAGATCAGTTCTCCCCACCCGCCCAGCCCCTCGAACCCACCTACCTCGCGGAACTGGCCCTGCCCGAAGCCATCGACTACCTCAACGCGAGGTGGCAGGTACAACCCGGACACGCGGGTCCACTGATTCCGGTCGCGAGAGTTGAAGCCGCGGCACGGCTAGCTCGTGAGTGTGCGAACGCCGAGGAGTTCGATGCCGCCCTCAGCGCGTTCAGCACGATCGTCGGGGACCTCAATCTTCCTGCGGGCAAGAAGACGCTTTTCGACCTCGGGCAGTACCTCGAGCGCGCCCTGCCTGACGAGTCCCGATCTCGTGCACTCGAAGCCGTCGAGGATCTGCGCGCCATCATCGATTTGCGCGCATGGAGACAGCACGGCAACAGCGAACGCCTCGAACGCGGAATGAAGCGACTAAACGTCAAGTTACCCACGAACGACTGGGCGGGAAACTGGGTCACCATCCAGTGGAGGAGCGTTCACGCGTTAAACGCCATCCGCGAAGAGATCGAACATGGTGACTTCACCTCATAGTGGAGCACGCAAAGTGGCTCTATTTAGAGTCGATTACTGTCACGAAATGAACATGCTGAGCGCGGTTCGATGTCCGATCAATAGGGTGTGAGGATTGTCGAACGATTTTGATGACACGCGGCCGCCCGTTGTTTTGGAGATGATTGACTCCTCCGGTCGAGTCGTCCAGCATGTGAACCTTGAGTTGCTTGATCAGCTCATGATCGCCGCGTCACCACTAGTCGACGACCTCGACGTGGCCGTATCGCTGTTAGCGCTGCTCCACGACGAATTCAGAGCCTTCGGTACCTCTGGAGGGCAGTGGGTTCCCGAAGACCACGTCCGAATAGCGAGCGATGCCTGCAGCGAGGTGATGGGCCGCCTCGGGCTCGTGGCTTTCGATCTTCCGTTTCGTGACTACGACGGCTTCTACGCCTACTGGCGTCTGAAAGGCGCCGCGGGAGCTGGTGGTTGGCAAGCCCGGCGTGACCTTCTCGCCAATATCTTTGATCCTGCGCGTGACGCCGTGAGACGCGAGAAGATGCGCAGGCGTCGGGTAAGTGTCGCGTCCGGCGTGACGTCAGCCGGAGATTTGGGCTGGCCCGCCGTCGATCGTCTCGTGACACAGGTCGGTCGACGCTTTGCTTCGGCTCGTAACTACGACGACTACAAGTCTGTTGGGCTCGATTGCGTGTCACTTCTTGACACTTTGAGCCGCACTCTTTACGATCCGGCCACGCATCTCCGGGAGGGAGAGGAAGAGCCGCCTGTGGACCAGTCGAAAAAGCGACTCGAGCGCGTGGTCGAAGACGCCACGCCGGGCACGTCAAATGACGACCTTCGCAAGTTGATTAAGGCGGCGATCGCCTACGCCCACCACGTCAAACACCAGACGAGTCCGAACCGTCACCAGGCCGGAATGGCTGCTGACGCGGCCATTTTAATTGCGCATCTGCTCCGGAGATTGTTGGGGCCAGACGCGGCTCAGGATTGACGATCCGGTTGGCGCCCGTTTGACGCCCACATTTAATGACGAGGCCATTCTGGCAGAAACTAATCTCTCCTGCTTAGGATATTTGAAAAGTCACGCTGAAGTCACTGCTCGGTCAAACAATTCAGTAGCGGTCCCACATATGAGAGTTGATTTGCTAAAGTCCCTCCAATGCTTGACGCCAAACTCGTCGCACCGTTTCTCCGACATGTCTCCATGCGCCCACGACTCAAGCGATCAGCATGACCCCTTGCACGACGAGCAAGACACGCCTTCTCGGAAGTACTTCAGCAGTACTTCAGCAAATTTTTCGCTTTGGCGACCATTTTGCCTTGACCCCTTGCACGGCGCGCAAGGGGTTTACTTCAGCAGTAACTTCAGCAGTTGAGTTGAATTCAGGTGCATTTTGACGAACGGAGATGAATTGAAAGCCCAGCAAACGAAGTCGGTTTGGACCAATTTGAACCCTCATGAACGGGTCTCGAGCCGATGGCATGCAAGGGGTCAGGGGTTCGAATCCCCTTACCTCCACCGATGGAAAGTCCTTAATTTGTAGGGCCTTTGGTGTCAATGAGATGGCAATCTGATAGCCCTCCTGACCTGACCCTATGCACTTCGTACAAGGGGTAAAAGCGACTCAGCTCGTCGGAAATTTCAGCGCATTTGTTGAGGTTCTTAGCAGAGCCAGTTCGCAATCGACGGGCTCCTATACAAGCAACCGTGCAAGCAGCCGGGTTCAATAACGGAAGCCAGGCTCAGCGGAGCTTGTCGCGTCGGGTCTCCGACACCAACAATCTCACGTATCTTGAGTTCACTTCTCCGTAGAGAGCATTCGACAGAGATGGATTACCGAATCTCGCGAAATAATCAGGAGATAGTAGTACTTGTTCTATGCGTCGACTTGTTCCATGGCTACTAGTCGGAATGCTCCTCGTCCTGACGCTTGGCGTGCTCCTTTTGAGTGCAGGGCAAGCACCGCGGACCAATTCGTCTTCAGCTTGCGTGGCAGATATGGACCAGGCTTCGCCGGTCATCCCGATGCCAAAACCAACTCGGCTCAAATTTGCAACGCAACGTATCGGATTTTCGTTCACTCCGGCCGATCGTCAATTCGTGCCTCGGGCCCCCGCGAGAGATGCGTGGCTGCAGTTCCACGAAATCAAGCAATCAACGGCAAGTTATGAGATCTTCCTAGCTCGGATCCACCCCGATAGTCCAGCTGGTGCTAACCCACCCTTCAGGGCCCAGAACGTGTGGGTCGCTCTCGCGAAACACGTTGCCTTCCCTCCGAACAGCTCTCAGGAACCAGTTGCGTCCTTACCGCCCTGCGCATTTGGATCTTCAATGATCGTGGTCAACGCAAGCACAGGTAGGGCGATTGTTAGCGCTGGCGGATGAAAGGGGCCTCGGCACTTCGAGTCGCCAATGCAAGGTAGCATTCCTGTTGCGTCGGGTCTCCGACGCCTGCTCAATTCGACCTCGTCGCCCATTCAATCTCGTACGCGTAAATTTGGGATTGTGAGGATACATCAGATGAATCGCGAGCGAGCTCGCCAGCAGCTCCTGGAGAGTTTTTGGAAGATCGCCGTAGCGTCCATCGTGATGGGTGCCCTCTTCGCTTTGATTGCCGCTGGAAGCGGCGGTTCCACAGCCAGCAACAAACCCGACGGTTCTACAGCCCTTGAAGTCATCGCGTTCACGCTTGCGGTGGCGACCCTGGCCGCAGCCGGTTCCTATATTCGCTATATCTTGAAACGGAAGCCAATCGAAACTAACTCAAGTTCGCCACCCGCGAAGCAGCCGACTCGATCGGTAAATAGCTTCTTTCGAGGTCGACAGGTTCAGTGACCAAGCCTCCTCTGCTCGAAGCGAACGAAGCTGCCAGTTCGTGGTGGCATCGCTATCGCGTCGGGTCTCCGACACCAGATTCTTTTAAGTAGTTAACCCCGATAGTTCACGAGTGACGTGAATCGAGTTGATTTCAGCTTTTCTCATCGCCAGAGTTGCCTCGGGACTGATCGGGTCACTGTCGCGACCGCCAGAGATTCGTGAACGCAGATTTCGACCA
>Ga0207933_1000961_pt1 | contig 24444 bp, 25 predicted proteins | sample NGESurdeep092012_4_FD_184488 | JGI IMG/M metagenome (GOLD analysis project Ga0207933, IMG submission 184488) | Arctic peat soil microbial communities from Barrow, Alaska - NGEE Surface sample F53-3 deep-092012 (SPAdes) | ecosystem: Environmental > Terrestrial > Soil > Wetlands > Peat ... | reverse complement strand
CGACCAGAAATCCATCACCGACTTCCAGCACATCTTCCTCGGCAAAGGCGGCAATACAGGCCCACTCATCGTCCCCTACAATCGCCAGGAATTAATCGACGACTTGAATCAAGTCGTGAAGTACGACTGGGCCGGCTTCCTCCACGACCGCGTCGACCTCATCGATCCCCACGCCGACCTCGCCGGCATCGAGCGCGGCGGCTACAAGCTCGTCTACGAAGACCACCCTTCAGCCTCAGAGAAGCTCGAGGAAAGCGTGTCCAGCGCCCGCCGCCCCCGCGGCCCCGACGTCTGGTACTCGCTCGGCCTGCGCGTCGGCGCCGACGGCAGCATCTCCGACGTTCGTTGGGGCGGCCCAGCCGACAAGGCCGATCTCGCCCCCGGCGAAAAGCTCATCGCCGTCAACAGCCGCGCCTTCAGCGCTGAAAACCTCCACGACGCCATCGCCGCCGCGCAAACCGGCAACCAGTCCAGCAAAGAGCCCATCCACTTCCTCATGCAGACCCAGGACTACATCCGCCCCATCTCCATCGACTATCACAACGGCGAGCGCTACCCTGTCATGGTCCGCGACGACAGCAAGAAAGATTACCTCGACGAGATCACCACCCCTCTCACCAAATCACCGGCCAAAACAGCAGCCGCCACGAAGTAAGAGCGGTCGAAAGACTTGTAAAGGAGCCATCCATGCGCACCGTCCTGACCGTCCTCGCCGTTCTCGCCTTTGCCGGTGTATCTGCCGCTCAGACCACGCCCTCCACTCCCGCGCCGCAGCGCTCCCGGACGCACTGGCCGGTAAAAGACGAACTCTACGTCGCTCCCAACTTCAAATTCGGCACCGGCGAAACCATCCCTGAGCTCAAGCTCCGCTATCTCACGCTCGGCACACCGCACCGCAACGCCGCGGGCCATGTCGACAACGCCGTCCTTCTCCTGCACGGCACCGGCGGCAATCGCTTCACACTTCTCAATCCCGCATTCTCCGACGTCCTCTTCGGCCCCGGCCAGCCCCTCGACATCAGCAAATACTTCCTCATCTTCCCCGACGACATCGGCCAGGGCGACAGCTCCAAACCCTCCGACGGCCTCAAGATGAACTTTCCGCACTACGACTACGACGACATGGTCCGCTCCCAGCACCAGATGCTCCTCGAAGGCCTGCACGTCGACCACCTCCGCCTCGTCATGGGCACCTCCATGGGCTGCATGCAGTCCTTCGTCTGGGGCGAGACCTACCCAGACTTCGTCGACGCCCTCATGCCGCTCGCCTGCCAGCCCACCGAGATCGCCGGCCGCAACCGCATGATGCGCTACATGGCCATCGAAAACATCGAGCGCGACCCAGCCTGGGACAACGGCAACTACACCACCGAGCCCATCTACGGCCTGCGCACCGCCAACGAGATGCTCTTGATCATGGGCACCAGTCCTCTTCTTGCCCAGAAGGCCGGCCCCACCCGCGTCGCCGCCGAGAAGTATGTCGACAACTATCTCGACCGCGCCTCCGCTCACACCGATGCCAATAACTTCATCTACTACTTCCAGGCTTCGCGCAACTACAACCCCGAACCCAAGCTCGACCAGATCAAAGCTCCTGTCATGTTCGTCAACTCCGCCGACGACTACATCAACCCGCCCGACCTCGGCATCTGCGAGAGATTGATCAAGAAGGTCCCGCGCGGCCAGTTCGTCCGCATCCCCACCTCTCCTGAGACCCGCGGCCACGGCACCCACACCCAGGCCCACATCTGGAAGGACTACCTCATCAAACTCCTCGCCGAATCCGAGCCCAAACAATAGACGCTCTCACTTATACAACCGCCTTAACTAAAGCCGTCCCAAGCCGGAGGTCTCCGTCGATGAACACAAGACGTCCGTTCAGCCGCATTTCTTGTCTTGCCCTCGGAACTCTTCTCTCCGCCACGCTGCCCCTCTCCGCGCAGCAGCCCTCCCCAGCCACAGCCGTCGCCGCTCCCCTCCCCGCTTACGACGTCATCGCAATCCACGAGAACAGATCAGGCGCCAACATGGCGACCGTCCGATGGGGTGATGATGCCTTCGTTGCCGAAAACACTACGCTCACCCTTCTTCTGTTGAACGCATATGATATCCGTCCGGACTTGATCTCCGGCCTTCCCGCATGGGCGAGCTCGGTTCATTTCAACGTCAATGCCAAGATCAGCGACGCGGACGTTGGTGCACTCAAGAATCTCTCTCCCGAGCAAGGCCGCGCCATGATCGCTGAGATTCTCAAAGAGCGCTTCAACCTCAGCGCACACATTGAGACAAAATCGCTTCCCGTCTATAACCTCGTCGTCGCCAAGGGCGGTCCCAAACTCAAGGAGAATGACACACTGTCCGCTAGCCTCGATGCGGCCGAAACATCGTCAGGTCCCCACCCCGAAAACATCTGGATGAGCACCACAGGAATAACTGCCGTCGCTGTCCCCATCTCCGCCCTTGCCGCCAGCCTCGCCGATCACTTCCAGCGCGGCGTCATTGACAAGACCGGCCTCACCAACAGGTACGACATTCACCTGAAATGGAGGTCTGACGAACAAGAGCGCGCAGGCATCGATGCTGACGCTCCCGACATCTTCACAGCCCTGCAGGAACAACTCGGCCTCAAGCTCGTACCCTCCAAAGGCCCCGTTCCCACCCTCGTCGTCGACCACGTCGAAATGCCCACTGAGAATTGAAGTCTCATTCCTTTCACAAGCGCGCGAAAAGTTATCTCACAGTTCCTCAGTCTGAACAGTCTCAAGCGCCGCTGCGATGATCGACGCCGCAAGATCATCCGTTTCGCTGCAAAGCAGCGGCTCCATCGCGCGACCCACAATCACCATCAACGGAGCCGGCCCACACTCCAACTCACTCAATGAATCCAACCGGCAAACCGCATGCGTCTGCCGCTCCGTCGCCGCGTGCGACACAGCGCAGCAAGGCACATCCGCCGCCACACCAGCCTCAGCCAGCTCCCGCGCAATCCGCACCGTATCCCGCCCCGGCATATAGATCACCAGCGTCGCGTCGTCAGGCAATTGTCCGCTCCAGACAGGTGCAACATCCTTGCCCGTCGCATGATGCCCCGTGCAGAAGATCAGCTTCGACGCATACCTGCGGTCCGTCAGCGGAATTCCCAGCGAAGCCCCCGCAGCCAGCGCAGCCGTCACTCCCGGAACGACCTCAAACGCAATCCCCGCTCCACGCAGCGCGGTAATCTCTTCGCCCGCGCGCCCAAAGATCAGCGGATCGCCCGACTTCAACCGCACCACCGACTGCCCCGCCTTGGCCGCCTCGATCATCAGCGCATGAATCCCCGCCTGCGTAATCCTCGGCCGCCCGCAGCGCTTGCCCACGCTCGTCACCAGCGCATGACGATGCGCCAGCGCCAGCACCTCCTCCGGAACCAGGTCATCGTGAAACACGACATCCGCCGTCTCCAGCAATCGCACCGCGCGCACGGTCAGCAGCTCCGGATCGCCCGGCCCCGCGCCGACCAGATACACCGTCCCCTTCTCCGCTGTCGTCATCCGGCCACCTCCAGTCTGGGTGCCCCATCCATGACGGCTTCATCGTCATGGGTGGGATTCGCAGCTGTCGCCTGTCCCACATATCCAAACTCCCGCGCATGTTGCCGTGCCCGCAACCTCGCCGGGCATCCATCCAACCCGCACACCTCGCGCTGCGCAAGCTCATGCAGCAACAACTTCCTCGGTTCGCCGATCGGCTCCGCCGCCGTCACCTCGCGCCGCAACCGCCCCAGCTCCTGCATCCACTCCCCCGTATCCAGCGGAAGCTGCGCGCTGATCTCCTTGCGCAGCCGCTGCGCCAGCGCCGGACTCTCGCCCGCCGTCGAGATCGCAATCTGCAGCTCGCCTCGCCGCACCACCGACGGAAAATAAAAATCGCAGAACGGAGGATCGTCGACCGCATTGCACAACACGCCGCGCTCGCTCGCCTCTGCAAACACCGCGCGATTCACCTCTGCCGTAGCCGTAGCCGCCACAACCAGGAACGCTCCCACTAGATCGCCGCCGCGATACTCCCGCTGCTCCCACGTAATCTCGCCGCTCTCCGCCCACTCCTGCACGCGCGGCAGAGCCTCTGGCGCAATCACCGTCACCCGCGCCTCAGCCTGCAGCAGCGATTCGATCTTCGACTCCGCAATTGCTCCCGCGCCGACCACAACGCAAGGCCGCGCCGCGAGCTTCACGAACATCGGAAAGAGGCTCATACTCGCTCCTCAACCCACACTGACCGGAACCCGCCCGGGCGAAGGATCGCGCTCAACAGCCGCGACCACCGCGCCCGCCAGCTGCGCGCGCAATTCCTCATCGCTCGTGCGCCGGAAGTACGACCGCAGCGACTCGCCCTCATCGCGCGCCTCCAGATACCCGCGCAACAGCCGCTCGATCGCCTCCGGACAATCCTCCGCCGCCGCGCGATATCCAATCTGCCGCGCAATTCCGGCATACTCGCCGACCGCGCCGCCAACGCAAAAGTAAAAGGCATCGACCAACTTGCCATCCTTCTTGATCTTCTTGCCTTCGAGGCCAATGTCCGCGATCCACGCCTGTCCGCAACTGTTCGTGCAGCCCGTCACATGCAGCTTAATCGTCTGATCAAACTCCGGCAGCCGCTCCTCCATCTCGCCCACCAGCCACTTCGCAAATCCCTTGGTCTCCGCAATCGCCAGCTTGCAGAACTCCGTTCCCGTGCAGGTAATCGCGCCGCGATAAAACACCGTCGGCTCAACCTCCAGCCCCAGCGCCACAATCTCGCGCACCAATTCCTGCGTCTTCGCATTCGGCACATTCACCAGGATGACATTCTGCATAATCGTCGTCCTCACCTGCCCATTGCCGTACCGCTCGCTCAGCTCTGCCAGCGCATGAAGCTGCCCGGCGCTCAGCCGCCCGCGCAGCACCGTCGCGCCCACATAGCTCAGGCCCTCCTGCTTCTGCCGGTGCACGCCCACATGGTCGCGGTAGATATCATCCTCCAGCGGCCCTTCCTCGGACGGATCAAACTTGTACCCCAGCTTCCGCTCGATCTCCGCCAGCATCGTCTCCGCCGTCCATCCATACTTCATGAACAGGTACTTGATGCGCGCATGACCGCGGCTCTCGCGCAGGATCAGCTCATCGCGAAAGATCTCGCAGACCGCCTTCGCCGCCTCAAACGCCTTATCCTGCGGAACAAATGCATTCAACCGCACGCCCAGATGCGGCTCATTGGAAAGTCCGCCGCCCACGCGCAGGCTATAGCCAATCTCCTCGCGTCCGTCTTTCATCCGCTTCAGCGCTGTCAGCGCCGTATCATTAATCTCCGGGTACGAGCACCACACCGGGCATCCCGTCACCGAGAACTTAAACTTCCTCGGCAGGTTGTAAAACTCGGTATTCGCCGTCAGCCCCCGCGATATCTGCAACGCCAGCGGCGACGCATCGATCAGCTCATGCGCCTCCAGCCCGGCCAGCGGGCATCCCGTCACATTGCGGACCACATCGCCACACGCCCCCTTCGGCGACAGCCCGATCTCCGTCAGCTTCTCCACCACCGCCGGTAGCGTTTCAATCGTCAGCCAATGCAGTTGAATATTCTGCCGCGTCGTCACATCCGCCACACCGCGCGCATACTTTTCCGTGATGTCTGCAATCGCGCTCAGCTGATGTGCCGTCAGCAGCCCATTAGGCAGCGCAATCCGCAGCATGAAGTACTCGGTCGCCTTGCCTTCCCCGCCTGTGCCGCCGGTTACACCCTTGCCGTCGCCCTGCGAATAGATCCCCCACCAGCGGAAGTACGTGCTCCACTCCGGAGGAATGCTGCCATGCCCCAGTCGCGCAAACTCGCGCACCTCATCCCACGCCCCCCACGGGTTCTTCTCGCGCTTCAGGCGCTCCATCTTCTGCGCCTTCGTCTCTTTGGCGGGGGGCGCAGCTACCGCGGATACACTCGTGTCACTCAATTCAAATTCTCCGGTTGTGATAAACGAAAGCCCACGAGAAGCTCGTGGGCGGTCAGGGGTGAGGCTATCGGCGGATTTCGTAGATCAAAAGCGCACGCCGAGGCTCAGCCCTGGGGGGCAAAGACAACAGGCGGCAGTGCGCGAAATACTCACAGCCTTAGGATACCCAAAATAGCGCGCAGAGGCAACGGCCTTCCTCCGAGAGAACTGCTTCACCCCACCCGCGACTCCGCCTCTTTCGTCGCCTCATAAATCTGATCAAACGACTCAATCGCGTACAACACCGGCTGCATCTCGCTCACATTCACCACTGTATCCAGCACCTGCGCAAGATCGAAGTCGCGAATCTTCGGATTCCCACGAGGCCCGCCCTCAATCACATGCGTGCACTCCCCGTGCGACGAGATCAGCCCACTCCCATACACCTTCACCTCACCCTCCTGCCGGATCACGCCAAACTCCACCGTGAACCAGAACAGCCGCCCCATCCGCTCCAGCGCCTCCGCGCTCTCCAGCCCCGCGCAAACCTTCCCATAATGCTGCAGGAACTCCCCAAACACTGGATGCGCATGCATCGGCACATGCCCGAACACATCGTGAAAGATGTCCGGCTCCGGCGTGTACTCCATCGCCTCCCGCTTGCGAATCCATGTCGTCGTCGGGAACATCCGCGCCGCCAGCATCTCGAAGAACGCGCCCGCCGGCAAAAATCCGCTCACCGGCGTCGACTGCCATCCCGTCCGCGGCTGCAACCGTGCGCTCACCTCCGTCAGGTTCGGCAGGCGGTCCGGCTGCAATCCAATCCGGTGAAACCCATCCAGATACTCCGCGCAGGCATGCTGCTCCAGTTGCGGCATCCGCCGCCCCACCAGCTCCGTCCACATCGCATGTTGTTCAGGCGTATACGCTGCCCAATCCTGTCGAATAAGATACGGCGCGGCCTGCAAAAGCTCCGGCGATCCACTCGTCGCGGTCTGCATCGTGAGTTCTTCCTCCACGGCCCGCCCCACCAGGCCCACCACAATATGACAGCGCGCAACCCGCCACTGTCTACTACCCGCCTCGCTAACCCCCTGCTTCTACTGTCCGGCCCTCTACTGTCCAGCTTTTACTGTCTACTGACTAACCCTCTACTGTCTGCCTCCCAGACATATCCGCCCCCTTGGCCTCGCCTCCCAGCGACGTCACAACCGCCACAAGCACCGCAATCACCACCACCGTCCATCCCATCACCGGCGCCAGCCTGCCGCCAAACCACTTCGACGCAAGCTCTGCCTGAAAATGCCCATTGCGCGACGCCAGCAGATTCCCAACCTGATACGCAAACCCCGGCAGCACCGCCCGCAGCGCCCCCGGCGACAACTCATTCAGATGCACCGGAATCACCCCCCACGCCCCCTGCACCATGAACTGCATCAGAAATCCGCCCACCGCCAGCATCGCCGCCGAATGGCTCCACATCCACAGCGGAATCACCGGAATCGCCAGCAGCGCCGCAGCCACAATCGTCCTTCGCCGCCCCCATCGCTCCGACAGCGCACCGCAGCAAATGCCTCCCACAAACGCCCCCAGCGTCCCCACAATCGCCACCACCGAAGTCACCTGCGCATCCAGCCCATGATCGTGCTTCAAAAATGTCGGATACAGGTCCTGCGTCCCGTGGCTGAACGAATTAAATCCAAACATCAGCAACGCCAAAAAGAAAAACAGCGGCAACGACTTGCCAATCGCCCGCAACTCCCCAAACCACGGCCGCCGCACCCGTTTCTTCTTCGCCTGCCTACCCGCCTCCCACGCCGGTGACTCCTCCACCTTGAACCCGATATACCCCGCCAGCAGCGCGGGCACCGCACCCAGCAGAAACAGCATCCGCCAGTTCGTCAGGAACCCATGCATATGCAGGTGCGGAAAGATCGTCCCGTACGCCAGCGCCGCCAGCAGATTTCCCGCAACGTATCCCTCCTGCAACAACCCCGAGAAGAACCCACGCCGCTCCGCCGGCAAAGACTCCAGAGCCAGCGCCGCGCCCACGCCCCACTCCCCGCCCATCGCCACGCCAAACAGCGCCCGCATCACCAGAAAGCTGGTAAACCCCGGAGCAAACGCCGATGCCGCCCCAAACACCGAGAACAGCAGCACATTCAGCATCAGCGTCGGCCGCCGCCCAATCCGCTCCGCCAGCAGTCCAAACAGCAGCGCGCCCACCGGCCGCATGCAAAGCGTCCACGTAATGCTGTCCGCCGCCGTCGCCAGGCTCACATGAAAGGTCGAGGCAATCGAATCCAGGCAGTAGGTCAGCAAAAAAAAATCAAACGCATCCAGCGCCCAGCCCAGAAAGCACGCCGCAAACACGCGCCGTTGCGATGAGGTCAACGATCGAAACGGCTGCAACACCATGTGGACGCAGACCTCAGTCAGATATCGGTCAAAAGATCGACGCTTCTCGACAATTTACACCGCTTCCGTCCGCATTTAATGTGTCTCGGTCGGTTTGATCTGCCGCACATACACCAGGCCGCTGGAGATAGTTCGGCATACCATTTCCAGAAACTCGCCTGGGGTCCTTAACTGTTGAATACAATCGAATCGTGAGCGATTTCGCGGACCTATTCACGGGGCGACGCGGAACCAGCCGAGCCGCAGTAGCTAAAAAGCGCAAAATCACTCGGAACCAATCAGCGAGCTAAGATGCTATCGAATCGGAATGCTAAGATGCTATCGAATCGGAATGTAGGCGCCCTGATCTTCCTGACGGCAATCGGAGTAATTGCAATTGACGAAGTAGCTCCGAAGCAAGTTGGGATCGCCTTGATGGTCTTGCTCGTCCTCGGTATCCCGGTACTGATACTCTACAAGACCTTCAAAGGACGCCCAGCGAACGAGCCGTCAAAAGCTGTTAGCCAGCCACCGTTCCGAAGCGCATCGGGATATCTATTGCTGCTATGCATTGCGACCAGCATTGGATGTTTCTGCATAGCCGAGTTTAGGGACTATAACGGCAGAAAGTTGCCGATTTTCAATCAATCACTCGTGCTCGCAAATCAATCTTCTGCGGCTAGTGCTCTTTTGGGCGCTCCTATTCGGGCATCATGGCCTGTAAAGAGAAGCGGGAATCTTTCAGACGATGCGGCTGAAGTCCATTTAGTCATTCCCGTTTCAGGTAAGAGTCGACGGGGAAGTTTAGTTGTTGATGCGATTAAAGAGGCAAAGGAGTGGAAGATCACCCGACTTGTGCTCATCGAAACTGGAACCACAGACACGCCTGGAGCAAGTCAAGATATCACGCCGATATCCTAGGATTTCCTCGTTATCGATGCGGGATGTATGAGCTCTTGCAGATGTGACCTGCCCGTCGTACTGCTTCGCGCCCGTCTTGCCCAAAGTCTGTATTCGGTTCTTGCCGCCATGCTGCTACGTACGCTCTGTTCCGGCTCATCGTAGAAAGATGGCGAAGTAATGGAATCGCGCATAATCTGCATCCCTGAGAGGCGCTTCACCGCATTACCCTTAGCGCCTCAATCCCACTCTTTACAGCTTCGCCCGCAGCGGAACACCCGTATCCACCAGCGTCAACTCCGCCGCCGCCGTCTCCTGCTTCAAAATCTGATGGTGCAGGCAATACAGCGCCAGCTCCAGCCGGTCCGAGACGCCCAGCTTGTCATAAACCTTGCGCAGATAGTTCTTCACCACCTGCTCCGTCGTGCCGATCTGGTATGCAATCTCCTTGTTCCGCATCCCTCGCGTGATGCACGCAATAATCGACAGCTCTTTCTCCGACAGCCGTGGCTGTGTCCGCGGATTCGTCAGCGAAGCCGCCTGCGACCGATACGCCTCAATCACCCACGACACCGACTGGTTATCGATCCACGTCTCGCCCACCGCAATCTTGCGTACGCACTTCACCAGCAGGTCCGGCGAAATCGACCGCGGCACCACACCGCGCACGCCGCGCCTGTACAGCTCCACCGTATTGCCCTCATCAGCCTCGGACACCTGCACAATCAGCTTCGCATTCGGCGCCCTGCGCATGAACTGCGGAATCGCATCCACCGTCCCCGCAATCAACTGCCCCTCCAGCACGACGACATCCGTAGGAAACCGCTGCAGTGCCGCGTATAAATTATCCAGCGTCTCAGCCTGCGCCACCACGCGGATATCGTCTTCCAGCGCAAACACCTTGCGCATTCCCACGCGATAGATGGCCTGCGAATCCGCAAGAATGATGCGAATCCCCTGGCCCTCCTCCGCTGCGTTTCCGTTCTCCGTATTCTTTGATCCGTTAGTGCTCATGGTGCTCAGCCTTTAGTGAGTACTTGTCGATCACCGCGGCAGCCATATTCTTTCCCGCCGCGAAGTCGTGCCGCACAATCCTTCCAACGCAATCCAGAACCACATCGTCCGGTCCGCCCATAATGGCCGCCGGCATCTTCATCTGGAAGCGAACCGTACTGTTCACCGGCGGCACCTCGTCGCTGGTAAAGAGCAGCCCCGCGGCAGAAACATCCTCGGTAACTGCGTGGTACTCGCGCTCATCGGTCGAAAGCGTCAAGTCCAGATGCAAGGGAAAACGCACTGCGGCGCGAACCGGATCGGTAGCGGGCGGGCTCAACGGCGTCGGCAAGGGGTCTCTCCCAGACCGCCTCTAAGAGACAGTCCTCATTTCGAGGTCGATTGTACTGTAACTCATTCGTTACTACCGTGTCCCCAAAGGTAATCAACCCAGACGCCCACCCAGCCCACCGCTCAGCTCTTCTTCGCCCCCTACTTCTTCGCCGAAGCCCGCACCGCTCGCTTCTTCACCGCCTTCTTCGCCGCGCTCTTACGACTCTCCGCTGTCCCGCCCGCCAGAAACCGCGACCAATGAAACTGCTCGCTCGGCGCCTCACCCGCCCCAGCCTTCTTCACCGCCAGCCTCGCCACCCGGTCCACAATCCACTCAAAGCTGTCCTTGCCCACCGAGTGCAGGTCCGCATCCGGCACCGGGTTCATAAAGTCGATCGCATACGGAACCCCCTCCTCCACCGCAAACTCCACCGTGTTCAAGTCATATCCCAGCGTCCTGCACAGCGTCAGTGCATCCTTCCCCAGCCGTTCCAGCAACTCCTTCGAACACTCCGGAGCGTCCAGCACATAGCGTTCCGTATGCGGCCGCCGCGGATCGTACGGCATCACAAGCACGTCCTCACACCCCACCACAAAGCAGCGATAGTACTCCGTATAGTTCACCGCAGCCTGCAACACCATACACAGGTCGCGCGTCGAGTCATACGCCCTGAAGAACTCATCCGCATTGTGCACATGATGCACGTCACGCCATCCGCCGCCGTCATGCGGCTTCAGAAACGCCGGAAATTTCACATACCCAAAGATCGCCTCCCAATCCAGCGGAAACTCCAGGTTCCGTACCGACTGCTGATTCATCTCCGCCGGCAACAGCTTATGCGGCAGCAGCACCGTCCGCGGCACCGCCACGCCCAGCTTCGTGGCCAGCGAGTAGTTGAAAAACTTATCGTCCGCCGACCACCAGAACGGATTATTAATCACCTGCGTTCCCGTCAGCACCGCACTTTTCAGATAGGCCCGATAAAACGGCATATCATGCGAGATCCGGTCCACGATCACTGCATACCCACTCGGCTCGGCTATCCTCACATCGCCCACTTGCACAAATTCCGCGCGAACATCATCCAGCTCCATCGAATTAATGCGCTCCACCAGCGCTCCCGGAAACGTGTTCTCCATCCCAAACAGCACACCAATCTTCTTCATCTGCTCCACTCCAGCCCTTACTAACCACTACTACTAACTACTTCCTTACAGATACACCTTCGCCATCCGCTGCCACCACGGCCAATCGTGCCCAGCGTCATCGCCCCACACATCCAGCCGCACTGGAATCCCCTTCGCCCGCATCATCGCCGCCAGCCGCTCATTATCGTTCCAGCATTGATCGTGGACTCCTGTTGCCAGCACATACGTCCGCTGACGCATCTGCTCCAGAATCCCTTCGTCCTCCAGATTTGGCAGAAACTCCAGCGGCAGATGGAAGTAACAATCCTGGTCGTTGTACTGGCCCAGGAAACCAAGCTTCCTGAGATCGAACGCCCCGCTCATCGAAACAAACCCGGTAAACACATCCGGATGCCGCAAGCTGCAATTCACCGCGTGATATCCGCCAAAGCTGCATCCCGTCGCCACCAGCTCCGGCGCTTGATTCTGCACGCGCACAAACGGCACAACCTCGTCCACCACATAGCGGTCGTACTGCATCTGCCGCACAATCCGTCGCCGTGGCGGAACCCGCCAGTTGTACCAACTCTCCCCATCCACAGAATCCAGGCAAAACAGTTGCAGCGCCCCACTCTCAATCCTGTCCGCAACCGCGCCCACCATGCCGCGGTCCTCAAACTCATAAAACCTTCCCTGCGACGTCGGAAACACAATCGCCGCCGCGCCCCCATGCCCAAACACCAGCATCTCCATCTCGCGTCGCAGCTCCACCGAGTAACTCTTGCAGTATTCGCGTCTCACGCCTCTCGCCCTCTTCTTACCCGGAGTTACCCCGAGCCCTCATTCTCCCCCAGGATCCTGTTCAGCCGTCCAATACCGTTCCCCATTGCGAAAACCAGCCGGATTAGCGATACTTAGATGTTCGGACCCCCCGAGTGCCCTCCCCGTGTCGACCTCAATCCACGGACCGAGCGGCGGCTTCTGAACAAATCAAGTTTTTCTGAGAGGATTTACCCCTGTGTTGATGATCCGTCTGGCGCGCGTCGGCGCCCGCAAGCAGCCGCACTACCGCGTCGTTGTTATCGAGAAGGACCGCGCCCGCAACGGCCGCTCCGTCGAGGTGGTCGGCACCTACAATCCCCGCACCAATCCCGCCAGCATCAGCCTCAAGCGCGACCGCATCGACTATTGGACCGGCAAGGGCGCCCAGCTCTCCGAGAGGGTCGGCAAGCTCCTCACCAAGCATCAGCCGGCCGTCGCCGAAGCCGCGCCTACAGCCTAAAGTAACCATCCCTCTGCACGTTGGGGAGACTCAACCACGTACCCAAAGAATTCGGGTACAAAGCTCCCACTCCAGTAGACTTCCTCAAAGGTTGCTCCTTTTGGGAGCATCCTGCCGGTATATGGGCCCTTGTCTTGATTTGAGATTCTCTGTTGCCGGCTGCAGAGCGTCGCATCGCAATCCCCCGAGACCACTTCCATCAGAAGAAGCGGCTCCGGCGATTGGGGCGCCTGTGCAAGTTTTCTTGAGGTGGAGTAGTGACTGAAACTTTAGAATCATCGGATCCTCTCTCCGAGATGCAAGCGCTCGTGAGCGAGATCGCCCGGGCATTGGTCGATGACGTAGCCGCCGTTCACGTCGACGCCGTGTTGGATCAGGATGTCGTCGTGCTCCGCCTGCAGGTATCGCCCGCCGATGTTGGCAAGGTGATCGGCAAGCAGGGTCGCACCGCCCGCTCCCTTCGCACCATCCTGGGCGCTGCCAGCATGAAGTATCGCCGCCGTTTCGCCCTGGATATCGTCGAGGCCGGCGACGGCCCGGACGACCCCGACGAGCACGACCATGCGGAACCCTGACCTCTCACCGCAGCCAGGTCACCAGAGCCAGGGCGGCAGCAAAGGCGCCTGACCCTATGGAGATCGCGGAGAAAGCACCCCCGCAGTGGACCGCGGCAGCCCGTCTGCTTCGTCCTCAGGGCCGCCACGGCGAGCTGCTCGCCGACCCCCTCACTGATCAGCCGGCCCTCTTTGCCACCGGCCGGCCCGCCCTCGTCGACGGCCTTAAGACGCCCTCCGGCAGCCCTCTCGAAACCTCCATCGAAGACCACTGGCTGCCCACCGGCAAAAATGCCGGCCGCATCGTCCTCAAGCTCGCCGGCTGCGACAGCATCACTGAAGCCGAGCGCCTCGCTGGCCACAACCTCCTTATGCTGGCCGCCGACTTCCCTCCACTCGAGGCCGATACCTGGTACGTCCGCGACCTGCTCGGCTGCACCCTCCTCGACGCCGGCATGCCCGTCGGCCAGATCACCGGCGTGCAATACGCCATGGCCCCTGACGGCCGAACCCGCCTTTCCGACGCCGCCCCACTCCTCGAAGTAACCCAGACCCCGGAAGCCGAGCCCGCCCTCATCCCCTTCATCCGGGCCTGGCTCCAAAGCGTCGACCTCGAACACCGCCGCGTCACCATGAACCTCCCGCCCGGCCTGCTGACGCTCGATCCCTCCGCGGACGAAGATTCATAGACGTTCCCCGCGCAAACGCCAGTGCGCACACAGATGAACTCAAAACGCGAAACGCGCGACGCGAAACGCGTAACTGAATCGCCAAACCCCAGCCACAGCTCTCCAACCGACTTGCCTCGCACCACCCTCCAGATACACCCTAAACTCAGCACAGCAACACACCTCGCTCATGCGATTCGACCTCGTCACCCTCTTCCCCGGATTCTTCGAAGGCCCGCTCCACTACGGCGTGCTCGAACGCGCCCTGCGCACCGGCCTCGCCGAGGTCCACACCCACGACCTTCGCGACTGGACCCACGACCGTCACCGCACCGTCGACGACCGTCCCTTCGGCGGCGGCGAAGGCATGGTCCTCAAACCGCAGCCTATCTTCGAGTGCGTCGAATCCCTCAACATCACACCCAGGGCCACCCGCCTTTCCGATCCATCCGCCGCCCGCGAATCCGTCATTCTACTCTCCGCACAGGGCAAGCGCTTCACGCAAGCCATCGCCCGCCATCTCGCCACGCTCGACCGCATCGTCCTCATCTGCGGCCGCTACGAAGGCGTCGATGAGCGCGTCGCGCAACTCCTCTCTGACCAGGAGCTCTCCATCGGTGACTTCGTCCTCTCCGGCGGCGAGCTCGCCGCCGCAGCCATCCTCGACGCCGTAACCCGCCTGCTCCCCGGCGTCCTGGGTCATGAAGACAGCTCCCGCTATGAAAGCTTCGGCGAAGGCGACGACGCCCTGACCGCAAGCTCCCCTGAAAATTGTCATCCTGAGCGCAGCCCTCAAAATCGTCATCCTGACCCTGAGCATCGCGAAGGGGAAGGACCTGCTTCACCCCGAGACCAGCCACAACGCGTCCCCCGCTCTACCCACGCCTCCGGCGGTCTGCTCGACTACCCGCACTACACCCGCCCCGCCGACTTCCGCGGTGCCCCCATCCCCGAGGTCCTTGCCGGCGGCGACCACGCCGCCATCCGCCGCTGGCGCCGCCACGCCGCCCTCGCCAAAACCCACGCCAACCGCCCCGACCTCCTCGCCGCCGCCGACCTCAGCGATGACGACCGCGAGTTCCTCGCCACCCTCGACGATGCCCCGTGACCCTGCCACTGAAACCAGCTGCGCGGCATCGCAAGAGACTCGACATCCCGGTTCCACCCGCCTATTATTTCTGGCGAGGGAATACCCATGCGACTGCTTCGATTGCTTCCCCTCCTTCTTTCTGTCGCAGCCTTTGGTGTCTGCGCCAGCGCCCAGCTGCCAGCCGCCAACTCAACTCCCGCGCCGCCCGTAAACCCGCCGGCAACTTCCTCACACATTCCCGCGCTTCCAGCTGCCTCAATCACCGTCTCGCCGCCCAGGCAATTCAATCTTCCGCCGGCGACGGCCAAAACCAGGTCCATCGAACCAAACAATCAATCTTGCTACACGCTTCGAACCTACGAGTTCAAATCCAGCGGCGTTGAAGGAAGCGCTCCCAGGTTGGCGAGTTACTCCACCTGCACCCGCGCCTCCGCTAGCCGTCTGAAAGAGCTCACACTGGCTCCCAAATAGGTGCGTGAGAAGATCGCGCCGACAACGTACGCTTTCCCATCCTGTGCGCGCACGCAGACCTGTCGAAATTGCTGGGGAATGCCGGAATATTCGTGTAAACTGAATCCTGCGACTCCAAGCAAGGAAACACGTTATGTCAATCCATCCCATCATGCAGAAGCTGGCCGATAAACTCCAGCGCACCGACCTCCCCGACTTCGCTCCCGGCGACACCGTTCGCGTTCAGGTAAAGATCAAGGAAGGCGAAAAAGAGCGCTTGCAGGCGTTCGAGGGCATGGTCATCGCCTGCCGCAAGGGCCCCCAGGGCTCCTTCACCGTCCGCAAGATGAGCTTCGGCCAGGGCGTCGAGCGCATCTTCCCTTACAACTCCACGGTCGTCGCCAAGGTGGAGAAGATCCGCAGCTATCAGGTCCGCCGCTCCAAGCTCTTCTACCTCCGCGGCCTGCGCGGCAAGGCCGCGCGCCTGCGCGAGGTCGAGCGCACCGCCTAGTCATCTTCTGCCGATGCCGGCAGACATCATCAAGACAAACTAAGGGCCGCCCGAAGGCGGCCCTTAGTCTGTTCCGTGTGAGGTTGTGAATTCAGCAGCCCCATTCCCAACAGGTTCACGCAGCTTACGGATTCTTCGTCAGCTCAGTCTTCTTGCTTACCTCTTCTGTAGAAGTAGTAGTCGCCACAGGCGTCACCGTCTTGTGCGCGCTCGCCTGCGCCGTTACCGACTTGATCGATACGCATGGCTGCGGCGGAGCCATCTGCCCCGGCAGCACCGGTGGTCCCGCCTTGCGCATCTGCCCCGTGGGGCATGGCGTCAGCAACTGTGTCGGCATCAGGTCCGCCGGCGGAGGAGGAGCCTCATCATCCGCCAGCCGCACATTCGGCTTCGCGCCCGGCCACGCATAAGGAGCCTTGCGCACCGTCCCATATCCAATCACCGGAAAGATCGACGGCAGCTTGAACCCACGGTCGACCAGCACATACGCCGGTTCCACCTTCTTGCTCAGCAATCGCTTCTCCGACGCCAGCTGCAGCGTATGGTCTTCGATCGTCACCGTCAGCGTGTTATTGCTGAAAGCGCTCTTCTGCTCCGTCGCTCCAGGAAACGGCGCATTTGAGACTACCGCCACCCCAATTCCCGGCGCGTACAGGTAGATGTACTTCAAGTCGGCGATGTCATAGTTCAGCGCCGTCTTGCCGGTCATCCCATCCACCGTCAGCGTTCCGCGCGCGATCGACACAGGAATCATCTTCGGCGGCTTTACCTTCTTCACGTGCAGCTTCTTGCCGTGCTCGTCGTAGCCCAGGTCCGTCGCCGTCTGAAACACCGGCTTGCCCTCCGCCGTAAACAGCGGATGCCCACGCTTGTCGCGCTGCTGCATCACCGGCGCGTTCCACATCGGCTTGCCGTCCGGGTCCAGCCGCTGAATCCCCTGATCATCCAGCATCGGCGTCGGCGCCAGTTGGACGATCGTATTCGGCCCGGTGTACTCGTCCTTCTTTCCCTTATGTTTTTCCTTCGTCTCCGCGGCATGCGGCGAAGCCGCGGGCATCGGCGGCTTGGAGACCGTATCCGTATCCTTCGCCGTAGAAGCGAATGCAACCGCCGGCTGGGCCGCAACGGCCTCAGTTATCGGGGAGGAAGTTGTCTGCTGGGCGGTCGCCTGCCATCCGGCCAGCAATATCGCGCTCGTGACAAGAAGAAGTTTGCGCAGCATCATTCGACACTCCATGGGCAAGTGTTCTCAGCGACATAAACATTTCTCCTGAAGGTGTAGCTAAGGCGAAACTGATGGTGTCGTTTTCTCTCGAGGAAAACGACCTCCACAGATTCCCGTCGAAACCACATCATCAGGAGAAATGCTCCAAAAACTCGCCGTAGCCAGCCTACGGCCATCCCGCGCTCTCCGGTCTGCCGCGTTTTGGGGAGTCCCGCTACCCACTCGTGTCATACCGCCGCACAAGCTCCTGATTGCAACCGCCTGCCCCACAACTCTGTCATCACAACCGGACCCCTTCACCTCAGATATGTCATCTCGACCGGAGCGCAGCGGAGTGGAGAGACCTGCAGTTCGCTCGGGTCACCCTTATCGCTTCGGAGATCTGCTCTAAACTGAAGCGATGGCGAGCCTGTTCCGCATCCCCGCACTCCCCGGCGTCACCAAGGCCACCGCCAAGCAGCACATGCTCAAGCAGCTCATCTGCTCCGACGCGCCCGAGCAGGCGCTCCGCTACCACGGCTTCCGCATCATCGCCGGCGTCGACGAGGTCGGCCGCGGCTCCCTCTTCGGTCCCGTCGTCGCCGCCGCCGTCATCCTTCCCGAGCGCACCGCCATCCTCGCCCGCATGGGCCTCAAAGACTCCAAGCAACTCGACCGCAAGGCCCGCGAAAAACTCGACCGCAAGATTCGCCGCATGGCCCTCGCCTTCAGCATCGCCGCCGTCGACGCCGAGACCATCGACCGCATCAACATCTACCAGGCCTCGCGCCTCGCCATGCGCCTCGCCGTCGAGCAGCTCACCGTCGCGCCCGATCACCTCATCATCGACGCGCTCCGCATCGACCACCCCTGCGCGCAGACCAAGCTCTTCTACGGCGACGCGCTCTGCCTCTCCATCGCCGCCGCCTCGGTCGTCGCCAAGGTCTACCGCGACGCCCTCTGCCGAGAGTTCGACACACAGTTCCCGCAATACGGTCTCGCCAGCCACAAAGGCTACGGCACGCCCGAGCACCGCCGCGCCCTCAAGGAGCACGGCCCCTGCCCCCTACACCGCCGCAGCTTCGCCCCCGTCTACGCCGCCAACCCCGAAGCCGCCCTCGACACGCAGCTTGATCTCGACGACATGTTCGACGAACTCCCACACGAAGAGCTCGCGCCCGAAGAGCTTGCACTTGAGGGGCTCGCAAGCGTTGCGGGAGCATGAAAGACTAGAACGGAAAGGAGAACCGTTCGTGGATGAGAGGCTGCCATACGCTGTATTTTGGACCGGGATTCTCATGTTAACAATAGGTGTAATTGGGACTTGCTCAGGACGAATTTGGGGACGCAATGGGCAAAGCGCCTACCGAGACAAGAATCCGAAGACGTTTTGGCTGGGAGTGTCCTCGTACTACCTCGCGGGCCTCGGCTTGATTGGCTTTTACCTCTACAAAGCCGGTGTGTTCTCAAACTGAGCTGATGTCCTCCATAGAAGGCGGTTCATACTTGCCGGGTGCCCATCCATACGCGAAGGCGGATGGGTGGGATGCGGTGCTGACCGACGCACCATTCCCAAAATCAGGCAAAATCTCTCCATGCCCCTCCGCCTCCTCTGCATCACCGCCCATCCCGACGACGAATGCTTCGCCTTCGGCGGCGCTCTCGCTCTCTACGCCCAGCGCGGCGTCGAAGTCTCCGTCCTCTGCCTCACCGACGGTCAAGCCGCCACCAACCGCGGCGACGCCTCCAGCAACAAAGAGCTCGGCAAGATTCGCCGCGCCGAGTTCGAAGCCTCCTGCAAAGTTCTCGGCGTCGCCCACTACGACCTGCTCGACTACCAGGACGCCCAGCTCGAGTTCGCCGACTTCTCCAAGCTCGTCACCACGCTCGTCGAGCGCATGCGCTCCTTCCGCCCTCACATCGTTCTCACCTTCGCCGGCGACGGCGCCGTCAACACCCACCCTGACCACACCATGGTCTCCGCCGCCACCACCGCCGCCTTCCACTGGTCCGGCTCGCCCAAGCGCTACATCACCCTCGGCAACCTCTGGCAGCCGCAGAAGCTCTTCTACCTCACCACCAGCTTCTTCCTTCCCGACCGCCGCCCTCCGCTGCCCGCGCCCTGGACCCACACCCTCGACATCAGCTCCGTCTTCGACAAAAAGAAGGAAGCCTTCGCGCAGCACAAATCGCAAGCCCCGCTCATGAACATGGCTCTCCCCATCTTCGAGCAACACGGCCCCCACGAGCACTACACACTGGCCGCCACCCTCGTCCCCCAGCCCACCAGCCAGAGCACCGACCTCTTCGAAGGCGTCGCCGAGTAGCTTCGCAGTACACTATCCACACCATGCGACTCAGGCTGCTGATCGCCTTGCTCGTCGTCTGCCCCTCGTCTCTGCTCTTCGGGCAGGCCGCCGGCAACCCTCCCGCCCAGCCACCCGCCCAACCCTCCGCTCCTCCGCCCGCTACCGGCCGCATCACAGGCATGGTCTTCTGCAACGACACCCACCGCCCCGCGCGCGGCGCCATCGTCATCTCCCTGCCCATTCCCAAAGAAGGCGACCTACACCCCTCCTCCGATGATTCCGGCACTCGCGTAGCCATGGACGGCGCCTACACCATCGACCATCTTGCCCCCGGCGACTATACCGTCGTCGCGGTTCTTCCCGGTTACCTCACCGCCTTCGATGATCTCCCGCTCGACGACGCCCTCGACAACAGCTCCTCCACCATGCGCAAGCAGCTCATCCGCAACGGTGTGATCTCCGTGCACAACGACGCAACCGCACACATGGATGTCACCATCACGCGTGGCGCCACCGTCACCGGCAACGTGCTCTACTCCGACGGCTCGCCCGCAACTCAGGTCGTCATCTCCGTCGAAGACGTCAACGCGAAACCCGTCCTGCGAAAAAGTACGGATCCCAACAACCCACAGATCATCAGCACCGGCGCCTTCCTTCGCAACGAAATTATGCACCAGACCCAGGCCACCGACGATCAGGGCAACTTCCGCATCTCCGGCCTCAGGCCCGGGATCTACCGTATCGCCGCGATTCAGCCGGTCGATAACCCCTTGTCCGGCGACGACAACGACGGATTCTTCAGCGGAGTTGTCGGCGATTCCAAGGGTCTGCGTATCTACAGCGGCGACACCGTTCACAAGAAGGCGGCCAAAACCTACGACCTTCGCGCCGGTGACGTCGTCACCGGAATCGACATCACCATTCCCACCGACAGCCTCCATCGCATCCAGGGCTACATCACCACCCTCGGCGGTCTTCCTGTCCCGGTCGCCACCCTCACCCTCACCGATACCTCCGACGACTCCTTCAGCATCCACACCACTCCCGACCGTGACGGATCGTTCAGCTTTGCAACCATTCCCGCGGGCACCTACAAGCTCTCCGCCAGCGGCGCCCAGATTGGAGACATCCCGGCGAACCTTCCCGCGTCAGGCGCTATACAGCCTGGCAGCTTGAAGAACGTCCATGCTCTCGCTGACGCTTCCACCACGATTCTTGTGAAAGACGATGACCTCACCGACGTGAGCCTCCAGCTCACCGATCCCGCGCAACCCGCCTCATCCACTCAGCCCGCATCGTCCCCTCAATAGCCCCAACTCCGGGTGCCCCATTCATGCGCAGCCTCATCGCGCATGGGTGGGAGTTCACAAAATTTTGACGAGCCCCAACTCCGGGTGCCCATTCATGCGCAGCCTCATCGCGCATGAGTGGGGTTCACAGGAAATCATCGCCCACGGCCATCAACAAGCGCCAACGGCGCGAAACATACCAGCCTGGGGCGCAGCCCCAGGAAACCTCAAATTGCATTAGGGCTGAAGGCCCGCAACATCCACTCCCACAAATCTAAGCGCGCACCACAACACGCGCCCGCTTACCCCGCATCCGCTTCACCACCACATACCCCACCCTCGCCAGCAGCAGCACCGCCAGCACCGCGGTGTCCTTCCACGGCGTCCGCACGCCCGTCTTCACCAGCCACCAGTAGTGAACCACCGCCGCGCCCGCTGCGACATAGATCAGCCGATGCAGCCGCTGCCAGTTCTTCCCGCCCATCCAGCGCAGCACGCGCTGCGGGCTCGTCACCGCCAGCGACAGCAGGCACAACCACGCCAGCAGTCCCACCTGAATGAATCGCCGCTTCTCCGCATCGTCCACCATCGTCGGCAGGATCATCACAAACTGATGCCAAGGCTCCATCAGATGTCCGGCCTCCAACCCCGCCATCGCCCCGGGCACGTCGTAGCCTGAAAATAAAAACACATACGTCATCAGGTGCAGCGTCGCATAGAAGAACGCATACAGCCCCACCATCCGCCGGAAACGGATCATCCATGCCAGCGACGGGCGAATCCTTCGCACCGGCGTAATCGCCAGGTCGGCCAGCAGCAGCCACAGCGTCCAGTTCCCGGTGAAGTGCGTGATGTAATTCACTGGATCTGCCTGCGCCGCCAGCGCTCCGCTGCGATAACTCCACAGCAAAAACACCAACGGCAGCAGGCACAAAACATGCACCACAGCCTTCAGATAAGGAATCGCTTTACCAGGCATACGTTTGGAGAGATCAGAAAACAGAGATCAGAGAACTTGGATTCGCTGATCTCTGTTCTCTCATCTCTGATCTCTCACCCCTCAAAAATTCTTCCTCAGATCCATCCCCGCATACAGCCCCGCCACCTCACTGCCATACCCATTGAACGGCTGCGTCGGCACAACCTTGGGAAAGATGCTGTTGGAATTCAGCAGCCGCTCATGCGCCTGCGACCATCGCGGATGGTCCACCGCCGGATTCACATTCGAATAAAACCCGTACTCATCCGGAGCCATATCGTTCCACGTCGTATGCGGCTCCTTGGCCACAAACCTGATCTTCACAATCGACTTCGCCGACTTGAATCCATACTTCCACGGCACAATCACCCGTATCGGCGCGCCCTGCTGGTTCGCCAGCGTCTCGCCGTAGCTCCCGAACGTCAGCAGCGTCAGCGGATGCATCGCCTCATCCATCCGCAGCCCCTCCGAGTACGGAAACTCGATCCCCGACGGCAGCGTCATTCCCTTCCCGCTCGTCGTCGTCAGAAACTGCACATACTTCGCGCTCGGCAGCGGCTCCATCGCCTTGAGGAACTCCGCCAGCGGATACCCATCCCACGGAATCACCATCGACCACGCCTCCACGCAGCGGAACCGGTACACCCTCTGCTCGATCGGCCGGTACTTCATGATCGTATCGATGTCCACCGTCTGCGGCTTCGCCACCAGCCCCTCGACCTTCACCGTCCACGGCCGCGTCTGCATCTTCCACGCGTTCTTCTCCGGGTCGTCCTTCTCTTCGCCGAACTCATAAAAGTTGTTATAGCTCTGCGCCTTCGCCTCCGGCGTAATCGCGCGATCCGGAACCGTATAAGCCGACGCCACCGTCGTCAGCTTCGTCAGCGGCGCCGCATGCTTGGTCTCCGCAAACGCCCGGCCCGCAAACGCCGCCGCGCCCACCGCGCCCACGCCCGCCAGCAAACTCCGCCGGCTCATCTGAAACGCGCGAACCGTCTCCTTCGGCGTAATCTCCGACGAAGCAATCTCTTTCCCTGTGCGCAACAGCATACCCGTCTCGTTTCTCCACCGTCAGATTAGACGCGCCCCTCGCGCCCCCAGACTCAAACCCCGACTCGCATCCAGACTCACGCTTAATGTACGCTCCACACGCTCCGTCAGATGGGCCGCACTGCTCTCCTCACCACAAACCACACCGTCCCCACCGCCGCCACAACCACCGCCAGCAGCAACTCCCGCATCGACCCCCTGCGCACAAACACAATGTACCCAAACCCAATCAGCGCAATCACCGGAGGAGCCGGATACAGCCACATCCGAAACGGCCGCCTCATCTCCGGCCTGCGCACGCGCAACATCATTACGCCCACATGCTGCAGCGAAAACTGCAACACAATCCGCAGCACGACCAGCGCCGCAATCACCTCGCCCAGCGAAAAGAAGCAGCACACGCAAGCCACACCGCCCAGCACTAACAGCGACACATAAGGAAACCGCCGCGTCCTGTGCAGCTTTCCAAACACCGCCGGAAAGTTCCCATCCCGCGCCGCCGCAAACGGTATCCGCGAGTACCCCAGCAGCAGCGAAAACACGCTGCCGAACGCCGTCACCATCACCATCACAGCCGCAATCTTCCCCAGCACCGCCGCCCCATGCACGCCCATCGACGGCGCATACGCCATCTCCATAAACCGCGACAGCAATGCCTCCCGCATCGCCGCTCCGCCGCGCATCATCTCCGGCGCGCTGATCACCGACAGCACGCTCGCATTCAGCGCCAGGTACAACACCGCCACAATCGCAATCGACAGCAGAACCGCCCGCGGAATCGTCCGCGCCGGATCCTTCGCCTCGCCGCCCAGAAACGTCACGTTGTAATAGCCCCAGTAGTCATAGGTCGCCAGCAGCATCGCCGACCCCAGCCCTGCAAAGAACGCGCGGCTCAGGTGAAACGCCCCCGGCGGCACCGTCACCACCTGCGCCCAATGCCCATGCCACAACCCTGTAACGACAGCCCACGCAATCGTCGCCAGCACAACCACCAGCAATCCCCGCGCAATCCTCCGCACTCCGCTCAGCCGCCGATACAGCAGCGCCACCGCGACCACCACCACGCCCACCGCAATCCATGTACTCCACGCTCGCAGCGCCGGCGACAGCGCGCCCGCATACTGCGCCAGCCCAATGCATCCGCTCGCCACACTCAGCGGAGCCGAAAACAAAAGCTGAAACGCAAACAGAAAACTCAGCCACCGCCCCCATCGCCCCGGATACATCTGCGCCAGGTACGCATACGTCCCTCCGGCCTCCGGCATCGCCGCGCCCAGCTCCGCCCACACCATCCCATCGCACACCGCCAGCCCCGCGCCCAGCACCCATCCCAGCATCGCCTGCGGCCCGCCCATCG
>Ga0207933_1000960_pt1 | contig 24477 bp, 15 predicted proteins | sample NGESurdeep092012_4_FD_184488 | JGI IMG/M metagenome (GOLD analysis project Ga0207933, IMG submission 184488) | Arctic peat soil microbial communities from Barrow, Alaska - NGEE Surface sample F53-3 deep-092012 (SPAdes) | ecosystem: Environmental > Terrestrial > Soil > Wetlands > Peat ... | reverse complement strand
CCGCGGAGGGCGGTCCGGTCTTCCGCCTGCCGCTCGGCGCATGGATCCCGTATCTGCACGCGCTCGGCGGCGGCGTCCGCACCAACGGCCCTGTGACCCAGCCACTGACCTGGGGATGGGGCGTCACAGGGGGTGGCGGCGTGGATTACGTCCTTCCCTTCTTCAAGCATCATGTTGCCGTCCGCCTGATTCAGGCCGACTGGCAGTACTCGCAGGTGGTCTACGGCCCGCTCGTGCTGCCTGAGGGCGTCAAGGGCGGCTTCGGCGAGATCGACGCGCTCAAGCTCTCTGGCGGCCTGGTATGGAAGGCTGGTGAAGCCAAACCCAAGCCCGCGTTGCAGATCGGCTGCATCTCCCAACCTGCCCAAGGCTATCCCGGCGACATCATCACCGTCACCGCCAGCGCGATCAACTTCGACACCAAGCGGCCCGCCGCCTACACATGGAAGACCAATGGCGGACACCTCAAGTTCGACAAGGCCACCGCCACCATCGACACTGCGGGCCTCGCGCCCGGCGAGTACGTCGTCGAGGCTCATGTCGTTCAGGGCATGAAGGCACGCCAGCAAGCCTCCTGCAATACGCCCTTCACCATCAAGCCCTTCGAGCCGCCAACACTCACCTGCTCGGCTACGCCACCCACGGCAACGGCAGGCACGATCATCGACATCAGCACCACCGGCACCAGCCCGCAGAATCGGCCGCTCACGTATTCCTACAGTGCCAGCGCTGGTCAGATCACCAGCGAAGGCCCGACCGCGAAGCTCTCCACCGCCGGTCTCAGCGCAACGACCGTCACCGTAACGTGTAATGTCGTCGACGATCTCGGCCAAACCGCGCAGGCCAACACGCAGGTCGCGCTCACCGTGCCGCCGACGCCTGTCGTTCCCGAAACCCAGGAGATGTGCCACCTCAGCTTTGAGCGTGACCGCCGCCGCCCGGACCGTGTCGACAATGAAGCCAAGGGCTGCCTGGACGACATCGCGCTCACGCTCGAGCAGCAGGCCGCAGCGAAGCTGGTCATGATCGGCAACTCTTCCGCGAATGAGCAACCCGAAGCCGGAGCCGAACGCGCGCTGAATGCACGTCAGTATCTGGTTCAGGAGAAGGGCATCGACAGCTCTCGCATCGAGCTCCGCGCGGGCTCCATGCCGGGCCGCTTCGTCACCAACATCCTCGTTCCGCCGGGCGCACACTTCGATCCTGGAACTTCACAAACCTTCGACGAGAACACAATCCAGCGTCACGGCCAGGCCTATGGCGTTCATCACGCGCCCTCATCCGCACCGCACTATCAGCCGCGCAGAGTCGCTCCACGCCATCGCGTCGCCTCTCCGGGAGCTGGCAATGTGTCGATACCTCAATCCGGTCCAGCCCCTCTGGCCCGCAAACCAGGAGCGCATCCGGCGAAGCCTTCCCCGGGTACGCCCATGCCTCCAAAGCCCGCGTCGAAGAACAAGTCATCCTCAGCCACTCCACCGCTTGCGAAGCATCCACCCGCAAAGTCGGCCTCCGCGAAGCCTGCGCCGGGAACGCCGGTGCCGACGACGAAGAAGAGCTGAGCTGCGATATTGCGGGCAGCTCATGCTTCCCGCATCCTCTCTATGACATCTCCGGCAAATGCAGAACACCCGTTCCACGCTCGCGCCGCTGAGAGTTTCTGGTAGACTTGTCCAGTCGGAACGCGGGCAGATTGGCCTCGGAAACACGGCCTGAATCGCTCGTTCCAGCCTCCGGCAACAGAGCTCACCAAGGTTCGGGGCGTAGCGCAGTCTGGTAGCGCACCTGGTTCGGGACCAGGGGGTCGGAGGTTCAAATCCTCTCGCCCCGACCATTTTAGATCGATAGCTTACAGAGATTTGACAACGGAGGTCCCTCCGCCCATGAATGGATCGAGTGCAACATTCCCGGATCCTTGAGGACTCGCTCGCGCTCCTGACTTCGAAGTCGCATTCGGGTAGCCTCCGTCGACAAACTATGGGTTGTTCCGCTCTGGCAGTTGCTGACCTATATCGTGGGACCGATGGCAACTCCGCTCACCGCATTGCCCGAGGAACATGATCCCAAAACAGTTGCCAGTGCCGCGGCCAGGTACTCGGGGTGCTGGCGAAGTTCCGATCGACCACAGGGTTTTGAACCGAAGTCCCGAAGCAAAAGAGTACTGCGAGAACACGCTCAGGTTGCAATGAGGGTGACTCTGAGTTTGCTGGCAAAGGTGCCCGCAGGCAATACGACCGCACCCTCCTGCACCCTTCCGTACGAACTTTGTGACAGGGCCTTGCCGTCGGGCCGGTGCAAGTGCACTACAAACTCCGCGTCTGAGTTTCTCTCACATTCGAGTGCAACGTGCATACGGCCATCCGGCGTCGCTTCTGTACGCCAGCTCACCAGGCCGAAACGCGTCGGGCAACGCTTTACGTCGATCACCTCCCCTGCCTCGAACCAATGTTTCGGCGCTGCTTTCTGCAGGTGTACCCGCAGTGCATCAGCCTCTTCATAGCACAGCAGCCATCGCAAACCCATGGTGAGCTGCAAGGTGCTGTTGATCACGGCGGACCACCAGTATTTTGATCCTTCACCAGCGAAGCTACCCGGCAGCAGCGCATCCTCTGGAGCGTAGCGATTGCCGCTGTCCTGCGCAAAGCAGCCGAGGCCGTAGAGGGTAAGCAGGAACGGTCGATAATCGGGCTGCCGTATCCGCGCTGATAGCGTGCCATGCGCCATAAAGTTCGACGTGCGCATCTCGTCGTCGTTCGTCTCGATGCCAACCAGTTGCATGCCTGCAAGCTCACGGTGGCGCAGATGGCCGAGGTCGAGTTCTCGGTCGCCCCAGTCGGCGAGAAACCAATCCTCCATGAAACGATGATTCTCATAGCTCGCTAGCTCCTTCGGGCTATGATTCGTATCTTCGGGAGTGAAAGGGGTGATGTCGGCATCGCGCATCTCTGCACTCCTCGCCTTCAGAGTCAACTGCATCGAGCGCATGATATCCACCCGAAGTTCAGCGGCGAACTGCGCCACGTCCGCCGCTTCGGCCCTGAGCGTCCTATCCGACTGCGCTGCAGATGCCAGCGCCGCCGCATGCTCCTCAAGGCCGCGCCACACACCCGCAGAATTCTCGTAAAAATAAGGGTGATCCTCAGGCAGATTATGTTGCGGGTTTCCCCAGTCCGCTTCTGGAGATCCCCAGATCAGTCCATGGTGCGGGTCGCCCGCCGGATACTTTGACTTGCTGTACTCGTAGCGTTGACGCAAGTTTGCGACCATGTGTCGCAACATCGGAAGTCGCGCAGTAAAGGTCTGCAGGTCTCGTTCGAAAAAGTATCCGCGCGCAGAGTTCCACAGGACCATCCCGACACAGAAGGGCGCCTCGACCTGGTCCTGGGTGTTGTACAGGAAGTCTCCGTTCGCCATTACATAATTGTCCAGATAGAACTGGAAGTATCTGTCGCTCGACGATGTCAGGTTCCACAGCTGGTGCGCCCAGATAAACTCATAGTGCGCCACAGGAAACAGTGCATGGCTGCGTTCCGGAATCTGCGTATACGCACCCTCGCCGACCTGATAGGTGGGATGTAGTCCGCGATAGCTACAGCGGCTCAGCATCAGCCCGGCACGTGCGCCCGCAAGCAGCCATTCATCGGGTATAGCCACCGGCATGGATTCTGAGAAGAAACTCTCCCAGTGTCGCCATATCTTTAGCAATTCGGCGAAGAACGTCGCGGCGTCGCCGTTGGGATATCGCTCCACAAACGCGCGCCCTTTCTCGTCCTTCCAGACTTGCATGCGCGGATCGACCTGTTCTTCAGGAACCATCATGCGCAGTCTCGTCAAGGGAGCCGCATCGATGCCCTCGGGCAGCAGACACATTACCTCATATCCGCACCGATAGTGCGGATTCCACACCCCAACGTCCGCGACGGGGAGATAGCCGCCCAGCAGCGTTCGTTTGCTATAGCCCTTCACGTACTGCCAGCATTGCGAGTTGAAGGTAGGAAGCGAAGCCCGCGGATCCACTTGCGGATCTAGCTCATCCGGAGCCCATGCCGCGTGAGGCGGCTTGGCCACTCGTTCGCGCGAGGTGCCGTCGGGTTCAAGGTATAGCGAGCGCTCCGGCCCTCCCTGCTCGTTGCTCACCAGCGTCCAGCCAATGTACTCCGGCCCCAGCGCAGCTATGTTCTCGTAGCAGGGATCTTCTTCTGACTCAAGAACGTAGTTGCCGGGCACATCCGGACCAGGCACGTGGTGCCCCTCGCGCTTAAGCTGTACAGCCTCAGGAGCCGCAATCGCGCGCGGACGAGTCTGCGCCAGATCACCCACCCACTTCGGGATAGATGCAATCGTGCCCGCTTCATTGACGAATGTGATCACTCCCCGATGGGTCCCTCGTTTCTCCAACACTACCGCCGGATTGCCGTCCACTTGCGCAGTCGCGACCCACTGCCATCCGTCCGTCAGCTCCCCTTTCCGAAGCGTCGATTCGACACCGCTGGTTTCAAAGACAGCAGTGTCAGCGCTCAACCGCCGCAACCTGGGCACGGCTGCAAGGGCCTCACGTTCTCTGGGAAGAAATTCGACATACTCGTTGACGATGCGTGGCGGGCGGTAACCCGCTGCTACAGGCGTGTCCGGTTCGGTGAAGCCTGAAAGCGCGAAGCCATTGCGAGCGGCCAAGCCACAGGCCGAGAGCATCGCTACAAAGGAACGTCTTGAAACTGTATGCATGGAGCTCATCCGAAGTTTGAAGATTTTTACCTCTGGTCCGCCGCACCCTGGGGACTCGGCGGAGGAGACTCGACGAGTGTGCGAGGCCTGCTTTTCTCTGTCTTTGCGGCTGCCAGTTGGCGAGCCTGCATCAAGCGCTTTACCAGCTCGGGAAGCTCTGTCCTCTGATCGGTCTTCCGGACCGCCAGAATCAGGTGGTAAAGCGCCTGCGGATTCTCGGGATCAATGGCCAGCGCCGCGCGGCTCGCTGTTATGGCTGCTTGAATGTCATTGACTTGCAGATAAAGAGACGCAACTAAGTCCGCGGCATCGACACTCTTTGGGTTGAGTTGCACCGCACGCTTTGCCGCATGCAATGTTTCAGCGAAGCCGGCCGTACCCTTCGGGTAACCCTGCTGCGACAACCCCTCCGCCAGCAGGTACCACGCCAGAGCGTCGTCAGGATGCTGCTTGACCTGCGCACGGAACCGCGCCAGCGCGGCGGCCGAGTTATGCGCCTGCGACTGTGCAATGCCCTCCGCCACGCCGATAAAGGAAAGTCGGGGATCGATTTCGTCGGCATGGTTGAAGTCCGCATAGCCCTCATCCACCTTGCCGAGCTGGCAGAGCAGAACGCCGCGCGCAAAATAAAGCTCCGCGGCCTTCGGATTCTCCTTGATCCCGATGTTCACCACGTCCAGTCCAACCTGCATTGAGGCATGCATGTACGCGAGGTTGACGAAGTCTAGGTAGGCGCTCTGATCATGCGGATGCAGAAGGATTGCCTTACGCAGCAGACTCAAGGCCGCCTGAGTATCTTTCTGAGACTCGGCAATATCGGCGCCGAGTGTGAGATCGTCCTCGCCGGGTTCAGCCGCCGCCAGGATAGGAGCGAGCGTCGCTTGTGCCTCTGCTGCATGACCGGCACGGAACTGTGCTAGCGCCAGGTCGTAGCGCACTTCCTCATCGTTCGGCTTTAGCTCCAGCAGTTGCTTGAAGACTTCGCTGGCCTCGGCGAAGTGCGACAACTTTACCAGGCAGGAGCTGTATTGCAGTAGCACCTCAGGCCGCTGCGCGATTACCTCCGACGCCTTGGCAAAGTTTGCCGTTGCTCCGGCGCAGTCACCCTTGTCGAAGAAGAGCTCACCCAGCATGGCGTGCGCCACCGGGTCGTCCGGCCGTAGCTGGATTAGCTGATGTAGAAACCCTTCTGTCTCGGGGTTGTGTGTCGCGTAGCCCAGTTGCGCGGCTCCTTCGAGCGCCGGGAGGTAATGCGGAGCAACGTGCAGTGCGCTTTGAAACGATGCCAACGCCTCTGCAGGACGGTGCAGCCCGGTATAGGACATCGCCTCGAGCGTCCACACACGAGGATCCTGAGGCGTTCGGCGGAGCGCTTCCTTGCAGCGCTGCAGCGCCAGGGTGAACTGCTTTGCGCGGAGCGCACTTGAAATCTCTGCAAGTGGATTCGCTTGAGGCGCAGGTGTCGACTGCTGCGCGATGCACATCATGGAAACCAGCAGGATCCCGCAGAGCCCGGACCATCTCTTCATGACTCCGCTGCGGCTTCGCATAGCCCTGAGATCGATGCCCATGCCCTACTCTCTCATGCCCGATGCGAAGAAGGCGGTTGCGCAGGCCGCACGAACCGCCCATCTCCTCGAAGAGTCCTCCTAGAAGTTCAGCGTTGCTCCGATCTGCAGGTAGCGCGGCGTGTGAGTGCTGCCCGTCGATCCAAAGCTGCCATCCTGCAGGTTGCTGTCGAGCCCGTAGAAGTTCACCTGATTAAAGAGATTGAATGCATCCAGGCGAAGATCGAGATTGAACCGCTCGGCGATCTTCGTATTCTTCTTCAGGCTCATGTCGGTCTGGGCAAATCCGGGGTTGCGGAACTGGTCTGTGACCCGTTCGTTACCAAGCTGTCCAAAGGCCGGCACCTTGAACTGCGTGCAGGTTGAGAGGAAGTTCTGGCAGCCGGGGAAGACGCCACCTGTGCCATTGCTCTTGTAGGCGGCCCGGCTCTGCAGCATCTTCGCGCCGGAAGTGATGTCCGGCAGGTCGTAGTTATAGCCGCTGGCGCTGAAATCGCCGCTGCCCGGAAGGTATTCGAGGTTGGAGGGCGACACAGGTTGCGTCGGGTCGATACGCTGCACCTGGTAGGAAGCTCCGGTGTAGATAAACAGCGGCGTCCCTGACTGCAGGGTTACCGTTCCGCCCAGCGTCCATCCTTTCGTTGCGCGGCCTACCAGTCCGTCGCCGGACTTCAGCCCTTGAGTGGTATACGACCCTCCGAAGGAGAACCGGTTCGGGGTATCGTATGAGGAGTTTCCGTAGAAGCGGTTCTGATCGAACGAAGCTGTCGGCGCATAGTAAGTTGCGTCGTCCTCGGAGCGGCTTCGCGTGTAAGAGGCTGTGAAGAATGCAGATCGTCCGAACCTTCCGCGCAGCGCGGCGATGAAGGCCTGGTAGTTCGACCGTGCCGTGTTGTAGGCGTAATAGATCGAGCCAAAGCTGCTGTTCAAGCGCGTCCTGAAGGCAGAGCAAGAGTCGGTCAGTACATTCGTCTGTGGATCGGTCGTCGCCGTGCAGGTCGTATGCTCGATCAGATCGCCCGGAAAGGCATTGACGTCATACCCGAACTGATTCGCTCCCTGGTTGAGACCGGCGAGCAGAATCCCGCCCGCGTGCGAGCCGACGTACGCGAAAGAGCCCAGGACACGCGACGTTATGGGATGCTCAATGCCCAGAGACCAGTTGTAGGCCGTGGGTGAATGCACGTTCACATCGACCCCGCCGATCGCGATCTCCGCGCCCGGCTGGCCTCCCTTGGAGTCAAGCGGTGCGCCAACGTAATTGGGATAAGTGAACCCGTACGGGAAGCTGTTCTGCGTCCCGAAGCCGAAGATCGGAGGCGCAGTCGAGCCGTCATTGTAGAACGTGGGCAGCGTCCAGTTCGGCGGATTGCCTTTCAGGATATCGGCCATGTTCCCCAGCGTGATCTGGTCGTGATACATACCGCCTCCCGCCTGAACGACCCATTTTCCATTGCTTTTAACATCCCAGCTCACACCCGCCCGCGGAGCGAAGTTCCAGTTGATGTAGTGGTTCAGCACGTTGGATTGCTGCTTAACAAAGCCGTTGGCGATCTGATCCGGGAAGGTGTTGCCGCTGCCCCGAAAGAAGGGAGCCGCAATCGTGCCCGGAAGCGTTGGGTAGGGGTTGCCGTAGTTGTCGTAGCGCAGCCCGTACGTCATCGTCACATTTTTTCTGACCTTCCAAGTGTCCTGAACGAACGCTGCGATAGTCGTCTCCGAGTAACCGTAGTTGCCGGGCTGCGGAGCTCCGGTCAACGGGTTGTAGGACAGGCTGGTCTCGTCATACGGCTTGTCGTTGATTAGGTCGATCAGGTTGTTGTAGTACAAGTTCGGTTGACCGTACGGCCCTTGGAAGATGGTTGTGTCATCGCCATGCCAGCCTTCATACCCGAAGCGGAAGCTGTGCGAGCCGTGAATGAAGGTCACCATGTCGCGCCAGTGATAGCTGTGTTGGTAGTAGTCGCCCTGGGCAAAGCCGTCACCGAAGCCCTGTCCCAGGCCACCCACGTTTACTACAGGAACATCAAAGAGGCCGGTCTGTGGCTGGATTCCCTCGATGCGGTTGTAAGCAAAGATACCCTCGTTCAGCAGGTTGGGACTGAAGGTGTGGGTCTCGTTGCCTTGCAGCGCCAGGCCGTAGAAGTTACTTACCGTGGTGAATGCGGGACGCGGGTTGGCGCCTGTCGTCGTCAGCACGTTGCGGACGAAGTCGGCATAGAGGCGGTCCTTGCTGAAGTACTTGTCGATGCGGGCGCTGTATTGTTTGGCTTTGGTCGTGTTGGCGAAGTTGAACTGGCCGACGTCGATCACGGGAGTGCTGCACGGAATGTTATCGGTGCTCGGCGTTGCACAACCGTTGGCATCAGTGCCGAAGATCTGCGATGCGATCTGACTCACAGTCGCGCCGGCGGTATTGCCAACTGGATACTTGCTGAACAGTTGCAGCTCCGGACTGTTGGGACGCACGCTGTTCGCGAAGCTCACGAAGGCTGGATCCTCGTAGAACACCTGGCCGAAGCTGGACCCCTCGCTGTGATAGGGCTGATAGGTTGCGAAGAAGAACAGCTTCTTGCTGCGCCAGATCGGTCCGCCCAGACCGAGGGACGCGTTGTTGGTATGGAATGGAGGCAGGTTCGGCACCGCCGTGTGGTTCGGACCAAACTCGCCGCGCGCGTCGAAGCCCTGGTAGGTGTAGTAATCGCTGGCGAACCCGTGGAACTGATCGCTGCCGGCCTTGGTGGTCATCAGCATCTGGACACCGCTGCCGCGTCCATACTCCACGCTGTAGGTGTTGGTTTGGACCGACTCTTCCTGAATCGCATCAGCGCCAGGCGTAAGATTCATCACGCCAGGACGCACGTTGCTGGTCACGTCGAGGCCGTCCACCACATACATGTTGCCGTTTTCGCCGTGACCGCCGGCGCTGACGTCGAGATAGTTCTCCGGAGCATTATTCAGATTGGTCTGAATATCCAGGCCACCGGTAACGCCCGGCGTGATGCCTATGATCGCGGTCGGATTGCGTGTGGAAAGCGGAAGCTCCGTCAGCGCCTGAGTTCCAAGCGTGTACTGCAGGCGGCTGTCCGATGTGTCCAGCAGCGGCGCCTGGGTAGTGACCTCGACGCTCGTGGCTACCGAGCCAACTTGCAGACTGATTGGGACATCGCGATTCTCGGCAGTCTCCAGCCGGAACTCTACCTTGCCCGGGGAGAAGCCTGACGCTGCGGCCGAAACCGTATAATCGCCTGGAGACAGGCTGGCGAACCGATACACACCGCCGCTGTCCGCCGTCGCCTTCGCTGTAACTTTGGTCTCGGTATTGGTGAGAGTGACCGTAGCGCGCGGCACGGAGGCGCCGGTGTTGTCAGTGACGGTGCCCTGCACGCTACCCGAAAACTGTGCGTAACAGGATGCGGTCCCTACCAGCAGAAAAGCTACAAAGCGTAGAAGAAATGTCTTCGAGTACATCCTCATTCGGCCTCCCAATTTGCCACCTGCGTGGTCGCTAAATCTCTATCTCTGTTCCGGTGTCTTCCAGATTCTGATGTGCTCGCCCCTGCGCATTTCCCGGTCCGTACGCTGATATTGCAACGAGTGGGACGACCGAGACTGTTCCATTCGCATCCATTCGCGCCTGATTGCAAGCGGTTACATCTGGCGACGACCTCTGTAACCGCTTACTTAGCGTCCAGCAAACTTAAACTCCTTAACCGCTCATGTCAATAGGAAAAAGCCAAAAGTCTGAAATTTTGCTCCACCTAATGGATGATATTGAACTCTACCTATCCGGGAACCGTTGTCACCATGTGACCGCGGGCTATTTACTCGCCTGCATCCCCATTCCCACCGCGATTGAGGCAAGGACTGCTCGGATTGACCTGTGCGCCGGAGGTTCAAATCCTCTCACCCCGACCATTGACTTCAATAAGTTGCAGCTATTTGGGGACGCAAAAATCGTCAGTGCAGACGGGCTTGTAGCTGCAAGACTCTCCGAAAACAATAAGCAGATTTCCCACTCGGCTTCATGCTCGTGACCCCCTCTGAAATTGCGGCTCCGCTGGCCCTTTGCAGGCCCTTCAAAACTCCCAAAAACCTGTGTGGACAAAACATATTTCCACTGTGTACATTGATGTATACAAAACCGGCGTATGCCGCATTTTACAGCTGAAAGACGGTTGCATCGGCGTACGATGTTTTGTAGGGATGTAACGGACGGTCAGCCGGATTGTCTCAATACAGGGTGCAACGAGTCCGCTGATCTGTGCACAACAACCCATGCCACAACGTTAAAAGGAATCGACAATGAAGCGTGTTCGACCGTCGTCTCAAGAGCCTTCCTCTTCTGCATCCCCTGCTTCGAAACCGGCGGATTCGGCGCTTGCCGGGGGCGCGGTGAACCGGCGTCACTTCCTCGCCGGCGCGGCTGGCGCGGCGCTCCTCGCAGCCGTTGACCGCTCGCCCGCATGGGCCTCGGTCGCGGCGGACACGGTCTCGGTTAATCTGGCGAAGGTCGCTACCCCCTCTGCAGCCAATGCACCGGGTGACGTGAGGCTCGCTGCCCTCAATGATGGTTTCGATCCTGCGAATTCGCACGATCGCACGCACCCGGTCTTCATCATGTGGCCTCCTACCGATTCGCAGTGGGTGCAATATGACTGGAGCAAGCCTGTCACTACGAATCGCGTAGAGGTCTATTGGTCGGTGGACAGACGGTTCGGCGGCGCTCCGGCGTCCTATAAGGTTACTTACTGGAACGGCTCCGCGTTCGTTCCGGTGGCGAACGTCAAAGGTCTGGGAGTCAGCGCGGATACCTACAACAGCACCACCTTTGATCCGGTGAAGACCGACAAGCTGCGCCTCGAGGTCGCCTCCGATGGCACGCACCCGGCCGGAATCATCGAGTGGAAGGTCTACAGCTCTGGCGCCGTTCCGTTGTTCCCCCCTCTGGTCGATGCGGGCGTAGACCGCTCCGTCATACTCGGCGCCCACACCTATCTCTCCGGCTCGGCCGACTGGCTGCTGCCATCGTCTCCGCGCCGTGTGCGCTGGAGCAAGGTCTCGGGCCCCGGTCATGTCGCGTTCGCAGATCCTGCCTCATTCGACACAACAGCCACCTTCTCTGTTCCGGGTGAGTACGTGCTCGAGCTGACGGCCCTCGACAAGCCCGAGAGCGGAACCTCGAAGTTGTTTGTACATGCGGAGAAGGCGCCGCCGAAGGACCGGCTGGACGTCGTCTACACCACGCCGACCTACGCCATCGACAACCCGATGTGGAATGAGCGCGCGAAGACCCTGATCGTCGACTGGATTCCCCACGTCATCGCGCAGTGCGAGCGCACGGACCTCACCGAGGGTCAAGGTGGACTGGATAACTTCATCGAGGCAGCAAAAGCGTTGCGTGGCGAGCCGCACGGCCGCCACAAGGGCTACGTCTTCTCCAACGCCTGGGTGCACCAGACCGTCGAAGCCATGTGCATCGCCCTCATGGTCGATCCGCAGGGCGACCCGGACATCATCACCGCGCAGCAGCATATGACGGAGACGCTCGCGAGGTGGATCCCGATCGTTCTCGCCGCGCAGGAGCCTGACGGCTATCTGCAGACCGCCTACACTCTCTCTGATCGCAGCCGTTGGCCCAGGCATTGGATGCCGGAGCACCGCGGCAACCACGAAGGCTATACCGCCGGTTACTTTATCGAATCGGCCATCAATCACTACACTCTCACCCAGGGACAGGACCTTCGTCTTTACAACGCAGCCAAGAAACTCGCCGACTGCTGGGCAGCCAGCATCGGCCCCGGACCCGGCAAGCAGAAGTGGTATGACGGCCATCAGGAAATGGAGCAGGCGCTTGTCCGCTTCGGCCGCTTCGTCAATGACATGGAGGGCGAAGGCCACGGCGACAATTACATCGCGCTCGCGAAGTTCCTCATCGATTGCCGTGGTCAGGATCCAGGCGGCACCGACTACGATCAGACCCAGGCGCCGGCCATTAAGCAGTACGAAGCCGTCGGTCACGCTGTCCGCGCCATGTACTTCTACTCCGGCATGGCCGACATCGCCGCCGAGACGCACGACCCGGACTACCAGAGTGCTGTCCTCTCGCTCTGGGACAACATGGTCAACAAGAAGTACTACGTCACCGGCGGCATCGGCAGCGGCGAAACCTCCGAGGGCTTCGGCCCGAACTACTCACTGCGCAACGAAGCCTACTGCGAGTCCTGTTCGAGCTGCGGTGTCATCTTCTTCCAGTACAAGATGAACCTCGCCTATCACGACGCCAAGTACGCGGACCTGTACGAGCAGACCATGTACAACGCGCTCTTCGGCGCCGTCGATCAGGAAGGAAAGAACTTCTGCTACACCAATCCCCTCATCAACACGACCCGCACGCCCTGGCATGTCTGCCCTTGCTGCGTCAGCAACATTTCGCGCACTCTGCTGATGGTCCCCACCTGGAGCTACACCAAGGGACCGAATGCACTCCACGTCAATCTGTTCATCGGCGGGCGCGTGAACGTCGGCAAGATCGCCGGCACCAACGTACAGGTCGTGCAGAAGACCGATTATCCGTGGAAGGGTACGGTCGCTCTCACGATCAATCCGGAACACGCGCAAACCTTCAGCGTGCACGTGCGTGTACCTAACCGCGCCACTTCGGTGCTCTATACGACGACGCCCGCGGTCAGCGGCCTCAAGTGGATTTCCCTGAACGGCAAGCGCTTCACACCCCACATCGTCAACGGCTATGCGGTTATCGAGCGCCGTTGGGAGCCCGGCGACACCATTGAGTTCGAGCTTCCGATGGAGGTGCAGCGCCTCAAGGCCGATCCGCGCATCAAGGCCGACGTCAACCTTGTCGCTCTGCAGTACGGTCCGCTCGTCTACAACGTGGAGACCGCCGATCAACACAGCCTCGATCAGCCGCTCAGCAATGAACCTCTCAAGGCTGAGTGGCGGCCCGATCTGCTCGGCGGCGTTATGGTCATCACTGGCAAATGGCAGGACGGGACGCCGATGCTGGCCATTCCCAACTACGCTCGTATGAATCGCGTGGAGCATGATCATCCCGCTGTTGCCGGAGACAGCTCGGTGAACTACGCTCCGGGCGCAACGAGCGGCACGAACAATAACGCAGCAAAAGCAGGCACTGTCCTCCCGGGATCGACCACACCCGCAAATCCGCCTGCTCTCCGCGGCCGCATGCCTCGTGAAATCGATTCGAAGGTCTGGATGCAGTCCGCCATCTGAATTCGCGATCGACTCAACCCCAACAGAAGAGCCACGCCGTTCGCGGTGTGGCTCTTTCGCTTCCGGGTCGTCCTGCTAACATCGTCGGGCCAAATCGATGAACTTCGGGAGGAATCGGCGATTTGAACGCTGGAAGCCCATTGAGATGGCCGCACGTTTCCCTTTCATCACGCATGCCGCCCCGGCTCCCCTCGCGACTGTTTCGGAACGCCGAGAGCTCCCTGTACACTCACAACAGATATGTATAAGCGCGTGCTGCTCAAGATCTCTGGCGAAGCCCTGGCCGCGGGCCGCGGCTTCGGCGTCGACGCCCTCTTCATCGCCGAGGTCGCCCATGAGATTGCCGAGGTCGCCCGCACCGGCTGCCAGCTCGCCATCGTCGTCGGCGGCGGCAACTTCTTCCGCGGCGTCGCCGAGCAGGCCATCCACATGGACCGCGTCGCCGCCGACCACATGGGCATGCTCTCCACCGTCATCAACGCCATCGCCCTCCAGGACGCCATCGAAAAGACCGGCTTCAAAACCCGCGTCATGAGCGCGCTCGAGATGCACGAGGTAGCCGAACCCTACATCCGCCGCCGCGCCATCCGCCATCTCGAAAAGGGCCGCGTCGTCATCTTCGCCGGCGGCACCGGCAACCCCTACTTCTCCACCGACACCGCCGCCGCCCTCCGCGCCATGGAGATCGGCGCCGACGTCCTGCTCAAAGCCACCAGCGTCGAAGGCATCTACACCGCCGACCCCAAGAAAGTCGCCGACGCCACCAAGTTTGAGACCATCACCTACATGGAGATCATCAAGCTGGGCCTGCGCGTCATGGACACTACCGCCGTCTCGCTGTGCAAGGACAACAACCTGCCGATGATCATCTTCTCGATGCGTGAAGCCGGCAACATCGTGCGCGTCGTCAAGGGCGAAAAGCTCGGCTCCCTCGTCACCGCCTGAAAACTGCAATCACGATAGAGCCTGCGGCTGATCTCACGTCGCTGTTATTCGTTTTTTGTCTAACGCCGGCGGCGACTGCCACAGCGGGTAGGGCAAGCCTGCCAGCCTGTTGATAATGAACGCCTGAACAGCCAGCAGGACCACAGCGATCTCGATCATGGGAAGATAGGCTGGCTTCGAGAGAATGCCAAGCGACACGATCATCGTCGTCGCTCCAGCTGGCGGATGATTCACTCGCAGCAGAACCATCACCGCGCCGGTAAGTGAGAGGGCAAGCGCTGAGGCCAGAATGCGCGGCCAGTAAACCTCGCCACTGAAGCCTTGCGGAAAGGCGTGCATGCCCGTCACTGAATAGGCGAAGTAGCCACATGCAAGTCCAATCGCATGGCCATAAATTGCATTACGCGGTGTCGCCGATTCACCCAGCGGCGAAAAGAAAAACAGGTAGGCCGTCGGTCCCAGCGACGGAAAGACAAACGGATTTCGGCTGACTATTGCCAGTACCGTCAGCAGGGCAATCGTGATGAAGCTATTGAAGAAAACATAGGTCGCCCACACGGCGCGCGGCGGAAGATGAGCCAGCAGCCAACTCAATCGAAGGCGGCCGATGAGGTGGTAGACGTGCTCGCTTCGGTGCTGGTGGGAGAAAGTTGGCATCGGCAGCTCCGTTTCCAGTGCGCTCCGGACTAGATGTTCGGTAAGAGGTCGAAATACTCGTCGTCCTCGTTAATCCCGCCTTCTCCGTCTCCAACCATCTTTTCAGATTCGATGAATTCGATGCGCTCGATCCACTTCACCATCTTGTACCCAAGTTGATTTTCAACCCGAAGCCGGAGCGGCGCCCCATAGACCGGCGGCAAGGGCTCACCATTCATCGTCAGCGCCAAAATGCAACCGGGCTTAAGGACGTTGAAGAGACTTTGGGTATCGTAGTAGACGTCTTCGTAAAGCGAAGGTCCAAAAGAATAAAACGCCACGACTCTGGCTGAAGGCAACGGCTTAACATGCTCGATCAGCCTGCGCATCGAGACGCCGCCCCACTGAGCGATTCCCGACCAGCCTTGAATGCAATGATGCATGGTGATGTTCTCTTCCTCGCCCAGCATCCGCAGTTCATCCAGAGTCAATTCGACCGGGTTCTCGACCAGGCCGCCGATCTTCAGCCTGAAACTCTCGAAGTGATTGCTCTGGAGGGCCTTCCAGTCTTCGCGCACAGGCAGTTTTCCGTTCGGCCAGAAGTGCGGCGAAATGTCCTTCTCGGTGTAGGTTTCCTGCGGGATAAGCCGGTCCAGCGTCACTAGCATCATGGGATGCATCACGGCCTTGCGCGCATGCTGCAGCCCTCGCGGAAAGTACCAGGACATATAGTGGGCAACGATCCACGAAGCGACCACCACGGCAATTCCAATGAACCCAAGGATCATGCCCTCCGGCCGCAGATTGTCTGTCCCCAGCACGATGTGATTCATATTCCGCTGGAAGCCTGTAAGCGCAACCAGCGTAACGTGCACGACAATAAACCCGAGAAATCCGACCATGTTAAGGAAGTGGATCGAGCGTGCCGATTGTCTGCCACCGAAGATCCGTGCATAGAACGGAAACCGGTTCACCAGCGCAGGCGACATCGCCATCCCCGTAAGAATCGCCAGCGGCGCCATGACAAAGACGGTCGCAAAATACGCGAGCTGCTGCAGCGAGTTATAGCCGTAGAATCCGTTGGGCTCCGGCGGAAGATGGAAGTTCGCATACAGCACAAACGTGTTCCACGCTTGAACGAATACGCCGGTAGACGTTGGAATCAGACGTTGCCACTGCGTGCTCGTCAGAAGTCCAATAACGAAGAACACTCCCGTCAGCACAAAGCCGTACACCGTGATGAAGTGCCACGAGCGCGCGATCCCCACCGTATGCCGATACCCCGGTGTCGAGACCATGGGTGAGAGGTAGCGGGCATCGTCCTTGGCCGTCCACAAACGATCGGTCGGCACGCGCAGCGGTGTAAAGCGTATCCATTCCGTTCCTGGCGTGCAGTGGTCATTCCAGTAAAGACGCGGATGGTCCATCAAGATCGAGAGACCGCTGCGAATGAGCATGCAAAGGAAAAAGAAGTTCGCGAAATGGCTCCATCGAATCCAGAACGGAAATCCATGCGGTCCGCTCGCTGTCCCTTCAATCGACGCCGTCGTAGGAGCCAGGTGCGGCAGCCCGAAGACCGCATGCTGAATCCACGCCAGCGTCAGCGGCGTGAGCACCAGAATCAGAAGCAGCACAAGCGTGGAAGGACGGATCCAGATTCGAAACCGGCGGTCAGGTGGATAGTGGACAGCCTTATGAGCAGCGTCGAAGGGAATCATTCACACCTCGCAGGGCTTTTTTTCTCGCCTGAAACCTGCGAAACGATTCTAAGCTCAAATGCGCCAGTTCATCTCATCGCCAAAGCGCGCATGGCGGCGCGGTCCAACAGTCTCAAGGATCTCGAGGAAGTGGCCTCCGCGATACTGAGCACATCAAGAGTGGGACCGGCTTCTACCTGCGCGTTGCTTCTACTGCGCCGTCACCACCACGCTCAACTCCTCTTTTCCGCTCAGCGAAAACGTGATGGGCGCAACGCGCGCTGTCTGATCGCCCACCGCCGCATCGCGCTCAATCCGTCCGGCACTCGATCCAACGATCACCACATGCAGCTTCGAAGGCGTCACGGTTGCGGCAGTTCTGGTCGTCTTGTTGTTCCCCGGCCTATAACGCGTCGTCATGTCCTCCGGGTCTTTGTAGCTTGAGGGCTGCGCTGTCGCGGCTGCGGAAAATTCCAGCGTATACTCCCCTTTCGGCCACACGCCGAAGCTCGCATTGCCATTCGCATCCGTTGTCCGCGCCGCGCATCCGCCGCCAGGATTCTTCCCCAGCTTCACATCGATGCCCTTCAGCGGCGATCCCGCCAGAGCAACTTGACAACTCAGCAAACCAAGAACAACCACAGCCATCGAACTTCGGTACAGGTGCATCGCGAGTCTCCTTTTTCGTACAAAGCATCGTGTCCCGACGCTCGTCATGGGCCCACTTCCTTGCGATTCGGTCGCAAGTTTACGTTGCACACTCGAGCTCAACAAGAACCACACCCTGCAACTTCTGTATACGGAGACCCTACGCCGCCATCGCCAGACGCTCACGCTCTTCCTTCTGCATCGCGCGCCGCCGCCGCCACCATCCGCCGATCACCTGCTGGCACGGATACTCCACCCACCGCCGCACCGCCATCGCCGCGAGCACCACAAACACATACGAGATCCACGGGTCCGCCCACGCCACGTGCAGCCGCTCCGGCCAATGATGATCGTGAATCAGCTCAAACAGATTGAAGTGCATCAGGTACAGGCAGTACGTTGCGCTTCCAATCGTCACCAGCGGCTTGAACGAGAACACCTTCGCCAGCGGACTCGGCCCCGCCAGCCCGAGAATAATCGCGCCGAACACTGGCGTCATCAATCCGCCATGCACCAGGATGTACGGCATCTGGTCCGCCAGGTGATAGCAGCAGAACCACGCCGCCGCCAGCCCGCACAGGCCAACGATCATCCGCCCGCGCACACCCAGCTTCGCCCTCTCATGCAGCCGTCCCAGCGTCAGCCCCACAAGAAATGTGCACAGATACGGCAGCGGCGTGTACTTCAAAAATTCCAGATACACTCCCGTGCTGTAACGGTCCGGCGCATGCGCCAGATGGTCGGGGTTGGTCAGCAGATAGATTGAGTGCGGCACCAGCCCCAGCAGCCAGAACCCCAGCCCCATCGCGATCAGTATGCGCACGCCGCTCGGCCACTTCAGCCGAATCAGCCACGGAAACAGCAGATACAGCGCCACCTCGCATGAAAGCGTCCAGCTCACCGTATTCCAGAACGTCGCAATCCGCGGAAAGAATCCCTGGATCAGCAGTGGGGTCGTGATCACGCCCAGCACAAACTGCCCATGCGGCCGCGCGCTCCACTCCGCCCCCAGCATCGTAATCGAGAACAGCATCGTCAGCAGATACACCGGGTACAGACGGCTCGCGCGCGCCATCCAGAAGTCCACCGCATTCACGCCGCCCGGCCGCTGCGCATAGTTATACGAAAGAATGAATCCCGAAATGATGAAGAAGAAGCTCACAAACACATAGCCGATATTGATGATCGGATACAGCGTGAAGCGGGGATGAGCCGCCCACGTCAACCCGCTCGGCGTGAAATGAAACAACATGATCGTCAGCGCCAGCAGCGAGCGGATCCCGGTCAGCGCAGGCAGCGCCGGCCTCCGCGCAGGAGCCTGCACCATCACCGGCTGCAACCGTCCCGCCGGCTCCCCGGTTGATGTGGGAGCCCTGTTCTCTCGCACTCGCATCATGCAGCCGTTCCAATCCTTCTCGTAGGACGCGTCCCGCACAGCACGCGTCGCACTCATCTCGCTTCTTTCCCTGAATCGCCGACCGCTTAAAGCTCTCGAGCCTTTTCGGAACTGAATGCGACTTACGCCTCAACCTCAGCCCGAACCATACGCTCCGCGTTCTCGAATCCGCGATTCGCATAGCTCGCCTTCACAAACGCATGAAACAACGGATGCGGCTCCAGCGGCTTCGACTTGAACTCCGGATGAAACTGGCAGCCCAGAAAAAATGGATGCCCCGGAATCTCCACAATCTCCACATACGTCGCATCAGGAGTCGTTCCGGTCAGCCGCAAACCACCGCCCGTCAGCACCGCCTCGTACTCCCGATTGAACTCATACCGGTGCCTGTGCCGTTCGCTGATCTCCGTAGTCCCGTACGCCGTCGCGGCCAGCGAGCCCGGCTCCATCACGCAATCCCACGCGCCCAGTCGCATCGTTCCGCCCATCTCTTCCACGCCAATCAACTCGCGCAGTTTATAGATAATTCGATGCGGCGTCGCCGGATCGAACTCTCCGCTATTCGCCTTCGCCAGCCCGCAGACATTGCGCGCGTACTCAATGCACGCCGTCTGCATCCCTAAACAAATCCCGAAGTAAGGAACCTTCCGCTCGCGCGCATAGCGAATCGCATTCAACATTCCCTCGATGCCGCGCTTGCCAAACCCGCCCGGCACAAGAATCCCATCGAAGCCCTCCATCTGCGACTCGTAGTTCTCCGCCTCCAATCCTTCCGCCTCGATCCACGTCACGCGCAACTTTAAATTCTCAGCCAGCGCTCCATGCACCAGCGCCTCTTTCAAGCTCTTATAGCTATCCTCATACTCCACATACTTCCCAACGATCCCGATCGACACCTCATCCTTCGGGTTGTACGCGCGATGCACCAGCTCCTTCCACTTCGTCAGGTCCGCATCCTTCGCCTCGATGCGCAGATACTTCAGCGCCAACGCATCCACGCCCTCGATCGCGAAGTTCAGCGGCACTTCATAAATAGACGGGACATCCCGCGCCACGACTACAGCCGCCTCCTCCACATTGCAGAACGCCGCAATCTTTTGCCGCATCTCCCGCGGCACCGCTCTGTCCGCGCGGCACAGCAGAATATCCGGCTGAATCCCAATCGAGAGCATCTCCTTCACCGAGTGCTGTGTAGGCTTGGTCTTCAACTCCTGCGCCGCGGCAATCCACGGAATCAGCGTCACATGCACAAAGCACGTATTGTCGCGCCCCATCTCCTGCCGCATCTGACGGATCGCCTCCAGAAACGGCAGCGACTCGATATCGCCCACCGTTCCTCCAATCTCTACGATCGCCACGTCGCAATCCGCGCCAATCTTCCTGGCCGCCGCCTTGATCTCGTTTGTAACGTGCGGAATCACCTGCACCGTCTTGCCCAGATAATCCCCGCGCCGTTCCTTGGTGATGATCTGCTCGTAGATCCTGCCGGTAGTCAGGTTGTTGTCGCGCGATAGCTTCGCATGCGTAAACCGCTCATAGTGCCCCAGGTCGAGATCCGTCTCCGCCCCATCGTCGGTAACAAACACCTCGCCGTGCTGAAACGGGCTCATCGTTCCCGGATCGACGTTCAGATACGGATCGAACTTCATCAGGTTGACGCGCAGCCCGCGCGCCTCCAGCAGGCAGCCGATCGAGGCCGCCGCCAACCCCTTGCCGAGTGAAGACACAACTCCGCCCGTCACAAAGATGTACTTTGCTGACATTGCCGCGACCCCTTTAATTGTGAGTATTGGTTGTGCCCGGTGTGCACGATCAAGTATACCCCGGCCCGCCGCGCATAATTTCCGGTATCTTGATCACACATCTCAGGCCATGAGCTTCCTCCGCCTCCGCAACCGCCTTTTCACCCCCCTTCGCGCTCGCTTTGCGGCTCGCCTTGTCGCTATAGACCGCGGCACCTTCCTGCGCCTCCGCTCCCTCGCCGACCGCCGCCTCGCCGCCCGCGCCCGCGGCCACGGCGAGCGCCCCACGCCCCAGCATCTCCTCACCGGCGAGCGCGGCGAAGACCTCGCCTTCTTCCATCTCCGCTCCCTCGGCTACACCGTCGTCGCGCGCCGCTGGGTCTCCGCCCGCGTCCGCGGCGACCTCGATCTCGTCGCCTGGGACGGCGACACCCTCGTCGTCTTCGAGGTCAAAACCCGCACCGCCCGCGACCTCTTCCCCGCCGCAGCCGAGGTCGACTCCGCCAAGCAGCGCCAGCTCCGCCGCCTCGCCGCCGCGTACCTCGCGCAGCTCCCCACCCGCCACCGCGCCCGCGTCCCCGTGCGCTTCGACGTCCTCTCCGTCTATCTCCTCTCCGAGACTCCCGAGTTCGAGCACATCCCCAACGCCTTCCCCTTCCGGAATTAGGGAGTCAGGCAGTCCGAAAAATTAAGCGGTTAGGAATCAATCCGGACTCCTGTCCACCACGCCTGGCTCCAAACTTCGCTCCGCGGTGTCTATAGTAGGAACGTGCCGGAAGGAGCCCCTCCCCGATGACTCTGCTCAACGCGCCTGAATACGACGCGCGACGCGACCGCCGCAACCGCAACCTCCTCATCTCCGCCGGCATCGTCCTTCTCGTCCTGATCATCATCTTCTTCGCCGGCTACATCTCCGGCCACGGCTGGTTCTACTCCAACATCCCCTCCGAGCATCGCGTCAACAACTTCTTCAACGCGCTCGAAGCCAAGGACTACGCCAAGGCCTACGGCATCTACAACAACGACGCCGACTGGCAGAAGCACCCCGACAAATACTCCGGCTATCCGCTGCAGCGCTTCACGGAAGACTGGACCGCCGACAGCCCCGTCAACGCGCCCATCACCGCCCACCACGTCGACATCTCCAAGACCGACGGCAGCGGCCTCTTCGGCACCGGCATCATCGTCGCCGTCCGCGTCAACGGCAGCCACAAAGTTTTCATGTACGTCAACCGCGCCGACGGCACCATGACCTGGCCCGCCCCCCACGTCCTCGAGTATTAGCGGCGCTGTCTAGCCGCAAATCCGGGTGCCCCGTCTTCGCGCGCAGCTTCATCGCGCGCTAAGGTGGGTGCGCGCAACCACCCGCCAGCTCAACACCATCATCACCGCCGCCGCCGCCAGCGGAGCTCCCAACCCTGCCGCCAGCGAGTGTATCCACCCCGACACCGCTCCCGTCATCAGCGGCAACGCCGCCGCACCGCATCCGGCCAGCACAAAGATCCCGCGCGTCTCCCGCTTCCGCAGCACCATCGCCAGCAGCAGCGGATACACCGGCCCCGCGCCAAACCCCACCACCAGCGCCGCCGCAATACCGCTTGTTCCACTCGGCCACGCCACCAGTACCGCCAGCCCCGCGACCATCAGCACCGTGCTCATCGTCAGCACCATCCGCTCGCCCATCCGCTCCATCCAGCGCACCGAATGCACCACCCGGCTGCTCAACAACCCCACCCAGAACGCCGTCGCCGCTCCAATCGTCGTTCCTACCGTCTCACCCACCCGATGCGCATACGCCGCCAGCCATCCACCCGTCGAGCTCTCCACGCCGGTCGCGCAAAACACCAGCACCAGCAGCGGCAAAGGAATCGCCAGCAACATCCACCGCCCCGACCTGTCCGCCGAGACCTTCAACCCTGATGAGCCTTCTGAACCCTGAACGCTGAGCCCTGAACCCTCTTCCACCACATCCGCCACCGTCGCGCGAAACCCCTCCGCCGCCCACGTCCACATCGCCCACGCCGCAAAGAACGCCGCAATCCCCAACAGCACATGCAGCGGCCGCATCGAACTTCCGCCCACCCGCAGCGCGCGTCCACCCAACCCCAGCCACGGCCCCGCGCACGCGCCCGCCGCCCACAGCAGATTCAGCCGCATCATCTCCACGCGCCGCTCCGCCGGAAACCGCCGCGACACCAGCAGGCTCGTCGAGGTCATCGCAATCCCCAGCCCCAGCCCATACACCGCCATCGCGCCGAACCCCCACGCCCGGCTCGCCACTCCTAGCCACACGGCACCCGCCGCCGTCAGCAACGCCCCCCGCGCCAGCGACCGGTTCATCGCCCCCCTTGAAGCCAGCGCCCCCACCGTATTCGCCAGAAAATAACAAAACAGCAGCAGCCCGCCGCGAGCATCGCCCAGGTTCCATCGCGGCATCAGCAGAGGCAGCAGCGCGCCCGGCATTGCCGCACCCACGCCCGTAGCCGCAAACCCGAGATAGAGTCCCGCCCGCAATCGAATTCCAGACCGAATTCCAGACCGATTTCCAGACTGCATGCCAGCCTCGCCGCGCACTCTGCGCGCACAGGCTATCCTATCCGTCTCACATCCGCCTCAAAGCGCCGTTGCTCCCAAGCCGCCATCCGCGGCGCCTCAATGAGCGCTCGGCGACTTCAGTCGAGGCCATCGCCAGCATTCCATTGCAAAATCTTGCTATTTTGTGTTGGCGCTGAGGGGCTCGATCCATCTCGCCAGGGCAGCTTGTGCCTGCTCGTCCAGACTCTCGTTCACTCGGGCGAGATCCGGTACCAGGTAGCTAAGATTCACCGCCAGAAGATTTTCCTGAACAACTTGCGCCAGGACCCGCCGCAACAGGCAGAACTCGGTCAGTACCATGCCCGGCGTGTATCCTTGCCAATCGCGTCCGCTGCCGTGCCTGTCGGCAGAGTTTTTTTCTTCCGCAATTTCTTCTCCGGAGTAGGACTGGGCCGCGCAAATTACCTTCTCCAAAAGGCAGCGAACATGATCTAGACGGTGTCCTCTGCTCGAAGCCGCTGGCGAGGAGAAGGCATCATCCCTTTCCACGGAGGCTATCCACAGGTCCTCGATCCGTTCCAGGTGTTCCTGCAGAAGCATCGCGACCCGCTTGGCGGGCGGTAACTGCCGTTGTCGCGCCGGCGTCGCCAATTTGCTCTCAATTGTGCTCACCAAAGTAGGAATGTCAGCTGGCTTGACGATGTAATCATCCACTTGCTGCCGGATCGCTTCGAGCGCCGTTTCAAAAGCCGGATACCCGGTGATAATCATGGTCACTGCTTCGGGCTGTGTTCTTCGCATGGCGCTCACCACGGTTAAACCATCTCCCGGGTTGCCGATATTTAAGTCGGACAACAATACGTCGAACTTCTCCGACGTGATCTTCTGCAATGCCTCCGCAACGGAGGCTGCTGTGCTCACCTCGAAGTCGTGTTTCCTGAGTATGGTTGCCATTGTGACGCGAATGACTTCTTCATCGTCCACGCACAGTATTCGTCGTTGCATATGAATCCTAAGATACTCGATCCGGACGAGTGGAGATAGCGTTGAGTCTTGGCGTAACGGACGCCGGAAATAGGTTGGTGGGCCCACCAGGACTTGAACCTGGAACCAACGGATTATGAGTCCGCTGCTCTAACCAATTGAGCTATAGGCCCTTCAATTCCTTCCTTCGATTGTTGACAGGGACTGTCCATTCCACTGTAGCGGAAATCGGAATTCGTCGCGGGCGGCGCTCTTCTTAAGCCTGCCACCTCACTATCGGATATGCAGCACAATGCCGGCCGAAAAGCTTTGCAGCGTATGGTTTGTATTGTTGATGTTAGTGAGTT
>Ga0207933_1000959_pt1 | contig 24485 bp, 19 predicted proteins | sample NGESurdeep092012_4_FD_184488 | JGI IMG/M metagenome (GOLD analysis project Ga0207933, IMG submission 184488) | Arctic peat soil microbial communities from Barrow, Alaska - NGEE Surface sample F53-3 deep-092012 (SPAdes) | ecosystem: Environmental > Terrestrial > Soil > Wetlands > Peat ... | reverse complement strand
AGTCGTTGAGCGATTGCTCGGAGAGGCCCTGGCCGGAGAGGCCGAGCTGGAGGATTGGAACGGTGGAGGCGGAGAAGTCGATGATTTCCGGCGGCAGCATACCCGGCGGGAGCCGCTTGATCATCAACTCGGAGACGGCGGAGACCTGGGAGTTGGCGGTGTCGAGCGACGCGCCTGGCTGGAGGTAAACGCGAACGATCGCCTCGCCGTTGAGTGTGGTCGACTCAGTGTGCTGGATGTTGTCGACCAGTGTGGTGAGCCCATTTTCAAAGGGCGTGGTGACGCGGCCTTCCATCTCTTCGGGACTGAGACCGGTGTACTGCCAGGCGATGGAGACGACAGGGATATTGATGGTCGGGAAGATGTCGGTGGGCGTGCGAAGGATGACCACAGGCGCGGCGATCAGGATAAGGATCGCCAACACAATGAAGGTATAGGGCCGATTGAGGGCCAGCCGCACAATCCACATGCTGAGGTGTCTCCGAGGACAGAGGAACGTCCCGCTAAAAGGACATCGTTAATACTATGGACATGACCGGCAGAGGTTTGGTTTCACAGGTCTTTCCGGCTGGAAGCATAGGTCAGACCGATAGTATGGCTCTATGGAGTTGCGGCATCTGCGATATTTTGAGGCGGTGGCGGACTTTGGCAGCCTTACAGCCGCATCGCGAAGGCTGCACATTGCACAGTCTTCGATCAGCGAGCAGATTGGCAACCTGGAGCAGGAGCTCGGTTGCGTACTGCTCGACCGTTCGGGCAGGAAGGTGCGGTTGACTGCGCAGGGAACGGTGTTCCTGGCGGAGGCTCGGCGCACGCTGGAGGCTGCGCAGCGGGCTGTGGATGTTACGCAGCGCTCGATGCGGGGTGAGGCGGGGACACTGGCCATCGGGTTCTTTCTGTCGGGGGCGGGCGGCTTCTTTCCGCGCGCCATCCGTGAGTTTCGGCGGCTGCGGCCGGGCATCCGGTTGTCGCTGATGGAGATGCCCACGGTTGAACAGATTGCTGCGCTGGAGGAGGGCCGGATCGATGTAGGGCTGACGCGACCGTTGCAGCCGCCGGCTGACGGGCTGCTGCGGTCGGAGCTGCTCTATCGCGATCCTGTGGTGGTTGCGATGCGACCGGACCATCCGCTGGCGCGGCGCACGGTGAAGGCGGGGGCTCTGGCAGGGGAACGGCTGGTGCTGGCCGATCGAAATGCGAACACGGGATTCTTCGACAGCATCGTTTCTCTGTGCGCAGCTGAGGGATTTTCGCCGCAGATTGTGAACACCTCGGCTACGTGGTCGGGTGTGCTGACACTGGTGGAGGCGGGTGAGGGGATCGCACTGGTGCCTGCGGGCGTCAAGAATCTGCGCATGCGCGGGTTGGTCTTTCGGCCGCTTGGGCCGGGCGCGCTGTCGCTGGGAATTGCAGCGGTTTGGAATCCACGTAATGAAGGGCCGGCGTTGATCGAGTTCCTGCGCCTGCTGCGCGAGCATCGCAGCCGGATGGGACGGAAGAACGAAATCTGACGGCAAGAGATTGAATATGACTGCCTAAGCAAACTCCGCTTGAGCGCATGGCGTCTATGCGCATAGGGGTCCGGACGGCTCCTGCAAGAAGGAGCAGCTATGAATACGTCGGACGTGCTGGTGGAGAAGTTGATCGACTGGGGTGTGGATACCATCTTCGGTTTGCCGGGAGATGGCATCAACGGTGTGATGGAGGCGCTGCGGAAAGCACAGAAGAAGATTCGCTTCATTCATGTGCGGCACGAGGAGTCGGCTGCATTTATGGCGTGTGCCTACGCCAAGTTCACGGGGAGGCTGGGCGTGTGCCTGGCTACATCGGGACCCGGTGGGATTCATCTGCTGAATGGGCTGTATGACGCAAAGATGGATCAGCAGCCGGTGCTCGCGATTACGGGCATGCAGTTCAACGATGTGACGGGAACCTTTGGGCAGCAGGATGTGGAACTCGACAAGTTGTTTATGGACGTCGCGTGCTACAACGAGCGCGTGATGAGCCCGCCGCATATGGAGTCGGTGGCGGACCTTGCAATTCGCTCGGCGCTCGACAAGCGGCAGGTTGCGCACATTACGATTCCAATCGATGTGCAGCTTGCGGAGGTTGGCAAGCGCGAGCGCTCGGAGCGCAACAGGCCGCACCATACGTCGTCGATCTCGGCGATCACCGGCAACGTGCCGGCGCCTGAGGACCTGAAGGCAGCGGCTGCGGTGATCAAGGAAGGCAAGCGCATTGCGATTCTTGCGGGGCAGGGAGCGTTGCATGCAGGCGAGGAGCTGATTCAGTTGGCGGAGTTGCTGGGCGCGCCGATTGTGAAGCCCCTGCTAGGCAAGGGGTGTGTTCCGGACGACTCGCCGTATACGACGGGCGGCATCGGGTTGCTGGGAACGAAGCCTTCGGAAGATGTTATGGAGGAGTGCGACACGCTGATCATGGTGGGCACGTCGTATCCGTATATCGAGTACCTGCCCAAGCCGGGAGATTGTAAATTCATCCAGATCGACTCGAATGCACAACGCATTGGGTTGCGTGTTCCGGTTGAGGTCGGGCTGGTAGGAGATTCGAAGAAGACGCTCAAGATGCTGCTGCCGCTGCTTAAACGCAATGGCTACAGGCGATTTCTGGAGCGTGCGCAGAAAGGAATGAAGGAGTGGGATACGACGATTGAAAAGGAAGGCACCAACCCGGCGATGCCGATGAAACCGCAGGTAGTCGGGTGGGAGCTGGGCAAGCGCACGAAGGAGAACGCGATCATCGTGTCGGATTCGGGCACCAATACGACCGTGTGGGCGCGCTATATGAAGGCGAAGAAGGGGCAGATGCACTCGTGCTCGGGCAATCTGGCGACGATGGCGTGTGGAATGCCTTACGCCATCGCGGCACAGGTTGCCTTTCCTGACCGGCAGGTGATCGCTGTGGTGGGCGATGGCGGCTTCACGATGCTGATGGGCGAGATTATTACGGCGGTGGCTTACAAGTTGCCGATCAAGTTCGTGATCATCAAGAACGACACGCTGGGCCAGATCAAATGGGAGCAGATGGTCTTTGAAGGGAATCCGGAGTATCAGTGCGAGCTGTTCCCGATCGACTTTGTTGCGTTGGCGAAGGCGGTTGGAGCGAGTGGCGTGCGCATCGATGATCCGAAGACCGCGGGCGCGCAGTTCGACAAGGCGCTGGCGATGCCGGGGCCGGTGATTATCGAGGCGGTTGTCGACCAGTACACGGCAATGCTGCCGGCGAAGATCACGCCCGAGCAGGCGTTGAAGTTCTCCGAGGCGCTGCTGCGCGGGGAGCCGCATCGTCTCCGCATTGCGCTGACGGCCGCAAGCGATACGGTGCGCCAGATTGTATAGCGTGTCTGGAATGGTTCTCTGGTCGCGCAGGCTGCGCAGCTTTCGTGTGCTTGTATTTCGCGTGTGTTCCCGATGATCTCTTCTGAGCCGAAGATTGTAAGCACGACGGCGACGGCTTACACGATCCCGACGGATGCGCCGGAGGGTGACGGCACGTTTGCGTGGGATTCGACGACGATGATTGTGGTTGAGATTGGGTGCGAGGGTGTGAAGGGCGTTGGTTACACGTACTCGCATACGACGGCTGCGCCGCTGGCACGCGAGCTGATGAAGAAGCATGTCGAAGGGCAGAGCCCGTTCGATACGAATGCACTATTTTCAGCGATGCGAAAGACGCAGCGTAATTATGGGCGGGATGGAATTGCTGCGATGGCCCTATCGGCGATCGATATTGCGCTGTGGGATTTGAAGGCGAAGCTGATGAAACAGCCGCTGTGCAGAGTGCTCGGGCAAATGAGGGAAGGCGTGCCGGTGTATGGATCGGGCGGATTTACGACGTACTCGGACACGCAGCTTCGCGAGCAGCTGGGTGGATGGGCGAGCGAGGGGATTCCGCGCGTGAAGATGAAGATCGGGACACATCCCGAGGATGATCTTCGCCGCGTGAAGGAGGCGCGCGAGGCGATTGCAGATGGGACGGAGCTGTTTGTAGATGCGAATGGAGCGTACTCGCGCAAGCAGGCGCTGCGCTTCGCGGAGCAGTTTGCCGGCGAGTTCAACGTGACGTGGTTCGAAGAGCCGGTTAGCTCGGATGACCTTGCCGGATTGCATCTGCTGCGCGATCGTGCTCCAGCGGGGATGGATATCGCCGCGGGCGAGTATGGATGGACCGCGATGTACCTGCGCAACATGATCGAGGCGGAGGCTGTGGATGTGATTCAGGCGGATGCGACGCGATGCGGCGGTGTGACGGGCTTTATGGATGCGGCGGCGATTGCCGATGCTCATCCGCTGCCGCTGTCGGCGCACTGTGGACCGTCGGTTCATCTGCATCTTGGGTGTGCGGCGCGGCCGCTACGGCATGTGGAATATTTTCACGATCATGTTCGCATCGAGAAGATGCTGTTCGACGGATTCCGCGCGCCGAAGGATGGAGTGATGTATCCCGATCTGTCGCGGCCCGGGATGGGGTTGGAGTTCAAGCATGCGGACGCGGAGCGTTATCGCGATGATGTGTGAATTTACGATGCGGAGTCTGCGATGAATCTTCCCGACACTTCTCCGCGCGCGTTGCTTGAGCATCTGCCCGCATCGATGGTTGGGCCTGCGGAGCTGGCGCTGAGACATATACAGCGCGGTTGCTTTCAGCGATCGATGTCGCTGCTGGTGATGGGCAGCAGCTTAGTGAGCGCGCTCGAGGTAGGTTACGAGCACTATCGCGGCGGCTATTCGAACCCGGTGATGTATACGCCGGTGATGCTTTCGAGTGCGTTGACAGTGGCTGCGGGAGGAGCGATCCTCAGCCGGCGGATGGCGACGACCTGGATGCGCTGGCTGAGCTTTGTGACGCTGGCCGATGGAGTTATCGGATTTGGATTTCATATTCGCGGCGTGGCTCGCAAGCCGGGTGGATGGCGGATGCCGGTCACGAATATTGTGATGGGGCCGCCGCTCTTTGCGCCGCTGCTGTTTGGAACGAGCGCGTATCTGGGCGTGATCGCTTCGTATTTGCAGCGTGAGGAGGATATGGAGCGGTTTGGACGAGCGCGGAGCGGTGTGGTCGAGATGAGTTCGAGGCTGCGCAAGGCCGACTTCCGAGAGGACATCCGGACGGGTCGCTTTCAGAAGCATTTGTGCAAGGTTGCGGCAGTGTGGACGCTGTGCTCGGGGATGGAGAGCTGGTACTCACACTACAAGGACAATTTTAAGTACAAGGTGCAGTGGTCACCGATTCTTCTGACGCCCTTGATGCTGTTGGCGACACTGGGTTCGCTGAGGAGCAAGCGAATGGCGAATACGTTGCTGCCGGCAGCGTCAGCCGTGTTGATGCTCGATGGTGTGGTTGGAACCGGGTATCACGTTCGAGGGATACTGCGACGGTCCGGCGGCAGCAAGAAGCCGCTCTACAACATCCTGTATGGACCGCCGATTTTTGCGCCGATGTTGTTTGCGGCGTGTGGGCTGCTGGGAGCCTTGGCCTATCTAATGCGGCGGGAGCGTTGATCGATGACAGACAGGGAGAGGGTTAAGGGCGAACGCGAGCCGCTGAGGGATCCGGCGACGGGAGCAGCTTTGCCTCAGCGCGAACAGCCTGGTTATTATCCGGGGTTTAGCACGCTGAGTCAGAAAAAATATTGGGATGCGACGACACGCAAAGTGGTGGAAGAGCGCGTGGCTGGGCACAGGTTGGGGCAGAAGTCGATTCGCTTCTTTACGCATGCTGAGGCTGCAACTATGCTGGCGGTTGTCGACCGTATTATGCCGCAAGAGGATCGCACGGAAGAGCGGCGCATTCCGATTCTGCCGGGGATCGATGAGCGGCTGTATGAGAACCGGTTGGAGGGATTTCGATTTGAGGATATGCCGCCGGACCAGGAGGCGTATCGTCTTGCCGCGCGCGCGTTTGAGCAGATGGCGCAGACGCTGCACGGAATCTCATTCCACGAGATTTCTATTCGAGAGCAGGAGAGAATTCTGCGGTCGGTGCATGATGCAAAGCCGCTTGCTGCGATCGAACTTTGGAAGCAGATGAACGTGGAGCGGTTCTGGGCGCTGCTGGTTAGCGATGTAGTAGCCGTGTATTACGCGCATCCTTGGGCGTGGGATGAGGTGGGTTTTGGCGGACCGGCGTATCCGCGTGGATATATGCGGTTGGAAGAGGGTGAGCCTGAGCCTTGGGAGGTGCGTGAACAGAGGTATGAGTGGGTGGCTCCGGCGGATTCGATTAGCGATGTTGAGGAGCCGAATGGAACGGACAAGGAGCACCAGACGTATCCGGGGCAGGGAGGGACGCATTGAGTTTGTTCGAGTACAATGCGCCGCTGTTGGGCGACGTTGGCAAGCCCGGCAAGCCGGAGGACGATGTGCACCGGTTGGGGTCGATGCAGCAGATCAAAGTGGCGCCGCCGCGTTTCAAGGACAGCGATCTGATCGATTATGCGATCGTCGGCGTGGGTTCTGCCGGTGGTGTGTTGTTGCAGCGGCTGGCGCGGGCTGGATTCAAGGTTGTGGGGTTTGAGGCGGGGCCGTTCTGGGATACAGAGCGAGATTGGGTTTCGGATGAAGCGGGGTCACACAAGCTGTATTGGAATGACCTGCGAATCACAGGCGGCGAGCATCCGGTGGCGCTGGGTGCGAACAATAGTGGGAAGGGCGTTGGCGGTGGCTCTGTGCATTGGGCGTCGTTTGTGCCGAGATTTCATCCTTCGGACTTTGAGGTTTATACGCGCGATGGTGTGGGCGCGGACTGGCCCATCAGTTATGAGGAGATTGAGCCTTACTACGAATTGCTCGAGCAGGAGATGCCTGTGGCCGGGCCGGCGCGGTATCCGTGGGGCAAACCACATGGGCATCCGTATGCGCCGCATCCGATGGGGGGCGTGGGCGATACGCTGATCAAGGGATGCACGAAGCTGGGAATCCCGGTGAGTGCGGGCGGGCCGGTGGCGATTCTTTCGGCGTCGCATGGCGACCGACCGCACTGCATCTATCGAGGATTCTGCATCCAGGGATGCAAGGTCGGGGCGAAGGCTTCGACGCTGGTGACGCACGTTCCTGATGCGTTGAAGAATGGTGCGGAGATTCGCGACAACTGCATGGTGGCGCGGGTTTCGATGGGCAAGGATGGACGGACGGATGGCGTCGTGTACTTCGATGCGGAGGGGAAGGAGCACTTTCAACGCGCACGCGCGGTGATTGTGTGCGGGTATGCGATTGAGACGCCGCGGCTGCTGCTGAACTCGGCGTGTCCTGGACATGAGCGAGGGCTGGCGAACTCTTCAGGGACGCTGGGGAAATATCTGATGGTGCAGGCGGGGAATGTAATTCTGGGGCGATTTGAAGAGTTGATTCGGATGTATAAGGCTCCGCCGGCGCATGCGTTGACTGAGGAGTTTTATGAGACGGATCCGAAGCACGACTTTGCGCGCGGGTTTGCGGTGCAGACAGTTGGGCCGCTCCCGATTGCGTTTGCCAAGCAAATGATGGCTTCGAAAGGCGTGTGGGGCTGGGGGATGCGGCGCGCCATGATGGAGTACAACCGCTGGTCGGCGCTGGGCCTGCTGGGCGAGATTCTGCCGTGGGAGGACAACCGCATTGAGCTTGCCGATGGACGCGAGGGACGCCATGATGCGCGCGATCGCTTTGGCCTGCCGGTGGCTCAGGTGACGTTCAGTCTCAAGGACAACGACAAGAAGATGATTGAGTTCGGCAAGAATAAGGTGATGGAGATTATGTGGGCTGCGGGTGCAGTGGAGGTTGTGCAGGAGGCGCGTTATGCGCACCTGGTGGGTGCATGCCGAATGAGCAAGACGCCAGATGCGGGTGTGTGTGATAAATTCGGCCGCACGTGGGACGTGCCGAACCTGTTTGTGATGGATGGATCGGTGATGCCGACGCAGGGTTCAGCGAACCCTGGGCTTACGATTCAGGCGCTGGCGGCGCGGACGGCGGATTACCTGATCTCGCAGAATGATGCGATCTTCACGAGCAGCCTCCGCGATATGACGGAGCCGCCGTGCCGCAAGTCGCTCGCACCGCCGGGAACGTTCCGACATGGAATTCCGCATCTGCGCTGAAGGCACCGCGGTGTTGCTGCGATCCTTTCTCAGTCATTCGCTCGACGGACGACACGTGCATTCAACACTGCTACCCTGTGAGTACTGAGCAGCGACAGCATGACAAGAATGTGTATGCGTCGAGAGCCGTGCAGTGAGGCGTATCCCAAATATTGTTGTTGAGGAGACTAAGGGGTAATGGATGAAATTTTCTTGCAGTCGCCGCATCGGCGTTGGAATCCGCTAAAAGGCGAGTGGGTGCTGGTTTCGCCGCATCGCACGCAGCGGCCGTGGCAGGGGCAGACGGAGGAGATCGTGGCGGCGCCGTCGCTGAGCTACGATCCAAACTGCTATCTGTGCCCTGGAAATGTACGCGCAAACGGTGAGCACACGCCGAGGTACACGGAGACCTTTGTCTTTGAAAATGATTTTGCTGCGCTGAAGCCTGGAGTGGCGAAGGCGAGCTTCGATGCAGAACATGCGGGACTGCTGCGTGCAGAGACAGAGCGGGGCGTATGCCGTGTGTTGTGCTTCGATCCGCGGCATGATCTGACGCTGGCCACGATGGAGCTAGCGGGGATTCGGCGCGTTGTTGAGATGTGGGCGGAGCAGGAGTCGGAGCTGGGCGCGCGTAAAGATATTGGCTACGTGCAGATTTTTGAGAACCGTGGCGCGATGATGGGCGCGAGCAATCCGCATCCGCATGGCCAGATCTGGGCGACGGAGCATCTTCCGAATGAGCCGGCGTTGGAGCTTGCGGCGCAGCGAGAGTATCTGGCGAAACATGGTGTGGCGCTGCTGGCAGCGTATCTTCGGGCAGAGTTAAAGGCACGCGAGCGCGTGGTTGCGGAGAATGCGGCGTGGGTCGCGCTGGTTCCGTTTTGGGCGGTGTGGCCGTTTGAGGTGCTGCTGCTGCCGCGTGAGGCCGTGGCGCGAGTGAACGAGATGGATAGGGCGCAGCGCGCGGGACTGGCGGAGATCTTGCAGTCGGTGACGCGCGCCTACAACAGAGTCTTCGACGCTCCGTTTCCGTATTCGATGGGGCTGCATCCGGCGCCGAGCGATGGAGAGGAGCATCCGGAGTGGACACTGCATGCGCATTTTTATCCGCCGCTGCTGCGCTCGGCGACGGTGCGGAAGTTTATGGTGGGCTTTGAGCTGTTGGGTTCGCCACAACGAGACATTACGCCGGAGAGCGCAGCTGCAACGTTGCGTGCAGCGCTGGCGAGAGCAGAGGAGCAGTCCAAGCGATGAATGTTCTGGTTACGGGTGGCGCGGGGTACATCGGCGGTACGGTTGCGACGATTCTCATCCGCGCCGGGCATCGCGTAACGATTCTGGACAATCTTTGCCACAGCCGGCGCGAGGCAGTCCCGGAGGGCGCGGAGTTTGTCGAGGCCGACGTTGCGGACCGGCCGCGTGTGGAGGCGCTGCTGCGGGAGCTGCGGCCAGACGGCGTGCTGCACTTTGCAGCGTTGATTGAGGCGGGCGAGAGCATGCAGAAGCCAGAGATCTACTTTCGCAACAACACGGCGTCGACGCTGGCCCTGCTGGAGGCGATGCAGGCGACGGGTGTGCAGCGACTGGTGTTTTCGTCGACGGCGGCGGTTTATGGCGAGCCGAAGTCGACGCCGATCGAAGAGACGGCAGAGCTTGCGCCGACGAACGCGTATGGCGAATCGAAGCTGCTGGTTGAGCACATGCTGCGCTGGTTTCATCGCATTCATGGGTTGCGCTATGCGTCGCTGCGGTACTTCAACGTTGCCGGCGCGCTGCCGGGGCGTGGCGAGGCGCATGAACCCGAGACCCATCTGATTCCGTTAATTCTGGATGTTGCACTGGGGCGGCGTGCGAGCATCTCGGTCTATGGAGACGATTATCCGACGCCGGATGGCACATGCATTCGCGATTACATTCATGTCGTCGATCTGGCCGACGCGCACATTCTGGCAATGAATGCGCTGGAGGAGCGCGATCGTTTGATTCTGAATCTGGGCAATGGCAATGGCTTCTCGGTGAAGGAGGTTGTCGAGGCAGCGCGGCGCGTGACCGGCCATCCGATTCCTGTGGAGCTGAAGCCGAGGCGGCCGGGCGATCCGGCGCGGCTGGTCGCGAGCTCCGAGCGTGCGAAGAGGGAGCTGGAATGGCAGCCGCGGTTTCCGCAGCTCGATGAGATTCTTGCGAGCGCGTGGGAGTGGCATCAGCAGCGCTATCGCGATTGAATTGTGCAGCTAGGAATGTGTTTGCAGGCGCGAAGCGGACGACGGCTCGTTGAGCGCCGCCGCCCGTGGTTGGGATGAGGCGCCTACTGCTTTACGAAGACGCCTGTGGTCTTTTCTGTCTGCTGTCCGGGCGTCCATGAGACGTCAGTGAATGACTTTCCGTCGGCTGCAAGAGTTTGATATCCCTCGCCGATGGCTTTGCCGTTGAGTGCGACGGTGTAGTCCATGCGGTGTGGTGAGACCTGTTTGATGGACACGGTCATTCCGGCAGAGACGGTCGGGCCGGTGATGGGCAGCGGAGTTCCGTCCGGTTTGCCGTGGACGGTTTCCTTGTATCCGGGAAGGTCCCAGTTGATGGTTCCATCGCTGCCACTGGAGATGATCCATGAGTCGGGGACCGAAACGGACACCTTAGTCGACTTCCATTTTCCTGCGAAGCCTGAGGCGCCGGAGACGCGGGTGTAGACAGTGGAGTCGTCGAACTTTGTGCCGTCAGGACGTGTGCCGCTCGAGCGGTCGGTCAACGTCTTCCCGTCTGGTGAGAGCGTTTCCTGTGTTGTGGCTCTGACTTTGTCCTTGAACCTGCTGACGAGAGTGAGCTCATGGTCGCCGTTGGCGGTTACGGAAAGGGTGTCGTCGGGGGAGATCGTCTTGTAGGGCTTGCCGTCGGGAGCAAAGTCGAAGCTGATGGCGCCGTCGGTGTAGTGCCACACTCCGTTGGCGGTCTTCGAGTAGGTGAAGGATGGGCCGGTGAGGTGGCTCTTGTTGAGATCGAGCTTCCATGTGCCGTCCCAGGGGGTGGAGGCGAACGCGGAGCCGGTGAGGGCCGCGCAGGTGAGTGCAGTCGCGAGCAGCTTGTGCATAGGGCTTCCTTGTAGATTTTTGTGGCCTCGCGGAGTTCTACACCCCGGCATTGTCGTGGGCAAGCGAATTCGGAGCGGCAGAAATGTAGCGACACGCTGCTGCTTAACCGATTGTTTGGGCGACAATCGCACAGCAAATCATATCTACGACTGATTAAGTCCTATTTAATGAACTAGAGTAGCTAGATATAGGACTCATAAGGTCGCTATTACAGCGACGGCGCATGAATTGAGGGCTCGCGCACGACAGGGGCAGGGTGGCGCGCGAGGGCGAGCCGGCCGGAGACGACAAAGGAACAGAAGATCGTGAAGAAGACTCAGAGGATGCGGGGCGGCTTTGGTGGAAATGGGTCGAGAGTGATCGCGCTGGCTACGATGGCGGCGTATGCCGCGATGGGGCGCATGGATGCGCGCGGGCAGCAGGTAATCGCGGAGATGCCGAAGGAATCGGCTCCGGTGCAACTTCCGGTGCGGCGGTTTCACATCGTTGCTGGACAACTGGATGCGGCGCTGGAAGGATTCCGTCAGCAGAGCGGCGTTGCGCTGAAGCTGGAGATTACGGAGGCTCAGCTCGCTGGCTTTCATACGGGCGGGGTGCAGGGCTTATACACGACCGAGGCGGCCCTGCGCGCGTTGCTGGCGGGGACTGGACTGAGCTTCAGCTTCGAGGGGGCCGCCGCGGTCTCGGTGGGGCTGCACCATGCGGACACGGTAGATGTGACGGCGCAGACGCAGGATGCGGTTTCGATGGGCAAGTTTACGGAGAGCCTGATCGATACTCCACAGACGATTGCGGTTGTGCCGGAGTTCGTGCTGCACGATCAGCAGAATCGCACGCTGACGGACGCGATCCGCAACGTGCCGGGCATCAGCCTTGCGGCGGGTGAGAGCGGAGCGCAGGGAGACAACCTGACGATCCGCGGCTTCACGGCGCGCAACGATATCTTCCTCGACGGCATTCGCGACTTCGGCAGCTACTACCGCGACAGCTTCAACGACGACCAGGTGGAGGTGCTGGAGGGGCCGGCGGGCGTGGAGTTCGGGCGCGGATCGACGGGCGGCGTCATCAACCAGGAGAGCAAGGTTCCGGCAGCGGATAAGTTCGTCAGGGTCGATACGGAGTTTGGCACGGATGCGACGCGCCGCATTACGGCGGACATCAACGAACCGCTGGCGGATACGGCGAGAGACTCGGCGTTCCGGGCGAACATGGTGGCGACCGAAGGCGGTGTCGCAGGAAGGCCGTATGCGGAGAATCGACGCTTCGGGCTGGCGCCGTCGATCAGCTTTGGGATGAATAAGCCGGCGCGGCTGACGATCAGCTACTTTCACTTTACGGAGAGCGACACGCCGGACTATGGGCTGCCGTGGTTCTTCAATCAGCTTGCGCCGGGCGTGAACCGGCATGCGTACTTCGGTTTTCCCGACGCAAACTATCTGCGCACCAATGATGACATCGTGACGCTGAAGGCGAATCACACGTTTACCGGCAATGTGGATGTGCACACGATTGCGCGATGGGCAAACTATCCGCGCGATGTGCAGATTACAGAGCCGCAGATCTGCTCGAATGCGGGCGTGAGTGTGCCGGTGGGCGGATACGTGGCAGCGCTGCCGACCAGCGCTGTGAACTCGTCGCAGCCGTGTGCTTACGGGATGGCGACGCCGCCTACACAGATTGCGGTGAATCGCAATCAGATCAAGATTAAGAGTGTCGAAAGCGAGCTGTGGGACCAGACCGAGGTGACGACGCAGTTCAAGCTTGCGGGCGTGCGCAATGACTTTGCCGGCGGCGTTGAGGGCGGGCAGGAGATTTCGAACCCGATCAAGTACAGCTACACGGAGAACAGCGTTAATTCCGTGCCTGCGACGAACCTGGCCGATCCGAACCCGAACGATGTCTTTGGGGGCGACGGATATGTGTCCTCGATTACGCACGTAAAGTCGAAGAGCGCTGGAGTGTATTTCGTGGACACGGTGAAGTTCGATCGCTTCATCGAACTTTCGGGCGGCGTTCGTTGGGACTACTTCAATACGCTGTTCAACCTCTACGCTCTGCCGGCGAGCGTTGCGGGGGCCAAGCTGACGACCGCGATTCCGTATATCGATCAGACGGTGCGGCAGCCGAGCTATCGCGCGGCGCTTGTCTTCAAGCCGACATCGCACGGCAGCGTGTACTTCGATTACGGGACGAGCTTCAATCCATCGGCGGAGTCGCTGTCGTTGAGTGTGGCTACGAGTGTGTTGCTGCCGGAGGAGAACGAGACGTACGAGGTGGGCGCGAAGTATGGCGTGATGCACGACCGCGTGCATCTTGAAGGAGCTTGGTTCCGCACGACGAAGAACAACGCGCGTGAGACCGATCCGACCAACTCGAACAACATTGTGCTGGCGGGCAACCAGCTTGTGAAGGGCGTGCAGGCGAGCGCGGTGGGCAGACTGAGTGGAGGAACCGACCTCGTCCTTGGCTATGCGTATCTGGATAGCGCGGTGATCTTTTCGAAGGAGTTTCCGAGCTCTGTCGGATATCCACTGGCTAATGTGCCGAGGCAGACGTTCAACGCTTTTCTGACGCGCAATCTTCCCTGGCGATTGGATGCAGGGCTGGGTGGCAATTACGTTGCTGCGCGCACGGCGAGCTCGACGACACCGTATGTGCCGACCAGTTTTGGGCCGGCGCAGAACTTTGCTGCGGGCAGCGCACCTTGTGGCGCGATGGCGACTACTTGCTATCAGGTACTGTCGACGGCGACGAAGCAAGTGCCGGGATACTGGGTCTTCAACGCCATGCTGAAGCGTCCGGTGACAGACCGGCTGGAGCTGCAGGCTAATGTCTACAACCTGCTGAACCGGTTCTATATCGATCAGCCGCACCCCAGCCATTTGATTCCAGGGGCGGGGCTGAGTGCGCTGATTGGAGCGAACTTCCGGTTTTGAGATGCCAAGGTATGCGCCGAGAGGAGCCGCATGTTGATCACGATTGAGAAGGTGTTGACGGCGGAGCAGGTGACGTTGGCGCGTGCGAAGCTGGCCGCGGCAGCGTGGGTGGATGGACGTGTCACGGCCGGCTACCAGGCGCAGGAGGTGAAGCGCAATGCGCAGATTCCGGAGAGTTCACCGGTGGCCAAGGAGCTGGGCGACCTGATTCTGGCTGGACTGGCGCGGGCGCCGCGGTTTATGTCGGCGGCGCTGCCGCTGCGGGTGTTTCCGCCGATGTTCAACAGCTATGCCGGCGGCCAGACCTTCGGGACCCATGTGGATACAGCGATTCGCCAGCTGGCGACGACAGGTCAGCGCATCCGCACGGACCTGAGCGCGACCCTCTTTCTGACGGCGCCTGAAGACTATGACGGTGGCGAACTGATCGTCGAGGACAGCTATGGCGAGAAGAGGGTGAAGCTGGCGGCCGGGAATATGGTGCTGTATCCGGCGACGAGCCTGCATCGCGTGGAGCCGGTAACGTGCGGCAACCGCGTCAGCTCGTTCTTCTGGATACAGAGCATGATTCGCCAGGATGCGCACCGTACGCTGCTGTTTGAGCTGGACGAGAGCATTCAGCGGCTGGCGCGCTCGGAGCACGCGGCAACGCCGGAGGTGAAGCAAAGTTCGGTGCAGCTTACGGGGGTTTATCACAATCTGCTGCGGCAATGGGCGGAGATGTGAAGAGAGTAGAACAGGCTTCGGCGTAAGAGATTCCGTAGAAGAGTGCCCGCGTCCCCCTCATGGCGCGGGCACTTTATCTTGTAGTGCGGTTGGTTGCGTGAAGCTATTAGGGCATCAGGACGGAGTCGATGACCTGAATGACGCCGTTCGACTGGTAGACGTTGGCGGTGGTGATCCAGGCCGAGCCACCTTTGTCGTCGGTGATCTTAACCCTGTTGTTTTCCCATGTGAAGGTGAGGTCGTCGCCTTCGACGGTCTTCAGCTTGAGCGTGCCACCATGGGCCTTGATCTCATGCTTCAGCTTGGCGGTGCTGTAGACGCCGGAGACGACGTGGTAGGTGAGAATCTTAGTGAGCGTCTCTTTATTTTCAGGCTTGACGAGGTTGTCGACCGTGCCTGGGGGTAGCTTGGCGAAGGCGTCGTCGGTAGGTGCGAAGACGGTGAAGGGCCCGGGGCTGTTCAGCGTGTCAACGAGGCCGGCGGCTTTGACGGCGGCGACGAGAGTCTTGTGAATCGGCGAGTTGACGGCGTTTTGCACGATGGTTTTGGTGGGGAACATCGCTGCGCCGCCGACATCCGGATCTTTCTTCTGGGCGGTCGCCGTCATCGAGGTGACAGCAAGCGCCGCGCCAGCCATCAAAGTAAGCAAGGTCTTCTTCATTGTTCTTCCTTCCATAGGTGGAGAGTTAGTGAGACCCGTTTCTCGTGCGGCCGCAATCGAAACGTACACACTATGTACGCGGCGCATCGAAGAGTGGATTGGTGCTCAGGCTGCCCAACGACACGGGAAGAGTGCAGGGGCAGGTTCGTGGAAGAAGGGGCAGAGCGTTGACAAAGAGGAGTCGCACCCATCAACTGAGGACGGGAGCTGCAGGGGAGGCGGGGATCGATAGAGAGGCGCCGGTTGACGAGACCCGTTCCGCGGAAGCGGGATCATTCTGGACGCGCTGGATGCGTTCAGAGCACTCGCGCGGGCTGCTGCTGATCGGTCTCTTCAAGTTGAGCAAGGCGCTGCTGTCGGTGGCGCTAGGGGTGGGTGCCCTCCGGCTGGTTCACCATAACATCGGCCTGGTGGTGCTACGCATCAGCGACGCTCTGCGGATCGATCCTGAGAGCCGTCTGGTATCGCTGGTTATGGAGAAGGCCGACCTTATTGGCAGCCGAGAACTGCGGCGGTTTGGCGTGCTCACGTTCAGTTATGCGGCTGTGTGCCTGGTGGAAGGCACAGGCTTGATGCTGGAGAAACGTTGGGCGGAGTATTTCACGGTCATCCTGACAATCCTGGCCCTGCCATGGGAAGGGTTCGAACTTGCGAAGCATGTGACAACGTTGCGGGTCGCTCTGCTGTTGATTAATCTGGTCGTGCTCGCCTATCTCGTCTGGCTGCTTCGGCGAATTCGAAGCAAACAATCTGAGGCTGAGGATTCGTCCGAATAGGTTATTTTCGCTTTTGATTCGCTATCTTAGCGACCTATGCCTCGGCAAGTGAGTAACTTGCTACGAATCCGATGTGCAAACACAAGATGTTGGGGCATCAACTCGGGATCACGCAAGATGCTCTGTTTTCCACAATGTGGAAGGAAAACTAGGTCTCAAATCCCAATTTAGTTCTTTACATGTGTCGCTGGCAGCGGCAGGATTGGTGGAGTCGAGTGGTCAAAAGTAGAAAAAAGAGGAACAGGACAACGATTTCCTCTACCAAGTTTACGCGTCCCGGAAGGTTTGGGGCTCCAGATGAGGTAGCGGTTGAGGTTCAGGCAAATGTTTCGGGGCAATCATCCAGCGCGGGTAGATGAAAAGGGCCGGTTGAAGGTTCCGTCTGAGTTCAAGGGTGCGCTTGAGGCCCAGGGGCGGGAGTGCTTCATCACCAGCCGCGATGGACAGCGGGCGGAGATTCACTCGCTGCAGGATTGGGAGCTGGTGGAGGAGGCGTTGGCGAAGCTTCCGGCCAGCGCCGCGAAGAGGAGGCTGCTGGATGCGACGAACTATTACGGGCAGGTGGTGAGGATGGACGATCAGGGTAGATTGCTGATTCCGCAGCTTTTGCGGGAGGCAGCGAGCCTGGTTGGGGATGTGGCGGTGATGGGGATTGAGAAGAAGCTGGTCGTGGCGAACGACGCACGGCTGCGGGCTGCGATTGCGGAGAACCCGGCGACGGATGCGGATGTCGAGTCGCTGGGAGTTGTTGGGCTGTAAGGACTTATCGACTTATCCCTCAGTGGGATGCATGAGGCGGATGGATGGAAAAACCGCAGCATGTACCGGTTCTTTTGGAAGAGAGTTTGGAGTATCTCCACGTAAAACCCGGTGCTGTTTTTGTGGATACGACGCTGGGTTTTGCTGGTCACGCGATGGAGATCGTGAGGAGGCTCGGACGGGAGGGCAGACTGATCGCCTTCGACCGGGACCCCGAAGCAATGGCAAAGGCGCAGGCGAGGATCTCGGAGTTAGCCGAGGAGCTTGGGCAGGAGATGCCGGCGGTCGAGTTTGTGAATCGGCCGTTCTCGGAGATCGCGGATGTGATCGCGCCGGGGACGCTGGATGGTCTGCTTGCAGATTTCGGGGTGAGCAGCATGCAGCTGGACGAGGCGCAGCGAGGGTTTAGTTTTCGGGCCGAAGGGCCGCTGGACATGCGGATGGATCCGCGCGGCGGGCTGACGGCCGAACAAGTGGTAAATCAGGCGGACGAAGAAGATCTCGCCAACCTGATTTACGAATTCGGAGAGGAAAGGAGGTCGCGGAGAATCGCCAGAGCTATTGTGCGGGCGCGGCCGATTACGACGACAGCGGAACTTGCTCGAGTCGTATCGGCCGTTGCCCCGCCAATAAAAAAATCTGAGCGAGGTTACGGAAATAGTAGCCAGATTCATCCGGCGACCAAAACCTTTCAGGCGCTTCGAATTCGAGTGAACGATGAGTTGCAGGAGATCCAATCGCTGCTGAAAAGCGCGGGATCGCTGCTGAAGCCGGGCGGAAGGCTGGTGATGATCAGCTTCCACTCGCTGGAGGACCGGCTGGTGAAAGATGCACTGCGAGAGGGAGCGAAGGCAGGGCAGTTTGAGGTGCTGACCAAGAAACCGGTTGTGGCGAAGGAGCAGGAGGCGCTTCGGAACCCGCGATCACGAAGCGCGAAGATGCGCGCGGCGAAGAAGATTTAATACGAGATTCGAGATGCGAGTGCGAGATTTTAGATTTTAGATTTTAGATTTTAGATTTTAGATTTTAGATTTTAGATTTTAGAGGTTTTGAGATTCGGGCCGGGGTTGTCCTGCCGTGCTTTCAGGCGAAAGACAATCAGTAGGGAAAAGTCCCTTCCTCCTCAGCAGCCCCGGCCCGGGTTGCACTCTTCGCAAAAGACGAGGGATGGGCGAGCAGGATCTGAAGTGGCCGGTGAGCGAGCCGGGTGGATTGGAGACGGATATGGCGACGATGGCGATAGCAGGACAGGGACTGGAGCAGATGCAGCTTGGGCGCGGTCAGGGCCGGGCTGGACAAGCTCGCACGAGCATCGCCGACCGCAACCGTGCGCTGTTTGATGTGCAGCGGGCGCGCCGCCGCGGGCCGACACCCGAGATGTTCTTCACCAAACATCTCGACAACACGCGCATTGTGAAGGCGGACGATCCGGAGCGGCAGCGCGAGGTGCGGACGTTCACGATTGTGATGACGCTGCTGTTTGCGTTGACGATGGTGTATGTTTGGCAGCACTTTTCGGCGATCGAGGTTGGCTACAAGGTGGAGGCGCAGAAGCAGCAGGTGGAGCTGCTGCGCGAGCAGAACCGCCAGCTTCAACTTTCCGAGGCGCAGCTTAGCGATCCGGGAAGGATCGACCAGATTGCGAGACAGCTTGGTTTGAATGCACCGCTGCCCGGGCAGGTGGTTCGTCCGAATGGCTCGGGTGGCATGACGCCGGTGCTGGCGCAGGCGCAGAGGCCGACGTTCGGAATGCGGTAGGAGAAGTTAGGGAGTTAGGGAGTGAGGGAAATGCGGGTCTCTCCGCTCCGCCTCGCGATCAAGCCGCGAGGCTCCGGTCGAGATGACAGAGTTTTAGGGACCCATTCAATCTCGATGTTTTAGAGGTTATTCGACCTCGATGCAGGTCAGGCAGGAAACCGCTTCATGAAGTCTTCGCCACGGCAGACGATGACCGCGCCCATACGGCGAGTGCGATTCGTTTACGTGGCGATGTTTTTTTGTTTCTGGGCGGCGGCCATCGGCTTTCGCCTGTTCTGGCTGCAGGTGGTGCGGCATGGCGAGTTCGTCGAACGCGCGATGCGGCAGCAGCAGCACACCTTTGAGGTGGCGCCTCGCCGCGGTCTGATTTACGACCGCAATCTGCGGGAGCTGGCGATGACCGTGCACGTCGACAGCATCTACGCGGTGCCGAGCGAGCTGGGCGACAATCGTGTCGCCGACGCGGCGTTGCTGGCGAAGGTTGTGCATACCGATCCGCAGGACCGCTACACCACTGATCCGCAGATATTGGCGCGCTTCACGGATGCGCACAATTTTGCATGGGTGGCGCGCAGAGTGAGCGCCGACACAGCGACCCGCGTGCGCGAGTTGAATCTGAAGGGCATTTATTTCAAGAAAGAGTTCAAGCGGTTTTATCCTGACGCGGATCTTGCGTCGCATGTGCTGGGTTATGTAGGCACGGACGATGAAGGGCTCGGAGGCCTGGAGCGCAAGTTCGACGACGAGTTGCACGGCACGCCTGGACACAGCCTGACGGAGGTGGATGCACGACGGCATGTGAGGGGATCGCAAGAGAGCGATCCCCTGCCGGGCGAGAACCTGGTGCTGTCGATCGACGCCGAAATTCAGTACATGGCGCAACGCGCGCTGGACGCGCAGATGGCCAAGGCGAAGGCCGAGCACGGAACGATTGTGGTGCAGGACCCGCATACAGGGCAGATTCTGGCGCTGGCGGTTTCGCCCCGGTTCAATCCGAACGACTCGCGCCATCTGAGGCCCGGCTCGCTGATCGATCTTGCGGTGAGCGACATCTATGAGCCGGGATCGACGTTCAAGCTGGTGACGTATTCGGCGGCGCTGGACGGAGCGGGCGTGAAGCCGACGGATCTGGTGGACTGCCAGGGCGGGCAGATGACGATGTATGGCCGCACGCTGCATGACGACCAGGCCGACCACTTCGGCGTGATTACGGTGCAGAAGGCGCTGGAGGTTTCGAGCGACGTGGGCGCGGCGAAGATGGCGCTGAAGCTTGGGCCGACCAAGTTCTACGATTACATGCGGGCGTTTGGGTTTGGACAGCGGACGGGGATCGAGCTGCCGAGCGAGACGCGCGGGCTGCTGCGGCCGCCGAGCAAGTGGGGATCGACGAGCATTCTTTCGCTGGCGATTGGGCAGGAGATTGGGGTAACGCCGATTCAGCTGGTGTCGATGGTGTCGACGATTGCCAATGGGGGCGTGTACCTGCCGCCGCACATCCTGCTGCAGTCGGCCGATGAGATGAAGGGCAATCAAAGGCTCAAGCCGCATCCGTTTCGTGCGGAGTACGAGTTGCCGGCAACGCTGCCGGAGGGGTCGCATCGCGTGATCTCGGAGCTGACCTCGGCGAAGATGCGGATGATGATGGAAGGCATTGTCATGGAAGGGACGGGCAAGCCGGCGCAGTTAAATGGATATAGTTCGGCGGGCAAGACGGGAACGGCGGAGAAGTTCGATCCGGCAACGCATTCGTACTCGCACACCAAGCTGGTGGCGAGCTTTGCGGGGTTTGCGCCGGTGAGCGATCCGGCGATCTCGATTGCGGTAGTGATTGATACGCCGACGGTGGGCAGCCGGTATGGAACGGCGGTTTCGGCGCCGGTGTTTCGCGAGCTGGCGCAGCAGGTGTTGGAGTATCTTGGCGTGCCGCACGATCAGGCGTTGAAGACGCCGCAGCAGATGCAGTTGGCGGCCGCGGATGTGCAGCCTGACGATGTGCCGGATGAGAATATCGCGGATCTGGGCGCGATGTTCGATCAGATTAACAGCCTCCCGGCGGACGATCCGTTGCGCCAACCGGCGACGGCCGCGGCGATGGCGGAGAATCAGGTTGCGGATGACAGGGCCGCAGCTGTGGCAAGGGCGCAGCCTCCGGCGAAGAAGGGGCTGCTGGGTCTGCCGAAGGAGATGCTGGCGGCGTTTCACGCGAATGGCGATGCGAGTTCGGTGATGTCTGGTGCGGGCGCCGATCCGGCGGAGGTCGATGCGATCCCGCGAGATGAGCCAAAGGCGCAAGCGCGCGACAGCGGCGCGGTGGTGGTAGACGCGGGCAATCGCGTGGCGGTGCCGGAGTTTCGTGGCTCGGCGCTGCGTGAGGTTGTGGAGCATGCGGCCAATCTTGGCCTGCGTGTGGAGACGCTTGGCAGCGGACTGGCGCATGACCAGGCGCCGGCTGCGGGAACGATGGTTCCTCCGGGGACGGAGATCGTCGTGCGCTTCGCGCGCTAAACGATGTTTAGCGATGCGGACAGCTCGGCGTGCAAGCCTAGAATCGACACTATGAACTGGAGCGAGGTCCTTGACGAGCTGCAGACGCTAGAGGTCAGCGGCCGGCGCGATGTTGGCGTTCGCGGCGTGCAGTATGACTCGCGACGGGTTGGCGCGGGGGATGTGTTCGTCGCGATGCAGGGTGGAACGGCGGACGGGAATCGCTATATCGACGCGGCGTTGCGGCGCGGGGCGGCCGCGGTGGTGACTGACTCGGCGGAGATCTTTGCAGAGCTTCGTGGGCAGCAGACGGAGCTGGCGATTGCACTGGTCGAACACGGGCGGCGCGCGTTGGCGGAGGTGAGTGCCGCGGTCTTCGGGCATCCGGAGCGCGTGTTGCAACTAAGCGCGGTGACCGGGACGAATGGAAAGACGACGACAGCGTTTTTGCTGGAACAACTGCTTGCGAGTATTGGGCGCAAGACTGTGCTGATCGGGACAATCGAGACGCATGTTGCGGGCGAGGTGCGCGAGAGCGAGCACACGACGCCGGAGAGTCGCGATGTGCTTGCTCTGTTTGCCGAGGGCGTGCGCGCGGGGTGTACGGAGGGGGTGATGGAGATGAGCTCGCACGCGCTGGTGCAGGAGCGTGTGTGGGGACTGCCGGTCGATGTGGCGATCTTTACGAATCTGACGCAGGACCATCTGGACTATCACGGCACGATGGAGGAATATGCGCGTGCCAAGGCGAAGATGTTTGCGGGTGTGGGCGCGCCGGCTCCGCGAGTTGCGGTGGTGAATCAGGATGATCGTTATGCGGCGGAGATGGTGGAGGCGTTCGGCGGAGAGACATTGTTGCGGTACGGGATGGAGAGGGATTATGCGACGCATCGTGCGCTGAATGTGCAGCTGGCGCTGGGCGACACGCGCTTTGACTTTGTTACGCCGGAGCAGACGGTGGCGATTCGTTCGCCGCTGAGCGGGCGCGTCAATGTCTACAACCTGCTGGCGGCCATGTGTGCGGCGATGGCGCGTGGAATGACGCTGGAAGAGATTGCGGCCGCAACGGGATCGCTGCGACAGGTGCCGGGACGGTTTGAGGTGGTGGATGGCTCGCAGGAAGCTGGACTTACGGTTGTAGTTGATTACGCGCATACGGATGATGCGCTGCGGAATCTGATTCGGCTGGCGCGGGAGAGTGTCGCGGAGCGGGGCGGCCGGGTGATTACGCTATTTGGGTGCGGCGGGGATCGCGACCGTACGAAGCGGCCGAAGATGGGGCGGGCTGCCGGCGAGGCGAGCGATCTGGTGGTGGTGACCAGCGATAATCCTCGCAGCGAGGAGCCGATGGCGATCATTGAGGAGGCGCTGGTAGGTTTGCGTGAGGCGAATGCCACGTTTGTTGTGGAGGTGGATCGGCGCGCGGCGATCGAGATTGCGGTGCGGGAGGCCAGGGCCGGAGATATTGTTTTGCTCGCCGGAAAAGGGCACGAGAAGACGCAGACCTTTGCGGATGAGGTTCGGCCGTTTGATGATGTCGCGGAGGCGAAACGAGTGTTGGACGAGTTGCGAGCCGGGGTGCGTGCGTGAGGCTGACGCTGGGGCAGATTGGCGACTGGATCCATGCTGAGGGCGACTTCGACGAGCGCGCCGAGGTGGATGGGTATTCGATCGATTCGCGCACGATTGGAACAGGGGAGCTGTTTTTTGCGGTGCGCGGCGAGCACGCGGACGGGCACGACTTCGTCGAGGCGGCGCTGGCCAATGGTGCGATTGGGGCGGTGGTGAGCATGCGCTGGCTGGCGACGGCTGCTGTCGATCCGACGAAGCTGCTCCGCGTTCCCGACAGTGCGAGCGATTGTGTGTTGCATTCAATGCAGAGGCTGGCGAACAACGTCAGGCGCGCGTGGGGCGGCCGTGTGATTGGTGTAACCGGTTCGGCGGGCAAGACGACGACGAAGGAGTGTGTCGCGACGGTGCTTGGTTCGCGCTTCAATGTGCTGAAGACGGAGGGCAATCTGAACAACCACTTCGGTGTGCCGCTGCAACTGCTCAGGCTGCAGCCGGAGCATGAGGTTGCGGTGCTGGAGATGGGCATGAACCACGCCGGCGAGATACGAACGCTGGCAGCGATTGCTGAGCCGAATTGGGCTGTCGTGTCGAATGTTGCGCCGGTGCACCTGGAGTTCTTTCCGGACGGGATTGAGGGGATTGCGCGCGCCAAGTATGAACTGGTCGAGTCGCTGCCGCCAGATGGACGCGCCGTGCTCAATGCCGATGATGAACGTGTCGCGAGCTTTGCGCGCGGCATGGAGGATCGTGCGCTTCTCTACGGCACATCGGCGAAAGCACGCGTGCGCGGCGAGGAGATCGAGGAGGCGGGGCTGGACGGAGTGCGCTTTGTTGTCGTGGCCGACGGATTGAGGTGCGAGGTTCATCTGCGCCTGATGGGACGGCACAATGTGCTGAACTCGCTGGCGGCGATCGGGACTGGGCTGTTGAGCGGCATCGATCTGGAGACCTGCTGCGCAGCAATCGAGAGCATGCGTCCGACGGAGAAGCGTGGGCGCGTGATCCAGTGGAACGGCGCTCGATTAATTGATGACACGTACAACTCGAATCCTCGGGCGCTCCAGTCAATGGTCGAGGCGCTGCGAAAGACTCCGGCGCGGCGGAGATTCGTGGTCGCAGGCGAGATGCTGGAGCTTGGGCCGCAGGCGGAGGCGCTGCATCGTGCGGCGGGTGAAGAGATGGTTGGCCTGGATGGAGTGCTGGGTGTGCGTGGGTTGGCGGCGGCTTTGATCGAGGGCGCGCGCTCGCAAGGAATCGCCGCAGAGTTTGTGGCTACGCCCGAGGAGGCGGGCAAGTGGTTGCGGGAGACCTTGCGCGAAGGCGATGTCGTGCTGCTGAAGGCTTCGCGCGGCGTGCGCCTGGAGCGCGCGCTGGAGGCTCTGCGCTGAAAAGCAAACCTTGGGGCTGAAAGCCCCCCTTTTTCTGCGGTCCTATGAGACCCGAACCTGAAGGCTCGGGGTACCTGATGTCGGCTACCGAAGCTGAGCTTGGCTTGGGAGATTCCTGCATCCGGTTTTGTGCATGGGCGGAGCGTAAGATAACCGTGGACCGCGGCCTGCCGAGCGGTTTTACCCCAAAGCGCGTGAGGGTTCGTTGCTCTTCTGGCTGCTCTACGAAAAGCTGTTTCCTTACTTCCGGTACTTCCGGATCTTC
>Ga0207933_1000958_pt1 | contig 24494 bp, 23 predicted proteins | sample NGESurdeep092012_4_FD_184488 | JGI IMG/M metagenome (GOLD analysis project Ga0207933, IMG submission 184488) | Arctic peat soil microbial communities from Barrow, Alaska - NGEE Surface sample F53-3 deep-092012 (SPAdes) | ecosystem: Environmental > Terrestrial > Soil > Wetlands > Peat ... | reverse complement strand
TGCTTTAGGACGAACCGAAGAAATACAGAGCAAGGAATTTTTAAAGCTATAATGCTAAGAGCAGCTAAAAGGAAAACAGATACATTCAAAGAACTCATTGCCTATGCGGCGTAAATTAATTATTCTATTTCGCTTTATTAAGATGTACCGATAATATCAAGTACGCAAATTCGCTAATTGCAACCTCCAATAAGGATACAATTACGTTATATTCTGCATCGATTGTTCCCCTTAGTTTTTATTATATACCAGGCATTAAAGGAATTCCATTAATTTTTACAAAGGGAACTACAAGAAAAATTATTTCAAAAAATCCTGTATACTTAATGGAAACTTCTGCTTTGCAAATCCCATATATATTATACCCGGGAGATAGCCTGACTATTTTTGAAAATGATAAACAACCTTTATTTGAATCGCAGGACTCTATAAGGAACCACGAACTGAAATTTCTTAGAGAAGTCTCAAATAAATATGGCAGTTTAAGGCCTTTGGCAAAAACAACTTATTTGAAAAGGAATCTCAATTTGAGAGCTAGAGATAGCATAATAAATGACACTTATAACAAAAGACTTGATTTTCTTAGAAAATATCAAATAAAAAGCTTTTTAAAACCCTCATTTTATAACCTGGTATGCGAGATATTTTTTTTCTGTAGGATTAATGAAAAACTTAGCCTTTATTATCCAGGATTTAACAAAAGGTCAATTTACAATTTCTATAAAGATTCTTTAAATATCTACAGGCGATATTTTGACTGCGATTCTTGTGTTCAAAATACTGTTTACGATGCTGCATTAAATCACTTTATACGAATACAAGGCACTGAAGTTTCCGAAACATCCCCGATGTTTTTCTTTAACGGATTAAGTAAAAAAGAATTGGAAGCATTTGTACCGCTGACTAAACAATTAAGGGGGAGATCAAAGGATTATATTTTATCAAGCCTTTATCTACAAATGCTATTTACATCTGATAAGACTAAAGCCGGGGTAAAAATAGATTCTATTTTACCTAAAATACAATCGAAAGACTATAAAAAATCTCTTGAAGAAACCTATCAGGCACTCAATAGAAAGATACAAATAGGACCAATAGCAAATCAAAAGTTTATTTCCCCTGATCTTAGTTCTTATACAACTTTTAAATCTTTGTTGAATAAAAATAATGGCAAGCTAATATACTTTGATGTTTGGGCAACATGGTGTGTGCCTTGTATCAAAGAAATGCCGTTTACAAGGAAATTTGCCAAAAAATATTCAGACAAAATAGATGTGTTGTTTTTGTCAATGGATACTGATTCTTCTCTGTGGCAAAAGTATATTTTGAATAATTCATTATCAAAAAACTCTTTTTTAGTTGAAAATGACTTTGGCTCTGCTTTTGCAAAAAATTTTAAAATAATTTCTATTCCTCATTATATACTTGTTGGTAAATCAGGGAAAATAATTAGTTCTAATGCACCCCGTCCAAATGATACCAAACTTGAAGAGTTAGTTAATAAATTTTTTTAAAAAATACTATTTGATTTTTAAAATAAAAGCTACTTCTATATTTTTTTTTGAAATGAGAACTTTTAAGATGAAATTATGAATTAAACTTCCGTGATGACCCGTTAATAAATAAACTAATAGATTTTCTATCAAATCTTTTAAGTGCCGAGTAATTAGGGCAAGCAACAAAAAATTTAAAAAGCCATCTTAATTTATTTTTAATGAACCAAATCCAGATTCCCGTTTTTGTAATAAACTTAAAATCGCGAACGGACAGAAAGCAACATATTCTGCAGCAGTTCCACGAAAAAAAGGAATTTGATGTTCATATCGTAGAAGCGTGCGAGCATAAGAATGGCGCTATTGGTTTGTGGAAAAGTATTACCAACATTTTACAAGAGTTGATAAATACTGAAATTGATTTTGTAATAATATGTGAGGATGATCATGAATTTACCAAAGAATACAATAAGGAATATTTGTTTGAATGTATTGCTGAAGCAAAAGAAAACGAGGCGGATATTTTATTGGGTGGCGTCAGTTGGTTCACTACCATGATAGAAGTTTCTGAAAATTTGTTTTGGGTGGAAAAATTCACAGGAACTCAATTTACTATTCTATTCCGGAAATTTTTCAATAACATTCTGGAAGCAGATTTTGGTAACCACGATTCTGCTGATTATAAAATATGCTCACTTACTGAAAACAAGTTTTTTATGAATCCTTTCATTTCTGTTCAAAAAGATTTTGGCTATTCTGATGCTACGACAAAAAATAATAGGCCGGGCATTGTAAAAGAGTTTTTTGATAATAGTGTAGAATCTATTACGACTTTTAAAAAAGTTAACAGTTTTTATCAGAATAAAAAGGACGGAATTCCACCCAATCAGCAATTCTACAGCAACGTTACAATTCCTACCTATATTATTACCTTATCTGAACATATCGAAGGGCGCATCCACATTGAAAAGCAGTTTAAGGGAAGAAGTGAATTTGATATTACTTTAGTTGAAACGGTAAAGCATAAAATTGCAGGAGTAGGGCTTTGGTTGAGTATTCGGAAAGTAATTAAAATGGCAATTGAAAATGAGGATGATGTTATTATCATTAGTGATGATTGTCACGAATTTCCTACAAGTTATTCAAGGGATTTTTTAATCCAAAATATTATTGAATCCAATGAACAACAAGCTGATTTTTTATCGGGTAGCACCTATAATTTTCAAGCAGCGATTCCGGTAACTAAGAATAGATATTGGATTAATCCATGCCTTTCTACACAGTTTATCATTATATACAAACGATTTTTCAAAAGAATACTAGAGGAACCTTTTGACGAACATATTGTTGCCGATCGACTATTGTTAGATATAACCAGTAATAAAATGGTACTCTTCCCTTTTATTTCTACCAAAAGGGATTTCCTTTATAAAACTGATTTGCAAAATGTAGCAAAAACAAATATGAATAGTATGTTTGGAGATAGTTTTAAAAGACTTGAAGTTATCCAAAGTGCTTATCTAAAATATAGAGGAATCACAATTGATGGAATAGACGTTTAAGTTGAAGAAAATAGGATGACGGCCTGGGATATTTTAATGAAGAATTTGACTAGAAGATTTTTATAAAAGATGTTACTGAACTTTACCTTCTACAAACAACTCAACGCCATGGATTGCGGTCCTACCTGCCTTCGCATGGTGGCAAAACATTATGGCAGGCATTACAATGCCGATACTTTGCGAAGGATAGCGGGATACAATAAACAAGGGGTATCATTATTAGGCATCAGCGACACCGCGGAAAAAATAGGCTTCAGAACAAGAGGGGTAAAGCTAACTTATGAGCAACTGAAAGAAGCAACCTTGCCCGCTATTTTACACTGGAACCAAAACCATTTTGTCGTTCTTCTCTCCCTCTCCGGCGGGAGAGGGAGCCGGAGGGTGAGGCTCGCCGATCCTGCAAAAGGAATTATTACCTACACAAAGGAAGAATTTTTAAATCACTGGATTTCTTCTTCTCCCTCTCCACTCGTGGAGAGGGGCGGGGGTGAGGGTATCGCTCTGCTTTTAGAACCTACCCCAAACTTTTATAACGAAGAAGGAGAAAAAGAGCAGAAGCTAAGTTGGAAATTAGTTCTTCAATATCTCGCACAAAGCAAATGGCAAATAACCCAGGTGTTTGCTGCACTAATCGTTACCTCTCTAATACAACTAATTTTTCCTTTTCTCACGCAAAGCATTGTTGACACGGGTATAGATGCACAAAACCTGCAATTTGTCGTGGTTATTCTGATAGCGCAGTTGATGCTCACTTTTAGCAAAACCGTTGTTGATTTTATCCGCAGCCGTTTGCTTTTAAGGGTTTCCAACATTTTAAACCTCCAGATATTATCCGATTTCTGGATCAAATTGACCAAACTGCCGGTTTCTTATTTTGATGTACACCATACCGGCGATACACTGCAAAGAATTGGCGACCACAGGCAGATACAAAATTTTCTCACGGGCTCAGCATTGAATACTTTGTTCTCTGTTTTTAATTTTGTGGTGTATGCCATTGTGTTAATGATATATAGTGTTCAGTTATTCTTTGTGTTTTTAATTGGCAGCATTATCTATTTTACATGGATACAATTTTTTTTAAAGATCAGGCGCAAAATAAATTACCAGACTTTTTATCTTTCTGCAAAAGAGAATAACGCCACTTTACAACTCGTGCAGGGCATGCAGGAAATACGGCTCAATAATGCCGAGAAACAAAAACGCTGGCATTGGGAAAATATACAGGCATCCGTTTTTAAACTCAATTTTAAAAACCTGGACTATAACCAGTGGCAGCAGGCAGGCGCTACATTGATCAATGGAACCCAGGACATTGCCATCACTTTTATTGTAGCTAAATTAGTGATTGACGGCCAGCTTACTTTGGGCGCAATGCTTGCAGTGCAATACATCATCGGGCAACTGAGCGGACCGGTAAACCAATGGGTAGGCTTTGTGCAAAGTGCACAGGATGCTAAAATAAGCATGGAACGCTTAAATGAAATTCACCAGTTGCATGATGAAGAAGATCCGAAAAAAGTTTATACTACCCAACTCCCGGAGGACAAAAGCATTTTTCTGAAAAATTTATCCTTTACCTATCCGGGAGCAGGAAACGAGCCGGTACTCACTGATATCAATTTATTGATTCCTGAAGGAAAGGTGACTGCGATAGTTGGCGTTAGCGGCAGCGGCAAAACCACTTTACTGAAATTACTCTTAAAAATTTATCAGCAATACGAAGGTGAAATCAGGGTTGGTGGTTCCGTTCCCCTCTCCCCGCGGGAGAGGGGGCAGGGGGTGAGGCCTTCAGCTCGTTTTGAAAACATCAGCCCTTCTTACTGGCGCCAACTGTGCGGAGCAGTAATGCAGGAAGGTTTTATTTTTAATGATACCATTGCGGGGAACATTGCAGTAGGCGAAGAAAATATTGATTATAACAAACTTTTGGATAGTTGTGAAACCGCTAATATTCTTTCTTTTATTGAAACGCTGCCCAACGGATTTTATACAGAATTAGGATCAGAGGGGGTGGGTTTAAGCCAGGGGCAGAAACAACGTTTATTAATCGCGCGCGCTGTTTATAAAAATCCGGAGTATCTTTTTTTCGATGAAGCTACCAATTCATTAGATGCCAATAATGAAAAAGAGATAGTAAAAAACCTGGGCAGGTTTTTTAAAGGCAAAACCGTAATTGTAGTAGTGCACCGGTTAAGCACTGTGAGAAATGCAGATAAAATTGTGGTGCTGCATAAAGGCGGGATCGCAGAAGAAGGGACACATGAAGAATTGACGTCTATCCAGGGTAAATATTATGAACTGGTGAAAAATCAATTGGAGCTGGGAGTGTAATGCAAACCTATAAGGTTTCCAAAACCTTATAGGTTTTATTTAAACTTAAAAAATTAATTATGCTGCAAGATGAAACCTCATTCAAGCTTAATGAAACTTCTGAAGAAGTTCCCCGTCGCGCTATTAATAAAAGCTTCCATCAGCGTTCCGATTCTGCACAGGAAATTATAAACAGGCAACCGGGCTTTATTGAAAAGTGGGCGCTGTTGCTTTTTTTAGGTATTTTACTTTTATTAATGTCAGGAACATGGTTTATCCGGTACCCGGACATCATAGAAGCACAAGGCATTCTTACTGCTACCAATGGCCCTAAGGAAATCATTGCTATGGAAAGCGGCAGGCTTATCAAACTTTTTGTGAAAAACGGCGAACTGGTAAAAAAAGGGGAAATGATTGCATGGATAGAAAGTTCAGCCAATACTAATGAAGTAATACAACTCTCCAATAAATTAGACAGCAGCCTTTTATTTCTTTCCGAAGGAAATCCAGAAAATGTTTCTGCTTTGTTTACCGTGAATTATCAAAACCTTGGGGAAATCCAGATGCTTTATCAAACTTTTACTTCTGCTTTGCAACAGTACAATGACTATCTCGTCAACGGGTTTTATGTACGCAAAAAATCAATGATATTAAACGATATGAATTCGCTCAGGCAGATGAATGTGTTTACTGAAAAGCAAAGGATTCTGTCAAAACAGGATGAAGATTCTTCTCAAAAATCGTTGCGCATGAACAAAATGCTTTTGGATGAAAAAGTAATTTCTCCGGAAGAATACAGGGTTGCTACAAGTGCTCACATCGCTAAAGAGATGTTTATCCCGCAACTGAACCAGAGCATTTTATCTAATCAAAACCAGCAAAGGGATAAATTAAAAGATCTCGAACAATTGGAACATGATGTGTTGCAGCAAAAATTAATTTTTGAGCAGGCCCTGCAAACTTTAAAAAGTAATGTAGATGACTGGAAACGTAAATACATCATCGAAACTCCTTTAGATGGAACTGTGTTTTTTACTTTGCCCTTGCAACAAAATAAATTTATTGAACAGGGAAAATTGTTGGGTTATATTAATCCGCCGGACAGTAAATTTTATGCAGAAATAAACCTTCCTCAAAATAATTTAGGAAAAGTGGATACCGGAATGCAGGTGCAGCTTCGTTTTGATGCCTATCCTTACCAGGAAGCAGGTTTTGTAAAAGGTAAGCTCAATTATATCTCCCCCATATCTTCTGACAGCGGCTTTTATGCAACAGTAAGATTAGATAATGGCCTTGAGACTAATTTAAAAAATACTATTCAATACAAAAACGGCCTTAAAGCACGAGTCATTGTGATTACCAAAAATATGAGATTATTGCAAAGGCTTTATTACAGTATTGTAAAGGCTACCTCTGTGGGGAAATAAATTTTAATGCCTGTTATAATTATTCATTATTGTAGTAAACCAACAAATATGCAGGAATCTTGTTCGGGGAAAACATTCAATAATAATCAATGATCAATAATAAATATTCAATGCTCAATGTTCAATAATCAAGTTGATAAACAAAAAAGGGGACAGCCCCTAACGCTGCCCCCTAACTTACACATGAATCTACCTTACAGTTTTACAATTCTTTGGGTTGTTCTTTGGGAGTTACAAATGATTTGTATGATATAAATTCCGTCAGGAGAATTATTAATATTTATGTTAGTTAACCCTGCATCGGCACTTCCTGTTCTTATAATCCTTCCGCTCATATCTGCCAACTGGTACCGATAATTTTGAGAAGCATCTACAGTGATCTGCGAATTAACGATGGTGCTTATTTTAAACGCCTGGCTTCTTTCTTCAATGGCTTTTAAAGGAACTATGTTTGAATAACTTATCTGCCCTGTTACAGAAGTTACTTTTAACCGGTAGAAAATATTTTCGCTTAACAAAGGAGCATAGCTGAAACTTTTATCAGCGGGTGCGAGTTTGGTAAGTGTTGTAAACATTGATCCATCAAAAGAACTTTCAAGAGACAAATTTTTTATTGCCTCGTCAGAAATAATGCTCCAGCTCAGGTTGTGTTTTCCTTTTTCTGATTCTCCCGAAAGCAGCACCTGGCTGATGGGTGTAACTTTTAAGGGTGAAAAGACTCCGGCTATTCTGTATGAACCCAGGCTACCATAATTGCTCGTATTGGCATTTCCCGATCCATTTACTACGAGGTAATAATCTCCCGCCATTAATGTAGTATCGATAATCGCATTCAATTTATCTTCCGGATTGTAGACTTTTACTACACTCTTATCGCTATTAAGTAATGTTACCTGCATATCAAGGTCAGCGCCTTCATCATCCGGACCTACTGAATAAGGTTCAGCATCTACATGCAATAAACCATTCTGAGCCAGGGTTATTTTAAAAGCATCTTTATCAGTGTTGGTCGTAATAATGCCGTCAGCAGAAAATTGTGCATTAGAAACATTGATTTGGGTTGGATTAACATTCGGGTCATCGCTGTGGTCATCAGGACGGTAAGTAAATCCGTTTCTGCTTGTAATTATAGAAAGATTGTCCTGGTCAGCAGTACAGCCGCTTGGTGTTGGGCCATTGTTCCAGCCAGATAAATTTCTGTAATAACTATTACCCATAACCGGAGCCCAACTTGTTTCCCCAAGCCCGTCACCATCATTATAAGTAGAAACCAGAGTACAGGTGCCACTATATTTTGCCTGGTGTGAAAGCCCAACGGTATGGCCGCTTTCATGGGTACAACATTCGGCGATCATTTTTGTACTATTTCCCAATCTATCAGAGAAAACAAATCCGGGAGTATCGTCACCCCAGATAAAAGAACCAGTAAATGAAACGCCGCCTACTCCCTGGTACCAATCACTTGTAGGTGTTACGATAATTCGGATTCTCTGTATTAATGGTGCGGCAAGAAAAACAGTTGAATCAGTTGTAATATTAATATTGAAAGGGCGGTAATCTTCAGAAACACGGTTAAATATTTCGGTGATTTGATCGTCGGTTAAAGCGGCAGGCAAGCAATAAAAAGTGGTGCCCCCGTTCCATGATGTCCCGCTTACAGTTTGCCCGTCGAAATCAAGGAAAATGGTTGCTTTCGCAGAAGGGAAACTGCTCAATTTGGGCAGCGAATAAGATTTAAATGAAATCAGGATCATCAGGGTTAAAATAAAAGATAGAGTCTTTTTCATGGTATTAGGATTTTGAAATATTGCCGTTTTTAGGGAAACGGTTTTCGGGGATTAATAATCCTCTATTAGGTCATCGGTTTTTATTTTAGTCATAGAATAAGAGCCATTATTTTGTTTTTTTAATTCATAGCCATCCGCATAATTTTGATTGGTAATCCTTCCTACATAAGAAATAGTTTTATCATCATTAATTATTTTTGAAATGGCGAATAAAGTATTGTTTAATCCCGGTGATTTTACAATGACTGTATATAAATTATCATATCTTTTAAGGGAAGAAGTAACGATTCCATTGAATGCGAAATCTGCGAAATTAATTTTAACTTTTCCTCCCTCTGGTACTGTAAATGCCTTATCTAACTCGCTTTCAGGAGTTGGTAATTTTTCCGCATATTTATCAAAATGATTTTCCCTGTTAGACGTGAGAATCTGGGCACTTCCTGTGTAGGATAAAGTGATGGACAAACATACCGCCACCATTTTGTACATGATTTTCATAGATAGGATTTTAGGTTTTATAAATCTTGGACGCTTATAAAACGGAAATCACTATAAAATATTTCACATCAAGATGAAAATCAAAGCCAATTCAGAAAGTTGGGTGAAAGTACGCTGCGAGAAAGTATTAATACTGATTGGTACTTAGTAAAACTAAGGTACATGCTTGTTGCGTCAGGATATCTTTTTCTTTTGCTAAAGTCTCGAGCTCTTCGTTTTCAGCTCCAGGATTAAAAATAATGCGCTTAGGATTTTGAGAAAAAATATAATTATAATAAGATTTTTGATTGTTTGCATTCAAATAAAGCGTAACCGTATCAAGGTTTTCAATAGGCTTTTCTTCGGATACAACTTCTACATCTTTAACTTTTCCTGTGTGCTTTCCAATTGCCACTACATCGTGGCCTTTGTCCCTTAATTTTTGGACGGCGAGATAACTATACCGTTCAGGGTTTGTGGTAGCTCCTAAAACCAGTGTCTTTTTATTTTCCATATTGTTACCTCATTTTTAATAAAGCAAATTTACTAAAACTCTTTTCCATGAGTAGATTTTACCAAACGATTAATTAGAAAAGGAAAAGGTTTTATGATGCGGATAAAAAAATTGGTAAGCTTTTCTTTTCCAAAAAACCGCTGAATAATTCTGCCATTTCTTAATCGCTTTTCAAACCGCTTCTGCCATTCATTTTTATAATTTATCTCCATTTGTTGGCGGCCGATTTCCCCCTTTAAAAAAGAAGAAATATTTTCATAAGCAATCTTTGTTGAATGAAATGCCATGCTCATACCGTTTCCACAGAGCGGTGTAATCATTCCTGCTGAATCGCCCAGCATTAAAACATGATTTTCAATTTGATTTTTTTTATCAAAACTAATTTGCGAAATGGTAACAGGTTCTTTAAAAACAAATTCGGATTCCGTGAATATTTTTTTAAGAAGGGGGTTTTTAAATAAAACTTTTTTCTCCATTTCTTTAATGGAATTATGGTTCTTTTTTAAATTTTCTGCAGTGGTAAGATAACATAAACAGGATTCCCCATTTTCAATTTTAGAAACACCACAATAACCATTTTCAAAATTGTGCAAGGCGATGGTATCTGCCGGAAGATTGATTTTTACATGGTACTTTACGCCGATATAATTATTTAGTTTGTTTGGTTTTTGATTAATAAAATTACGCTTCCATTTCGCATCCAGGTTGCTTCTTTTGCCGAAACTGCCGGCAACTATTTTTGACAAAACTTCACCACCGTTGTATTTTACTGTAAACATTTCATCGGCAAATAAAACATCAGTTACTTTAGTTTCTTCATAAATAGTAACGCCATTTTCAAGAGCGATTTTTTTAAGTTCATTGTCCAGGAAAAAACGGCTGATACCAAAGCCGCCTAAATCTAAATTAGTTATAACAGTATTTCCGTTTGGAGAAGAAACGATTAATTTTTTTATGATGGGTAAGGAAAGACTGGAAAGTTTCAATCCCAATTTCTCAATAAAATTCCAGCTTTCCAAACTGATGTATTCGCCGCAAACTTTATGAAAAGGGTATTTTTCTTTTTCAAATAAAATGGTTTTATACCCCGCTTTCGAAATCAGAATGGAAAGCGAAAGCCCTGCCAGCCCGCCACCAATAACGGCAGCAGTAAACGAAGAAATATCTGCATTTTCTATTTTTGCATTAATCACAATTGCCTGAATTAAAAACAATGATTAAAAAACGGAATGCCCATTTCCATTTTATCGAATAATTTCCGATGCCTGCATTTTCTAAAATATTCCTCCATTCATTTTTTTTAAATCCACGTAAAACAGAAACGGGAGCATCGTTTTTTACGAGATAAGATTTAGAAAATAATTTTGTTGCGAATTTTATGAATTGATAAGCAATTGGGTGGCGTTGCAAATCATTAATAAAAAAACCGATTTTTGAATTTTCTTTCATCCATTTCATCATTTCTATTAATTCCTCATCTGAAAAATGATGGCAAAAAAGAGAAGAAAAAATGATATCCGGTTTTCCTTTTTCAAAACTTACCTTTTCATAATCAGAGACAATGAATTCCGTGGTTTTTGTAAATGATTTTTCTTTGGCAAAAGCCACACATTCTTTATTAATATCAATTCCAATGAAATTGGCTTTTATATTTTCTTTGATACAAAATTTGTAAAGTGCATTTAAATTATCACCGCCGCCACAGCCAATTTCGCAGACAGAAATTATTATTTTTTCTCCCAATAATTTTCTAAAACCAACGATAGTAATTGAATGCCCGCCAAGATGGGAGTTGATCCAATCAAGTTCTTTCATATTCAAAGCAATATCCCCAAAGGGAATATTTTTTTGATCAAGAATTTCTTTTTGTAACGAACGGTTTTTATAATCAATCATCAGATAAAATGAACGTTTCCATCGTAAGCCCGGGACCGAAAGCTGCGCCAAAAATATTGGATTTGTTTTCGTTTTGATTATTAAGCGACTCCATAATTTCTTTCAACACAAATAAAATAGTAGGCGAAGACATGTTGCCATAATCTTTTAAAACCTGGTACGAAAATTTCAAATCTTCATTGGTAATGGAAGTGCTTTTTTCTATTGCTGATAAAATTCTTTTACCTCCGGGATGAATACACCAATGAGAAATATCCTCTTCATTCATATCGGCATTTTGCAAAGCATTTTTCATAAGATGATTAAAATCCTGTTCTATTAATTCGGGAACATAACCTGAAAGCTGCATCAAAAAACCGGACGATGAAAGTTGCCAGCTCATATGTTCTTTTCCGTTAAAAGCCACTTCACTGTAAAAACTTTTTAGGTGAATTCCTTTTAGGTTATTATTATCATGAGTAATTAAAAGTGCAGCGGATCCATCGCCAAATAAAAGTCCTGAGGCTATATTATCGGTGGTGGTTTCTTTTTGAAAATGGAGTGTGCAAAGTTCTGTACAAACAATAACTACTTTTGCGTTTTTATCATTTTTACAAAAAGAATCGGCAAGTTTCATCGCATGAATTGCTGCGTAGCACCCCATAAAATTAACAGAACTACGAAAAATATTTTGAGGCAAATTCATCATTTCCATTATTTGCAAATCCAAACCCGGCGCGCTCATTCCAGTGCAGCTTACGGTAATTAAATGAGTGATTTGCTCTTTATTTATTTTTTGCGCGATACATTTTTCTACAGCGTTTACTGATAGTTGGGGTGCAGTTTTATTGAACCAAACCATTCTTTTTTCAAGATTGGGAAAAGGTTCAAGGTTCTCGTATGCGGGATAAAACTCCCATTCTCCAGCATTCAAACTGTAATCAGGAATTGTAGAATACCTGTATTGGATAGCGCTCTGGTGGTACAAAAACCGGAGTTTTCTTTTTTCAATTTCATCCATCGCATAAACATTCTGCATGAAATTTAAAATATCCATTTGTTCATGTTTGTAAGAAGGCAACGCGGTTGATATCGAAACGATTTTACTCAAATGATTTTTAAAATTAATAGCGTGATAAATCCGAGGTTGGTACCAACAGAAGCAAGTACATTCATTTGCATGGTATTTTTAAAATTGGCTTCGCTATCATTCTTCGCCACTTTTAAAAACCAGCTAAAAAAATATACGATTATCGGAAGCATAAAGATTTGAAGAATTATAAATTTAAAAAAAGCCGATTGTGAATAGAAATAGCATCCCAAAATAAGAAAAGCAAAAGCATATATAATGCCAGTAAAAATGAAAGTGCCTTTATAGCCCAATAAATAGCTGATGGTAATTACGCCGTCGTCATAATCTTGCTGATGCTGATAAATTTGCGTAAGAGGATAAAATCCGCCGATTAATAAACTTGAACCAATCATCGCCATAATAGGAATTTGTAAAGAATGATTACTACTGCTGCCGTGAAAAACTAAAAAGAAAGTTACCGCTCCCTGAAAAATAACTACCGTTAAATAGCCGATAATAGGGTATTTTTTGAGACGGATTTTCCTATAACTGTAAGCCCTTGAAGCAAGGATGTATAAAAAGATTCCTGTTACAAATAATGGTGAAATCATGAAGCTCAATAAAAGAGCAACAGCATCCATAAAAATGGTAGTGTAGAATAAAAGCCTGGTGGGCTGCATAGGATTTTTTAATCCGCCAACCGAGGTTGTATCCCTGTCCATGAAGCTGTTGTAACCATTGCTGGCGGGGTAAACCAATACATGTAGAATAAAAAAAATTAAAATAGCATTTCTCCAATTAATTACGGGAACCTGGCTCACTGCGAACCAATAAACCGGCATTAAAAAAAAAGAAAAGTGAAAACGAAGAAGCTGTAAAGTAGACTGAAATTTTAAATTCACTATTAAATTTAATCTTATTTTTAAAATCAGGCGGAAAAAAAATTGGTTTACTGCAAAGCAGTAAACCAATAAATATCTGTGATTTCTATTTTGTAAAATATTACACCAGCATCGTAACCGGATTTTCTAAAAATTTCTTCACGGTTTGAAGGAAAGCTGCTCCCACAGCGCCATCTATACTTCTATGATCGCAACTCATTGTCACTTTCATTACATTCGTTACCGCGAAACCATCTCCTTTTTTAACTACTTTTTCTTTAATGGCACCAACGGCTAATATGGCACTATCCGGAGGATTAATGATTGCAGTAAATTCATCGATATCCATCATTCCGAGGTTTGAAATGGTAAATGTATTGCTGCTGAATTCTTCCGGTTGAATTTTTTTATTTCTCACTTTTTCGTACAACTGGCTTGCATCGGCAGCTATTTGCGAAAGTGATTTTTGATCAGCAAAGCGAATGACGGGAACAATTAATCCATCAGGAACTGCTACTGCAGAGCCGATATGGATGTGTTTGTTCTGGCGGATAAAATCTCCTCTCCAACTGCTGTTTACCGCAGGATGCAGGCGAAGCGCCATAGCACAAGCTTTTATTACCAAATCATTAAATGAAACTTTAACAGGGCTAATTTCGTTTATGCTTTTCCGTGAGGTGATGGAATTGTCCATGTTGATTTCCATCGTTAAATAGAAATGAGGTGCCTGGAATTTACTTTCTCCCAAACGGCGTGAAATAGTTTTGCGCATTTGTGAGTTCGGAATGTCTTCATAACCTTCCTGCCCTACTTGTGTAAAAGGTTGAATTGGTTTTGCTTCCGCGGTTTTTTTGCCTTCCGGTTTAGGCGCGGCGGAAGGAATAAAAGAATCAACATCTTTTTTTACAATTCTGCCTCCGTCCCCACTGCCTTCTACTTGCGAAATATCAATGCCTTTTTCTTCAGCCAGCTTTTTAGCGAGTGGCGAAGCTTTAACTCTTCCTCCTTCAACCGAAAATGGTTGCGGGGTTGCATTATTTTGAACAGAAGGTTGCTGAGTTGCTTTTTCCTGCACTGGATTTTTTTCTTCCACCTTTTCTTCTGCCTTCGCTTGATCCTGCGATTCCTGGGGTGCATTTTTTTGTGCTTCTACATAAGCGCTAACATCAGTTCCGGCCTTTCCAACAATAGCAATAATGCTATTTACTTTTGCTGCTTTTCCGGCTTCAACGCCAATGTATAAGAGTGTTCCTTCTTCGTAGCCAACCACATCCATTGTTGCTTTATCGGTTTCTACTTCGGCTAAGGAATCATCAGCTTTTACTTTATCTCCTACTTTTTTATTCCATTGAATAATTTTTCCTTCAGTCATTGTATCGCTCATCAAAGGCATGCGGATCACTTTGGCATCATTGGGCAATTCTACATTTTCAGATTTTTTTGCCGGCTCAGCATTTTCCTTTTTACCGCCTCCGGCCTCTTTTTTATCATCTTTGGCCTCCTTTTTTTCTTCCTTAGGGCCTTTATTTTTATCTGCATTAAGAATAGACTGAAAATCTTCTCCCTTTTTTCCAACAATCGCTATAATATCATTAATTTTTGCGGATTTTCCGGCTTCAACGCCTATATATAATAGCGTGCCTTCTTCATAGCCAACCACATCCATCGTGGCTTTATCGGTTTCCACTTCTGCAAGCGAATCGTCGCTTTTTACTTTATCTCCCACTTTCTTATTCCATTGAATAATTTTTCCTTCCGTCATTGTATCGCTCATCAAAGGCATTCTGATCGCTGTAGCCATAGTATAAATTCTGTTTTTTTATTTAAAATTGAGCTGTGAAATTAATGCAATTTCAGGAAATGATTTGTAAGGTATTTTTTATTGAAATTCTTATAGATGATAAAGCCTGTAATTCTTACAAGTTGGTGCAGGTTTTTTTTAATAATAACATGGATTTTCCCAACTATTCATCGAGATAAGTATGAGCAAAAAATAAGGGTGGCTAAAAGTATGAAAAGCATAATGAGAAAAAAAATCTTATGATTCCGGTTATTGTAAATTTGTGGTAATTAAAAGATTTACAATCAAATGGCAGAAATAGAGATTCATCCACATAAACCTTTTGTTCCGCCAAATGCCAAAGTGTTGATTCTGGGAAGTTTCCCGGGCAAAGGCCATGCTACATCTGATTCTGCAAATGAATGGTTTTATGCGTCCAAACGAAACCAGTTTTGGAATATAATGAGAGGCGTATATAGCAAAGAATTACTTACAACAGAAAGTAAAAAAGGCCTTTTTGTAAATCATGGTATTGCGATAGCAGATGTTTTTCTTAAAATAAGAAGAAAGGAGGATAATAACCAGGATAACAATCTTGAAATAATCGCCTACAATGACAAAGCGCTCAAAAAGATTTTGAAAGAAAATAAATTTGAATCAGTTTTTTTTACCAGCAAATTGGTAGAAAAACATTTCATGAAATTGTTTCCTTCTGTTATAAATGGTGAATGTTTACCGTCGCCTTCGCCACGTTATGCAAGGATGTCATTGCAGGAAAAGATAAATGCCTATAAACAGAAATTACCTGGATAGTTTTTGCAGTAAACGAATAAATAATCGTAATTTTTATTTTCTATAATCGCAATTTGCCCATCTCATCTTGCACAAATTCCATAAGAGTTTTTATATTTTCGGGAGAGAAATCGAATTTTAATCCTGCCGCTTTTGAAAGTTCACTAAAATTTTAGTGTCAGGCATGCACAATGCAATTGCTTTTACAGGCCGTGTTCAAGATAGGTGCGAACTCTCTCCAGACGCATAAAAAAACATTTTATCAGCTTGACCAATTTTTTTAATATTGATAATTTATTTTCGGTATTGATAATTAAAAATATAGCTTTGTGATATGGTTATTATTTCAAAAACCAGATTAATAGATTTTTATAATGATATAGATAAGGAATCTAAAGAACCTTTACTTAAATGGTACAATATGACTTTACTGAGTGACTGGCATGATTTTCACAGCATAAAAGAAACATTTAATAGCGTGGATAGTATCGGTAATGACAGGTTTATTTTTAATGTAGCAGGAAATAAATATCGAATTGTTGCGATGATACATTTTAATAAAAGAACTCTTTATATAAGATTTGTTGGTACCCACAAACAATATGATCAAATAAATTGTAAAACAGTATAAATATGAAAACAGCAATAACAAAAAAAGATTTTGGGATAGCAGAAATGAAAATGAATGAATTATTAGCCCTTGCTACGAAAAGAGGTGGCTTTAATTATCTAACAACCAAAGAAAAAGGAGATCTTAATAAATATACCAAAATCGTATCAGGCTATGAAGAGGCAAATTATACAATTTCATTGCCTCAAACTTTGCCGGGGTTGATAGAGCTAAAAATGTATGAAAAGAAATTGAAACAGAAAGAACTTGCCAAGATGCTGAAAGTAACTGATACTAAGCTATCTGAAATTATGCACAACAAGAGAAAACCAAACCTTTCTTTTTTAAAAGCGATGAATGAAATTTTAGGAATAGACGGTAATCTCCTTTTAAGAATTGCCTGATATTGGTTACGAAACAGGAATCAAATTTTTTTGGTCGTTTACTGCAAACAACAAAAGCATTGTGAAAAAAGCAGGCAATTTATTTCTCTACTTTTTCTAATTCATCTTGCACAAATTCCATCAACGTTTTTATATTTTCCGGAGAAAAATCGAATTTTAATCCTGCTGCTTTATACAGTTCAGGAAGGGTTTTTGTTCCGCCAAGGCTTAGCGCATTTACATAATTATCCAAGGCTTTTTCAGGATTTTTTTTGAATTGCATCCAAAGGCCGATAGCGCCTAATTGCGCGATACCATATTCGATATAATAAAAAGGAACTTCGTACAAATGCAATTGTTTTTGCCATCCGTTCTCAATATATTTTTCAAGGCCGGTATAGTCAATAACACCGTCAGAAAATTCATGGAATATCTCCATCCATTTCCCGGATCTTTCTTCAAGTGTGTGATTCGGATTTTCGTAAACCCAATGTTGAAATTTATCTATCACAGCAATCCAGGGGAAAATTGTGATTACCCGTTCCAGCTGGTGTTCTTTAGCCCTTTTCAGGTCTTCTTTATTATCAAAGAAAATATCCCAATGTTCCATGCTAAAAAGTTCCATTGCCATACTGGCCACTTCGGCAATTTCCATCGGGTAATCTTTAAAAGAATTTAGCTCTAAAGTATGAGTGAGAAAAGATTGAACCGCGTGCCCACCTTCATGAACCATCGTCGTTACATCGTGCATAGATTTAGCTGCATTCATAAAAATAAATGGAGCACCGCTCTCAGCAAGTGGCATGTTATAACCGCCGGGCGCTTTGCCATTTCTGCTTTCCAGGTCAACATGTTTCATTTCATTCATCTTGCGAAGGCAATCACCAAAAAAAGGACGGAGTTTTGTAAAAACTTCTATTGTTTTATCAAGCAATTCTTTGCCAGTTTCAAAAGGCGCCAAAGGTTTTGTGCCTTCAGGTTCCGCTTCCATATCCCACGGGCGAAGGTGTTCAAGTTTTAATTTTTCTTTTTTTGAAGCATGGATTTTATTAACCAAAGGCAAAACATGTAGCTTTACTGATTCGTGAAAATGAAAAGTATCTTCTTTGGTATAATCGAACCTTCCGAGTTGTTTAAATTTAAAATCCCGGTAATTTTCAAATCCCGCATTTAGCGCTTCCTGGTTTCTTTTTTTTATCAATTGAGAAAAAAGGACATTCAGCTGATCCTTATCTTCTAACCTTCTTTCGCCTATTTTTCTGTATACATCTTCACGTAGTTTGCGGTCGGGGATTTCGAAAAATTTTGAAGCTTGTTGCAACGTGTATGCATTACCGTTTACCTCTACTGACATCTTGCCGGTAATCATTCCGTATTTCTGTTGCAATACTGCAATTTCTGATTCGATAGGAATATTTTCTTCCCTGAAAAGTTCTATACTTTTTTTGATTGAACGGAGGTAGGTAAAATATTTATCCTGGTCCAATTCATTGATAAATGGAGAATTCACCAGTTTTTTATTCAATTCAAAAGCATACGGCTGAATTTTTGGCTGAATTTCCAAACAAAAGAAATTAAAAGATTCTTCAAGGTTTTTATCAGTCGTGTCGCAGGTCATTTTTATCTGGCGCCAGCATACATCTTCATTAATTGCCGCTTCCAACTCACTCATATCTTTTAACCATTTTTCCATTTCTTCTTTTGAATTGATTTCTCTTTTCAGAAGTTCTTTAAAATATGGCTCAATAATTTCCCAGGAAGAAACCGTTAATTCTTCGGGTAAATAATTTCTTTCTAATTTTTTTATATCTGCTGTCATTGCTGAATTATTTAAAACCGTAAAACGTAGTAAACCGACAAATAAACAAGATTTTTATTCTGATATATTTGTAATCATTACTTTACACCACGGCTTTCTATTTTTCTCGGTTTTGCCTGTTGTGGTTTTGCATTTTTTACGTTTTCAACGTGCGCTGGCTTTGAAGTTTTTAATTCTGCAGCAGCTTCTTTTTCTTCCTCTGTTTTTACTTTGATTTCAATTTTATTCTTTTCAATAACCTGGAACCATTTCACCATCTTTTTCATATCGCTAACATAAACCCTGTCGAAATCAAGGCCTGGATAGGTTTTTTCAAAATAAGCTTTCAAAACTTTACCATCCGCATTAGCTTCAGGTATTTTTTCTTTACTTTTTTTCATTGCCTCAAAAACTTCTGCCAGTGTAGAATTGTCTTTTATTGTATAGACTTCTATACTTTCAAGATGCGAAAAATTATGCTGCCGTGTACTCACAAATTTTGTAGTATTATCTTCCAAAGATTTAACTACTGCGCCATCAGACTTTGACGATAATAATTCAAACAAACCGGGTAATCCCGTTACTGAAACTAGCTTATTGTATTCCATATTATGATTTTATTTTTTGGGAGTGCAAGATAATTGAAATGATTTTTAGTTTCCGTTAACAAAAATTGAAAATAGCCCGCGTAAAAAATGATGAACGGTACACAGGTTTTCCTGAACATCATCGTCTAATATTTACTTAATCAATATTATGCTTAAATTATTTACTACACTATTTTTAGCATTCGTTGTTTCTTTTTGTGTTAAAGGCCAGTCTGTTTCTGGTAATATACAAGATGCTTCTAATAATGGTGAACTATCCAATGCTACAGTAAAGCTTTCCATCGCTGATACTTCCAGGAATCCATTATTTACGGTAAGCAACTCACAGGGTGCTTTTGTTTTCAACAATGTGCCTTCTGGAAGCTATACTATCTCAATTACTTCAATTGGATATTCTGAATTTAAAAAGCAGTTTTCCGTTATTGGGCAAAATGTTAATTTGGGCAATATCCCTATTTCAAAAACAGCGGAAACACTTTCTACAGTTGTAATTAAAGATAATGCAGCCATGAAAGTGATAAATGATACGTTGCAATTTAGCGCAAACCAATACAAAGTAAATCCGGATGCTACTGCAGAAGATTTAATTAAAAAATTGCCCGGGGTTACCGTTGACCAATCAGGAACGGTAACAGCACAGGGAGAAACTGTTCAGAAAGTAACGGTTGATGGCAGGGATTTTTTTGGCAATGATGCAACGGCAACCCTTCGTAACCTGCCTTCAGAAATCATTGATAAAATCCAGGTATTTGATAAGCTGAGCGACCAGGCACAGCTCACAGGATTTGATGATGGAAATACTACTAAAGCCATCAATATTGTTACTAAAAAAGACATGCGCAATGGACAATTTGGAAAAATCTATACTGGTTATGGAACGGATGACCGCTTCCTAGCCGGAGGTAATGTAAATTTTTTCAACAATAACCGGCGTATTTCTCTTGTAGGATTGTTCAATAATGTAAATCAACAAAACTTTTCCACAGCAGATTTATTGGGTGTTACCGGCGGTGGCGGCCGCGGTGGCGGCGGACAAAGAGGTGGCGGCAGCAGTGGTTTTAATGTAGGCCAACAAAATGGAATTGCCACTACTAATTCCGCCGGAATTAATTACAGTGATTCATGGGGCAAAAAAATAGATGTAACTGCCAGTTATTTCTTTAATAACAGCAATACGCAAAATAACCAGGCGATTTCTCAGCAAAACATTATAACGGCCGACAGTAGTTCTTTTTATGACCAACAAACACTTTCTGATGCGCATAACAGTAATAATAGGGTAAATTTTAGAATGAATTACAAAATTGATTCGGCCAATACGCTTTTGATTGCCTCAAACATGGCTTATCAAACCAATAATTCTACCAATTTTGTAAACGGAATAAATTTTATTGACGAGGCGCGGCAAGATACTTCCGGCAAAACAGTAAATGATTTGACAAGCAATAATCATGGATACACTATCTCCAATGAAGTCCTTTTCCGCCATGCATTTCCCAAAAGGGGGCGGAGTATTTCGCTAGGGATTAATACCACATTTAATAACAGGTATGGAGAGAATTTTCTGAACGGCATCACCGATTATTTTCAGGCTTCAAAAATCACAGATACCAGCAACCAACTTTCCAGTCCGAAAAGCAATATAAATAATTACAGTTTTAACTTGGTTTATACCGAACCGGTTGGAAAGAAAACGCAACTACAAGCCAATTATAATCCGGCTTTTCAAACCAGCACAGCCGATCAACAAACCTTTTTTTATGATAAATCGGATTCAAAATATTCCATTTTGGATTCCAGCCTGAGCAATGTTTTTAATAACACCTATAATACACAAAATGCCGGAATTACCATTAGAAATGGTGATAGAAATAACATGTTAGCTGCAGGCGTATCTTATCAATATAGTGAATTAAAAAGCGATGAAACCTTTCCTCAAAGCGGGCAAATAGACAACACTTACAGCAACTTTCTGGCAAATGCCTTTGCCAGGTTTAAATTTTCATCAAAAAGTAATCTCAGAGTTATCTATCGTGGTTCTGTAAGCCCGCCATCTGTAACGCAATTGCAGAATGTAATCAACAATTCAAACCCACTTTTTTTAACAACAGGAAACCCGGATTTGCAACAACAATATTCAAACAGATTAATATTGCGGTACAACTATACCAATGCGGCAAAGAGTAAAACTTTTTTTGCCAATATCTTTGTTCAATCTACAAACAATTACGTAGCCAATGCCACATATATTGCTAAAAAAGATTCGGCATTATCTCCAACCGTAACACTTTTCAAGGGTTCACAATTGTCTAAACCGGTGAACCTGAATGGATACCTTAGCGCCCGTTCTTTCTTTACTTTCGGATTACCTTTACAATTTATAAAATCGAACCTCAACTGGAACGCGGGAGTTGGGTATGCAAGGCAGCCGGGGATGATTGATAATGTGAACAATATTTCCAACAATTTCAATTACAATTTAGGTGCTGTTTTGGCAAGTAATATCAGCGAATATGTTGATTTTACTTTGTCCTATTCGGCAAATATCAATACAGTAAAAAACACGCTTCAGCCTAATATGAATCAAAATTATTTCACCTCCTCGACCGGAGTAAGCGCGAACCTGTTGAGTAAAAGCGGATGGTTTTTTAATAACAGCGTGGCCAATCAGTCTTACACGGGGTTGATATCTTCAACCATGAACCAAAATTATTGGTTGTGGAATATCGCGGTAGGAAAGAAATTTTTGAAAAATCAGGATGGTGAATTAAGGCTTTCAGTATTCGATCTGTTGAAACAAAATAAAAGTATTGTAGTGAATGTAACAGACTCTTATATACAAAATGTACAAAACCAGGTGTTGCAACAATATTTTATGCTGACATTTACCTATAAATTAAAGAACTTCGGAAAGGGGAAACCTCAGAATGATGAAAAAGATCGCGAATTTCGTCACTTTGGCGGCCCTGGATTTGGAGGCGGAGGTGGCCGCGGGCCCGGAGGCCCTCAACTTTAGCTTATAAAATATTTTGCCTTGAATGAAAGTGAACTGGTAGCCCTACTTAAAAAAAAGGATAGGGAAGCTTTTAAAAATATTGTGGAAAGATGGCAGGATATGGTTTTTAATACTGCTATTGGATTTTTGCAAAACGCTGAAGATGCTGAGGACATAGCCCAGGAAGTTTTTATAAGTGTATTTGAATCCATTTCTTCTTTTAAAGAAAAATCCAAACTTTCAACCTGGATTTACAGGATCACAGTTTCAAAATGCCTAGACCACCTTAGAAAGAAAAAACGAAAAAAAAGATTTGCGTTTGTTCAAAGTTTGTACGGTAAAAATGAAGAGTTGATGATTGATCCGCCTGATTTTTTTCATCCTGGTATTAATATAGAAAATAAAGAAAATGCCGCAGTTCTTTTTAAAGCAATTGGTAAATTACCTGAAAACCAAAAAACGGCATTTGTGTTGAATAAAATGGAAAATTTGAGTTATCGCGAAATCAGTGAGGTTATGAATTCCACAGAATCAGCAATAGATGCATTATTGCAAAGAGCCAAAAAAAATCTTAAAACAATTCTGAATGAATTTTATGTATTAGAAGATTTTAAATAAAAATACTAATCGGCGACAGAAGGGTTTTTAATAAAATGGCGTCTAAAATTAGTAAAGAAGATTAAAGAAATTTACAAGCATAAATAAAGATTCATTATACTGTATTAAAAAAAATTAATTAATAAACGATGGATGAAAAATTAAACAGAAAAATTGACGAAGTGATGCAAAGCTTTGATGGTATTGAAAAAGCATCACCGCTTCCATTTTTCTTTACCCGTCTTGAAGCGAAAATGCAAAAAGAAAAGAACAGGTGGGAAGTAATATCTTCTTTCCTGTCCCGCCCGGTTGTTGCTTTTGCCTGCATTTGCTTAATAATTATTATTAATGCTGCGGTTATTTTTTCGGCAAGCCATTTTAAAAATACTGTAGATCAACCAAACAATGAACTGGCTACTGCTGACGAATACAATTCAGTCAGCGCTCCATTATATGAATTTGTAAATTCTAAACCATAATGAACGAGAAGACAAAAACGAAGCCTCTTATTACCATTATTATTTTTCTATTGGTTACCAATATTGCCATGCTGATATTTTTTATGATATTAAGTAAACCGGCAGAAAGAAAGCCAAGAAATCATGAACTTAACGGATTGTATAAGTCGCTTCAAAATGAGGTTGGATTTTCTAAGAATCAATTAGATCAATACCAGGTTTTGAGAGAAGATCAAATGAAGAAAGCCCATCCCATGTTTAGTGAGCTAAGAGATGCAAAAAAGAATTTTTATGAATTGATATATGCTTCGCAGGCGTCAGATTCACTTCTCAATGCCGATGCAGATTCGATAGCACAAAAACAAAAAAACCTTGATTTGCAAATGCTGCATTATTTCGAAAATATTAAAAACATTTGCTCCCCGGGCCAAAAGCAAAAGTTTGATTCTGTCATAAATAAAGTTGTTGTTCGAATGGTTGGTAGGCCTGGAAGAGATAATAGAAGTTCTCAAAAATAAAATTCAAATTTTTTTTAAAAATAAAAACTGAAAATACATGAAATCAAAAATCACTATGTTGTTTGCATTAATATTAATAGCAACAACCGGCATTTATGCACAGGGAATGCAACGCATGACTGTGCCTGAAAGAGTAAAAGCGACGATGGACAAAGTAACGCCAGCCTTGAGCCTGGATGCTACGCAGCAAACTAGTACTGACAGCGTTTTTACTGATTATTACACCGCGCAAATGAAAATGTTTGAAGATGCAAGAGCTTCAGGAAACAGGCCAGACCGCAGTGTATTTCAAAAATTAACGGATGACCGCGATGCCAAATTGAAAGGTATTTTTACTACAGATCAGTACACTAAATTTAAAAGTGAAGTAGAAGAAAGCCTTCGTCCGCAAAGGCGCCAGCAAAATTCTTAATTGAATCAATAAAATAAATTTTTAGGATTAGGTATAATGAGAGCAAAGATAATATTGGGCTTGTTTAAGACTAATTATTTTAGTATTTTTACGGCTAAATTAATTAGTTATGTTTAAAGGTATAAATGCCATTGATTTCGGA
>Ga0207933_1000957_pt1 | contig 24510 bp, 38 predicted proteins | sample NGESurdeep092012_4_FD_184488 | JGI IMG/M metagenome (GOLD analysis project Ga0207933, IMG submission 184488) | Arctic peat soil microbial communities from Barrow, Alaska - NGEE Surface sample F53-3 deep-092012 (SPAdes) | ecosystem: Environmental > Terrestrial > Soil > Wetlands > Peat ... | reverse complement strand
CCGCCGCGACATCGGTCCGTACCAGCGCGGGATCGGCGCCGGTCAGGGCGGCACCGGCCTCGACCTGGGTGGGAGTGAGCGCCATCAATCCCTCGCCCCCGGCGATCGTGGGCTGGTTGGGCACCGCAAGCTGGGTCTGGGTATAAGCCCAGGCCATGAGCACGGGGTAAGGGACGTTGAACTGGGCCGCCGCATCCTGCACCGCTACCGCCACTCCGGCACCGGCAGCGACCGGGGTCGGCGCCAATCCGACCGCCACCAGAGTCAGAGCCGGAAACAGGGTGGCGATGGATGTCCACCAGCGCCTATTGGCGCCACGCGGCTGGGCTTTGGGCCAATTGGCCGATAGCCGCCTCAACCCCACTTCGCGCCTCCTTGCTCAGGCCCGGCCGGCACTCGCGACTGAACCGCAGGATACTCGATCAAAAGCCAGTTCCACGATGGTCATGTCGGGGCAGAACGAGGGCTCTCGCGCTTTTCTGCAGCGAGTGACGCATCGCCCGCAGAGCAATGCCCATACATCCGCATAAGGCATCAGACCTCTAAATCTTGCCGTTCACGCTATCGATTTATGCCACCACAAATGGGGGGGTTGGAAACACGCGCGAACTCGCGGGGGCGGTCAGAGGGGCGATCCAGCAAGGTTCTCGCGGGGGGCGCCAGACCCGCGCGCGGGATGGCAAATGGAGCCTTCGGGGCGGTGGAGGCAAGATGCGCATCAGGGGATGGCGCGGCGGGCGGCCCGGTTCGCCTGGCATCCCGAAGTGCCGGTGGTACGCCGCAAGGGCTGCTGGAGGGAGGCGCCAGTGCTAGCCGTACATGGGGGAGCCAAGGGTTTGGCTTGGGACCACGTCCTTCTGGACGGGTACGACTCTCGAAACCAAGTTGGCGACCGATCCGGAATTCCAACGGCCGGGGCTCGGCCAATGCTCGCCAATACCGGGAGGGGTCCTCCTCCGATTGGCCCGTTCTACGCAGCGAGGTGGGTGATGACAACCGCGGGCGCCATACCGTGCTGGAAGTCAGCCACGACGCCCGATCGCCCTCAGTTCACTTGAGGGGTAGTTCGAAATGAAAGGTTGAGCCAGCGCCCACCCCGCTCTCAACCCAGATCCGGCCATGATGCAAGTTGAGGATCTCGCGAGTGATCGCTAACCCCAGGCCCGTTCCGACAACCTTTTGGGAAGGCCCGGCTTCGACCCGCTCATACCTGGAGAACACTCGCTCCAAATCGGCCGACTTGATACCAACACCTTGGTCTCTGACCGTTGCCCGCACGCTCGCATTGCCAAGCCGGCTCTGTATCTGTATTTTGCTTCCGGCGGGCGAATACTTCATCGCGTTGGAGACGAGGTTGGCCACCACCTGAGTTATTCGATCGAAGTCAGCCGTGATGGCCGGCAAGCTGTTGTCGAGTTCGAGGACGAAATCGTGACCAGGCACCGCCGCGGCGCCGCGCTGGGCCGCCGCCCGAAGGATCTGGTTGATATCGATGAGGTCCAGGTTCAAGGTTGCTCGGTTCGACTGCAATCGGTCAAGATCGAGCATGTTGGTGATCAGACGGTTGAGCCTGAGAGCGTCAGCATTGATTTCCTGCGCGTACTCCTTCACCTCGGCGGGGGTGACCTCTTCGTCGCGCAACACCTCGCTGAACCCCTGGATCCCCGTCAACGCGGTCCGAAACTCGTGGCTGACGTTGGACAGACCCTCCGCCTCGAGTTCGCTTATCCGCCTCAACTGCTCATTGGCGGTCGCCAGGAGCCGCTGCGCTTCGACGGCCCTCCGATGTGAGGATTCTGCATTCTGCCGTTCGGTTTCCGCTCGGCGCCGTTGTCCCCGATTCTGTGCCACCAGGGCCCCAACGAACACTGTCACCCCGATCACTTCGATCAACTTCTGCAGAAACCGGACGGTCCCGTTGGGCATCGTGAACTGGCCGCCAACCAGCGTCGCCACCAAGAACCCAGCCAGCATCATCGGCCCAAACGTGACGACACCGCGCCATCCATAGAGGACGGCCGTGGCCGGACCCAGCAGCATCAGCAATGCCCAGTGGACGTCCAGGGGGTCGTGGGCGAAATCAAGCATCGCTCCGGTCGCGGCCAGGACGTCTCCGGTCATGGCAACCGCGATCAGAGGCTGGACCATGCGCGGAGGCAGGCGAGAATGCAATGTCAGGCCGAGGTTGTAGGTGCACAGAATCAGAATCGCCACGAGATACGCCCCGAGGTGGTGCGGCGCGGGCTTATTCACGAGGGCGATGATCAAAGCCAGCGGCACGAATACCCACCTGACCCGCGATATGGTGATCGCGCTTGTGAGCCTTCGGGCGTCTGACTGCTGCGCCTGATCGTCGATCGTGGACGCGAACTCACCGCCAGGGGTCTGGCTGCTCACGCGCGGTTCCGCCACGTCGATCAATGAATTACCTACCAGCCCCAGGAATCACGAGACCATCGAACTCCTCTTCATCGGCCGCTTCAGACTCATCGAGGCCAAGCTATGCTACCCGGTGCCGGCTCAGAGGTGGAACCATCGTGCGAACCAGGGCCGGTATGCAAGGTGCGTAGTGCACCAGCCATCGTGCAACCGCCGATCAGAACGGAGGTTCCAGCGGCGCATGTCGCAATCAAACTCCGAGTCGCCAGTCCTCGTGACCACGACCGAGCGTCCGATCGGATATGAAGTCAAGCAGGTCTTGGGTCACGTCTATGGCGTCGTGGTGCGCAGTCGGGGCCTAGGCGGGAATATCATAGCTGGCCTGCGATCGCTGGGTGGAGGAGAGATCGTCGAATACACCCGGCTGGTTGAGGACACCCGCCGCAACGCGATCGACCGCATGGTGGAGAACGCTCGAGCTGGGGGAGGAAACGCAGTCGTCATGATGCGATTCGACTCTTCTGAGCTGGGCAAGTCCATGACCGAGGTCGTTGCCTATGGCACCGCTGTGGTCGTTGAGCGAACCATCGCGTGACCATTTGGGCGGACCTGGTCATCCTCGGTCTGGTGATCGTTTTCTCCGTCGCGGGATACTTCGCCTGGGACCGCCGCTACCGCGGCGACAAGTACGGCTCATTTAGGCCCACGGCGGAGGTCTTCAAGGATCCGACTTCGGGTAAGCTCACGCGGGTCTACGAGGATCCCAAGACTGGTCGGCGCCAGTACCGAGATGAGCCGTAGTTGGGCTACCCGCCGGCGCTCCGCTTGAGCACGCCAGCATCCCGATCCGGATAATCATGACCGACGCCGAGAACGGACAGCGGACGGTGGTACGCGAGGGGCCCGCGCTGCCAGCCATTATGGCTTCGGCGGCCCTGCCGGAACTGTTCACGATACTTCGATGGGGGCCTGGCTGGGAACTGCGACCTTGAGTCGGCGGTGGAGCACGGGGTCGACGGAATCATTGCCGTCGATGTGCTCGCCGAGGGGTTTGTCGGCTCACCCACGGACGTGCGCGACTCGATACTGCGCGCGGTCACATTTGTCGCGGCGAATCAGACCACGAGGGCCCTCGAATTGTTGCGTGGCCGCGTCCCAGTCGCACTGCTGCGACTTCGCTCGTCGGCGACCTTGTCTATCGACGACTTCAGCCGAACGCAGGAGCTCATCGTGCGTCACCCACGGGGTGTTCTCGAAGGCTGCACGGGAGGTGCTCGAGTCAAGCCCGATCAAGGATCTGGTCGTAACCGACAGCGTCGAGGGACACCCGTGGACGGTGCCGTCCAATGTGCGGACGGTCTCGGTCGCACCCCTCTTCGGCGAGGCCATTCGTCGAAGCCACTCCCGAGAGAGCCTCGGCGCGTTGAAGGCGGCCGGCTGATGAGTGCCGTCCCACGGCCTTACACGGGGCTCCGTCCCTTCCTCGACCGCCACGACGCCGGAAGACGACTGGCGGCGGTGCTCGGGAAGTACCGTGGGCGCGTCGACCTGCTGGTGCTCGGCATCCCCCGAGGCGGCGTACCGGTCGCGTTCGAGGTGGCCCAGCGGTTGGGAGCGCCGCTGGACGTGATCGTGGTACGGAAGCTGGGGGTCCCGTTCCAGCCGGAGCTGGCGATGGGAGCCATCGCATCCAGAGGCGTGCGCGTCCTTAATGAGACGGTGGTCAGGGAGATCGGAATCCCGTCGCGGCTCATCGATCAAGTCGCTGCCCGCGAGATGAAGGAGCTCAAGCGTCGCGAGGTCGTCTACCGAGGCGAACGTTCCCCGTTGGACACTGCCGGAAGATCGATTCTTCTGGTCGACGATGGCCTGGCGACCGGATCGAGCATGCGCGCCGCGATCCTCGCCCTGAGACAGTTGGAAGCGAAGGAGGTCATCGTCGTCGTGCCGGTCGGGCCGAGGGAGACGTGTGCAGAGATGGCTGCCCTGGCGGACGGTTTCGTGTGCCTGCTGCAGCCCGCCGTCTTCTCCGGTGTTGGAGAGTGGTACGACGACTTCGGTCCCACCTCGGATGACGAGGTGCGCGAATTGCTCGAACGATCGAGACCGCGGGCCGGCGAATGACTGACGCGCTGCTGATCGTTGATCCACAGCTGGATTTCTGCCCGGGTGGCGCCCTCCCCGTCGCCGCTGGGGATCGGATCTTCGCTCCTCTCAACCGGATTCAGCCACGCTTCGAGACAGTTGTCGCGAGCCGCGACTGGCATCCCGCAGATCATGTTTCCTTCCGCGGCCGGGGAGGTCAATGGCCGGACCACTGTGTCCGCGATTCACCTGGGGCTCAGTTCCATTCCGATCTCGATACGAGCAGGATCCAGCATGTCGTCAATAAGGGCGCGGATCCGGATGCCGAGGCCTACTCGGCGTTCGACGGTACCGGCCTCGCGGAGTGGCTTCGCGGCGCCGACGTGACCCGGCTGTTCGTGGCTGGCCTGGCCACCGACTACTGCGTGTTGCGTTCGGTGATCGATGCGATACGGGCCGGTTTCGAAGTGTTCGTCATCAGCGACTGCATCGCTGCTGTGGACTTGCACGCAGGAGATGGCGAGAGGGCCATCGCCGAGATGAAGGCAGCGGGGGCGAAGCTGGTGACGGAGTCAGAGGTCTCCGCGCTGAAGGCTTGAGCGCGCCTTCCTCTGGTCCAGCGGTGTAACGCACGTCTGGGTGCACTCCCTCGTCCCCGAACAGAGGTCCGGCCGCTACTGGAGGTGGCTGCTGGGCCGAGAACCGGACGGCCCACCAGTAGACTGTCGTCGTCCGGCTTTCGAGGCGGGCGCGAGACCTTCCCTTCGATCGCAGCTACTGGGTAAAGCCAGGCTTACTTCTTGCCGGTGCCTATCCGACGGTTCTTCCGTTAGTCGGTCGGGCACAATCTACTGGTGGGCTCTAAGCGGAGCGACATACTCGGCGTTCTCGCGGTGGTCGGCGTCACCGCGGCGGTGCCAGCGGCCGGCGCTGCCGCCGGCGACTTCCGATCGAAGTGGTACGCGGAGCTTCGGAAACCGGCTTGGCAGCCAGCGGGAGCAACGATCGGGGCGGTCTGGTCGGTGCTCTACGTGAGCATCGCGACCGCCGGTTCCTTGCTCTGGCTGCGGCGTCGGCGGGCCGGCACCGAGCTTGCGCCACTGTTTGTCTCTCAATGCCTGCTGAATGCCGCCTGGACGCCGCTCTTCACGCGCGCCAAACGACCTGGCCTGGCGGCCGTCGACTGCGCGGCACTCACCGTGGTGAACCTCGGGCTGGCCGCCTCAGCCTGGCGCGTGCGACGATCAGCGAGCCTCCTGCTCGTACCGTACGTGCTCTGGACGGCCTTCGCGACCTTCCTTAGCTGGACGATCTACCGCCTGAACCGTTAACCCGGCGGGCCGTTCGGCGAGAGGAGAGAGTGGACCAGAGGTTAGGGCATAAGAACTACGCCGCCCAGCTCGCTGCGGCGCCGTAGAGGCTGCCGGCGCCGATGATGATCAGGACGTGGCCGCGCTCCTCGCCGTCCGCCGATTCATGGAGCAGCATGGCCGGATTCCAACGCAGGATTCATGGATGGCGGCCCGGATGACGCATCGGTGCGCATGATTCGGCGGCGCTTCGGCAGCTTCAAGGCCGCCGTCGACGCCGCCTTGGCCGTCGAAGCGTGCCCCGCACTCAAGTGCTCCCGAAGGATCTCGGCGCCACGCAGCCGGTTGGGGCCCAGCGGTGGACGTCCAGCCGCGACGCGCGCTGCATCGCGGTGGGAGAGGAGGCCCCGCAGGTACTCCGTCATATGTGCCTTGGCGGTCGCTCGCCAGTCTCCTAATGATGCCCGATGGCCGGAATCTTCCACTCGGCGCCCAGGCCGAAGCTAGCCCGATGCGAAGGCTGACCAGTGGTCCTGGGTGTCGGCGCACAGTCAATCAGTGCCTTCTGGCTGAACCCCTCTCAGGTCTTGATGAGGCATCCTGAGGATCCGGACGGTCGGTCAGCTCCATCACCAGGGGATGGCAGAGGTAGCTCACCTCCAGGATCGAGGCCGGCTCCGGGCAGCGTTCGAAGACGGCGCGTGCGGCGTCGATTCCTGGATGACGGACCACCCCGCATGGATACGGCTTATAGGTGTTGCGGAGCAGCTCCCAGCTGTGCCCCAGACCCTCGACCATCAGCTCGGGATGATTGATTCGGGCCAGGGCCGAGCAGAACCCTCCCTCCGACTCGAGCACCCCATGGGGCCCCTCCATGCCGGCCTGGACCAGCCGGGCAGCAAGGATGCCATTGGCCGCGGCCTTGCCGGGATGGAAGGCCTTGGTCGGCGTCCCGAAGGCTTCTCGATGGCCCAGCAGCTGGATGGAGGCGATCCGGATCGCGTCCGCCATCCGGCTTCGATCAAGCCCCAGCAGGAGCCCGGCCCCAACCGCCCCAGCCATGGCACCGACGGTCGCGCTCGGCTGCCAGCCCTCCTGGTGGTGGGCGGGAGCCAGCGCCAGGCCGGCGCGAATCAGCATCTCACAGGCCAGGGCGAAGGCAGAGATGAAGCGGTCGCCGCTGACCCCCAACTCGATACCGATCCCCAGGGTCGCCGCCAGAGCGATGGAGGAGGCGTGGATGTTGCCCGATTCGAGGTGGGTGTCGTCGAAGTCGTCCAGATGCGCCGCCAGGCCGGTGGCGAGGGCGGCAAAGTGGAGATCAGCCCCCTCCCGGCGCCCGGGCACCAGAGCGCCTCACGGACCTCCGACCAGACGCGCAACCTCCAGCACCTGGTCGACGGCGGGATGGCGGCTGGCTCGCACCGCGGTGCCGACGATGTTGACGAGGCTGCGCTCGGCCTCCAATCTGACCGCCGCAGGCAGCGGCGCCTGTGCGATGGCGACGACGGCATCGGCGAGCTGGGAGGCCAGCACTAGGTGGCCTTCCCCGTCATCATGCCCGGGCCGATCGACCTCGGCTGCTGCGGCATCGCCCAAGTATGTCAGGGCCCCAGGCGGCGGCCCCGAGCCCGGCCCGCCCTACCAGCGTCCCGCGCCACGCAGCGCCCGGGGGCGGGCGTCGGGGTCGTAGACGAGGCGGTAGATCGGCTCCGCCCAGAGCCGCGCCAGGGCTGATACGGGTTGCGCGTGATGCGCCCGCAGCCGGCCCGGGGGCCGCGGTCCGCGACAGCCATCCTGGTACCAGCGGTCCAGTTCGGAGGCGACGCGGCGCAGCGTGCTGACCGCCTGGGCCGGGTCCAGCAGGTCGGCGTCCTCCCCGGGCGCGCGGTCCAGGTGCTCGCGCCAGAGCTGAAGGCGAAGGTCGCGAGCGTAGCGGCGGGCGCCGTCCCCAAGTCCGGCCGGGTCGAGCGGGGGGCGCGCGTCGCGCTCGGCATCCAAAACCGCGCAGGCGATCTCGGAATCGCACGTCCACGACCTGCGATCGAGATTGTCCGAGCCGACTCCTCCCCAGACGTCGTCGATCACGCAGACCTTGGCGTGCACATACACCGGAGAGCCGGCCTTGTTCTCCAGATCGAAGATGGCCACGCGCTCACGCGCCGCCTGCTCGAGGACTCGTAACGCCTCCAGCCGGCCCACCTGGCTGGGCCGCACGGCCAGACCTGACTGATCGAAGAAACGGGGCACGACCGCGATCAGGTGGAGATCGGGGCTGGCGGCGAGGGCATCGCCGAACGCCTGCATCACCTCGCGCGACCAGAGGAACTGGTCCTCGATGTAGATCAGCCGGCGGGCACGTCGGAGCGCCTTCAGGTAGGCGCGAGCGATGCTGCGCTCGCCCCGGGGAGCAAACGGATAGGCAGGTACGCGAGGCGGATAGGTGCGCAGAATCTGGACCGAGTGGCTGCCCCGCGCGGGCGGGTCGGAGGGCATGGGGGGCAGCCGGCTGCGCTCGTCCTGAAGGCGCCTCAGCGGGTCCTGGAGGACCCCCAGCAGATCGCGGCTGGTCGGATGGGGATCGTCCCAGCGCTCGCGGAAGCTGAGGTCAAGATCGCCCACCGCCGGGCCCTCGACGCAGACCTGGACGTCGTGCCAGGGCGGGGTCGCCCCGTACACCTTCGGCATCGGTTGGGGCTGAGGGTCGCCCAGGTGCTGCTCGTCGTCGCGCCGCCCGTGACAGAGATCTATCCCCCCCAGCAGGGCCAGGTCGCCCTCGGGGCCGTTGCGGCGTCTGACCACGATGAATTTCTGGTGGTGGGAGCCACCTCGATGAACGCGCTGATCGAGCAGAACCTCGCCGCCCCCAGCGTTGACCTCCTGACCCAGGTGTCGGTTCTGCTTGGCACTGAAGCCAAGGCGGTCGGAGTGCGAGCGCCAGACCAAACCCTTGATCTGAGCTCCGCGCCTGCTCGCGGCCATCAGCAAGGCTCCGATCTCGGTCCCCGAGCCTTCGCCCAGGCGCTCGTCGGGATCGCCACGCCAGTCGGTGAAGTGGAGCGAGTCCCCCTCGCCCAGGCTCTCGATCGTCTCCCGCAGCTTGGCGAAATAGCTGGCCCCGTGAACCAAGGTCCGCACCCGATTGCCGACCGTCCAGGCCGCCTGGTCCCGATGGCGCCGGTCGATATCGGAGTACGGGTTGCCTCGCTCGTCAGCGGAGAGGAACCAATTCGCCTCCGCGTCGGGGCCCGATGCCTCAGTCACCTCCAATCGCGCGTCCCCGATGATCCGCCCCCCAAGAGCCGCGGGGGATCCGGCCTTCCATACCCTTAGATTCGCATACAGGATCGATCAAGGCTCAGGGCCGGAAGGCGGGCGCTCCCAGTCATCGCTGGGCCTTCGGGCATTGACCCCCGGAGACCGAGCGCCCCGCAAAGTTGGACTATCGGATCACTCGCGTAGCAACTCGTAGGGCGCGTGATCCTACCATCGCCCGGCGATGAGCAGATAGCCGCGGGCGACACCGAAGCGCACAAAGCCATTGCGCTCCAGCACCCGCTGCGATCGCACGTTGTCGAGCAGGGTGCCGGCCTCGATGCGGTGCAACCCCCACTCCTCGAAGGCGATCTGGACCAGGTTCCGCACCGCCGCGGTGGCCAGGCCGCGCCCGCCGTCGGTGGCGTTCACCCAGTAGCCCAGGTGGGCTGACTGCAACGGGCCGCGCACGATTCCGCTGAGGGTGATGCGACCAACCACGCGCCCCGAGTCGAGGATGACGTGAGGCAGATTTAATCCCAGCTCGTGCTGCTGGAGCTGGGTTTGAATCAGAGCCGACTGGCCCTCGAGGGTGAAGTACTCCTCGCCCCGCACGGGCTCAAATGGGGCCAGGAACCCGCGATTGGCGCTCACCAGGTCGGCCAGAGCCGAGGCGTCGTCGATGCTCACCAAGCGGGTTGGGGTCACCGGACCAGAATCGCACGAGGCCCGATGCTCGGGCGCCGGGAGCCGGAGCGCGGATTCGGCTCCGATCGTTCCCCGTCTCTTGGCCACGCCCTGCTGGCTCGGGTTCTCACCCCCGGACTAGATCGGCCGGGCGCCCGGGGGCGACTCAAGACAGCTCACGCCGTCGGCGAGCGCGGCCACGTGCCTGCAGGTGGTGGAATCGGTGCTGGGCAGCTGGCGGGCCAGGCGGTCGAGGAGGATGCGGAACTGGGTCCGGTCCCCATCGTCGAGACTGCCCAGGATGTGGCCCTCGATCGAGTGCAAGCGGCGCTCGAAGTCGGCGAGCCGGTCCGCCCCAGCCGGGGTGATGACCGGACGGCGCGCGCGGCGATCGGCCGGGTCGGGCTGGCGCTCGATCAGCCCGGCGTCCGCCAGGTCGTCGAGCAGGTAGGTGACTACGGTGCGGTCGAGGCCCACGCGCTGCGCGACGGCGAGCTGACTCGGCAGATCGTCATACGCGACCGACGCCAGCAGACGCAGAGCGCGGCTACCGCCGGGCAGATCCTCCAGGACGTGATTGGCGGCCCGCAGGTACGCTCGCAGGACGGTGGTGAGAGCCCAACCGAGGTCGGCATGCCCGGTCTCGCGCACTCCCGGAAGGTCCGCATCCAAGCCCAGGGTCACGAGCCGATGCTAGCACCATCGTCTGTTGCAGATATAATCTGTGCACAATACCTTCTGTCACTTAGCGCATTACAGGGATGTTCATATGCCGATTTTGTTCCGTGTCGACGCCAGCGTCAGGTCCAAGGGATCCCACAGCCGCGCGGTGGCGGACACCGCCATGCAGGCGTGGCGGGAGCTTCATCCCGGGGGCCGGGTGATGCGCCGGGAGCTGGGCGCGTCTCCCCTCCCGTCCGAGGCCTGGTCCCTGGCGGTCGCTGCGCGACAGGTGCCGGGCGAGGAGCGGACGCCCGCGCAGCGTGAGGCCGTGGCACTGGCGGCGACCCTGGCCAACGAGATGATCGTGGCCGATTCCCTGATCCTCGCCTCTCCCCTCTACAACTTCGGCGTCAGTCAGTTCACCAAGGTTTGGATCGACTTGCTAATCTCCGATCCCCGGCTCCGTCCCGGCTCCAAGGTGCTGGCCGGCAAGCCGGCCCTACTCGTCGTAGCCCAGGGCGGCCGATACCGGGAGGGCGCTCCGCGCCACGGATGGGACCACGCCACCGCATACCTCGAACGTATCCTCCAGGACACCTTTGGGATGGAGCTCAAGACCGTGATCGCCGACCTCACCCTGGCCGGGTCAAACCCCTCAATGGCCCACCTCGTGGACGAGGCGGCGGCGGCGCTGGCCGCCGCGCACGAGGCGGCCGCGCGCCACGGCGAGGTCATGGCCCAGCTCAATGCCGTCGCGTGATCGGGCGCCGCGGCGGCCGGGCTATGGTGCCCCCTGAGCAGCCGCCAGGCCGGATTCGGGCGGTAGATCAGACCGCTACCACCGCCTGCCGCCGGTCGGGGTCGGCGCGTCTGCTGACACTTGGAGCCTGAGCCATGCCCGATCTCGGCCACGAGCTCATCTTCGGGGCTAACTTGAACCCTGGCGCGGAGGGTCACGACCAGACGGTCGAGCTGGCGATCATGGCCGAGGATTCAGGACTCGAGATCGTCGGCTTCCAGGACCACCCCTACCAGGCCTCTTTTCTGGACACCTGGACACTGCTGTCCTTCGTCGCCGCGGCGACCCAGAGGATCAGGCTCCTCCCGAACGTGATCAACCTTCCCCTGCGACCTCCCGCCGTGCTGGCCCGCAGCGCCGCCTCGCTTGACATTCTGAGCCGGGGACGCCTGATCCTGGGCCTGGGAGCCGGGGCCTTCGAGGATGCCATCGTGGGCATGGGGGGGCCCCCTCGCTCACCTGGCGAGAACGTCGACGCTCTGGCCGAGGGCATTCACGTCATCAGGCAGCTCATGTCCCCGGGGCCGCCGGTCACGTTTGATGGCCGCTACTACCAATTGAATGGCGCCCGCCCCGGACCGGCTGCGCCACATCCAGTCGAAATCTGGCTCGGGGCCTACAAGCCCCGCATGCTCGCCCTGACCGGGATGAAGGCGGATGGCTGGATCCCCTCGCTGGGCTATGCCGACCCCAACGACCTCGCCCGCCTCGGGGCAGAGATCGACGCGGCCGCACTCGGCGCCGGCCGGGATCCGGCTCTGATCCGGCGCGCCTACAACATCGCGGGCACGTTCGGGCCGGCCCGCGGCTTCCTGGCCGGTCCACCTGAGCTCTGGGCTGAGCAGCTGACCCAGCTGGTTCTGTCGGCGGGCATCAGCGTCTTTCTCCTCTCACCGGGAGCGGCCCCCGAGCTGGATCTGCAGAGATACGCCGCCGAGGTCGCACCGGCGGTCCGGGAGGCGGTGGAAAAGGAACGCCGCCGCCCCGCCCCGACCAGCCCGGCTCCCGTCGCGATCAGGAGCGATGCGAGGGATCAGGTCGGCGCGGAGGGCTCCATTGGCCGGGCCTCGCAGCAGACACTGCTCGCGGTCCACAATCACCTTCGGGGAGAGCTCTCTCGACTGAGTGGAGTCGTAGACGAGGTCGCGGCGGGTCGGGAGACTCCGCAGGGAGCGCGCTCATACCTGAATCAGATGACGATGCGTCAGAACTACTGGACCCTGGGGGCCTTCTGCGCCACCTACTGCCGGGTGGTCAGCATCCACCACGCGATCGAGGATCAGCGCCTCTTTATGGACCTCGAGGTCGCCGACGGCTCGCTCGCTGACGTGCTCGAACGGTTGCGTGGAGAACACGAGGCAATCGCCACCGTGCTGGCCGAAATCGACGCCGCCCTGGTCGCGATGATCGCGGATGAATCCCAGCTGCAGAGCGCTCAGTCCGCTCTGCAGCGGTTGCAGGGGACGCTGCTCGCGCACCTTAACTACGAGGAGGATCAGCTGCTGGAACCGATCGGCCGACTGGGAATCGAAGTCTGACCCCGGACCGGGCGACGGCACGGCGATGGTCCAGCAGCCCAAACTCGGCTGCATCATTCTTGATATCACGGTGGTGCCCCTCGAAGATCACCCGTTCAGTCCTCCCGGCCCCTATCCACCCATGGTGCGGACAGGGAGGTCGAGCCCTGCACGGCGAGGCCTCGCAGCGGGCCGTGACCCCACCGCACCAGCGGCCGGCAAGTCGGTAAGGATCTCGTCCCGCGTTGACCTGAGGTCAAACAAGTGCGCCCATCTGGCCACAACAAGAACCTTTGTGGAATTGTTAAGGCGCCCGCGATAGCCCTGGTCGCCACACACCAAGGTGAGGCGAGGTGGCTACTTCGCGGACCAACCTTCGAGGTAGTCGAGGATCTGGCCGGTCGTCAGTGTCGGAAGCTCCGACACCTCGAAGTCCTTGTCCTGCGTCCATATAGCGAAATCCTTCTGCCTAGCCTTCTGAGCGAGGGCCAACGCGACCACGTGCCAGTCGTCCTCGTCACGCGTCTTGATCCGCCCCCTCGCCTGTGCCTCGTGGCTGGAATAGGCATCCGTTTCGACCCAGTCGAGAGGGAGGGACGCACGTACTGGCAAGAGGATCCCCAAGTCAAGCCCGCGCTTCCGAGCAATCGCCGGCAGGTGCTCAAGCACCTCGTCGCCCGCTTGAACGGACGCGATCACGGCCGGTGCGCGTGGATGCAGTAAGACCATGCCGGCCCGCCCGCCGATCGTCGCTGAAAGAACTACGTTGGCGTCAGCGACGAGAATGTCGGGCAGCTTTGAAGTCGGCAAGAATGTCTTCTTCACGAACCCCCTTCTCGTCCATGGCATCCCGAGCGCGGGCTGATAACTCGGCGTAGATGCCCCTGCTCACGTCATCTGGGATGTCGGAGCGATCCCACGGGAGAAAGAACCCAGCCGGCTTGCCGTCACGGGTCACGAGCAGTACATCGTGGCTTCGCATCATCTCAGTAGCTCGATCACGGAAGTCACGCAGGGTCACAACCTTCATGTGGTCACCTCTGTGGTCACTATACCTGGCCAGGCGGCAGTCCGGTCCTCAGAAATGGTCGCCGGCCTCTGCTTGAGCACCTCACAGCCTCACCTCGATGCCGTGGCCCTCGAGCTCAACGAACGCCCTCGACAAACCCTGAACTGGATGACACCATCACAGCGTTTCGCCGAGGTCGTTGCAGCGACCACTTGAATCCAAGCCTGAGACACAACAAAAAAGTGCGCCTGGAGGGAATCGAACCCCCTGCCTTGCGGTCCGGAGCCGCTCCGCGTGCGTGTCCTCTTATATCCCTGCCGGTCCGTAGGAGTCCTGCCGAATACGAATCAGGGCGCCTATGTGTCCGCGAGGGTCCGCCAAAATCCCCCCGCTGCCGCGCGTTCGTGACCATTCCCGTGACCATTTCGCCGGCCGCCCTTAATCTTGGGCAGCGTAGCCCGCATCACCAAGGAGGTTCCCATGGCACCCGACCGCCGTCGTCACGCCGGGAGGCATTTAAGGAGGGGGGCGTGACGCTGGTACGACAGGGAAGGCGGCTGGCCGTCGTCGGCATGTTCACACTTGCTCTGGCTGGATGCGGGCAGACCGGCACGGGCTCCAGTACGTCCAAGGCGCCTGAATCCAAAAGCCCGACTCATCCGACAGCGGCGACCGTGTATCGGGACTTCGTAAAGGCTGGCCTTCCGGCGAGCGGGCTAATCGTCTACACCGCGACGACCGACCCGAACAGCCTCCTGGGGCGTCCAAATGGCTACACGTCCAAGTGCGCCTGGCTCGACAGCAGGGTTCCAGCGTCGGACGCAACGGCCGCTTCGTCCGGCGACATAGGCAACGGCGGCGGCGTTGAAGTGTTCCCGACGGCGGCGGAGGCAACGGCGCGAGCCGCCTACCTCTTCAGCATCTACAAGGGGGCGCCGATCCTCGGCAGCGAATACGACTACCTGACCGGGCCGGTCCTCATCCGTGTGAGTTACTACCTCACCCCCGCGCAAGCGGCCTCCTACGGCACGGCGGCCAAGGCCACTCTCTACACGGGATGACTAGGTGATTTTGGGCTTGGGCCGATAGTCGAGGAGCCGCTCCAGTTCCTCCGCGTCGCCAGCATCTGCTGCATGGCCTCCACCGACTCGCCGTCGCCGCGTGACTGCGCAGAGTCTCGGAAAAACTCGAGGCCAGCGAATTCCCGCGCTACCTGGCCGGGAACAACGCGGAGCGCTCTTGGATGACGCGTCGCGGCGAGATCTTGTACCCCACCGAACACGCGGGCTCGGCCGCCGTGGCCGGGCCCCCTTCTTGTGCCTGCTACCCTACTGCCATCCGTAAATGATGGAGGGCCCGTGACAGAGGAACTTGTAGTCGCCCCAACCAGTATCCCGGACGTGGTCAGCGGCCAGCGGGCGCAGCTGCATCCCGAGCACACGGTGACGCCCGTACCGAAGTGGGAAGCAGTCGGGAAAGAGCAACTTCGCGCCACCATCCGGCACGTGACAAAGCACCTCCAGGAACTCGCCACCAAGGACGCCAACGAGGCGGATACCCGGATGGTGGTCACAGACCTCCTGCGCGACGGGCTCGGGTACAAGGAGTACGGCGACCTCGCCACCGAGTACCGCGTGCGAGGCGAGTACGCGGACTATGGCATCCGGATCGATAAGCAGTTGATCGCGTTCGTCGAGGTCAAGCGAGCGGCGACCAAGCTCGGCCCCCGGCACCTTCGACAGATCGAGCTGTATGCCGTCAACGAGGGCGTGGAATGGCTAATCCTCACCAACGCGTCGGCCTGGCAGGTTTATCACCTGAGTCCGGGAATGCCGGTGGTCATCGACCTGGCGCTAGAAGTTGACCTTCTGTCATCCGACACGCCGGCCCGCAAGGTTGACAAGCTTTTCTATCTGCACCACGAATCGCTTAGGCGCCGGCAGATCGATGATCTGTGGCGTCTACAGGCCGCCACCTCGCCGAAGGCGCTTGCTGAGGCGCTCTTGTCTGCTGATGTGACTGCGGCGATCAGTAAGGAGATCCGACGCCGCACCAAGCAGCGCGTCAGCGCGACCGAGGTGATCCAACTCTTGCAGCAGAAGGTCATCTTGCCCGGCTGCCTCGAATGACGGGCGTTGCCACGAGCTAGGCGCGAGTTGGAACTCGCCCGGCGAGTGCTTCCGTCGACTTCCGAATCGCCACCCGACCCCACCATGCCCGGCCGCGGCCGATGACCCACGGAAACTACAGGAGTGCCGTTTAAGGCCACCACGGCGCGCTGGCCGGCGTTCAGGTTGCGGCTCGGGCGGACCGAGGATGACGCTCACCGCCTGCTTTTCGGCGGAGAATGGGCCGGATGACCGAGACGACCGCAATGTTGCCAAAGGACCGCCTTTCTTGGCGGGCACAGAAACTCCTATCTCGGAGCCTGGGGCCCGAGGAATCCGTGTTGGGTCAGGTGAGGGGCGCCCGCAACACTCAGGGCCTCGTCCTGACGGAGCAGAGGGCACTGATCATCAAGGTGGGCTGGAAGGCTGGGCAGACTTTTGGCGGCAAGGTGACCAGTTTCGAGTACTGCAACATCACATCGATCGAAGTCCGGGCCTCGATATTGACGGGAACCTTTGAGATTGCCACGGGAGGCGTTCAGGGCACGGAGCGCTCTTACTGGAGGGACTCAGGTCGATCTGGAAGCGCATGGCGTGCGCCCCACATCATTCCGATCTTCAAATCGCAGCAATCCACCTTTCAACGCGTCGCCGCCTTCATTCGTGAACGTTCCACCTCACCGTCGGCCACCACATTGCCGGCGGCAGCAATCGAGCCAGACATCCCCGATCAGATCCGTCAACTGGCTGCACTCAGAGACGACGGTATCATCACCGCAGGGGAGTTCGAAGGGAAGAAGGCCTCGCTGCTGGCGAGGATGTGACCGCGCCGCGTCCATCAGGGCGATTCACGTTCCTCTGTTCAGCTCGGCGCCGGGGCCCTTTCTTTGCCATCCGTCCCCCTCTACCCTGATTACCGTGTTCTGGACGGTACTAACGGCAATCTCCGGTGTCATCGCCACTTTCGCTGCATTGGGCGCCACCTGGTTCGCCTGGCGGTCGGCTCGGGCCAGCAAGGCAAGCGTTGAACCACTCAGACAGATTGCGGCCGATATGGCCGAGAGTACGCGGCTAGTCCAGCACGCCCTCGACCTCACGCGACTGCAGAGACGCGAGGACCGGCTCGCCGCGAGGCTGGCTCGTCTCGCTCGCCTGCGAGCGAGCCTCAACGCCGTCGTCAGCTCGTGGCGCGCTAATCCGAACTCTGACAATTGGGGCAACCTGCAGGGTCTGGTGGCCCACTTCCGAGCGCTGTTGTCCTCCTTCACGAGCGACGAACTGCCCGCCTGCTTCAAACTAGCTGACGCCAACGTGAGCGCGATTAAGTCGCCCCTTGAACAGTCGAACATGGAGCTCCTCGAGAAGTTGAACGCAACGCAGAGGGAGCTCGCCGACGCGATGGCGAAGACCGATCAGCACGACGCGCGAACGACCGAGGGTTGATTGGCGACGGTGCAGGTTGCGCGACAGGGGGGCCCCCTAGACGAATGGTTCTTGCCGGAAATGACGCGGGCGCGTATCGTTCCGTCGCGAGGGTTGTGTGACTGGACACCCCGATAGAAGAGGGTCAGCAATGCGAGGAACCGCACTCGGCCTCGGTGTCGCTGTACTCGTCCTGATTCCGAGTGCAAATCACGGTGGTGATCGCTCCGGGCAACTGCGAGGGACGAGATTGTAATCAGTGATGTCCAGACCGGCGGGCCGGTGCCCTAGCGATGGGCAAGCTCATTCAGGGTATGCGCCAGAATCCACTTCGCGCTGGCAGTTGGCTGTTGGCGGGGCTCAGCGTTCTGACCCTCCTCATTGTTCTGGGCATGCTTGCGACCTTCGTCGGGAGCCGAAACCACGGCGACCCTTGGGCTCTCAGCTACGTAGGCGCTGCTCTCATATTCTTTAGTGGCGCGATATTACTTGCCGTGCCCCTTGGGATTCGGTTCGCCAGACCACGCCGACTTCTCCTACTCGGAACTATCGGGGCAAGCATCATGTACCTGAGCAGCTGTGGCACGGGTATAGCGCTGACGGCTGCCAATCCATTGCCGACGCCCTCGCCGACTGCGGTTGTGGCAACGCCAGCGCCAACGGCCAGTCCCAAGGCGACACCAAAGCCCAAGGCAACCGCCAAGGCGAAGCCGAGCCCCAAGGCGACACCGGCTGTGAGCAGCAGCAGCACCAGCCACCTGTTCGGTATCGGCCAGCAGATGACCTCGGGTGGCGTTTCCGCAGGGGAGGCGGTAACAGTGACCGCCTTCGCCCCAGTGCAGGCAACCGCCTATTCGTCGCCGCCTGCAGGACAGGGCTGCGTGGAGGTCACAGCCGCGCTGTACAACGGCGGCTCCTCCCCCTGGACGTCACCGGACAGCGAGTTCGCGGCCGTGAGCCAGCAGGGACAGACCTACGACGACTTCTCCATTGACTGCCCGAGCAGCGACAGCGTGGACAGCCTCAACCCCAAGGGCTCGGCGGTCATGCACCTCTACTACGAGGTGCCGACCGTCGGAACGCTGACCTTCCAGTGGACCCCTGACTCCCTCTTCAACGCCAACAGCCACCACGACACCAAACTCCGTTGAGAGTTCCTTAGTTCAACTGGGGCCTCGGCCGGTGCCGGGGCCCCTCTTTCTTTTCCGGCAAGGCTAGTCGTCGGGGACGATTGGATGGTTCCGGTCAAACCAGGTCACGTAGTAAACGTGCCCGCTGCGGTAGACGAAGATTCGAATCTTTCGGGACGCGCGGATTCGTATGACGCTCAAATCCTCACTGAGGGCGGTGGGGCGTGAGACATGCCGCAACGCCCAATCCGCGTACTTGGTTGGACCCTGCTGAGCCCAGCAGCACAGAAAGTGGAACGTGCTCGTTTCACGGGGGCGTCGCTTGTTGGACGGGCCTGATCCGAGATCCGGGGTCGGCATAAACGACACTCTTCCGACTGGCTTCCGGCCTTCCAGCCGACTGCGGCGGCTCCGGAGCCCGGGTGCTTACGGACGGCCCGGCGAGGCCCGCCCCTCCCCGTGCGTGATGCTTGTCAATGGGGCCAGGTCCAGTAGGACGTACTTCCTCGCCTCGTGCCCGCCTGCACGGGTTCGGAAAAGTGTCTCCTGCACCGTGGCCCGACAAGCTCTGGCTACGAGGTCGCGCGCTTTATCAATCACCTCCTCAGCCATGGCCCCTTGGACCAACCTCTCGCTGTCAGCCTCCCGAAAGAAGAAGACATCCGTATCAAAGCGAGCCCCTGCCAAGCGACCGTCCAACTCGATCGTCTCCGCGCGCGTATCAACCCCGGCGAGAAACCGGTTGACGGAAAGGATCTGAACTCGGTCGAGAGTGATCGAACGTTCCGGCACGAGGGGCCCGCTCCACGCCATCCGGAGCCGGGCGGGTTGATTGGCCAACTCGTCCGAGAGTTCCTTCAATCGGCCGACGGCCCGCTCACCAAGGTCGGCGTAGGTATCAAGCAGAGTGTCCTCGTCTGCATCCGCCCGAGCAGTGGATTCCAGCACGTCGAATACCCGGACGATTGACTCTTCGAGGAGGCCTAGCCGCGGAGGGCGCCCATCGGGCAGCAACTCGGTTTGGATGGGTTCCTCGTCCCCTTCCAGCAAGACTCCAAATGACCCATAGACGGTCCCCGCGAACTGGAGTCGGGTGCGGGCTTGGATGTCAGAAGGAATGCGCCCCGTTGCCCGGACCTTCCCTTCCACCGCCTGACCTACTGCCGTTAGCGTCTCTTGGAGCTTTACCAGAGAGAGGCCCAGGAACCGCGCGTCAAGGCGCTCAGCCGCCACCGCGGGGCCTTCGAGCACGTACTGGAGCACTGGCCGTTGCTGCCCAGCCAATTCACTGACGATCTGCTGCTTGATCTCGTTCCGTTGGTGGACCAGCGAGTTGCGGAAGAGCCAATCGCTGGTCCCGCGTTCCGGCTGACCCTGGACCAGGGCGAGCGCCTCGTCGATCCGTGAGAGTCCGGTCCACAAGTCTTCGCTCACTTGAGCTCCAAGTATCCCTTGTGCTGGGAGCGAAAGCGCATCGCCCCGAAAGGCGGCTTAGGACTCACGCTCGACCACAAACCATCCCAGATCCTCTCTCCTGCATCCGTGAGCGGCCTCTCTGGATGGCTCAAGGGGTAGAGGGGGACGTAAAAGGAGTGACAACAGTATGCAGCGCGGGCCTGAATAGCGTCCAGCAACGTTCCAAGGGCCTCCCGCTCTCGTGGAAGGAGGCTCCGTATGGCCGTCGGATCGAAAGATGTCACCACATCTATGTCCCCTGGGTCAGTCTTCGCCGTCACGAAGCTCCCGTTGACCCATTGTCGGTACGAGCCAAGGATCAGTTCGAGCGCGCGTCGATGCTCCAGCCAGCGTACAAATAGGTCAGCGCGAGTGCCGGAAGTCGGGTACGCATCTACAAAGGCGGCCCTGACCTCATCTTCCGTCGCCGAATGTCTCCCTGGTGGCAGGAGGCCGTCAAGGGTAAGCGATGGGATGGGCATCCAACCGCGAAGGATGTGCGCCCGACTGGACCTTGTCAAGCCATCTGCGAGCATCGAGCATCAGCCGCTGACTCCGAATGCCCGCGCCAGTTGGATGCCATCGAGGTAGATGGGCGGACTCGCCACATTGAGCGCGCTCATCGCTGGAACCGCCCGAGTGCGATGTTCGCACCCTGTCGCGTGGCATCGATGGCCTTACGACCGGTCACAAGCGCCGCCAGTTGCGCCCCTGCCGCCTTCTGGGCCTCGGTGCCGTTCTGGGCCGCCTCCTGCGCCGCCGCTGCCCGCAACGCCCCGTGGAAATCCTCGGAGCCGACCTCTGCCAGCAGCGCGCGCCCGGCGGGTCCGGCGATGAGCCCGGCGTACCTGGGCTGCCTGACCAGCTCCAGCAGTGTCTTTCGAGGGTCGGACGACTTGTCGATTCGGCGCTCGACCTCGTGCCTGATCAGCATTTCCTCATCCGCCCCGCCGTCGAACTTCGGCGTCACCTGGGCCTCAAGCGCTTCCTTGAGGCCGGCCAGCCCCTTTTCAGAGGCCTCCACGTGCCCGGCGATGCCGGCGCGGGCTGCGGCGAGTAGTGAGGCGGTGGTATCCGCCCGGTACTGGCTGGTGCGCGTCGCATCGGCGCCCACCTTGGCGATCGTGCCGGCCGCGGTGCGCAGAGTGTCACGGATGCCCGTTACGCCCGCCTGAATCGCGATGCGGTGCGGGGCCAGGTCGTGGTTGCCCACCTGGGAGTCGAGCTCCTGGGCGAACTTCGCACCGAGATCGAGCACCGGGGTTGCAATGTCTTGGGTCGCGCCGTTTATGGCCATATCAGCCTCCTGTTAACGATTGACTGCGGAATGTGGGGCCGTCCGTCTCGCCGGCGGTAGAGGTCATCGCGGCCACCGTGAGCCGTCGGGGGAGATCCGGCTGGGCTCGCCCGTCCGTCGCGGGCTCCAGACCGCCAGGGCCAAGGCGGCCACAAGGTCGTCATGCCCGCCGCCCTCTGCCTCGAGCTTGCGATAGCCGGTCGCGGTGCGAGTGCCACGAAAGGCGACCAGCTCTTCGCGCAGCGCCGGCGCCAGCTTGAGCGTCGAAGCGACCTTGAGGCGGCCGGCCTGGGCCAGGACTTCGAGGTTCTCCATCAGGTGCGCCTTGGGGACCGTGCCGTCACCCGGCAGGCGGCCACTGGTGAAGCTCGTGCCCCATGGGTAGTGCGCCAGGCGGTCCGAATGCCATGCCTCGTGCAGCATCTCCTTCACCACCCGGCCCAGTCCGGTCGCGTCAAAGCGGAGCGCAACGCACTCCCGAATGTCCGGCGCGCCCAGGAGTCCGCAGACGGCATCGATGACGGCCTGATACGCCTCGCCGCGCCAACGCCGGATCAGTCGGACCTCGAAGTGATCGAGCAGCCGCGAGCGTCCGTTTGAGCGCTCGCCAGTGTCCTGCTCCCAATGTTCGGCGACGATGAGCGCGCTGTAGTCGTTGCTCTGGCCGAGGTCAAGGCCGGCGGTGTAGTTAGGCATGTCAGTCTCCAAACAGGGGCGCGACTGCGTCAGAAAACATGGCGGCGACCAGTGCTTCGCCGAAGACTGCCTCGGCATCGTCGATGAACTCGCAGAGGTATTCCTGACGGGTCATGAAGTCGCCCCGCGTGCTGCGGTAGTCATCCACAGCCGACGCCGGTATGCGGGGGTGGCCTTCGGCGGTCAACTTGACGCGCTCCCAACCCGGTCCGCCGTGCTCCCAGGCGTCAAAGAACCAACCCCGGCGCCCGGCCGGCGTGCTCATGGCGACCAACCGGCCGCCACTGACGGCCAGCGTGGGTAGCAGCGCATCCATCGCCGGATCTCTGATCTGAGCGGCCTCATCAGCGATCAGCAGATCGGCGGTGTATCCGCGAACCGTTTCGCCGTCGCCAGGCAGGCTGACGACCTGGGCGCCGTTCTCTAGGCGCAGGGACAGTTGGTTCTCCGCTTCGCTCGCCACCGGCCGCCCGAGCTGCCGATACAACGCGGCGACCTTGGCAAAGACGAGTTGGCTTTGCCGCTGCCCCGGGGACACGATCAGCGTGCACGACCCCGGCCGGTAGAGCGCCGTCCACAGCCCCAGCACGGCTGCCGTCGTACTCTTGCCGGACTGCCGGCAGCATAACCACAGCGCCCGCGACGCGGTGCTACGTAGGGCGGTTTCTTGCCACGGATCAGGCACGATTGAGAGGCGGCGCGCCAAGCTCGCAGCGTCGAGCGCTCCGGCCAGATCGGCTGCCAGGACGCTCACGATCCGTCTCCCAACCGAAGCAGCGCACCAGCGACCGCCTGGCGAGCGTCGGGGTGCGATGCCAGCGCGCCGAAGAGCGCCGTCCGTATCGCCGACCACTCACCGCTGCCCAGCACGTTGATTGTCATCGACGGCGTCTCTCGAAGCTCGCCCGATGCCTTGCCCAAGAGCTCCAGTAGCCCGCGCAGTTCGCGAATGGCCGCCAAGCCCTGCGTGACCTGCCCGGTGCGCTCAGCGACCGCCAGAAAGCCCTCAGCGCGACGTATGAGCGTCTCCACGCGGGCCAGCAGGTTCTCGCCGGCGTTCGAGTCCCGTTCCTGGCGGACGGCGAGTAGCGAGGCGCTGATATGGCTCCGGTGGCGCGCCAGCGCATCCTTGCTGGTGCCGAACTGGCGCGCGGTGGCTCGGAGTCCTACGCCTTCAACGAGTCCGGCGTCGATCGCCTCGCGGTCAGGGTGCTGGCAGACGGTACAAGTCCCTGGCATCAGACGTCGCCTTCCATCCACACCGGCCGTTCGTGTGCGTCCAGCCAGTCGCGCCCGAGTTCCATCACTGCCCTGGTGGTGGGCGTCAGACGCCGCTGACTGACCAGCAGCTCGAGGAACGCCATCTGCGCCCGGATAGTCCGGATTTGGGCCGCCGTGGGCGACATTCGGGTTTCTAACCGCAAGGTGGGCAAGGTCGTTTCGATCTCAAAATCGGCCTCGCAAGGGCCGCCTGATGGCCGAATGGTCACAGGAATGGTCACGGTTGACCTCGCAACGGCTCGGGATGAGCGGCGAGCCATCGGGTATACAGATCCAGCAGTGCGTCTGTGAGCGGCGATGGCGGCAAGGCCACCAGATCGGCCGAGAGGGCGATGACTCCGATGCGAACGTCCGCAAGGTCGCCACCCGCAGGGCCCTGAGCGGCTGGGAGAACGTGCAGCCGAGTTGCTGCGGTCATGGCTTGGTCTCCGACCGCTGGGCCAGCAGCAGCAGGCCGACGCCTTGGCGCCCAGGGGTCCGAAGCGCAGCCTCTAGGAAGAGCTGCGTGGTCGCCCAGGGCTCGCGCAGACAGCAGGAGTCATCCACGGCGTGCAAGATGGCAAGCGAGGCGCCCGGCTTGGATGCCGCCTTGCGCATCTGGGCCTGGCGCCGATAGGAACGGCTGGCCACGTACTCGCGGTGGCTGAGCGTGATGAGGCTCACAGCAGCACCTCGGCGTGGTTCGCGGGAGGTGTCGCGGCAAAAGACGCAAGGCTCAGCTCCATCCAGGCGCCGATGGTGGGATTCACGGTGCGAACGGTCATCGAAGGACGACTCCCAGCGTCTTGAGTCCGTCAGCGCCCAGGGCTTCAATCAGGTTCTCGAACGTGGTCGGCCATGGCTCGCGAGCGCAGCACGATCGGTTGTTTTCGTGCACCACCGTCACCATGTCGACGGTGCCTCGTCTGGCCTGTCGCCGGAGTTGAGCATGGACGCTCCTCCGGTATGGCCGGTTCGTCAAATAGGCCGTGTGGTCGAGTTTCACTTACCGTTCCCCCGCAACTGTTGCGTTCCTAGTTGTCGGGGAGAGGGCGCAACACTCAGTGCCCCCCCTACGTAGTAGGGGGCCTGATGTTGCGCACCCCGCAACAGCCATGTATTAAGGTGTTGCGCTGGTGTTGCGCTTGTTGCGCTGAGCGGGGTCATCGGGCCAATCCAACGGAGCCGTCAGCCAGGCGCGCGAATCGGGGGCTCCGGCTGACATAGGTTCGGACGGCCGCCTCGGTGAGGTCCAACTCCGACGCGATCGCCTTGGTCCCCTGGGGACCGCTCCTGAGCAGGTGGTCGATGCGGTCGATGTTGCTGAGCCGCCGGACCAGTTCCGGGGCGGACAGTTCGACGGCCTCGTAACGGATGCAGCGCGCCCGGCCCTGCTCGTCGAAATCGGAGAAGTTGATCGCCAAGGACTGCGTCGGCA
>Ga0207933_1000956_pt1 | contig 24520 bp, 23 predicted proteins | sample NGESurdeep092012_4_FD_184488 | JGI IMG/M metagenome (GOLD analysis project Ga0207933, IMG submission 184488) | Arctic peat soil microbial communities from Barrow, Alaska - NGEE Surface sample F53-3 deep-092012 (SPAdes) | ecosystem: Environmental > Terrestrial > Soil > Wetlands > Peat ... | reverse complement strand
TAATAATGTTCCAAAAAATATATTTATCAGAAGCGCAGATCCCTGAATTTCGGCAGCGCTTGCTGAAGCGCCAAACAAAATCCATCCTGAAAAGGCAAACATTTCCTTATATTTTTTCTTATTTCTTTGGAATTTCCACTTTATAAGCAAAGTGTAGTATTTCCTTGAATAAAAAAAATAGAGCATCGGAGGGATCAGGGATACCAGCGCAATTAAAAAAGCATATAAACGAAGGCGATCTCCGGGATAAAAAAGTAGAAAAACTACCATACTCAAAGCGAGGAAACTTCTTAGAATTTCTATTAAAGCGCTAATTCTAAAATTTTCTTTTGCAATAATTAATCCCTGAAAAGGAACACTAACCACTGAAAAAAGAATGGAAAAAACGGAAAGGTGAAAAACAAAAAGCGCGTCCCGCATTTTGCCGGCCGGAACATTTAAGAAATGTTTTATGTAATACACTCCGATCGTTTCAGCAAATAAAATAACCAGTAAAGCAAGAAATAAATGAATTATTAAACTTATATTGAACAGTTTATTTACCTTTTCATTATCTCCTGTTCCCGTCTCAAATGCAATAAACCGAAAGGTAGTAGATACCATTACATTGTTTAGAAATGCCATCATAAAAACAATGCCTCCGATTACACTATACAATCCAAAATCCGAAATGCCTAATGCCTGAAGAACAAACCTGGACGAGAATAAGCCAACTAAAGAAACAATAAATAGTCTCACATAAAGAATAAGACTGTTTTTAACTATTTTTGAATTATCACTCATTCCGGCAATAGCGATTCATAAAACCTTAATAACTCACCTTCTGGATATTATAAAAAATACAAAGGTTAGTTTCTGTTTATTTTGTAAACTTGATGAATCCAAGATTTAATAGAAACAATTTCACCAGGTTTTTGATGTTTGCTTTTTTATCTCTCTTAAAATAATCTTTAAGAACACTATCTATTTTACTATCACGAGTAATATTGGCAGGTAATTGATAATCATTTTGGACTTCGTATATTTCTTGTTCTGCATAAATGCTATAATCGTTAAAACCACAATTTAATCCACTTCCATCACGCCCCATATTACGCACCCTGCTAACAGTTGGAAAAACAGAATACATATTATGTAAGACCTGGTGCATACAAACATAGATATCCCCGTGAATTTGATTCTTTTTAATCATAAGAAGCAATGCCGGAAGATAAGTATCAGCAACTGCATTTATTTTTCTTATACTTTGATAATCTTTAAGGAACTCCCTGACTTTTAAAAAAGCTGTATTATCACTAAAGTCAATTTTGTCCAATTTTTCTTTCCAGGTCGCACATCCCCATGCTGAAAAACCGGACCACATATACACATCCTTTTGATTTAATTCCGGCATGACCACCGGATACTGATATCCTGAAATTGAAAAAATATCTTCCCTGTCTTTATAAGCTTCCAGCCCCTTATTAACAAATGGAAGAAAATCCTCACTGAAAATATTATCATCTTCAGAAAAAATTAAAGTATCATATATAGAAAGTAGCTGTTCCCGTGCCTTATGTAAGTTCTTGTTTAGTCCAAAATTCTTTTCTCTTATAATCAGCGTTACCTCTTTAAAGCCGTTTATTTTTTTTGCATATTCAAGTACCCTATCGTTATTCTTTTGATGCTCTTTCTTATAAGGAGCATCAATTGCTACAAATAAATGGGTTTCCGACGCATACCTGTTTCGCTTCAGTGATTCAATACATTGTTGAAAATGAACCGGCCTGTCATAAACAGAAATTAAAACAGGTGCTTTATTCATTTTTTTCTTTTAAAACGCTCTCTTAATTCAATTATTTCCGTATTCTAAAAAATTAACCATCATAAAAATAGGATAAATTAATGTGAATCGAACCAAATTTATTCGAGGTTGATTTCCATATTGCCCAGGTTTTTTCGCGTGGTGTAAATAACAAAAACTGTTATAAAGATACGGTGCTGTTCGATTTGCTATCTTAACAAGAATATAAAAATAGAGAAGTATTTTTGAACAAGCCGATCCGCAATACTTTCTTCAACCTTTACAAAACCCAATGCTATTCTTTGCCACTCAGGTTTACCTATTCCTGCTTCTTGAAAATCCTTCTCCACCATTTCTTTCTTACTTCCTCTGTATAGCCGTAGCCGTAGCCGTAGCCGTAACCGTAGCCATATCTATAGCCATACTTACCAAATCCCTTACCCCTAATTCCGTTATAAACTATTGCAGGGTTCTTAAGATTTTTGGTTTTTAGTTTTCCATCTAATTGTTGCAAAAATACTTTCGGAGTACGCGCATGCCTTACCACATAAAGGGTAACATCACATAGAGGAGATAAAATAAAAGCATCCGTAACCGGGTTGACTGGTGCAGTGTCAATCAAAATATAATCAAATTGAGCATCCAGGTAAGTGAGCATTTCCTTCAGCCTGCCATTGGAAATTAATTCTGACGGATTAGGGGGAATAGGACCCGATGACACTAAAAATAAATTGTTGATACCGGTGGGTTTCACCGTTTCTTCCATTGACGCTTTTCCAATAAGGAAATTAGAAAGACCGGCGTGACGTGACACATTAAATTTTTCACTTAGTTTGGGCTTTCGAAGATCCAGCTCTAATAATACCACTTTTTTATCCATTAAAGAAAGACTGATTCCCAGGTTAATTGCTATAAAACTTTTTCCCTCGCTGGTAATGCTGGAGGTAATCATTATTTTTTTATGGGTCTCATCTACGCCCATATAAGCGAGCGAAGTTCTTAACTGGCGAAACTCTTCCGAGATAAAACTTCGTTTGCCTTCAGCAACAACAATAGGTGACCTTGAGCGATCATACACCACTTCTCCCAACACAGGTATGGTTGTATATTTTTCAATTTCTGACCGGTCATGAATCGTACGGGTGAGCAGGTCCTTGACATAAATAATAGCTATCCCCAGAAACATTGCTATGAACAAAGCGATGAGGTAGATCAGGTCCCTTTTGGGGCTAATGGGATTATCCGAAGACTCGGCCTTATCAATGACCCTGCTATCCGCTACGGTGGAAGCAAAAGATAAAGCAGTTTCTTCCCTCTTTTGTAACAAAAAAGTATAAATACCGTTTTTAATGCTCTGTTGCCGGCTAATGCTTAGTAATTCCTTTTCCTTTTCTGGAATAGTGGTGAGCATCGAAGAATAACGGCTATTTGTCAATGACAGGTCGTTCCGTCCCGCCAAAAGATTTTTGCGTTGGCTTTCTATGTTTTCCAGGATACCAGGTTTCAGCTTATTAATACCATCCACTAATGCTATCATAGCCGGGTTATTTTCCGGCGCTATTTTCTTAGTTTGAGTATATTGCAGTTCCAGGTCAGATAATTTCTGCAATAGTTCTGTCAAGACCGGGTCTGCTACTCCCAATGTGCCAGGGGCAATACCACCAATGCCACCTTTACTTTTCACATAAATCTCTACCTGGTCCAACACGGCTAACTGCATATTGATCGTACTGATCTGCTGATCGTTGGATGCTACAGTTTGTAAATAGATCTGCCCTTGTGCACTGATGTCTACTATTTTATTGCGTGCTTTGAATCGCTGTAAATCGCCTTCCACAGAGTCCAGGTCAGCGGCCACCAGCTTCAGGCGGTCTTCTACGAATTTTAAGGTATTGGCTGACAATGCATTTTTATCCATTATAGCGGCTCTATTATACACAGCAAGCAATTCATTTAAAATATCTTCCCCTTTTTTAGGCACTTCTCCCACAATACTAAGATCAATCACTGTTGATTGCTTGCTTGAAGGAGCTATTGTCACATGTCCCAGGATACCGTTAGCAGCGTTTTTTACAGTTACTAAAGAAAAATAGAAACTATTATCCTTATTCCAATTAGCTCTCATAATTTGATAGTTCTTATTAGGAAGAAACTGAAGGACACCAAAAGGAGTAACCTCCCATTGATTTAAGGGATATGTTTTACCATCTATCGTGATTGAAAATGCATTTTCATTATAGGTAAATTCAATTCCTTTCGCTGGTCTGATGGAGTCAGGATCTTTGGCTTCTATCACTATAGGAGAAAGCTCGTAGGCCGATTGATCCGTAACCCTGCCCTGAATGGTAACAGGTGCATAGAGATGTAAATTCTTTACCACTTCCTGCATCAGCGTTTTGGATTGTAAAACTTCCGTTTCGTTTTCCACTGATTTTTTAGCGCCAAACATGTCGAACGCCTTCATCATTTCATCAGCAGGTGTACTACTTTTATCATCTTTAATCAGTAAAGTAGCAATCGTCTGATACACCGGCATTGTATAACGCAAATAAACCCATGCAGCAGACAGGCTAATGATCAGAAGCAACACAAAAAGAGGCCAATAGGGAAGAAATTTGTATAAAAGTTCTCCCAGGGAAGCGTCTTTTTTTTCTTCAGATTCAGAATGATTGTTTGATTGAAGCATTCGGATATGATTAGCGTTTAATAGTGTTTAATAGTGTCGATCAGTAAGATTATTACGGTAATGGCGCTCAAAACAATAGGCAATAAAATCAAAGTGCGGTCGCTTGACGTTATTTTCGCCTTGTCCGGCTCCACGTAGATCACGTCATTGGATTTCAAAAAGAAGTAGGGAGATTGCAATAAGTTGGCAGAGGTAAGATCGAATCGCTTCACCAATTTATTCGGGCCTTCCTGCCTAATTAGTACTACGTTGTCGCGACGGCCGTAAATGGTGAGGTCACCTGCCGCCCCGATTGCCTCGAGGATACTGATCTGTTCACTCGGTGCATATACTACACCTGGGGCATGGACTTCTCCCAATACCGTCACCCGAAAATTTAAAAACCGGGCGGTTACTATTGGGTCGAATAGTAGTTTTTTTTCTTTGAGCGAATCAGTAATATTTTTTTCTAATTGTTTTTGAGTAAGTCCTGCAGCAGGTATATCGCCCAAAATAGGAAACTTAATAATACCGTCGTCGTTTACTAAGTAACCGGCTGTCTGAGGCGCGGTATTGGTTGTTGATGCGCTTGGAGTAATCGGCAAATTGGGCATATTAAAAAGAACGGTTGCCTCCGGGCTAAGACTGCTAACAGAAATACTAAGAATGTCTTTCTTTTGTATAACCGGTTCCAGAGCTGCCTTAGAAGCAATGAGTGCAGAATCTTGTACATTTCCGAAATAGGCAATTTTTTTTGTGTTCGCACAGGAAGAAATCATGGCGACAAAACATAAAATACCAATAACATATAGCAGCCTGTGGTGGATATTTGATGGTATCATAAATTATAAAAAGATAGAAATAAAATAAATTGACCGAATCATACTTTTAAAGACGAGGCCTGGAGTTTTAGAAAATATTTTTACGAAACAAATTACGAACCATTTCAGAATTCAAGGATAAAAAATAAAAAGAACCTAATCTATGAAACTGGCTGAAGATAAAAGATACCCGGAAAACTATTTTAATTTGGTATTCTATCTCTTTGGCCGTCTTCAAATAAATTAAAGGCTTCGCCTTTCCTGAGCCACATAGCGAACCATTGAACAGCTAATTTCTTACGGTAAGATTAGCTGAAAAAATGTTTAAAAAACATGCTACCGGGCCAGGAGGAGCTTATACAATCAGTAATTATTTAGCTTTCCGCGTTCCAAATTGGCAGCGAAATTAATTCTTTATTAGGGAAATGTTTTACCTGTGGTTTCAATTTTACCAATCCATAGTATTTTTTCTTTTAATTTCTAATAAAAGTGTTTTGATTTCACTCAATCGATAGAATACACCCCAGTTTTTTATGACCTACCGTGTAGATGCAACTCGGGAATACGCTACTATTTAGTTTCATTTATCTGGATACCCAAGTCAAATCCCTTGTGCCTTTACTATCTGCCTGTAATTGCTAACTAAATTATATAAATTGTTATGGTATTGAAATAATTTCTTGCACTCAAACTTTTTAGTTGTAAAAATATTAACTTAGATGTCTTTCATATCAAATGGACTTCGTTACAATACGCACATTTCAGAATAATTTTTCCGCGCATTTAGTGCTTACCAAGCTACGAAGCGCAGGAATCACCTGTTTTTTAAAAGATGAATTCACTGTAACGGTAGATCCTATTTTAAGCAATGCAATTGGCGGTATTAAGTTAGTAGTAAAAAAAGAAGAACTGGAAGAGGCTGTCGAATTGTTGCGTATTATTGATGAAGATTACATAAAAAGCGCTGTGTGCCCCCAATGCGGAAACCATACCATAGAGCTTGTCCCAAAAAATACAACAAAAAATTTGGCAACAGTCTTATTGAGTTGGCTATTGGGGAGCTATGCGGTTTCACCTAAAAATATGTATCAGTGCTCTTCCTGTAAATACGAAAGTGAAACACTTCCTGAAAGTTTCAATAATGATATAGAAGGATACGATGAAGAAAATTTGAATTAAAAAAGAAAGAAAAAACATGAAATCAATAGCACTTATCCCTGCGCGATACGCGGCTACCCGCTTTCCGGGAAAGCTGATGCAAAAGCTGGGAGATAAAACAATCATAAGACGTGTGTATGAAAACACAAAGAACACTTTTTTGTTTGACGAAGTAATTGTGGTGACAGACAGTGATATCATTTTTAATGAGATTGTGCAAAACGGGGGCTATGCTGTAATGAGCAAAAAGGAACACGAAAGTGGCAGCGATCGTATTGCTGAGGCTGTTGCAGAAATTGATGTGGACATTATAGTAAACGTACAGGGTGATGAACCTTTCGTAAAAAAAGAGTTGCTCAAAAATTTATTAAATGCTTTTGAAAATGATCCGACACATAAAACTGAAGTAGCTTCATTGATGTTTCCTATAGCAGATGAACAAATAATTGATAATCCCAATCACGTAAAAGTAGTGGTGGATAGAAACAACAATGCCTTACTGTTTTCACGAAGTGTGATTCCTTTTCAAAGAGATAAAAGTATAAAACCGGCTTATTATAAACATATCGGTATCTACGGCTACCGGAAAAAAACGCTTATGAATTTCACCAGGTGGGAAATGACGCCGCTTGAATCGATAGAAAAACTCGAACAGCTTCGGTATCTTGAAAATGGTGTTAAGATCAAAATGGTGCTTACTGACGAAAGTCCTATTTCTATAGATACTCCCGAAGATTATGAAATGGCAAAAAAATTAATAGTTCAGTAAATGAACAAATTATTCTAATTCCTATTTTGGGGTGTGGGATCCCAAGAATCAATATCCCCTCTCGTTCTTTCCTTCCATGTAGTTTAAAAAGGCTTTATTCACCACGCGGTTGCCGCCAGGGGTAGGATAGTTGCCGGTAAAATACCAGTCGCCCAGGTTGGTCGGGCAGCATTCGTGCAGATCTTCTATGGTTTGGTAGATCACTTCTACCGGAATATCGATTTCTGGTGGCGTAATTAGTTCAGCGATTTTACGATCAAGTTCGTCTAAAGTAAATGGCTTGTAAATTTCCCTGACCACGTTCTCTGTGTGTAACTGGTTATTTCGTTTTAATTCATTGCATTTATCAACAAGGCATTTCAGCATGGATTCCATGCCTCGTTCTTTTATCAGTGCCATCGCGGCTTTGAATGCTACAAATTCTCCCAGTTTGCTCATATCTATCCCATAACAATCGGGATATCTTATTTGCGGTGCGGAGGAAACCACAATTATTTTTTTGGGACCAAGGCGTGACAGCATCCTGATAATGCTTTCGCGCAATGTAGTTCCTCTTACTATAGAATCGTCAATTACCACAAGCGTGTCTATTCCTTTTCTTACGGTTCCATAAGTAATATCGTAAACGTGCTGTACCAGCTCGTTGCGGTTGACATCTTCCGTTATAAACGTTCGAAGTTTTACATCCTTGATGGCAATTTTTTCCATCCGGATTTTTCGGTTAACCATTGCCGAAAGCTTTTCTTCATCAAAATCTTTTCCCCAGCTTAAAATTCTTTCTATTTTTATTTTATTCAGGTAATCCTCAGCTCCCTTTATCAATCCGTTAAAAGCGGTTTCCGCTGTATTAGGAATAAAAGAAAAAATGGTATTCTTCAAATCGTAATCTATTAATTTCAGCACCCGTTCGCTAAGATGATAACCAAGAGCAATTCTTTCGCGATAAATCTTTTCATCGCTTCCGCGCGAAAAATAAATACGTTCAAAGCTGCATGCTCTTCTTTCTTTAGGTTCCAAAATTTGCTGAATAGAAAAATTTCCATCGGGTTCTGTAATTAACGCCGTGCCCGGCATCAATTCCTTCACCTCATATTCGCCCACATTAAATACAGTTCGAATTGCCGGACGCTCGCTGGCAGCAACAATTACTTCATCGTCAGCATAATAATAACACGGTCTTATTCCATGCGCATCTCTTACTACAAAACCTTTTCCGTCGCCGGTGAGGCCACCAAAAGTAAATCCTCCATCAAAATAGGGTACTGATTTCTTAAGGACGCCCACTATATCTGTATTCTCTGGATTCGCCTCATCCGCCTTTATTAAAAAGTGAAGGATCATATCAATCATGGCGCCAAGGTCGCTTCCTTTGTCCTGTTCATCACGCGGGCTGTTGATAATAGCAAATAATTCATCTTTATTGATCAGGTTAAAATTCCCTGCCAGTGCGAGGTTGCGCGCTGGAATAGTATTTCTTTGAATATACGGATGACAAAAAAGAATATTATTTTTCCCCTGTGTTCCATATCGCAAATGCCCGAGCATCAATTCGCCGAGAAAATCTACATGCCCTTTCATAAGACCTGGATGCTGCTCAATATCAGGATGATACTTTTTTAGTTCACTTACCTGGTTTCCTATCTGAGAAAAAATATCGGCAATGGCCTGGTGGGCAACGCTTCGTGTCCGATGCAAAAAGGGATAGCCGGGCTCTGTATTTAATTTGATAGTCGCAATTCCTGCGCCGTCCTGGCCGCGATTGTGCTGCTTTTCCATAAGCAGGTATAGCTTATTTAAGCCATACAAGACAGTTCCGTATTTTTGCTTATAATATGAAAAGGGCTTTCTTAATCTGATAAAAGCAAGGCCGCATTCATGTTTTATTTCATCGCTCATGTGCTGGAAAAGGATGCAAATTTACAATTTATCTGGTCGAATTTCACCCAGAAGTTGTTTTTATTCTGTTATAAATATTGCATTATTTTAAATATTTCTGTGGTAAAATTCCTTGTATTAACAAGTCAATCCGAAGCAAATAAAAAAAATTTTTGTACAAGATGAGTTTTTGTATTTAATTTCATACTTTGAACTAAAATTTTACAATTATGGCACGCCCTGTAAGAAACAATGAAGTAGCCGGAAAGCTGAGAACATTAAAGGATCAATTGGCCGATTATAAAGCTGAGTTGAAAACGGTACACCCAACTTTCAAAATATCTAAAAATGGTAAGCGCTTAAGCAATATTGAAGCCACTATCAACAGGTTAGAAAGAGAAATAGATACCCTTAAAAAAAGAGAGGTCTGATCAAAATATTTTAGGCAGTAACCACCATTTTTCCTGATTACGCATTCGGTAAAGTCAGATAGATTTCTATTTGACTTTATTGTTTTTGGGAGTGCGGGGAATAAGAATCTTCGTTATTTATTCGTTTGCTTCGTGTTTTATTTTTATAATTTTCAAGCGTCAATTCAAACAAAAGCGTTCCTACAATCATTTATTAATCAAAAAAGAATCAGCGTCTCTGCGAAAAGGGAATTGATTTCTAACTTGTAATACGCGTTTTTTTTCCAGAGTACAGGTAAATATCTCTTCGTCCTTGTTTTTATCATAAATAACGTCACCCATCGGGTCAATAATAGTGCTGCCTCCATCGTAATATATTTTATTGCCATCTTCTCCCACACAATTTACACCAATAGCATAAGACTGATTTTCAATAGCCCTGGCCTGTAATAATGTTTTCCAGGCATGTTTTCTTTTATCAGGCCAATTGGCCACATAAATCAACATGTCGTATTCATGCTCTTCTCCGGGAGATTGTCGTGCCCACACAGGGAACCTTAAATCATAACAAACCTGCAGATTGATTTTCCAGCCTTTTACAGAAGCAATTAGCTTTTTATTTCCCGCAGAATAATGCTCGTTTTCGTTCGCATACCCAAACAAATGCCTTTTATCATAAACGCCAAACTCTCCATTAGGCAACATCCATATCAAGCGGTTAAAATATTTGCCGCCCTGAGCTTTTGCCGAAGGGTCTTCAATCATTATGCTTCCTGTAAGGACTATCTTTTTTTCCGCCGCAATTTTTCTCATCCATTGTACGGTCTCGCCATCCATTTTTTCCGCGAGAAATTCTGGTTTCATGCTAAATCCTGTATTAAACATTTCAGGAAGAATGACCAATTCGGTTTTCTCTTTTATGCTTTCAATTTTTTGCTGAAGCATTTCAAGATTCGCTTTTTTATTTTCCCAGTGAAGACGGGTTTGAATGATTGTTACGGTGAGTGAGGACACGGTTATTAAATTTAAGAAAACTAATTTTAAAAATCGGCTGCTTGTAATCCGGACTGCTTCAATATGGATTTAAAAGTCCCAAAAGGGATTTGTTTTCTATCGGCGGGGACTATGGCGGTCAAAGTTGGATTCCCTGTTTTACGATATTTTCTATGACTCCCTTTTTGTGAAATAAATTCAAACCCGTGTAAAAGCAGAATCTTAATTATGCGATCCGAAGAATAGAGTTTAGGCATGTTCAATCTGAGAGTAAGTGATTTCAGGAGAATCTATTTCGGGTAAATTATCAAAAGAAGCGTCTTCCATATAAAGCTCTATTGCCTCGTTAAGATTTCTTAGTGCTTCTTCTTTACTTTCTCCAAATGAAGACACTTCAATATTTAAACATTGTGCAACGTAAAATTTGCCTTCCTTCCAAACTACGTTTTTAAATTCTGTTTTCATGCCAATTTTCTTTTATCAAATTTAATTAATTATTCTGATAGATAAATTGAGCGTTTTAAAAATCTTTTTTCATTTCAAATCTTTCTCACTGCGTCTTTCACCAATTCTCCTTCATATCCTTTTTGCAACAAATAATCCTGTAATTTTCTTTTCTTGATAAAAATATTTTTTTCGCCTTTTAAAGTTTTCAATTTCTGCGCGGCCAGTTTTTGAAACGTTCTTTCATATGCTTCGGCGTCAATTTCTTTCAACGCTTTTTTGATACAATAATCACTAACCTGTTTAAATTTTAATGATTGCTTTATTTTAATCTTTCCCCATTGTTTCATTCGAAATTTTCCACCTGCATAGTGAATCGCAAATCTTTCTTCATTGAGATAATTTTCACTTATTAAGTCAGAAATGATGTTTTCCACTTCCATTTTATTTAAGCCGAATGAATATAATTTATCACGCACTTCTGCATGGCATCTTTCCTGGTACGCGCAGTATTGTTTTATTTTTGGAACTGATTGTTGTGGAGTAAAATGTTGAAACGCCATGAATCAAAAATATCATTTATGGCATTGAAAAAAATAAATTTGTTTTATAGAAATAATAAGTCGTTGAAACATTAAGAAGTTAAGGTCCATTAAGGAAATTTTTAACTACCCTTAATTCTTTAATAGTTTGCTTTAAAACTGGCGAGGGCCTGTCGGCCTGTGTCTGCACGTTACTGCCCTTCTGCAACCAAATATGTTTTTGATAACCCGCTGTCTGACCTTCGGTACCGACCGCTAATAATCAATCACCTGCTCTTCTATCAACTCTGGCATTTCTCTGAATTGGTATTGCTGGTTTCTTAATTGTGGTTCAAACCCTGCTTCCCTTATAGCATCCTGAATTCCGTTGGCAGTAAAGCGATGTGGTGCGCCTGCAGCGCTCACAACATTTTCTTCAATCATAATGCTCCCAAAATCGTTGGCACCCGCGTGAAGACAAATCTGCGCTATTTGTTTGCCTACCGTAAGCCAGCTCGCCTGTATATTTTTTACGTTAGGCAGCATAATACGACTCATTGCTATCATCCTGATATATTCTTCCGGCGTAGTAAGATTGTGTACACCACGAATTCTTGTAAGCAAAGTATCTACATCCTGGAACGTCCAGGGAATAAAATTTAAAAAACCAACGGCGCCTTCGGGCTTTCTTTCCTGAACGTCTCTGAGTTTTACCAAATGTTCAAACCGTTCTTCAATAGTTTCTACGTGACCAAACATCATCGTGGCAGATGTGGTGAGTCCCAGCTTGTGGGCCTCTACCATTATGTCGAGCCATTCCTGCGCACCACATTTTCCTTTACTTATTAATCGTCTAACCCTATCCGTTAAAATCTCAGCGCCCGGACCAGGCATCGAATCGAGGCCCGCGTCTTTCAAAGCTTTTAGAACCTCCCGATGAGTAGATTTTGAAATCTTGGTAATATGAGCCACTTCCGGTGGCCCCAGCGCATGAAGTTTAAGTTTAGGAAATAACTTTTTTAGTTCTTTAAAAAGATTCACATAATAATTTAAATCCAGTTCGGGATGATGACCTCCCTGTAGCAATAGCTGTTCCCCACCATATTTAAAGGTTTCTTCAATCTTTCTTTTGTACGTTTCGATGTCGGTGATATACGCTTCTTTGTGCCCGGGAATTCTGTAAAAATTACAAAACTTGCAATTAGCAATACAAACATTGGTTGTGTTTACATTCCTGTCAATGATCCAGGTTACTTTACCATGGGGCACCTGTATCTTTCTGAGTTCATCGGCTACGGCCATCAATTCTGATAATGCCGCATATCTAAATAAATAACTTCCCTCTTCTACACTGAGGAATTCAAAGCGCATGGCCTTTTCCAATAATTGAGATGTATTCATTGATTATTTTTTCACTAGCAAATATTTCCATTAACAAAAAACTTGTACAAAAATACATTCATAAATCTTAAATTTAGGTATTGCAAATTATGAGATATTTATTTTACATCATACCGCTCCTTGTAACCCACAGCGTTTTTGGCCAGGAAATGTATTGGCCAAAGCCCGCAAAATTCATTACTAATTTCGATTTTAGGCAACTAAGCGGAGGCGTTATCCTGGTAAAAGCGAAATTTAATAATCTTCCCGATTCGTTTAATTTTATACTGGACACGGGAAGTGGAGGTATTTCTTTGGATTCAAATACAATAGAGCAATTTCATATTCCGCATGTCCCGTCCGGAAAATATATTTATGGTATTGCCGGTGTTCGTAAAGTTGATTTCGCGCAACATAATTCTCTTTCGTTTCCGGGGCTTACAGTCGATAGTCTTGATTTTTACATCAACAATTACGATATCCTTGCGGACGTTTATGGAATCAAAATAGATGGCATCATCGGGTATAGCTTTTTTAGCCGGTATATTGTAGAAATAAATTTCGATAGTTCAAAGATCAATGTTTTTCACCCTGGATTTATTAAATATCCAGCACATGGGTTTCTATTACATCCACGATTCAGAGGATTACCTATCATTCCGTTAACCGCAAGAGATGCAAGGGTTGTCAACGCTCATTATTATTTTGATACCGGTGCGGGATTGTGTTTTCTAGTCAGCCATCAGTTTAACGAAGACAGTTCTCTGATAAGAAGAAAACGGAAACCTGTGCCCATAGCAGTGCAGGGGTTAGGAGGCACAAAGCAGATGCATCTGACGTTTATAAAAGAGTTACAATTAGGACCATACAAATTCAAAAAAGTTCCTACCTATATCCTGGAAGACGAGAACAATATTCTTGCTTATCCTTCCCAGGGAGGGCTCGTGGGAGATGACATTCTGCGTCGGTTTAATATCATTTTAAATTATCCTCAAAACGAAATTCATTTGATTCCCAACACTCATTTTCGGGATTTATTCGACTATTCTTACACCGGTATGACGATGTATTCTATTGACGGGCATGTTGTGATTGATGATATCATTAAAGGTTCTCCTGCTGATAAGTCCGGTCTTAAAAATGGTGATATCGTTGTTTCAGTTGATAATAATTTTTCTAACGTTATAGAAATTTATAAAACTCTTTTGCAAAAAACTGGAAGTCGCGTTAAGGTTTTGGTAATGAGAGAAAATGTTCCTGTCATTATTTCGCTTCGTATCGGGCGAATCGGCTGAGAAAATAAAAATCATCATTATTTATTGGTTTACTATCGCATAGCGGAAAAAACAAGAATACAATGTGTGTATATTTGTTTGAAATCGCCGACTTTTAAATCTTTTTTGAAAAAAAGGTAGTCAAAAAGGCGAATAACACTTTGTCAGATAGCACAGAGATTTAGCTTTATGACTTTTAAAAATATTGTACCAATATGTTGTCTAAAAATCTTTTTATTTTTTATTTGATTTCGTGTCTTCTCTTTTTTGCATGTAACGAACAGGACAAACTGGAAATAGAAAAATCAGCTTCCGCTTTTGACATAAAACAGGGCGAGGCTTCTATTTTACAAAGCAATAAGCATTTTATGAAATCTTTTGAAGCGGGCGATTCCACTGAAGTTGGCGATAGCTACACCACCAATGCTGCATTAATGGTCCCTAATCAGGCCACGGTGAACGGACGAAAAAATATCATTCATTATTATTCGTTGGAATTAGCTCATGGAATTACACACATCGATTTAAACACAATTAAAATTTGGGGCGATAGCAGTATCCTGGCCGAAGAAGGAACTTACAAGGTTTCGGACATGAAAAAAAATAATTTAGACCAGGGGAAATATATAGTGCTGTGGAAACAGGAAACCGGTAATTGGAAAATGTACCGCGACATCTGGGCAAGCGATCTTCCCGTTAACACTATCAAAGTAGATTCTTCCGATGCAAAATCTAAGTTTTCAAAACGGGTAAAAAAATAATTTCATTAAATTGTATTTATGACACACAAAAGGTATTTATCCTTACTGAAACCTTTTGAAATTCGGGCAACAAAAAAAGTATTACAGGTAAACCCCACCATTGCTCCCTCCAGGAAGGAACCTGCAAAAACGTTGATTTCAGTTTATGAATTCAATAATTCCGAAGTAAGCTTTGAACAACTCGAAAAGGTAGAAGATTGTTATAAATATTTGACATCTCCAAATATTTCCTGGATAAACTTTGATGGGTTAAAAAAGGAAGATATAGACAAAATTTGCTTCCAATTTAATATCCATCCTCTTATAGCCGAGGATATTTTCAGCTCGGGCCAACGCCCCAAAATGGATGAATTAAATCAAATATTATTTTGCCTGCTAAACATGCTTTATTTTAATGAAGAATTTCTCTCAGTAGAAAGTGAGCAAATAAGCATCGCTTTGGGGTTCAATTTTGTAATAAGTTTCCAGGAAGATGCCTCGAGGGATGTGTTTAATCCTTTGAGAGAAAAAATAAAAGCTTCTGGGAGTAAAATAAGGCAAAGTGGCGCGGATTATTTGTTCTATTCATTACTAGATCTGATCGTGGATAGCTACTTTATAATCATGGAAAAATTAGGTGAGAAAATTGAAGACGTGGAAGAAGATATCACCGAAAGACCCGATACGCATACCTTGGCAAAGATCAACATGCTTCGTAAAGAAATGATTTTTCTAAAGAGAAATATTTCCCCGGTGCGCGAAATCATCAATGGCATTTTGCGGAGTGAATGTGAAATTATAGAAGATAAAACAGAAAAATATTTTAAAGATATTTACGATCATATTATTCAGGCCAACGAACTTGCTGAAAATTATCGCGATATGATGATCAACCTTCAGGATCTTTATCTCAGTAATGTGAATCTTAAAATGAATGAGGTGATGAAGGTAATGGCTGTAGTTACCTGTCTGCTAGCTCCGGCTACTGTTATTGGGGGCATTTTTGGGATGAATTTTAACCGAATTCCATGGCTTCACAATCCATATGGATTTTTTATTGCTGTGAGTTTAATGCTTATTATTCCTGTTTGGATGATTTGGATCTTTAGGAAGCGCGGTTGGTTTTAATTTTATCGAACGGTCCACAGCTGATAAAAGACGTTCATGACAAAAAAAATGCGATTTCTTTTTCGCTTTTTTCAGTGAAAAAGAAAATGTCAAACCGACATGGTCAGACGTTTTTTGGCGCCTTAAAGATAGGCACCGTGCTACATGGCTCACCAAACATAATACTCTTTGCCACCGGTCGTAAAACTTTTGTAATTTCTATATACGCAGATTCCGGAATTTTTTTATCGCCACACCCTTTTACCACTATTCTTTTTCCTTCAAATTCATTCAAGTCAATTTTCTGAATGTTTCTTAGCAATAAAATATCCAACACTTCTGAATCTTTTCCGTATAAAATCTCTTTTGCATACGGTTGCAGGTAAGTAACCGCAAGCATATAGGCCCAAAGAGGAATAATTGCATCAGTAGAACAACAAACAGCAACTATTTTGTTCCGATAAATATTCCATTCTTTATTTTTTAACGCTTCCCTGTAGTCTTTCTCTTTCAAAATAAGCTCCATAAATAGATAATCTTTCAGATCAAAAATGACTATTTCTTCTTCTGGTAAATATTTTTCCAGATCAAGGGTTATTAGTCCGCTTTCGGTAACCTTATTTAGTATTATTTCTTCCATCAGTATCCTGTTGTTTATGTAAAGTTACAAAATCATTATGCGATCCGTTAGCGTTACGCTCTTTGATTCTTCATGTGACATAGTAAAGCAACAAATAACGAAGATTTTCCTTTTACAAAAAAAGCCATCAAAAATTTTGATGGCTTTTTTAAAAAATTTTTAAACTATTATCAGAAAAACCGGCTTCTGTCGTCTTTAATATCAGCCATTTCTTTCAGCGCATTAAATGACTGTCCAAGTGCAGCTTGTGTGTTTTTACTGTTTTCTTCATTTGCCTGAAGTTGTTCAAGCACAGGAGAAATAGTTGCTTTCGGAGCAATACTATTTACCTTAACTACAAAAACACCTGAGTTTCCTGCAAAAGCGGGAGACACTTTAGCCTGATAATCTTTATTAAATGCAGCACCAGCCACCGTTGGTTCGTTACCGATACCATTGATTATTTCCGCCTGAAAAGTCAGCGTAGAGTCGGCGCCACTGGTCAGTACCTGTAAATGATATGGTGCTGCTGCTGCGTCTAAAGTTGTCGGATTATTAAGCTTCTTTTTAATTTCATCAGCCTTCTTATTATTCATTATGATGCCTGCTACCATTGCCCTGGCCATAGTTACATCAGGAACGCCTTCGGTTATTCTTTTATCCACTATCGCTACGATGTAATCATCTTTCACAGAATAAGGTTCCGAAATCTGGCCTTCTTTTGCATCAGAAGCCCATTTAACGATGGTTCTGGCATCCTGCAAGGCGCCCAATTGAAAATCACCACTCTTAATTACATTCGGCACATCTATTTTTTTCAGTCCGTTTTTAGCCACATATTCATCAAATGATTTAGCATCTTTAGCCAGGCCAGATAATTTTATAGCTGCTGTATTGGCTGCATTTATTGTTTCATCGCTTGGTACTATTTCTTTGCCCATATAAGCTACTTTATATGCTGGCCCGGGATTTAATTTATCTAAAATTTCGATATAGTGCCACCCAAATTGAGTTTTTACTACTTTTTTGGTTTGTCCGCTATCATTCATTAAAAAGTCTCCGAATTCTTTTGCGAAGCTATCACCTTGAATAGTAGTTATATCAAATGTCATTACTCCTTTATCTTGCTTAGCAGCCTGGTCTGTAGAATATTTTTCTTCAAGTGCATCAAAATCAGCCCCATTTTTTATGGCGAGTGCTATACTATCTGCAAGCCTGTGAGCGGTACTATCAGGCATCAACGGTTGCTGCGTTTGTGGGTCAACAGTACCTAATAATATATGGCGGCATTTAATACTATCCGGCAACACTTTTGTTGAAATCTTCTTGGCAAGAACATAACTACTTCCATCCTGGTAAGGACCATAAACTCCACCGTTCGGCAAATCTATAATTGAATCTTTATTAGGTACCTGTATTTTTGATTTAGGAACATAGCCATCAAAGTAGGGAATAGAGGAAGCGTTTCGTCCAAGGAAAAATTTTGCGTTGGAATCAGTTTCAAACTGTGGTTTCAATTCTGTTACAGAGGCGAGAATTTTAGCGCTATCGGCAGCGCTGGCTGCGGCGCTAAATGCTACATAAGAAACTTTTACACCGGGCTCTTGTTTGTATTTAAGCTTATTGTTGTCAAGAAAAGTTTGTATATCCTGATCGGTAACTTTTACTGCGCTATCGCTTATTACTGTATAAGGAACCGCTACATAAGATATAGTAGCAAAATTATTTTTCTCTTCCGTCTGTTCTTTCGTCAACCATTTAGGTTGATAAACACTGGCTGAAATCATTGAGGTATACTTATTATATAAACTATTTAGACGCATAGGATCTATTACCTGCGAAATAACAAGGTTCCTTTTTTCTTCACTTTTATCTTTTTTGGTTTGCGCCCACCACTGTTGCGCCTGAGCTATATCATATTGGCCAGTTTCTTTGTTAGTAAAGGCTTGTTTTAATTGAGGGGGCGCATCCTGGCTAAACATAATGGAACTCATCTCATCCGGTGTAAATGTGATACCTAATTTTTTAAATTGTCCATCGACAACTCTTTCTGCAACCATCTGGTTCCATACAGATTCCATTATCTGGTTGTTTTGCGCAGATCCCGCATTAGGATATTGCTGTTGAACTTCCTTTACCTTATTATTAAAGTCATCGAGCTGTATTTTTTCTCCATTTACCACACCTACAGTAGATGTATTATTATCACCAAATAATGAACCTCCACGCCTGCTGCTCATAGAGTCCATTAATATAAAAGCCACGAGGCTTATACCGATCAGTGCAATCACTATTACAGCTCCTTTTTCACGGATAGTCTGAATTATTGACATTTTCTTTTTTGCTTAAAATTTTAAATAAGGCGGCAAAAATAGTGCAAAATAGAATAGGAACAAACTGTGGATAAGCTATTAAGATCAGCACTGGCAGGGATTTTTATTAATCAGATTCAAATAAAAAAATTTATTTTAAAAAACACACAATATTATTTTCCTCAAAGCGTTGTGCATATTTTCTATTTCCTGTTAATAACAAAAGATTCCTACCGATTTTGTCTTAATAAATTCTAACAACTTTCCCGTTTTTCAGGAGATTTGAATTTTTTAGAAAGAACCTTACATTTTGTTCGAGCTCAATTAACAACATTCAAGAAAAAATGACACTTTTTTTTATCAACCCTTTTTCTTGTTAACGTATGTTAAAAACTTAGTTTAAACAATACGAGGATTGAAAAATAAGTGTTGGTAAACATGTTAATTACCGTGGATAAAAAGTTAGTTTTAATTTTGCTTCAACACAATAAAATTAGATTTCCACAAATCCACACTCATAATAGTAATAGGCCTTTATATAAATAATGAATTAATACTAAATACTATGGCAGATATCAACATTGAAATGGCAAAAAGAAATTTACAAAAAAAAGGTTTTCTAGATTTGGATATTGATGTTAACTTAGACCTATTCTCAGAAATAGAACGTTTAAAAAAAGAAAAAAATGCGATCATACTTGCCCACTATTACCAGGAACCGGATATCCAGGATATCGCCGATTTTATTGGCGACAGCCTTGCACTTGCACAAAAAGCCGCGTCCACCGATGCTGATATAATTGTGTTTGCCGGTGTGCATTTTATGGCTGAGACCGCTAAAATTTTAAATCCTGAAAAGAAGGTTTTATTACCTGATCTCAAAGCCGGATGCTCTCTGGCTGATTCAGCGCCAGCCGATGCCTTTAAAAAATTTAAGGACCAATATCCCGAGCACCTGGTGATTACATACATCAATTGTTCGGCAGGAATGAAAGCGTTGAGCGATATTATTTGCACTTCTTCCAATGCAGAAACAATCATTAACAGCCTGCCGAAGGAACAAAAGATCATATTTGCGCCCGATAAGAATCTTGGCGCGTATTTGATAAAAAAAACAGGGCGAGACATGGTGCTTTGGAATGGGTCCTGTATGGTTCATGAAATCTTTAGCCTGGAGAAAATTACTAAATTGAAAATGCGTCATCCTAATGCTAAAGTAATCGCCCATCCTGAGTGTGAAGACCCGATTCTGAAGATGGCGGATTATATCGGAAGCACTTCAGGGTTATTAAAATATTCTTTTGAAAATCCAGCTACTGAATTTATTGTTGCCACCGAATCAGGGATCATTCACCAGATGCAATTAAGTTCGCCTTTAAAGACATTTATTCCTGCGCCTCCCGATAATATGTGTGCCTGCAATGATTGTCCCTATATGAAGCTGAATACACTGGAGAAATTGTATTTGTGTATGGAATATGAGGAACCCGAAATTATTATGGATGAAAAATTGAGAATCGCTTCAAAAAAGCCAATTGAAAGAATGCTGGAGATAAGCGCAAGGTTTGGATTATAAATGGAAATACGGTACTTAAAGTAAGTACCGCATTTTAAAAGTTTCAAAATTAAAATTAATAAATTCGTGGATTAAGTGAAGTAACTGCTATTACTACCGCAAGCAGTAACACGACGTAGACACCAAATCCAATCCAGGCCCATTTTCGTCTGTTTCTATCAACTTCTTCATCTCCCCTGATCATGTAAGCGATTAAGACACCAATAAGTCCTACAAAAAAGCCCAGCGCAAATCCTCCTAAATGAAAACCCCTTGAATGGTCCGCGCCATACATTGCTTTAATTAGCCTTTTGTTCGTGATAGTACCATCTGCAGCGATACTGTTTTTTAGTTTCTTTTGGCCGGCCTTAAAGGTTATTTTATCAAAGAAATTTAAATGTTTTCCACTTAGTTTTTCATAATCCTGTATCTTCATTTTAGAAACTTCCAATAAAGAAATTTGGTTATTATTTCCTACAGGAATGTATATCTCTGTAGCTTTTTTTGGTAAATAAGAATAGCTGGAAGCTGCAAACGAAGTAGCGAATAGAGTAAACGTTAAGAAAAGAGATAGCACTTTTTTCATAAAATTTTAGTTTTGGTTAATTGTGACTTAGGTTGATAACGAAGTATTTTATAAATGAAAATAGTAGATCGCTATTTATTTTAGGGAGTTAAAAAAAACGCTGCCTTTTTAATGACAGCATTGTAATAGATGAAATTAATTTAAACGTATTTAGAGAAGCCAATTAAATAATAGATATAATAATTATTAATACCGAAACTCCGAAGCCTATCCACGCCCATTTTTGCCTGTTTCTCTTAACATCTTCATCCCCGTTGATGATATACGAAAGTAATACCCCGATAAGGCCTAAAAAGAAACCCAACGCAAACCACCCAATATTGAAACCGGATGTAATTCCATCGCTTGATACAGCTTTTAAGAGTTTCTTGTTAGTAATGGTACCATCAGCAGAGAAACTGTTTCTTAGTTTTTTCTGGCCAGCCTTAAAAGTCAGTTTCTGAAAGAAATTCAAATGTTTTCCGGATAGTTGTTCATAATCTTTTACTTTCATTGTTGAAAGTTCCATTAATGAAATTTGATTATTTTGCCCGACAGGTAAGTAAATCTCTGTGGCTTTTTTTGGAAAAGAGGAATAGCTTGATGCTGCAAATGAGGTTGCGAATAGGCCAAAAGCTACTAAAAGTAAAAATGCTTTTTCATAAATTGTTTGTTTTTGTGTTGATAAATAAAAAGTGAAGATATTTTATTTAACGAAAATTTTACAAAAAAATTATATTCTTGTGAAACAAATTAGCGAAACGTGTTGCTATATCTTTTACACTAGGAGAATTTATTTGCAAATCTTATTTTGTTCGGACGGTTACAGTAAAAGAATAAAAATGGCTGATTTCTATTTTTTATTAAAAATTATATAATCCAGGTATAAAGTTTTTAAAACTATGTTTAAATAAAAAGTGCTTGTTCAATGGGAGCAAGCACTTTTATTTATTTCAAGAACATTTTTTTTATACAGCAATTCCTTCAGCAATTTTCGCTCTTATTTTTGCTTCTATTTCATTTGCCAGATCAGGATTATCAATTAAAAGTTGCTTTACTGCCTCGCGGCCCTGGCCCAGTTTAGTGGTGTCATAGCTAAACCAGCTTCCGCTTTTTTGAACAATACCCATATCTACTCCCATATCTACTATTTCGCCTGTTTTAGATATACCGGCCCCGAAAATAATATCAAATTCTGCTATGCGAAACGGTGGTGCCATTTTATTTTTTACAACTTTTACTTTTACGCGGTTGCCTATTGATTGGTCACCATCTTTTATTTGAGCCAAACGGCGAATATCAAGTCTTACGGACGAGTAGAATTTTAGTGCATTTCCACCAGTTGTCGTTTCAGGACTTCCAAACATCACCCCTATTTTATCGCGAAGCTGATTTATAAAAATGCAACAACAATTTGTTTTACTAATCGTAGCTGTTAATTTTCTCATGGCCTGGCTCATCAATCTTGCCTGTAATCCCATTTTGCTATCGCCCATCTCACCTTCCAGTTCGCCCTTAGGAACTAAAGCGGCGACAGAATCTATTACTACTACATCCACCGCCCCCGAGAGAATTAATCTGTCTGCAATTTCCAAACCCTGCTCGCCATAGTCGGGCTGGCTGATTAACAGACTATCTACGTCAACGCCTAATCTTTTTGCATAGGTGCTGTCAAATGCATGTTCTGCATCAATAATAGCACACATACCACCCTTCTTTTGCGCTTCGGCTATTACATGAATTGCCAGTGTGGTTTTACCGGAAGATTCCGGGCCATAGATTTCCACTACTCTGCCCTTAGGAAGTCCGCCAATACCTAACGCGACGTCTAAACCAATAGACCCTGTTGAAATGACTTCATGTGGTTCCTGAGAACGTTCATTCATCATCATCACACTGCCTTTACCGAAGTCTTTATCTATTTTATCGATCGTTAATTTTAGAGCCTTTAATTTTTCAGATGTTTTATCTATGTTGGTTTTATCTGCTGCCATTGTTATTTTTATTAGTGTTGAATTTGTGTTGTAAAGTTATAGGTTGGGCAAATATAGAAATTTATATTTATCAACACTAATAAAATTAGTAATGTTTAGTTAATAATTTTAGTTAAGAGCGTTCTGAAAGTTTAAAAATGGCTGCTAGCGAAAGGATTTTTTCAGTAAGAAATTTGTATTTCATGCTTCTACCAATTTTGTAAGTATTTTCTTGGGTTTCTACCTAGATAGAATGAAATGGTGATTTGATAATTAACCTTGTGGTATGCCAAAATGGTTTTTTAATCGGATTACCGCTTCAGCTAAAGTTGATTCCTTTTTTGCAAAGCAAAAGCGAAGGATTTTATTTTCTTGTCCGGATTGGTAGAAAGCCGATAGTGGAATCGCCGTTACCCCACAATCAATGGTTAATTTTTTAGCGAAGTCAAGTTCTTTTTCACCGCTTATATCTTCGTAGCTGTATAGTTGAAAATAGCTGCCTTGCGATGGAAGGCTTTTGAATTTTGTTTCACACATAAGATTATTAAAAAGATCTCTTTTTGCCTGGAATAAATTTCCCAATGATAAGTATTCACTTTTTCGAAGAAGAAAAGTTGACAAAGCATATTGTATTGGTGTGTTACAACTAAAGCAATTATATTGATGAACTTTTAAAAATTCTTTCATTAAAAGATCGGGAGCAATGCAATAGCCAATTTTCCATCCTGTACAATGGTAAACTTTTCCAAACGAAAATGTTACAAAGCTCCGCTGAAGAAGATCTGGATATTTCAACATACTCTCATGCTGTTGGCCATCAAAAATGATCGGTTCATAAACTTCATCACTAAGAATCAGGATGTTGGTATTGGCTACTATATTTTTTAACTGAAGGATGTCATTAAGATCAAGAATTTTGCCGGTTGGGTTATGTGGAGAATTGACAATAATCATCCTGGTTGCCGGTGATATTTTCTCTTTTACAATATTCCAATCGATTTTATATTCCGGAAACGAAAGCGGAATTAGGATGGGAATGGCGCCATTAAGTTCGATATTGGGAATATAACTGTCGTACGCTGGCTCAAAAACAATCACCTCATCGCCGGGGCGCAAAACAGAAGTTAAAGCCGTGTAAATAGCATAAGTGCCGCCAGGCGTGATAGTGATTTCTATAGTGGGGTCTAAGGTGGCCTGATACAAGAAATTTACTTTTTCAGCAATTGCTTCCCGTAATTTTAAAAGTCCGTTTTTGTGTGCATATTGGTTGTGGCCATCTTTCATGGCTTTAGTAACAAGATCAATGAGCCCCTGGTTCATTTCAAAATCTGGCGAACCTTGCCCGAGGTTAATCGCTTTATGTTTTGCGGCAAGGGAACTCATTTTCGTGAAAATGGTTTCACCGGTGTCCGGAAGTTTACTTTTGATTTCGGTTAAGGACAAAATTTTCGATTTGATACCAAAACCGAAATTATACAATCATTTAGAGATTGGCGATAATTTTCCTTTGCGCGGAAATGCTGCAAGTGAAAATGGAACGAGCCACAAAAGTCTTG
>Ga0207933_1000955_pt1 | contig 24548 bp, 21 predicted proteins | sample NGESurdeep092012_4_FD_184488 | JGI IMG/M metagenome (GOLD analysis project Ga0207933, IMG submission 184488) | Arctic peat soil microbial communities from Barrow, Alaska - NGEE Surface sample F53-3 deep-092012 (SPAdes) | ecosystem: Environmental > Terrestrial > Soil > Wetlands > Peat ... | reverse complement strand
GGAGCACGCATCTAATAATCCGTGGAGTGCGACGACAATGGAGTGGCTTCCGGCGACGGTTTTAGCACCGGAACAAAGTTGGGCGGCGGGAGAGATCGCCGCGGCAACGCCAGAGGAGAATCATCGCCGCCGGTATTCCGCGAAGGAAGCGCCGCTCCGCTTACCGGTTGTGGTCACTCGCGGTCCCTACGAGTACCGTATGACTGAAGACGATGGGGATTTCCGAATGCAATGGGAGCCTGCGGGAAAACTGGAGTAATCTCGAACGAGAGTGTAGCGCAATGCCATCCACATTCACACGCTCATCCACCGAAGCCGAACGCCGGGACCCAGGTATTGGCGGCAAGCCGCCACTCGATCATCGGCCGACTGGCGGCGGTGGCGACGGGGAGGACTGGGACAATCGAAATCAGGGCGGCCACGGGCCGCACGAGTTGCTTACCCGCTACCGGATGGCCGTTTTCTTCGCGCTGGCTGCCGATCTCATGTTCTTTGTGGCGCTGGTGAGCGCCTTCTTTGCACGGCAGGCGGGTGGACAATTCACGGCGGGAAACATGTGGGTGATGGACTGGCGCCCCCTGGCATTGCCTCCCATCCTTTGGGTCAACACTGCCGTGCTTCTATTGAGCAGCTTCACCATGGAGGTTGCCCGCCGCCAGTTCTTTCGTGAAGTGGATGTAATGGACGAGTGGCTGGGTCTGGGGCGCCCCACAGTCCGCCGTGCCGCACCGTGGCTAATCGCCACCGTGGTGCTGGGCAGTCTTTTCATCATTGGGCAGGTGGAGGCCTGGGAGCAGTTGGTGAGCGAAGGGGTTTACTTCTCCACCAACCCGAGCAGCCATTTCTTTTATTTGATTACCGGCGCGCACGGTCTGCACTTGCTGTTTGGCGTATTTGCCCTCGCCGCCGCTCTGGTGTCACTCTTCTTCCTTCATCGTTTGGAGTTGCGCCAGGCGGTAATCGACTGCGCAGCTTGGTATTGGCATGCGATGGGGCTCTTCTGGCTCTTCCTTTTCGGTTTGCTGCTTTTCTGCCAATGAGGTCATCGCCGGCGTCACGCATCCGATGGATCATCCTGTCGTTGGCGCTGCTCTTCCTGCCTGCCGGTTTGGCTCGCGGTCAGGGCTGCTCGGCTTGCCGCGATAACACCGCCGGCAGCGCGCCGCAGATGCGCCAGGCGCTGAGAAAAGCAATACCGATTCTCGCAATTCCCGCATGCATCCTCTTCGCCGGGATCATGGTGCTGGCGGTGCGCAGCTCGAAAGAGTGACAGCGGCAGCGGCAGCTCTCTCGCCCCAACGGTAAGTTTATCCAAGGCTGGCTATACTTGAGCGGGAGACCGCTTGGATGCCAATCACGCGGCGCAGGCGCGCAATGTTCTTCTTTATTGCGCTGGGCGTGAGTACGCTGGCCTTGGCCATCGTGCTCAACGTCACGTGGATCATCGTCAACTGGCGTAGCTTCGTCGCCTTGCTCATCGGAATTCCCTTCTTCCTGCTGCTAATCGCCGGCCTTGTTCTCAACACCGTTTTTCTGGTTCGCGAGGTGCACCAAAATGAGCGCCAGAACAGCTTCTTGAACGCAGTCACGCATGAGTTGAAGACGCCGATCGCCTCTATCCGGCTTTATCTGGAGACGCTGCAGCGGCACGAAGTGCCGGAGGAGAAACGCCGCGAGTTTTACGGCATCATGCTCTCCGACAGCGAGCGCCTGCTGGCCACGGTGGAGCAGGTGCTGAAGGCGGGGGAGGTGGGCCAGCGAACCCGCAATCAGGTTCGCCTGCACATCGACTTCGACGAGATTGTTCGCGAAGCCGTCGGCACTACGCTGCGCCGCCATCATCTGGATGAATCCGCCATTGAGTTCGCGGGCGGTGGCTTGGAGATGACGACGGAGGGCAATCCGGAAGATTTGCGTACTGCCACGCTCAACATTCTGGACAATGCCGTCAAGTATTCCCCTCAGAAGCCGCGCATCCTGGTGCGCCTCCAAGCGCGGGGCGACGCGTGGCTGGTGCTCACCGTTACAGATCATGGATTGGGCATCGCGCCGGCGAATTTGAAGCGTATTTTCAAGCGTTTTTACCGCGTCCCAGCGCGGAATGTTTTTCGCGTAAAGGGCACCGGACTGGGCCTCTTCCTAGTTCGTTCCATCGCCCGGCAGCACGGAGGAGACGCCTATGCCGAATCCGCCGGCGAGGGGCAGGGCGCGACCGTCGTACTGCAGTTGCCGCGTTCGATGCAGCCGTCGCGATTCCCAGTTGAGGCCGACGCATGAAGGGAGAAGTCAAGATCCTGGTGGTGGAAGACGAGGTTCACTTGGCGCAAGGGCTTCTCTACAACCTGCGTGCCGAGGGGTACTCCGCCGAGCTTGCCGGCGATGGTGAGAGCGCACTGAAGATTCTCGCCTCATCTCGCATCGATGCCATGGTTCTGGATGTGATGCTTCCCGGGCGCGATGGCTTTTCCATCGCAGCGGAACTTCGTTCCCAGCAAAATTATCTGCCTATCCTCATCCTCACTGCGCGCAGCCGTCCGGAAGATATTCTGCGGGGATTCGACGCCGGGGCCGACGACTACCTGGCCAAGCCCTTCGATCTGGCGGTGCTGCTGGCACGGCTCAACGGGCTGCTGCGGCGCATGTCGTGGCACGGTTCGCCCGCAGGCGGCACTCCAGCGCTCCCTGCCGTTCAGGACAAGCCTCTCTCCGTCGCGGACGTCCCGGCTCGGTTCCTCTTTGCCGGACGAACGATCGACTTCGAGGCGTTGGAGCTGAGGGCTCCCACCAAGACCGTCCGCCTAACGCTGATGGAATGTGACCTTCTGCGCTACCTGGTCTGCAACCGTGGCCGGATCGTTTCCCGTAAGGATCTCCTGGAGCACGTGTGGCATGTGCACGAGAGCACCGACACCCGCGCGATCGACAATTTCATGGTGCGCCTGCGGCGCTATCTTGAGGACAATCCATCTTCGCCCGTGTTCTTGGAGACCATCCGGGGAGTGGGCTATCGCTTCCTTCCCCTGGGCGAACCCCAGCCTGAAACGGAAGATCCCCCGCAGTAATCCCAGTCAACCCGTCTGGAATGATGGGCCGCGGGCGCTCCCACTTATGCGGTATTGCCGCGTTCGAAGAGGCGGAGAAGAATCAGGATCAAGAAAGTCATGGGTCTCCTCCTTCCGGTGCGCTTCTGAAGTGCATCTCCCTGCTTTCGCCATAATCTCGGTTCTGGATTAGCGGCGGGGATGGACTTCAGAGGCGCACCATTTTATTTTTTCTAGATTCTCTGCCCCTCAAGCGCGCTCGCGCGGGACACCGATCAGGAAAACCGGAGGAAGCCACGCGCCTTCGCCATAGCCGGCCGTCCATTCGTATTCGGTATAGGGTCGGGCAAGCGTAAGCAGTTCCTCCGGAGTTCTGGTCCTCAGGCAGGAGACGAGGCCGTCAAAGAGGATCACTAGAGGAATGGCGGGCAGCAGATAGGTAAGCAACAACCGCGACCAGCGGAAGGGACGCATCCGCGGCGTAAGCACCCACACGAACAGCGGCATCAGCAGCATAGTCAGTATGGCCCGGCGGGAGCGCGAGGTTACCTCCGCGCTGGCCAGTCCGTCTCCGTTGCGGACTGCGTCTTCCAGCAGGCGCGCGGCCATCGCGTCGGAGAAATGATGGAACGATGAAAAGATGGTGCGGAAGCCGTGCAGATCGGGAAGGCGCTCTCCGTTCTGGCTGGTTAAGACGTTGACAGCGTCAACGGAAACATCGATGGCAACGATGCGTTGGCAGCCGGTCAACCGCTCGGCCAAGACATGGCTGGGGAACTTGTCGGTAAGCACCACGCGCAGGCCCGGTTCCCGCTCCAATAGCGCGAGCCATGGTTTACTCAGCCACGGACCGCCGCCGCCGGAACAGAGATCCACCACCTGCGTTGCTTCGCACCTGCGGATTGCATCCAGCATTCTGGGCCGCGTTGTCCCGTATGCATCGAAGGCGGCGGTGATCGCTTCAAGGCAATCGGTCGCGCCGTCCCGCACCGGCTGCGGACACCAACGCTGATCGAGGATCTCAAGGAGTTGGAAACGGCGCATCAGAACATTTTCACTTCAGGCCCATACAGAACCGATACCCTCTACGCGGTCTTTCCATCAAAGAAAGGCCGCTCTATGCCAGTTCTTGCTTCATCCACTTAAAGTGAAAATGCTCTCAGGCCTGGTCTTCCCAAAGCTTCACGCTGCCCAGCAGGCCATCTTCATTGGGAATCACCTTGATGGAGCGGCTCAACTCGAGCGAGATTTTCTTCGCATTCCCGCCACCGACATAGAGGATGTCCCAATTGAATGTGTGCGCGGTTTGCGCAATGGCCAGAGCTAGAAGCTTGTTCCAGCGCTTCTTCCCATACTTCTCCAGGCCGCGGCGGCCAAGGTAATCCTCATAGGTCTTCTTGCGCCATGGGTGATGTCCCAACTCCAGACCCGGACACAGATGGCCGTTGGAGAAGAGGGCGGAGCCTAAACCAGTGCCGAGAGTGAGGACCAGTTCCACTCCCTTTCCCTGTATGGCGGCATAACCCTGCACCGCGCAATCGTTGGCCACCCGTGCCGGCTTACCCCATTCTTTCTCCAGCCTCGATTGCAAAGGAAAGCCAATCCATTCCGGATCGAGATTGGCCGCGGTGAGGGTGTGGCCCTTCTTAATGACGCCGGGAAATCCGGCTCCCACACGTTCAAAGGAGGGAGCTTGAGCCCGCAACTGGTTTAGTGCGGCAAAGACGGCCTTCGGCGTTGCGGGCTCCGGGGTAGGAAGCCGGAGCCGATCGGTCAATGGTTGACTTCGCTCGTCCAGCGCCATCATCTTCACGCCGGTTCCGCCTATATCGATCGCCAACGTCACCACTTTGGACGAGGTTGTCTTCCGCTCCCGAGCCATAGCTATCTCCCGAAGAAGTGTAAGTTACCGCTCACATTCATGTCTTCGGCGGTTTCGGTTTCGCCTTCGACTTCTGGGGCCCGGATTTAGGCTGGGATTTCCGGCTGGACTTCTCCGCCCTGCCGTTATCGGCATCGGGCGAAGACGCACTGGTTTTCCGCTCCATTTCGCCGGCCCGGGCGGTTGCCCGCGAGGCGGCCCCCTTCCGGGCTGGTTCAAAGTTGGGCAGGCTTGCGGTCCGGTAACCACTCTCACGAGCTTGATTCAATCCCTGCTCGATCTCGGTTTCAATGCCGCGAATGGATGTCTTCACCGTATCCTCAGATTTCACTGTTTTGACTCGGCCGGGCTGGGCGGCCTGCCTTGCGGCCACGCCTGCCGGACCGGGCCTCGATTCTTGGCGCCCATCGGCTCGTGAAAGAAGCAGCTGCGTCAACCGCGGCAACTGGAGCCACCACAGCAGATCTTCGTGCAACTCCTTGTTGAAAAACTCAACACGAAGGTGGCGCTCTTCTGGATCGAGTTCGTCAGCTTTTTTCTCGCCAGAGGCTGCCTGGGGGCCGGCCTTCAGGCCAGTATCTGTCGCGGAGGACAATTCCGCAGGGACGAGCGCCTCGTGGACATTTACCAACCAGCGCAAATCCGCATCCTTCCACATTCGCGGCGGATATCCGGCGACGCGCTTCTTGGCTGCACCGGCGCCGCCGGTTTCTCCGCTCAGCAAAGCGACTCTGACCCGCGCCGCTGCCCGCCAACTTTCCTCCCCGTGAATCCCGACCTGCTCGAAGGCGCGGGCAAGCGCTTGGCGCAGTCCGAGCCGGTCATAGGCCATCAAAGCTGCCGGAGGTGAGCCCGCGGCGGCTCGCGGAGAAAGCGCTTCCCCGAGCGTGTGCATCGCGCACCAGGCCAGCGCCGGGCCCCAGACGGCGTTCGCCGCCACGCACGGGCTGGCACTGGGCAGTACCCGGCGCGCTTCCGCGGACCAGGGCTCGGAAAACGCATCTTCTAACAGTGGCAGTTGCAGAAGAGAGCCGGCGAGGCGGCACAGATCGTGGGAAAGAACCTCCGCGTCGGCGCCGTGCGCCGCCTCACCGGGCCAACGCCTACGGTATGCACGCGCAGCCTCGGTGAAGAAGCGCAGCCCATTTGTCTTTAGCTGCTGTAGCAGAACCGCATGCTCCGCGGACGCCGCTGGATCGCCTCCGGCTGCCGTTGCCGCCGCGTCAAATTGCGCCGCCAGATTCAGTGTTTCGGCATTCAGCAATACCGCCAGCGAATCGTGCACAGGAGCCATTTCCAGCGAGAAAAGCGCCTCGTCCAGATGAGGGACGCCTCTTCCGTTGAGCGAATCGCAGAGCCGGTCCCATCGCCGGTCTTCTTCCGGCTGCAGAAAACGCCAATCCAGAAATACATGGGATGCATAGGCCTGAAGCTCGATCGAATAGCCGCCACTGGCGACATTGGACGCCCGCGCCAAGTGCGTCAGGCCGGTGATCGCATCTCGGAAGGCCAGAATGGTGCTTCCCTCCCCGGGGAGGTCGAAAGCCTCGCCGATGCTTCGCCTGCGCAGTTGCCCGGCCGCCTTATCGGCATATGGGGCCGAATGATGGATCGTGCCACAGGTGGTCGCATATCGATTGTGATAGATGACAAGCGCCCGCTCATCTCCGCGCCGATTGGAATATGCGAAGACGTTCTCGTCGACACATCCGTCAGGGCGGTAAAAGTCGTAGAGCAGAAAGTTCTCGCTCTCCGCAAAAAGCCACCGCCGGTGCAACAGCGGTGCGATCTCCCGCTCGTGCCGCTCTACCAGCCGCCGATCCGGCTGCTCGTCATAGCGTGGCCGCCGGTACTCCATTCCATACTTCTCGGTAAAGCCTTCGATCTGTCCATGGCCGAACATGGGCAGCCCCGGAAGCGTGGCCATCAGAGCCGCAACGCCAAAGCACTTATCATCACGGCCAAACTGATCAATTGCCGTCCGTTCATCCGGATTGCTCATAAAGTTAACGTAACGCTTTAGGATATCTGGATCGAACTCAAGGGTATTTTTGATCACCGATCTGTATTTTGCGTTGTCTTCATCACGCATCATGTTCATGAAGGCGCTGTTGTAGACGCGATGCATGCCCAAGGTACGCACGAAGTAGCCTTCCATGAGCCAGAAGGCCTCTGCCAGCAGCAGCGTTCCGGGGACCTCTTGAGCCACGCGGTCTACCACCTCGCGCCAAAACTCGTTGGGCATGGCAGCATTGAATTCAGCCTGGCTCATGCTGAATTCAGCGCGAGACGGAATGGCGCCCCCCGCGCCGGGAAGCGGATACCACAGCCGCTCGACGTGCTTCTTGGCCAAGGTCATGGCTGCGTCAAAGCGGATGATCGGAAAGAGCCGCGCTACATGAAGGATGGTTTGGATAACCTGCTCGCGCGTGGCGGGATTGAGATAGTCGAGCTGTGCGGTGTCATTCCACGGAAAGCTGGTGCCGTCATTGCCGTGATAGATATAGCGGCTGTCGCCGGTCCACTTATCGCGGCGGCGAAAGACCACGGCGGCATCGCTCTGCTCATAGTAGTGGTCATCGATCTTGATCTCCACGCGGCCGTCGTTGGAGAGATCGGGGCCGTTGAAGGAGTAGGAAGGATAAGGACAATCGGCGCGAGAGAGAAACCACTCGGGATGCTCGATGACCCAGCTTGAGTCGATTCCCATGTGGTTGGGAACCATGTCGCTGGCCAGGCGAATGCCATGGGCGGCCGCGCGATCGCGCAGATCAACATAGGCGCCTTCCCCGCCCAGGTCTGCGGCAATGGAATACCCGTCGAGGGAGTAGGCGGAGGCTACGGCGTCCTGATTGCCGCACAGGCGCTTGATCGTCTGCGATGCCCGGCTGCGCTCCCAGATGCCGATCAGCCATAGCGAGGTCATGCCACGGCGGGCCAGCAACTCCAGCTCCTCGTTGGGAATCTGGTCCAGCTGGTGGATGTCCCGCCGGTGCTTGCGCGACAATTGCTCCAACCAAACATAGGTGCTCTTGGCCATCAACACGGTGGTCGGCATCCAGTCGCGATCCTGGCTGAAGCGCTCATATTCCAGCGCCGCATCCGCATATGAGGGCACGGAGGAGGCTCCGCCGTTTGCCCCGCGCCGGCTATGCGCGCCGGCGGCGGGAGGATGAAAGCGCATCCAGATGGCAAGCTCCTCCTCTTGGAGAACGTCCAGCGCAAGCACGATGCGGTCGAGCAAGCTGCCCAGCACCGATCTCCATTTGTCGCGCATGAAGGCCAGCTGCCCACTGAGGGAATCCGGTGCGGCCAACGCCGGCGCACGCAGCATGTCGATCAGGTTGAGATTGTCGGGGCCGACTGGCGGCCGGGTACCGAAAAATTTATGCAGTTCACCGGAAATGGCGCGATAGCTGCTGGCTGTTGCCAGGTCCGTGTCGTCGAAGAGTTCACTGAAGACGTGGAAGGCGGGGTTGAGGTTTGCCAGCCACAGCAGCATCATCTCTTCAAATGCGATGGCGCGGTTGGAGACGCCGTCGGTGGTTCCCGCCAACCATTTCTGGGGGCTGATCTTCTTCGCGTACACGGTGGAACCGGGAAAGCGCTGGACAAACGCGCCGAGCGTCTTTTGAAGCGCCGGGCTGCCCACGCGCGCCTCAAACCAGGCTAGAGCATCCACCATCACCTGGGGATCGAGCTGAGTCCGGTAGAAGGCGACCAGGGCATGGCTCGACTCGTCGATCAGTCCCATGGCGTAGAGCTCGCCAGGGTGGATCGTCTTCTCCGGATGGGCCGCCGCCTCACGCGCTTGGTTCATGCGGTGGGCAAACTCACGGCTGGCGGCCAAATTCCCGAAGATGACGTTGCCCGTAAAGGAAAATAGCGATCCGCTGAACTGATAGTGATCTCGCGCCTTGCGCGATACGTGGAATTCCATCATGAAATCTTCCCCAGGAACTGGACTATTAGTTCAGATGCCGTGTCGGTGGCATCGCCGTTGCCGAAGGTTCAGGAAACGGGGCGATTGGAAGCTCCAGAGGGACGATCTAGCCCCTCAGGGTCGTCTTCAGGCGGGAGCGAAGCGGCTGCGATGGGCCCAGAGGCCCTGGGCAGGGTTGGAGATAAAGAAAATCTCTTCGCCATCAATTAGGTTGGGCCCGTCATGCAGCTTCGCCGGATCATATTTGGAGGCCATGGTATCTAATTCGGCATAACCGAAGCCTACACCCTCGATCTCATCGCGGCTCAAGCCGCCGGGGCAATAGGTGATAGTGAAGCGGCCCTCCGAGGAGCCGTGAATCAGATGCGCAGCCGCTCCGAGACTGGCCGCCAGTTCCGGATCACGTTCTACAGCAGCCAGGGTGGCCGGCGTTCCGCGATATCCGAATTTCCGGATCTGGCGGTCGATGTCAGGGTCTTCTCCAAACTGGCGCACTCCCGGGGCAAGCACGATCAGCTCGGCGCCATCAGCCAGCGCCATGCGCGTCCGGTAGACCGCTTTGTTCCCGAGCCAGGTACTTTTAAACTCTTCGGGATCCAGGTAGACCACCGCTTTCTTGATCGGTTGCTCCAGCATCTCAAAGTTTACTTTCAGGCTCAGATCAGCGGCCAGGCGGAAACACTCTGTGTCGTCGCCGATAAATAGCCCGCGCGCCACCGGCTTTCCCGTTTCATCGTTGGAGACGACCGTCAAGACATAGAGGATGGGAACATCGGCGAGAAATTTGTCGGCGGCGTAGTTCAAGACGCGGCGCACCGGAGTATCCGCCCGGCCCATAATGCGCTCCATGCCATACACCGCGCCGAGATAGTGACTGCGATTGATACTGAGAGGGCCGCCGGTTCCGATCAGTAAATTCTTAATCTGATTCGCCATCCCGATCACTTCATGCGGCACCACCTGGCCGATGGAGAGCACCAGGTCGAACCCACCATTGGGAATCATCCGGTTGATCTGTGCGGGCCACGCGTAGTTGAGCTTGCCCTCTGACTGCTCGCGGATATACTCCGCTGGAACTTCTCCTAGGGTGATGGCGTCGGTGCGCCATTTATGCACACGGAAGAGATTGTGCGGGACGCCGGGATACATGTGATCGAGCTCCGCCGGAGTCATGGCGAAGTGCGTGCCCAAAGCGGGCAACACCGCATTCAACCGCTCGCCATAATAGCTGAGCGTGTCCGCAGTGAGTCGCCCGGCGCCGGAGTGCAGCCGGCTCATGTCGGGGGGCACGGCGAGCACATGCTGGCGCGCGCCTAAGCTGCTCAAAGCGTCAAAGAGGGTTTCCCGCATCAGCTCCGGGGAGAGCTTGGCGGTGGGGCCACCAATCTTCGCGTACAAACTCATTGTCTTCTCCCTGCCGCTTTGAGGCGGCGGCTTGCCAAGAGCCTCTGCGGCCGTGAAAAGCGGCCCTGCCGGCAATCGCACCGGGGCCGCCAGAAAAATTTAGAGCCGGTAAGTCTGATGGGCCAAGTCGTAAGTGAGGGCGTGCGCTACTTCGGCCGCTTCGTCTTCGCCTAGCCTGTGCTCGGCAACCAATCTGGCCAGAAAGGAGCAGTCGACGCGGCGCGCGACGTCATGCCGCGCTGGAATGGAGAGGAAGGCGCGCGTGTCGTCATTGAATCCGGCGGTGTTGTAAAAGCCGGCCGTCTCGGTGGTGTATTCACGAAAGCGCATCATGCCTCCCGGGCTGTCGAAGAACCACCATGGCGGCCCTAACCGCAGACAAGGATAATGTCCCGCCAGCGGAGCCAGTTCCCGGCCCTGCGCGGATTCATCCAGCATGAACAGCACGATGGTCAGCGACCGCTCATTGCCATACTTCTGCAGCAGCGGGTGCAGTCCCCGCACGTAGTCTGTGCGGGTAGGGATGTCGGCTCCGATGTCGCGGCCGAACTTTTTGAAGAGTTGCTCGTTGTGGTTGCGCCAGGCACCCGGATGGATCTGCATCACCAAACCATCCTCCAGGCTCATGGCTGCCATTTCGGTGAGCATCTGCGCGCGGAAGAGCTCGCGCCGGTCAGCGCTGGCTCCGCCGTCCAGCACCTCGGAGTAGAGCTTGGCTGCCGCCGCGGCATCGAGATCCGCGGTGTTGGCCGTGGGATGCCCGTGGTCGGTTGCGGTGCAGCCGAGCTGCTTGAAGCGCTGGCGGGCTTTGGATAACGCGTGCAAATATCCCGTCCAGTCGCCTGTATCCTCGCCGTGCATTTCGCCTAGCTGCGCGACGTTCTTCTGGAAACCGTCGAAATCGGGATCGACCACCGCGTCGGGGCGGAAGGTGGGTAGAATGCGCGCCTTCCATCCGGAGTCCCGGATCGCCTGATGATCGGTCAAGGGATCGATGGCCGAATTGGTAGTCGAAAGCACTTCGATGTTGAAGCGCTTATAGAGCGCACGCGGCCGGAAGCTGGGCTCCGCCAGTTTGGCTGCAATTGCGTCGTAATACTTCTCCGCGTTCTTCGCCGTCAGCGTCTGCTTCAAGCCAAACAGCTCCTGAAACGCGAAGTCCAACCAGATGCGTGTGGGCGTGCCACGGAAGAGATAATAATTGGCGGCGAAGATGGCCCAGATGGCGCGCGCCTCACTCTCCGTGAGAGACCCCTTGCCGATGCCCAGATCTTCCAGCGTAATCCCCTGGCTATAGAGCATTCTGAAGATGTAGTGATCGGGCACGATCAATAGCGTCGCCGGATCGGGAAAGGGCTGGTCAGTGGCGAACCAGGCCGCCTCGGTGTGGCCGTGCGGGCTCAGAATCGGAAGGTTGCGAATCGAGCGGTAGAGCCTCCGAGCGATGCCACGAATCTCCGGATCCGCGGGGAATAGGCGGTCCTCATGAAGCAAGGTCATACCAGTATTTTCACCCTGAAGCGCAAGGTCTGAACAGGGGTGGGAACAGAATCGATGGGATTCCCGGCACGCTCTATCGGAGCAGCGAGGTGCTCAGGCTGCCCAGCGCCCCCATCCGGGCGGCTCCGTGCACGGCCTGGTAGCAAAACTCCACGCCGATGGCGAAGAGCCACACGGAGAGTGCGAGGCGAAGATGGCGATTGGGGATGCGCGGAGCTGCGGTGCTGCCCAAAATGCCGCCCAGCACCCCACCCAGCGCGAGCTTCCAGAGCAGGGCCACGTCATAGACACCGCCGGCCGCGTGAACGGCGGTGCCGGTCATTGCGATGCCCAGCCCAAAGGTCAGGTCGGTGCCCACCACCTGTGACGCGGTAAGCGAAGTCAGGCTGAGCAGCGCGACTGTGCCCAGCGCCCCCGCCCCGGAAGAGGAAAAGCCCACCTCGGCGCCGATGGGCAGCATAATGGCGCTGATCCATTTGGGACGCTCTTTGCGCTGCTGGCCGGAGGCCGAGGCCGGACCGGGAAAGAAGTGGCGATAGATGTGCCAGCCGGCGGAGAAAATAATGATTGCGCCCAGGAATGCGAACAGGATCGATCGCGGACCGTGCTGGGCCACGTGCTTGAAGAGCAACGACCCGATGATGACGCCCGGCAGGCCGCCCAGCAGCATATAGCCGAGCACGCGGTAGACCACCTGCCGCCGCCATATCTGCACCGGTACGATGATCAGCTTGACTACGGCGGAGTAGGCCAGCGCCGTGCTCACTGCAATCTCAATGGGAACGTGCATGAAGAGGATCAGCAGTGGCGCCGTGATGACTCCGGCTCCCACGCCGGTAAGCGCGATCACCACTGCAATCCCGAATCCGATCAGCACATCCACTGTGAGTCGCTTTTCCTAGAGCCGGCCGCACGCGTAGGCGCGGCGGCGCATTCAGCCTTGTACCGGCTGGATATGAATGCCACACTCCTGCTTACGTCCTCCCCAGCGTCCGGAGCGCGGATCGCCGGGATCGAACGGCAGGCTGGTGCAGGGCTCGCAGCCGATGCTGGTATAGCCACGGCCGTAGAGAGAGAGCAAAGGGATGCCCTGCTGGCCGGCGTAGCTCCAAACATCCTTGGCGCTCCAGTCCGTGAGCGGGCTGATCTTAAGCAATTGGGTTCCGGTGGGCAGGGCGAAATGGTCCACCGGTTGGAGGTTGGCGCGACTCTTGGCCTGTTCGCGGCGCAAGCCGGTAAACCACAGCCGGTACTTCTCCAGCTCCTTGAACAGAGGCGCCACCTTGCGCAGTCCGCAGCAGCGGGAAGGATCGGTCTGGTGCAGGATGCCGAATTGTGTTTCCTGCTCGGCCACCGTCTGCTCCGGCAGCACGTTCACGAGGTTCAGATCCCAGTCACGCGCCATGCGATCGCGATACTCATAGGTCTCTGCAAAGTGGTAGCCGGTATCTAGAAAGATCACCGGAACTTTCGGCAGAGACTCCCGCACCAACGAGAGCACAATCACGTCTTCCGCCTGAAAACTACTGGTGACGCATACATGCTCCGGAGGGGTGGCGGCGATATGTTCGCGCACCAGCGCGCGAGCGGCTTCGACCTTCCGGGCGAGAGGAATCGCGGTCGGATCGAGCGCCGCAGCATCGGCAGCGGCAGTCTCAGGCTGGCCCAGTGCGCTCATGCGTGCCCCTCGGCGGCCTGCGACCGCAGGATGGTCTTTTGCCGCAGCCGGCGCGCGATCTCCGCCGCACGCTCCACATCGGATGCTGAAGATTGCTCTGCGGGCAGCAAGGATTCAAAATGCGGCTCCGCATCGGAAGGCGAACTGGCAATGCCCGGCAGGTCGCCGCGCGATGCATCCGGAGAGAAGATCGCAAGCTGAGCTCCATTTGATTCACCGTTGGAACGGCCATCGGAGCCTTGCCGCTGCGCATCCCCCTCGACCAGCGTGATTACGCCTAGTTCCAGCAGCCCACGCCAGAGTGCTGAATCGTGGCGGCGCGTGCGGACAACGGCGCATCCAGCGTCGAGCAGCGTGGATTCCAGCGCGCTGACCAACCCGTCCCCTTGCACCAGAATCACCGCGGAGGAGTGAACCGCCGAGGCACGTTCACGAGTGGCCTGCGCATTGCCACTGGCGGCCAAGCCCTCGATCATCCCGGCTGCCGCAGTGGCGTTGGTTTCCGCATCGATCAGAATGAAGCTGCCGGTGATGCGGTTCTGCCGGTAGGGATCGAAAAAGATGGGACGAAGCGTCTCTATCTCCACCCGCCCGATGTCGTTCATGGCGAGGCTGCTTGCTTGCTCGTGTTCCAGGTTCTGCATGCTGACGCGGTGGCGGATCGCGGCGATCCGTACGCCCACTGTCTGGCTGGCGTGCTTGAGCAGGTAGTTCCGCTTAGGGTCTAACGCGCGCCCGTCAAACCAAACCAGCGAGGCTTCCAGGTGGCTGGCAGCTTGTGGAGGGTGAGCGACAGCGGTGAGAAGGTCGCCCCGGCTGATGTCCAACTCGTCGTCGAGAGTAATAGCAACCGACTGCGGCGCGCTGGCGCGTTCCAGATCTCCGTCGAAGGTGGAGATGGAGGCAACCCGGCTGGTGCGGCCGGAGGGCAGCGCGACAACGGAATCGCCTACCCGGATACTGCCGGAGGCAATCTGCCCGGCGAAGCCGCGGAAGTTTGGCTGCGCGTGGCCCGGCAGCGGCCGGATTACCCGCTGCACCGGAAGCCGGAAACCGCTGCTGCCGTTTTCGTGCCGTGCCGGCACCGCTTCCAGGTGTTCGAGCAGCGTCGGGCCCGCATACCACGGCATGCGGGTGCTGGGCTCGACCACATTATCGCCATCCAGCGCGCTCAGCGGGATCGCCGTAACTTCGGCGTTGCCCAACTGCCCTACCAGATCGCGGAACTGCTGCTCGATGCGATGGAAGACCTCAGGAGAAAAATCGACCAGGTCCATTTTGTTGATGGCCGCCACCAGGTGCCGGATACCCAGCAACGAGGTGATATAGACATGGCGGCGAGACTGCGTGACCAAGCCCTTGGTTGCATCGATGAGGATGATGGCCAGTTGCGCCGTCGAGGCTCCTGTCGCCATGTTGCGCGTGTACTGCTCGTGGCCCGGCGTGTCGGCGATGATGAAGTTCCTGCGCTCCGTCGAGAAGTAGCGGTACGCGACGTCGATGGTGATTCCCTGCTCACGCTCCGCCCGCAGGCCGTCGGTGAGCTGAGCGAAATCGATCGATGCTTTGGCAGTGCCGCCCAGGTTTCGCGTCACCGACCGCACATGATCTTCGTAGACGTTCCGTGAATCGTAAAGGAGCCGGCCGATCAGAGTGGACTTGCCGTCGTCGACGCTGCCCGCCGTGCTCAGCCGCAGCAGATCCTTCCGCTGCTCGGCCTCCAGGAATTCCGCAATCGAAAATGCCGCCGGCGTGTCGCCAGATTCATGCCCGCCGGGAGAAATCTGTGGAACCTCCAACAAAGTCGCCATTAGAAGTAGCCCTCGCGTTTCTTGATTTCCATGGAACCTTCCTGATCGTGGTCTATGACGCGGTTGGCCCGCTCGGAGGAGCGGAATGTCACCAGCTCGGCGATGATCTTCGGCACCGTGTCGGCGTCGGAGCGAATGGCCCCCGTGCATGGGCTGCAGCCCAGAGAGCGCAGCCGGCAGCGAACCCATTGCTCCTCCCCGGGAAGGCCCTTCACGAACGGCTGCTCCACAGGAATCAGGCTGTCGGCGCGCACCAGCATCCGCCGCTCCTTGGCGAAGTACAGCGGGACGATCGGGATCTGTTCCAGGTGGATGTAGTGCCAGACGTCGAGTTCAGTCCAGTTGGAGAGAGGAAAGACGCGAATGCTCTCGCCGGGGCCGATCTTGCCGTTGTAAATGTTCCACAACTCGGGGCGCTGATTCTTCGGGTCCCATTGGCCGGCGCGGTCGCGGAAGGAAAAAATGCGCTCCTTGGCGCGGGACTTTTCCTCATCGCGGCGCGCTCCGCCAAAGGCGGCGTCGAAGCCATATTTGCGCAGCCCATCCAGCAGCGCCGTGGTTTTCAGCAAGCCGCAGCAGCGCTGCGTGCCCAGCTGGATAGGGTTAGCTCCACCGGCGATCGCCGCTTCATTGCGCCACACCCGCAGATCCAGTCCCAGCTCTTTGATGTAGGAGTCGCGAAAGGCGATCATTTCCTTGAACTTGAAGCCAGTATCCACATGCAGCAAGGGAAATGGGATGGGACCCGGATAGAACGCCTTTTGTGCCAACCGCAGCATCACGGAGGAATCCTTGCCGATCGAGTACAGCATGACCGGATTCTGAAATTCCGCTGCTACCTCGCGGAAGATATGGATGCTCTCTGCTTCCAGGAGCCTCAAATGGCTCAACCGGGGCGTAGTCTGCGTCTCTTCGAGTGCGGTAGAAGTTGCCATTCACCCTTCTTCTGGCCTGGTTCTTGCTGCTGTGCCCTGCTCTGTTTGCTGCTGGTATCTGGAGGCTGCCCGGCCCCCGCATCGGCGGTTTGCGGGCAAAGAAAAAGCCCACATACCTGGATTGGCAGTGGGCAGCTTTATTCAGACCTCTTACAATCGTCGCGTAGAGCAGACTACCGTAAGATTTCACGCCCATGCCGGAATTGGAACGGACAGCGACAACACTCGCTGATCATTCGACAACTCCGCGCACTGGCGGTGTGAACCATGCCCTAAATATCGTCTAGAAATAGGGTTTTGTCAAATTTTGCAGCAAATTTCGTGCAGCCAACACGACCGTGAAGTTTCGGTCAGGCCCGCAGAGAAGGCCTGGGTAGGGTTGCACTCTTTGGTTAGAGGGCTTGTACTCTTTGGGCAGAGTGATTCTCCGATACAGCATAATGTCAGGTAGGCTCGCTTGGATCAATACCCAGCCGAAGTGATGCCATTCGAGCGGATTCACGATAGCTATACCCCGAGCCAGATGCACCATGCGCGCTTTTCCGTTAAGAAAAGCCGCACTTCTCGAACCATGGTGGGGCATAGAAATCGTGAATCCGCTCGAAGCCCCGCGCATGCGCGCGAGTTCGAATGTGGGGTGCTCCGACTCTTTGGACCATCATTTTTTGGATTATCAATGATCCCGGTCAGAATACCCTCGCCCAAGGAACAGCCTGAATCCAATGCCGCCTTCCGGCGCTCGCCCGCGCGCAGGATCGGAGCAATCTCCTATGCCAGAGCGCATCTCCAGGTCCAGTATTTGAACCTGCCAGCCTGGCTGTTTCTCTCGACCGTTCTCACCCTGCTCTGGCAGCCGGCCTCCGCACAGGTTCTTCATCATCGCGAGATTTCCGTTCTGGGAAATTCCACCCAGTTGCTCGTAGTTACCACCCCGGCGTGGACCGCCCAGACCGGGGTACTGCACCGGTATGAGCGCTCTCAGCCGGACATGGCATGGCAACTGGTAGGCCATGCCATCGGAGTAGTGGTTGGTAAGAATGGTCTGGGTTGGGAGGAGGAACGGCCGAAGCTGAATGTGGAGGATGCCGCTCGTCAGGACTCCGATATATTCGTGCCCCCCGATCCAGGAACAGCGAGAACTGCAGATGATCCGGCAAAGAAAGAAGGCGACATGCGGTCGCCCGCCGGCGTCTTCCGCGTGGGTCCGGCCTTCGGCAGCGCCGCCCAGGAGCCACCCGGCTGGCGAATGCCCTATTGGGGCCTTAATTCCTCAACGGAATGCGTCAACGATCCGAAATCGAAGTTCTACAACCACATGCTCTCCCGCACTGCGATCCCGCCCGACTGGAAGAGCTCCGAGCCGATGCAGGGAGTGAATTCCTTTGATTGGGGCCTGATCATCCAACAGAATGTCTTTCCGGTTCATCCGGGAGACGGCTCATGCATCTTTTTGGACGTCTGGTCTGGCCCGGGAAAGCCAACCACAGGCTGCACGGCCACGGCTAAGGAACAGATAATGATTCTGCTCGGTTGGTTGGACCCCAACCGGCAACCGCTGTTGGTGCAATTGCCGGCGGCCAAATATAAGGCGCTGGAGAAAGCATGGGGACTGCCCGCCCTCGCGGCGCAGCGTAACCGGGAGTAGGCGGCCTTCATACTTCGGCGCAGTTGTAATCCGCAGAGAAATGCACACCCTGGTAGTTCCAGTGCAAGCAGAATCTCGCCCTGCTAGCCGTGTGCCTCCGCGGGATGGTCCCCGGGAAGGTACCTCATACCCATTCAGTGTGATTACGCGCCTGCCTAACCGGGCGAGATAGTAGAGCAGAGATGCGTCCGCCTTGGCGGCAGCACGCCGGTAACCAAGAAACGCTCGCTGAATTTCAACTGGAGCAAGCCGAAACTTCACTGGGATCCTTGTGTTTGCACATCACGTGAGCAAGAATTCAGGACTTCTCAGGAGTATCCGCATGCGCATCGTCACTCTCTCAATGGCTCTTGGCTCGGCTATGATTTTCGGTCTCGCCGGCGGCGCTTTGCTCGCGCAAGATCAACCCGCGGCCGGCGCGCCTCCATCCTCGGTGGAAGCCCAGCCCGCATCCGGTTCGCAGACGAACGATGCGCAACCAGGCAATGCGCAATCCAATGAAGCTCCGCCCAGCGGCGCAGAGACCTCTAGCCCGCGTCCCAAACGCACTCCTAACCCGGAGCGCGAGGCGAAATCGTTGGCCAAAAGGCTGGCTCTTACTCCGGAGCAGGAATCCGCCATTGAACCCGTCCTGGCTGCGCGCCAGCAAAAGATTGAGCAAGCGCGTAGCAATCCGGAACTGCCTCCTCGTGCGAGGAGAGCCAAAGTTCACAAAATCCAACAGGAGGGCGAGAAGAGGATTGACGCTATCCTGACGGATACACAAAAGCAGCAATACGAGCAATGGAAGCAAGAACGCCGCGCCAACCGGCAGATGCGCCGGCAACAGAAGGCCGGCGCTCCTCCAGCGGCGAACAACGAATAAGTAGAACCATTCAGAGAATAAGCAGAACCATTCAGAATCACGCCAAACGGCAAGCGAGCACTTATGAAGATCGGTACGGTTCGTAATCTTTGTTTAGCGCTTTGTCTCACTGCAGCGCCGATGGCGGCCTTCTCGCAAATCGGAATTGGCATATCGGTGCGGATCGCGCCGCCGGTGCTTCCGGTTTACGTGCAGCCGCTATGCCCCACCCCAGGATATCTCTGGACGCCGGGCTACTGGGCCTATGGTCCTAACGGCTATTACTGGGTGCGCGGCGTGTGGGTCGCGCCACCGCAACCCGGACTGTTGTGGACACCCGGTTACTGGGGCTTTGTGGGCGGAGCATACATGTGGCATGTCGGCTACTGGGGTCCCCACGTCGGCTTCTACGGTGGCGTTCATTACGGCTTCGGTTACACCGGCGTCGGCTTCTACGGCGGCAGGTGGGAGGGCGGCGTCTTCCGCTATAACACCGCCGTCGTGCGCGTGAACACCGCTGTCATTCACAACACCTATGTCGATCGGACGGTGATCAATCGCACCGTCATCAACAACCGCGCGAGCTTTCATGGTCCTGGCGGCATGTCGGCGCGGCCCACGGCTCAGGAGCGCACGGCCATGAACGAGCGGCATTACCAGCCCACCTCCCATCAGATCTCCTCCCGCGATCAGGCGTCGCGAAATGCACGGGACGGCTTCGGCCATGGCAATGAAGTCAACGGCCGTCAAGGCGACCAGCAGCAACGCATCTCGCAGGGCGTTCACTCGGGTCAACTTACTCCCGGTGAGACGCGCAATGTGGAGAACCGCGATGCTAGCATCAACCGCGAAGCACGGACAGACCGCTCTGCCAACGGCGGCTCGCTCACCTCGCAGCAGAGGCAGCAGCTCAACCAGCGGCAGAACAATGTGAGCAGGTCGATCTACAACGACAAGCATAATGCGAACAATGACCGCACCGCGGCGGCACGAAACGATCGCTCCGCGAAATCCGAAAAGCACCAGGCAAAGCACACCGAAGACCGGGATCGCCCGAAGCGGTAGAGCGGAATCGGTACAACAATACCCCACGGCGGGAAGGCGGATTTTCTATCAAGGAAATCCGCCTTCCCCATGTGGGGGCCAAGGACCTATACGGATCCTTCCCTGACCCCGGCTTCAGACACCGAGCACAAAAAAATGCTCTAAGATGGGTGCGGCCCCAGATAGCTGGCGATTCGCCGCTATTGCTAAGATCCTTTTCCGCGCTAAAGCAGGAACCAGCCATGCCGCTACCGCCCCGTATTCTTGTACTCGATCCAGCCGGAGCCCGCCGGGAAGTGCTCCTCGCGGCCTTCCCTTTCCGCATCGGCCGCCAAACAGACATCGAACTTTCTCTTCGTGACAACCGCATCAGCCGCCTGCACGCCCAGATCACCACCGCGGATGGCGAGTATTTTTTGGAAGACCTGGGCAGCCGGCGGGGGACCTGCGTCAATGGAGAAACGGTCGCCGAGCCGCGCCTGCTGCAGACCAAAGACGTCATCGATTTCTGTCTTTCGGAATCCTTCAAGCTTGTCTACCTCGGCGACGAGGCGACGATTGAGGAGTTGATCGAGCGCGTGGAGACGCCGGCGGAAACTCCTCCGGGCACGCGAGAACTCCATCAGCTCGGCGTGCTTCTGGATGTGGCGCACACTTTGGGTTCGCGGCTGTCGCTGGAAGATATGCTGGCCGCCGTGGTGGATGCAGCCGTTCGACTCACGCATACCGAGCGCGGTGTGCTTCTGCTCTACGATGCTGAGGGCGAGCTTCAGCCAACCGTTGCCCGGCGCGAAGGTGGAGAAACGATTCCGCCCGAAGCGTTGCAGATCTCGGCCGGCGTTCTTAGGCGGGCGATTCGCTCGCATCGCGAGCTGATTGTGAGCGATGCCGGCGGTCTGCCGGCGGAGGAGCAGCAGGCCAGCGTCGCTTCTCTTTCCCTGCTGACCATTGTTGCCATCCCCATCGAGAAGCGATCGACGATCTCGGCCATTGACGCCACGCTCACGGCGAATGAGTCGGAGCTACTCGGAGTGCTCTATTTGGACAGCCGCTCGTCTTCGGCTCCCTTCAGCGATGCGGACCGAGAGGTCTTGCGGGCGCTGGCGCACGAAGCGGCGACGGTGATCGAGAATGCGCGCCTGTTCTCCACCGCCCGGGCCAAGGCTCGGCTCGATCACGAAATTGAAATTGCCAGCCAGATTCAGCGGCAGCTTCTGCCCCGATCGCTGCCCCGAATCCCACATCTGGAGGTGGAGGCGTTTTCCATCGCCTGCTACCAGGTAGGCGGCGATTGCTTCGACGTGATCGAACTGGGGAAAGGCCGGTATGGATTTTTTGTGGGCGACGTGTCGGGAAAAGGACTCGCGGCTTCCCTTTTGGCCACGCTGCTCCAGGGAGTCTTTTACACCACGGCCACGCTGGACATGCCTCTTCCGGAGATCACGCGACGCGTAAACCAATATCTCTGCGACCGGTCGGCCAGCGATCGCTACGCGACGCTCTTCTACGGAGTGCTCGATCCTGCAGGCCATCTTGAGTACGTCAATGCGGGCCATGTTCCGCCGCTCGTCCGCCGCGCCTCCGGCAAGGTGGAGGAACTGACGGGCGCGAACTTCCCGGTCGGAATGTTTGCCGGCGCGGAGTTCGTTGCGTCGTACGCATCGCTCGGCCCCGGCGATTTCCTGGTGATCTGCAGCGACGGCGTTTCGGAGGCAAATAACTTGGCCGATGAGATGTTCGGGGAGGACCGGCTGCGCGACCTGCTGTGCGGATGCGCCGGCGTCTCAGCGGCGCAGCTCGCCGAAGCTGTCCGCGTGGCCGTCCGCGCCTTCACCGGCGGCGCGCCCCAGGCTGACGACATCACCATGCTTGCCGTGGAGTACCGGGGAGAGCCCTCGTAAAGTTCGCCGTCAAACAAGTCTGCCGGTCTCTCTATTCCAGGCGGCAAAAGCCGTCGTGCTCAATCGAGACCTGCGGGAGGGCCGTGATAAACCCAAGCTAGTGCATTTCCACCATTCCCCCAGCCCCAATGTTGGAGAGGACTTCGTAACAGCCGAGCCGCGATCCCGCCGTAACCGTCATCTCTTCATCCGCCTTCCGGTTCATCCCTGCTCTGAGCGAGCCAGTCTGTTACCGTGAACGCTGCGCTGCGTTTGTTGCATTTCAGTTACTTCCTTCCCCGCGCACTTCAATTGGCGCCGTAGACGGGCACGGCCGCACCATGGATGAGCTGCGCGGCGGGGCTGCAGAGAAACAAAATGATGCGGGCAATCTCAGCGGGCTTGGGCCACTTGGAAAAGTCCGCGCCAGGCATCGCCTTGCGATTCGCTTCCGTGTCGATGATGCTGGGGAGGACAGAATTTACCCGGACGCCGGTTCCCTTCAGGTCGGCAGCGAGCGAATCGATCATAGCCACTGCCGCCGCCTTGGAAGCGGCGTAAGCTCCGGCGCCCGCGGCATGGTCCACGGCCGCTTTGGCCGCAACATTCACGATTGCCCCGCTGCCCTGCTTGAGCATGGCCGGGACGACCGCTCGCGCGAGCGTGTAGCCGGAGCGCAGATTCAGGTCCAGCATCCGGTTGAAGACCTCCGGGGTTGTCTCCCATACGTTCAGGCCCCCGGCGTAGCCGCCCACCGTATTCACCATCGCATCCAACCGGCCGTGCCGCGTGAGGATCACCCCAACAAAGGCCTCAACTGCCTGCGCATCCGTAATATCGACCGAATCTCCCTCGAACAGAGCGCCCTCCGCATCGGCAGCGTCTTTCAGCGCCGCGAACTCCGCTTCGGACCGATAAGTGACGACAACTCTCGCGCCGTCGTCCAGAAAGGCCTGGCTGACCGCATGGCCCAACCCACCGGTTCCGCCGGCCACAAGCACTACTTTTTCTGAAGATTTGCCAATCATGCTACCCCTTCTTCTCCGAATCGCCCGGCGCGCCCAAAAAGGTGCCGCGCTCAAGATCCTCGAAGGCCTGCTGCAGTTGCTGTTGCGTATTCATCACAATCGGGCCATACCAGGCGACCGGCTCCTCCAGCGGCTTGCCGGAGACCAGCAAAAAGCGGATGCCATCGGGACCGGCTTGCACTTCGACCTCGTCGCCGCGGTCAAAGAGCACCAGCGAGCGATTGTCCACCTGCAGTGGAGGCGTGGTGTCAGCCCAACGGACGCGCTCCGTCGGCACCGCCAGCGGTCCCGAGGCATTGCAAAACTTACCGCTACCGGCAAAGACGTAGGCAAACGCATGGCGCTTGGTTTCGACCGGCAGAGCCTTCCTGCGGCCGGGCGGCACCGAGACATCCAGATAAATTGGGTCGGCGGCGATGCCTTGAACCGGGCCGACCTTGCCCCAGAAATCGCCGCAGATCACGCGCACGTGCGTGCCGTCATCGTCAGTGATCTCGGGAATCTCTCCGGCCTTGATCTCCTGATACCGCGGCGGTGTCATTTTGAGCGAGGAGGGCAGATTCGCCCACAACTGGAAGCCATGCATCCGTCCGGCGTGATCGCCCTTGGGCATCTCCTGATGGATAATGCCACTCCCCGCGGTCATCCATTGAATGTCGCCGGCGCCGATCGCGCCGCGGTTGCCCATGCTGTCGCCATGCTCCACGGTTCCGGCGAGCACATAGGTCACCGTCTCAATGCCGCGGTGCGGGTGCCAGGGAAAGCCCGCCATGTAATCCTCCGGAACGTCATTGCGGAAATCGTCGAGCAGCAGAAACGGGTCGAACTCCGTGGTGTTGCCGAAGCCAAAGGCGCGGCGCAGATGGACTCCCGCGCCTTCCAGCGTTGGCTTGGATTGAATCAGCTTTCGCACCGGCCGTATTGACATGGTTTTCGCTCCATTCGTCTTTGGGGCTTCCGGCCAGCCTGCCCATCAGAAAACGCCGCCGGCTTAATACTAAAGAATGCCCCGCGTCTGCATGCTGGTGCAACAGACTGCAACGGCAGAACCGCTCTCAAGGATGCGCCGAGACTCCGGCGGATGCAAAAAAGCTGGAAGCCTCCGCACCGCGAAAGCCGGGTTCTCTCAGCTCCGTCCGCCCTTGGGTTGCCGCGTCATCCAGCGTCCCAGCGCCACCGCAATCAAGCCGGCGCCCAGAAACACTCCTACGAAGAGCCCGGCGTTCCCCAGCGCGCGCCCATAGCCCAGTTGGCTTGCATCGACGAAGCCATATGGGTAGAGGCCGAAGATGCTGCCACGCACCAGCAGATATGCCAGGTAAACCGCCGGATAGATCAGCCAGAGAAGCGTATCCTTCAACCGCAATCCATCCTTGCGCGCGAAGATCAGCCAATAAAGCACATAGAGGATGGGCGTGACGTCGTGCAGCAGAACGTCCGCAAACTTCTGCGCACCTTGGGGATTCCACAGATGGCGGAGCAGCACGGAATAGACTCCTCCGACAATAGCGATGTAGATAGCGGTCCCCGCCTGCACGGAAGGGCGCAATGCCCAGCGGCCGCCGATCGAGGATGGGTTCAGCGAGAGCGTCAGCACGACGGCAACCAGCAGATTGGTCAAGATGGTGAAGAAGCTGAAGTAGGAGACGACGGTCGCCGCAATGGCCATGGCATCGGGGGGCGACTGGACGAGCATCAGGTAGAGCTGTAGCACCAGGGCCAACCAGGCCAGAAACGCCGCGATTGACACGAAGAGCCGCATCGGCGAATTGTACCCGCATTTCCTTTGGGGCGGGCATCGGCGCCGGAGACGAGATTAGAGGAATGCGGACCCCCGCTCTACAATCGAGCCATGATTCGCGAGACCTTTCCTGTCGGCCAGCTTCAGTGCAATTGCACCATCCTCGGAGACG